>JAABUX010000253.1_pt1 | contig 90925 bp, 71 predicted proteins | sample 5561851 | NCBI WGS metagenome assembly JAABUX01 (sample SAMN10711883, study PRJNA513361) | rock metagenome | isolation source: Antarctica rocks | place: Antarctica: Victoria Land, Richard Nunatak red sandstone | collected 2016-01-03 | reverse complement strand
GCCATATTCGAGATCGCCGATCCGAACGTTCTTCCCTCAGAAAAACGGGAAATTCATTCGCATCAGCAAATTCGAATGGAACATAACTCGTTACAAGGCAAGAGTTGCATTCCGGATAGCCTCTGAGTCTTGGTCGTGCATTGAAAGATGGAGGCGGTGCATGTCAGGCTACCTGCGGCGACGGGTGTGCAGTCGGGATAATCCGTCTTGCTGATGCTCTGATTCTTATCAGCCTGAGGGCACCCAAAACCGCCACCAACGAGATCGCCGCAGGCGGCAGTGTTGCAGTTGGGCGAAGATGCCGGGCAATTCGTCCTGCTGGTATCCAGACAGTTCAGCGCCGCTTGGCCGCCGCGGATCTCCTCCATCGTGTCGAGCCCGGTCGGCCTGACGGCGGCCTCGATCTGATAAGTGGTCGCGGCGATGGCGAGCCAGACGCAGGAAGACAGGACAACACCGAATTTCATGGCAATTCTCCCGTGGCTGGGGACTCGATTCATTCAGCGGGGCGATACGAACGACTCGTAACGAGACCGCTCGCGCAACCTTCTCCGGGATCGCAACAACAGATGCGCGACGATTGCCCCGGCGCCGGCCAGTCCGGCGATCCGGAGCAGACTCGATGGCGGCAACGGGCCGAGGGCTGCGTCGACGTCGGTGATCGGCTCGGGCGAGGTGAGCAGGGCCAGGCCCGAGAACCCGCGCGTGACATCTTCCCATTGGCCCCGCCGCCAGCCTTCCACGCCGGCCCAGACGAGGTCATCGTGATCCGGCGAGGCGCCGGGAAGTCGGACGACGTAGTGCCCTCGGGCCGGGTCACCCTCATCGGTGTAGAGGAGGACCGGGCTGGGCCAGCGGAATTGTCGGCCGGGATCGAAGCGGATGGCCGCCGTGTGGATGCCCCGAATGTTCAAGCACTTCTGAATTCGATCGAGCGACGCCCCCGCCTCCAGGTCGGGCCATTGGGCCTCCTTGACCAGATCGATCAGGTCGGCCTCCTGTCCGTAGTGGTGGAGGATAAACTGGATGCAACGCGGGCCGCAGACCAGATCCGCCGAGGCTCGGGGCGGATCGGCCGCGAACGTCATCGGCCCGTGCCCGAGCCCGACGAGGGCCAGAGTCAGCCAGGCTGAACGAATCGTGACCGGGCGACGGTTTGTCATGGGCCCACCGTCGCGATCACGGGCAGGGAGATCGGCGGCAAAGCAGGGTCCCGGAACGCGAGGTGGACGGTCCCGTTGATCTCGGCATTGTCGGACTCGGAGAGGGTGAGCGTCGCCGCGAGTTCCAGCCGCGTCGGCGACGTCCGCGAGCAGAGAACCCGGAGCCGTTCGCCGAGGTCATGCTCGACCTTGATATCCTCGGGCATGAGGTGGGCCAGGTCGGCCGAGAGCAGCAGGGAGATTTTCCGCTCGACCGGCACCCCTCGGGTCAAGCTCCCGAAGAATAGCCGGTTTGGGATCGGGCGGATCGGCGCGATCAGTTCCAGGTCGACCGGCACGGCTTTCTTGAATCCCGCGCCCGACGCGGCGACGAGGACGTCGCCGCGATGCTGGCCGGGCTTCATGCCGGCGATCTTCGCCCGGACGACGACTCGCCAGACCTGAATCACCCCGGGCGGCCTCGCTTGGACCTCGTTCATGCTCGCTTCGAGCCAGGGGACGGAGCAGCGAGGGGTATCGAGTTGGATGGGCTTCGTCGTGTAGTTGTGGACGTCGAAGAAGCTCTCCGAACCGTCGCGGCCGATTTGGCTCAGGGTGAGGGCCTCGGGAAAGAGGCAGATCGGCTGGCGGATGCGGGCCTGGACTTCGAGCCAGAACGTCGGCGCGCCGGCCTCGGCGAACTGGACACCCACCTTGCGGCGATCGTCCTGGTTCGAAGGCGGCGACTTGTATTCGACCTCGACCGACTCGCTCTTGCCCGGCGCGATCGCCGGGGCCGTCGTGGAGGCCACGGTGCAACTACAACTGGGGATGAGCTTGGCGAAGGTCCACGTCGTCGCGGTCGGGTTCGTCAGCACGAAGCGATTGCGGCAAACCTGGCCCGGAAGGACCGTGCCGAAATCATGAAGCAAGAAAGTGCCTACCTGCTGATCCGAAAGGGGGGGGGGGGAAAGGAGTAGCCGGTGTTGCCTTGGCATCGGCGATCCCCTTGCGGCCGACGGCGTCGCAGCCGGCGAACGCGGCGAGGAGCGAGACGCAGAGGAGGGGGCGAGTTGCTCGGATCATGGGATCGATTGATCCTCATCAAGAGCTTTTCTTGGCCGACTCGGATATCCTGGCTGAGCGACAAGCGGAATGCAACAGGATATCGCGGATTTTTCAAGCCTACCGCCTCGGCCCAGTTCTCAAGTCTCGACTGCCTCATCCCGCATGGCAGGCGGCGTGCCGAACCCGCCGAGGACGAGCAGGAGCGTGGCCGAGGCCCAGTAGGCGGCGGCCCAGTGGTAGGGGGTCTGGAGCCTGGAGGCCTCGAACCGACCCTGCTCGCGGAGCTGGCGGATGGCCTCGGGGGGCGTCACGATCGGCCCGGACGGCAGGGGCGAGTGGATCACGCCGAACCAGGCGCAGGCCCCGGCCAGGACCAGGCAGGCCAGCGCCGGGCGGAGTCGGCCGTCGATCAGGTGGGCCAGGGTCGAGCCCCAGAGCAGGCTGGTCACGATGAACCCGCCGGAGAGCATCGTCGCGGTCTGGACCCAGTGCTGGGTCGCGGGCGCGAGCCGGGCGAAGGGCCGGGCATCGGGCAGGACTTGGTCCAGGGCGAGCCTCGCCAGGTAGGCCAGCGCCGGGACGCACGAGAGGGCGACGGCCGGGTAGTGGCGGGTCGGCGTGGCGTGGAACGACTGGGCGGTGATCTCCAGGCCGACGAAGATCAGGATCGGGAAGACGGCCGCCTCGGGCAGGAGGTAGAAGATCCAGCCGAAGAAGCCGAAGAAGCCCGACGCGCCCACGAACAGCGCGGTCGCCGCCGTGTAGCCGGCCCGGGCCCCCATCGCCTTGTAGGCCGGGTGGCCGATGTAGGGCGTCGACTGGATCACCCCGCCGAAGAGGCCGCCGACCACCGTGGCCAGCCCCTCGCCGGCGATGACCTGCCCGGTCGGATAGTCGTCGCCGACCGACGCGGCGCTCTCGGCGCAGTCGATCCCGCCGACCACCGTGCCCAGGGCCAGCGGGATCGCCACCGGGAGGTAGCCGATCGCCTCGCGCCACGAACCCCGGAACCACTCGAACCACTCCGCCGCCGGCATCGGCAGGACCGCCCGGAGCGAGGCCGACGGCCGGGGCATCCGGCCGCCCCCCAGACCCGGGCCCAGGCCCAGGACATGCATCAGATAATAGATGACGCAGCCGACGAGGACGGCGACCAGCGCGCCCGGGATGTCACGCGGCAGCCGCCACCGCGCCGTCAGGGTGGCCAGGATCACCGCCAGCGCGGCCATCCCGGCGATCGGCGTGGCCATGATGTTCAGCAGCGGCAGGAAGCTGATCAGGACCAGCGCGATCGCCGTGAGCGAGCCGAGCAGCCCGGCGCGGGGGACGACCCGCCTCATCCAGCCGCCGATCGTCGCGCAGGCGAGCTTGAACGCCCCCGAGGCCAGGATCATGGCGATCCCGATGAACCAGGCCTCGCGGGCCGCCGCCGCCGGGTCGAGCCCGCGCGCCTTCGCGGCCAGGAAGGCCGGGCCGAGGATCAGGAAGACCGAGCCGAAGGTGCTCGGCGTGTCCAGGCCCAGCGGCATCGCGGTGACGTCGTCCCGCCCCGTCCGCCGCGCCAGGCGGAACGCCATCGCCGTGAAGAGGAGGTCGCCCACCAGGACCCCGACCGCCGTGCCCGGGATCATCCGCGTCAGCACGAACTCGCGCGGGAAGCCGAAGACCTCGACGAGCAGGCCGGCCATCAGGATCATGTCGCCGACGTTGTCGAGCATCAGGCCGAAGAACGCGTTGGCGTCGCCGCGGCTGGCCCAGGCGTACGGGCGTCTCGACGGGGGCGAGGCGGGATCGAGGGTCGTGGACACCGGCGGGGCGCTCCCGGGAGATGAGGGGGTCGCGCGGAGTCGGGGCGGTCGGGGCCCCGGAACGCGCTGCGGAGCGGGCGATCGTCGGGGATCGATCGCCGGAAAGCAAGCCGGTCGGGCGGGCGGATCGGGCCGGAGGCCGGCCCTCGATCCGGGGGGCCGAGTCGCCGCCGGGGCCCGTCCCTCGATGTCAACTAGGGGCGGGTCGACCGGCCGCCGCCCGGAGGCCCGCGCGCCTCGATCTCGAACGTCGAGGGAAGCACCGATGTCTGCCATGCCCCGGATCACCCCGGCGTCCCGAGCCCTGGCCCTTCTCCTGCTGCCGGCCCTGGCGGCCCCCGCGCCCGCGGATCTGGCGGCCCGATGGCTCGGGCAGGACGGCCACGACGAGGTCGGCGGCGAGCCCGGCCCGGCGAAGAACGACTTCCAGGACATCCACATCGCGCTGAGGGGGCTGTCGCCCCGGCGGTCGATCGCCGGGGTCGTCATCAAGGCGGGCGGCGGCGGCGAGTGGGACTCCAAGGCCACCAACCGCTTCACCGTCCTGGTGGCCCGCCCCGACGGTTCGCCCCGGGCCGACCTCTACATCGAACCCTACCGGCGCGAGGTCGGCCGCCCCTTCGAGGTCCACGTCAAGTACGACGACGGCCGGGAGGCGGTCGCCTACTTCGCGGGCGGCAGGGCCGACCCCAACCTCCGGGCCCGGGTCGCGGGGGTCGAGGCGGAGTGGGTCGGGCAGGACGGCCAGGACCGGACCGGAGCCGGGCCGGGCGTCGGCCCCGACGGCTTCGAGGACATCCACCTCACGCTCGCCAGGCTCGCGCCGAAGGCCGAGGTCAAGTCGGTCGAGGTGGCCGGCCCCGGCGGGTCGACCTGGCAGTCGGGCCTGAACCCCAAGGGGCACCACTCGGCCGAGTTCGACCGCAAGGCCGACGACCCGGGCCGGGGCGACCTGTACTTCAGCCCCGGCCGCGACCTCGACGGCCAGGCCCTCAAGGTGACGGTCACCTACGGCGACGACCGGGCCGACGTCGCCTCGATCGTCGCCGGCCGGTGCCACCCCGCCAAGGCTATGCCGACGCCGGCCGCATCGACCTTGACCTCCGGGTCCGCGATGGCCCGATGGCTGGGCCAGGACGGGTCCGAGGCCGCACCCTCGACCGGCGACGTCCACGTCACGCTCGAAGGGCTGCCGCCGGGCCGCATCATCGCCGCCGCCGCGCTCAGCGACGGCGTGGTCGGCACCTGGACGTTCCGATCGGACGACAAGGTCCGCCTCGACGCCGGCCCCGACCCCGGCCGGCTCGGCCTGAAGGCGAGCGGCCTCGGCAAGGTCGACCTCGCCTTCTCGCCGATCCGCGACGAGTCGGGCGCGACGATGACCCTCCGCCTGCTCGACGGCTCCGGCGGCGAGGAGGTCATCCGCTTCCCCGGCGGCAAGGCCAACCCCGGCCTCCGGGCCCCCGCCCTGCCCCCCGGCGCCGTCACGGCCAGGCCGGGCGACGACCTCCACGGCCTCGTCGGCCGGTATGGCACCGTCACGCTCGCGGCGGGGGCCCACGAGCTTTCCCGGCCGCTGGTCCTGGACCGGCCCACTCGCCTCGTCGGCGAGCCCGGCGCCAGCTTGCGGTTCGCGCAGGGGGCCGACCAGCCCCCCTGGACCGCCGCGATCAAGATCCACGCGGGCGGGACCACGCTCGAAGGCTTCGCCGTCCGCTTCGCCGGGCCGGTCCGCTGGGACCGCGCGGTGGAATACGGCCCGGCCCTGATCGGCACGACCGACGACCGCGACCGCGCGGCGGGCGACCCGAAGTTCGCGGTGGGCCTGGTCCGGCTCGACCTCCAGTCACCCCCCGCCTCGTCCGCATGGGAGGAGGCCCCGCATGCGTTCCGGGCGGCCTCGGCGGCGAGCGGGCGGGTCGAGCGCTGCGTCTTGAAGTCGGGCGGGGTGGTCTTCGCGGGCGGCCCCTGGTCGATCGTCGACAACGACTGCCGGGGGACGGTCCCCGGGACGTTCTGCCGCGGGCTCTTCGCCGGCAATTACGTGCACGACCTGGTCGTCGCCCGGAACCACGCGCGGGACGACGGCCCTTCGGGCAAGACCTGGCGGTTCCTCGTGCTCGCCCAGCGCGGGGCCTTCGACGTGGTCCGGGACAACGTCGTCGAGGGGGGCTTCGGCCCGCGCGAGGACGACCCGAGGCCGCACGACAACGCGCCCGAGTTGATCCTGACCGAAGCCTACCGGCTCCACTTCGAGGGCCGGCCCGCGTCGATCTCGGCCGACGGCCGGGTCCTGGCGATCCCGCCGCCGCAGGGCGGGCCGGCCGGGACCGGCGACGCCGTGGCGATCCTGGCCGGCCCCCAGGCCGGCCAGTGGCGGACGATCGCCCAGCCGCTCGGCCCCGACGCCTACCTGCTCGACGAGCCCATCGACCGCGCGACCGAGGCCGTCTCGATCGCCACCGGCTTCGTCCGCGAGACCTTCGAGGCCAACACCGTCGACTGCCGGGGGAGCGGGATCGCCATGGACCTGGTCCTGGCCGGCAACCAGTTCGGCGCCCGGGTCGTGGGGAACCGCCTGGTCGGGGGCCGGCAGCCGTTCGCGCTGACCGCGTTCCCGACCGAGTCCCCCTCGCACTGGGGCTGGTCGCACGCCCCGTTCCTCGGCGGCGTCTTCGCCGCGAACCTGATCGAAGACCCCGAGACGGCGGGCGTCGTCGGGGTCGACCACAGCCCGCACATCAAGTCCAACAAGGGCCGGGTCTACATGAGCCTCGCCCTCCAGGACAACACCTTCCGCCGGACTCGGCCCCCGCGCGACCGCAAGGAGGACGGGCCGGCCAACAAGGGAGCGGGCAATCCGGGCCGGCTCGCCATCGGCATCCCCGGGGGCATCGACCCCGGCGAGCTCGTCATCACCGAGCAGGGGACGAAGCTCGAAGGAGGCCCCGACGACGACGCCTGGGTCCACGCCGCCACCGTCAACGGCAAGGTCATCCGCGAGGCCGCCCTCAAGGCCGGGAGAGAGGGTCGCGGTCGCTCGCCGATGATCGAAAGATCCGCTCCTCAATAGTCACTCGGACGAGAATTCCCTTGTGCGACCCCATCGGGTCGATTTCAATAGATCTTGAGATCGACCGGGCGAGACGACTTTGCGAGTCGTCGCCAGAGACGATGGAGCATCCCCGGCCATGACCACATCGATCGATCGTCCCCTCGCGTCGGTGATGCGTCACGACCTCGAATCCCTCCGGGGCCACTGGTTGTGGTTCGCGATCCTGGGCGTTGCACTGGTCGTCCTGGGCACCGTCGCCTTGGGCTCGGTGGCGGTCGCCTCGCTGGCCACGGCCGTGGTGATCGGGGCGCTGATCTTCGCGGGAGGCCTGGGCGAGACGCTGGGCGCCTTCTGGTGCCGGGGCTGGAGCGGGTTCTTCCTGCATCTCCTCTCCGGGGTGCTGTCGATCGTCATCGGGATCATGTTCCTCCGCGCGCCGGTCGACGCCCTGCTCGCGCTCACGCTGCTGGTGGCCTGCTTCTTGATGGTCGGGGGGATCTTCAAGATCGTCGCGGCGGTGAGCTACCGATTCGCGGCGTGGGGCTGGCCGCTGGTCGGCGGGGTCGTCGACGTGATCCTCGGGGTGATGATCTGGCAGCAATGGCCGGGATCGGCCTTCTGGGTGATCGGGCTGTTCGTGGGGATCAACCTGCTGTTCCGCGGCTTCAACTGGATCGGCCTCGGGCTGTCGCTCCGGTCGATGCCCCGCCCGGCCTCGGCATGACGGACGCGAACCGGGCCGCGATCACCGCCGGGCGGAGTCCATCCTCCGCCCGGCGACGGCCTGGGGCGTGGCGGTCTCGAGGCCGAGGCCGGTGACCCAGAGGCTGAAGGGGGTGTCGTCCCCCTCGACGTGGGGGGCATAGCGGGAGGGGCGGTCGTCGCCGTCGCTGAGGACGATCAGCTCGTGCAGGCCCTCGGCGAGCCGGAACGGCGGCGAGGCGAGCAGCGAGTTCCCCTTCGTCGAGACCTGCCAGCGGGCGAGGTCTTCCCCCTCGCCGCGGAGGATCACGGTCCGGGGCGACTTGTTGGCGGCGGCGTCGAGGGTGAACGTCAGCGGCCGGTCGGGCGACGGGTTGTAGACGTGGACCCGGGCGGACCGGCCGACCATGCAGATCGGCCGGTTGTCGCGGGCGACCCGGCTCCCCCAGCCGTCGGCGTAGAGGAAGACGGGCCTGGTCGGCCGCGGCAGGCGGTCGCGGTCGAAGACGGCGGTCGCTCCGTCGTCGTAGACCTTGGCGTCGGCCAGGAGCGATTCGAGCCGGCCGAGGTGGACGGCGAACTCGGGGAAGGCCCCCACGCCGTGGTGGACGACCACGTAGCGGAGATGATGGGTCGTCAGGTAGAGCCAGGCGTAGGACCGGAAGTCGACCCGGCGGGCGAACTCGAAGTACTCGGACTCCGGGTTGGTCAGGTACCACGGCTGGCGGAGCTTGAAGGCGTCGAAGGGGGAGTTGTAATAGAGCAGGTTGTCGTAGTTCGCGTTGAGGAACGCGGTGTAGCCGGCCGAGGTCTTGCCGCCGTGGAACGACTGCCAGTAGGTGCAGGCCGAGGGGAGCTGGAACGCCCCCGAGTTGAATTGGGGGACGTCGAGGAAGGTCGCGGCGGGGTCGGCCCGGCGGATCGCCTCGTAGCAGGCCGGCATCGGCGGGATGTCGATCGTCGGGTAGGGCACGGTGGCGAGGTCGGCCAGCGTGAGCGAGGTCAGGACGACGAAGGCCGCGATCCGCGAGCGTGGGCCGGGCAGCCTGGCGAGCAGGTGCGCCAGCCCGGCCGCCGCGACCACCGCCGCGACGACGGCCGCGAACAGGTTGAACCGGGCCGGGACCCGGATCATCCGGAAGCCGACGAAATACTTCTTGAGCCAGGCCGCCGGCAGGCTCACGTCATGCCCGCCGACCTTGACGTAGGCCCCGAGCGAGAGCACGACCAGCAGCGCCAGGACCGCCCACCAGTACGACCGTCGGGGGAACTTGACCCGGCAGACGGCCGCGTAGCCGATCAGGGCCAGCGTCACCGCCCCGAGATAGGACGGGACCGAGCCGGGCTCGGACTCGATGACGGTGTCGAACGGCAAGAGCCGCGCGAGCAGGTGCCAAGGCGACGGCACCACGTAGCCCCAGAGCGGGGCCCGGCAGATCGCGAATTCCGCCTCGGGCCGCGCCATCGAGAACCCGTGCGTCAGGGCCCAGATCTGGTTCGCGAACAGAACGACCAGGATCGGGCCCGATATCGCCGCGAACGCCCCGAGCCAGCCGGCCCGGGCCTTCAGCCACGCGGCCATCCCCGACCGGCCGGCGCCGAGGGCCCGCCAGGCGACGTACAGGCTCGCCGGGAAAACCGCGAAGACGCCGAAATACGGCGCGCTCATCGCCACCAGGGCGTAGGTCGCCGCCGCCGCCGCCAGCCCACGGCCGGTCGGCCGGTCGACCCAGCGGAGCCAGGCGATCAGGAAGATCGGGAACCAGCCGACGGTGATCTGCTCCAGCTCGCCGTGCGAGAAGAACATCATCGGCGTGCCGATCATCGCCATCATCCCGCCCAGCACGGCCGCCGGCCGGCTTGCGACCACGTTCCAGATCAGGAGGAACGTGCCCAGGCCGGTCAGGAGGAAGGCGAAGGTCCGGATCAGGTTGTAGCAGAGCGCGTCGTTGTGCAGGAGGATCGAGAGCGGGATGTAGAGCAGGGTCTGGAAGTGCATCGGCGGCAGGGTGCCGAGCGAGGCGCCGACGGGATACTGGATGTCGGGGCAGACGAACGGCAGCTTGCCTTCGAGCAGGCACGACTTGTTCCACCGCATCGTCCAGAGGTGCGCCAGCGGGTCGACCCGCGACGGCAGGGCCGAGCCGAACGAGGCGAACGCCGGCCACGTGGCCACCGCCAGGCACCCCAGGTAGAAGGCCGCGACGACGGCCGTCGTCCTCCAGCCGGGGGTCAACGGCGCGGGGTCTCGGGGGTCGCTCGGGCGGTCGGTCGTCATGGCTTGCTGGCCCCTCGGCAACGAGAGCAGAGATCCGGCCCGCCCGGCGATCGGCGGGCGTCGAGTCCATCGAGGGGTCGATCCGGGGTGGTCATCCGGGTTTTTATCGGCCTTCGGTTGATCCGGCAACGGCAACTTCGCCGGAAACCGGCGGTTGCATGCCCCCGCCGGTTCGCGTTACGGTGGTGATTTCCGCCGCCGCCGCCCACCCGCGTCCGAGGGCCTCGCCCGATGATCGACCCGATCGCCGACCCGGCCGACTCCGTCCTCCGCGACGGCTTCGCCGTGGTCCCGGGCGTGCTCGGGGCCGCCGCCGTCGACCTCCTGATCGCCGCCGTCGACCGCGCCGGGCCGCTCGACGCGGTCCTCCGCCGCGAGGGGGACGTCTACGGGATGCGCGACCTCCTCCGGGCGATCCCCGAGGTCCGCCGCCTCGCGGGCTCCCCGGCGCTGCTCGACCTGGTCGAGCCGGTGCTGGGCCCGGGGGCGTTCGCGGTCCGGGGGCTTCTCTTCGACAAGTCGCCGGGGGCCAACTGGGGCGTGGCCTGGCACCAGGACCTGACGATCTCGGTCCTCGGCCGGGTCGCGTCGCCGGGCTTCGGCCCCTGGACGACCAAGGCGGGAATCCCCCACGTCCGCCCGCCGATCGGCGTCCTCGAAGCGATGCTGACCCTCCGGGTCCACCTCGACGACTGCGGCGACGACCAGGGGCCGCTCCGGGTCCTGCCCGGCTCGCACCGGGGTGGCCGGCTCGGGTCCGAGCAGGCCCGGGCCCGGCTCGAGGCGGGGGCGGCCGTCGACTGCCTGGTCGGGCGGGGGGGCGTCGTGATGATCCGCCCGCTGCTCCTGCACGCCTCGTCGGCCGCCAGCGAGCCCCGGCACCGGCGGGTCATCCACCTGGAATATGCCGCCGGGCCGCTGCCCGGCGGGGTCGAGTGGTTCGAAGCCGTGACGAGGAGCGACCTTTGAAGTTCACGAAGATGCACGGGGCCGGCAACGACTACGTCTACGTCAGCACCTTCGACCAGCCCGGCCCGGACGACCCGGCGAAGCTCGCCATCGCCGTCAGCGACCGCCACTTCGGCATCGGCTCCGACGGCCTGATCCTAATCGAGCCGTCGCCGAGGGCCGACGCCCGGATGCGGATGTTCAACCTCGACGGCTCCGAGGGGGAGATGTGCGGCAACGGCGTCCGCTGCGTCGCCAAGTTCCTCCACGACCACGGGATCGCCCCCAGGGACCGTGTCACCGTCGAGACCGGCCGGGGTATCCTGACCCTCGACCTCGAAGTCGAGGCCGGCAAGGTCCGCCGGGTCCGGGTCGACATGGGCCCGCCCATCCTCCAGGGGTCCGACATCCCGACCACCCTCCCGGGCGACCCGCCGGTCGACGTCCCCGTGACGGTCGAAGGGCGCGAGCTGGCCGTGACCGCGGTGTCGATGGGCAACCCGCACGCGGTGGTCTACGTCGACGACCTGGCCAACTTCCCGGTCGAAGTCCTCGGCCCGGCGCTGGAGCGGCACCCCGGCTTCCCCCGCAAGGTTAACGTCCACTTCGTCGAGGTCGTCACGCCCGGCGAGGTCCGGATGCGGACCTGGGAGCGGGGCTCGGGGATCACCCTGGCCTGCGGGACCGGGGCCTGCTCCGTCGCCGTGGCCGGGGTCCTCACCGGCCGGACCGGCCATCGCCTCCTCGCCCACCTCCCCGGCGGCGACCTCGAGCTCGACTGGGCCGGCGGCGAGGCATCCGTGTTCATGACCGGCCCCGCAACCGAGGTCTACAGCGGCGTCTGGCCGGGATGAGACCTGCGCACTTCGAGAGCTTCGCCTGCCCACGGGGCCGAAATCCCCCGATCCGCAACAATTCGTCCCGGATCATCCACGAGAAATCCCCCGAATGCCCGATTTATTCGATCGCGGGACACACCCACGCAACTCCGGGAAAACAAGCGATTTGCCGTCAAAGCCGACCGCAAATCCGCAAAGCTCGTCGCCGGAAATTCAAAAATAAATTTGCAATCCCCCGCAGATTATCTATCCTATCCTCGACTGGCACTGAGTTTGCCCAGTTTGGACGACCGCTACGGATGACTGTCTCTCGCGAGACTTTCCCTCGACCCTCGATTTCGGAGACGGCCTCATGCGCAATCTCAAGACTCTCGCCTTCGCCGGCCTCTTCGGCACCCTCATGCTGGCCGGCGACGCCAGCGCCTGTCACAAGAAGAAGTGCGCCTGTCCGGCCCCCGCCCCGGTCGCCTGTGCCCCGGCCCCGGTCGTCGCCTGCGCACCGGCGCCGAAGAAGTGCCACATGAAGATGCCGAAGATGAAGCACCACGCCAAGGCCACCTGCGCCCCGGTCGCCTACGCCGCGGCCCCGGTCGCCTATGCTACCCAGGGCTACTCCAGCCCCCAGGGCTATGCTACCCCGCAGTCGGCCCCGATGGGCACCATGCAGGCTCCCCCCAAGAGCATGTAATTCGCCGCCATCGCGCGGCCGGACCGGCGATCGCGCCGGCCCGGACCGAGCGGGCGACGTCGTCTCCGCGACGTAACGACCGTCCGACTGAAGGCCCGGAACGCCCCGCCGCCACGCGGGGCCTCCGGGTTTTTCGGTTTCGAAGGGCCCGGACTGGCCATCCCGCCTAGCGGCCCGAGGCGGGGATGGATTATAAACCCGGGCGTCGTCGGCCTCCCGCCCCGTCGCGGTGTGGCCGGCCCGATCGCCGGGGAGGGCCGAGGCCGTGAAGATCCAGCATCCGCTCCTGGTCCGGGGCGTCGGGGTGGCGGGCGCCTGGCTGATCCGCCGGCTCTCGGGGTCGTGCCGCTTCCATTTCCGCTATGCCGACCCCGCGGTCAACCCGGAGGTCGCCCGCCGGTCCGGGCAACGGTTCATCTACGCCTTCTATCACGAGGTCATGCTCTTCCCGGCCTATTACTGGGCGTGGCCGGAGATGCAGATCCTGATCAGCGACCACCGCGACGGCGAGTTGATCGCCCGGGTCGTCCGCCGGCTCGGCTTCGGCGTGGTCCGGGGCTCGACCACCCGGGGCGGGGCTCGGGCCCTCCGCGAGATGACCCACCGGGTCGACCAAGGCCACCTCTGCGTCACCCCCGACGGCCCCCGAGGCCCTCGCCGCCACGTCCACCAGGGGCTCGCCTACCTGTCGAGCAAGACCGGCCTGCCCGTCGTCGGCGCCGGGATGGCCTTCAAGGACCCCTGGCGGACCCGAAGTTGGGACCGCTTCGCCATCCCCCGCCCCTTCCGGGCCGCCGCCTGCGTCGTCCCCGAGCCCCTGCTCGTCCCCCCCGACGCGGACCGCGAGACCGTCGAAGCCTGCCGCCTCGAAATCGAGCGCCGGATGCTGGCCGCGACCGCCGAGGCCGAGGCGTGGGTCGAGACCCTCTGAGCCCGAGCCCGACGCGGTCGTTGATTTGCGTCGTCCTGCGGGACGAGCCCGGGCAGGCTCGATCGGCCCGGCGGCGAACCGGCGAGACACCACGGGACGGGGCCTCCTCAAATGGATCAGGATCGCAGCCAGATTGCCGGCCCGGGCCGGCCCGAGGGCCATGTCCGCGACCACCTGGCCAACGAGCGGACGTTCCTCGCCTGGGTCCGGACGGCCCTGGGCCTGATCGGGATCGGCTTCGTCCTCGCCCGGATGGGGGTGTTCCTCCGCCAGTTGGCGCTGGCGGGGATCGCGGGCCCCCGGCACGAGTTCCGGGGCAGCCATGAATTCCTGATCACCGGAATCCTCTATCTGGTCCTTGGCACGGCGATCTGCCTCGGTTCGGGCTGGATCTACCAGAGGTCGCGGAGGGCCATCGACGCGGGGCGCTTCGAGCCCGCCCGCCATTCGATCACGGCGCTGACGGTCGTCGTCGCCCTGGGGAGCCTGGCCATCACCGGCCTCCTCGTCTGGCAGTTGCTCGCCCTCGGCGAGAGGTAGATCCGACGGGGCCCGGGCGTCGCCGGGCGAGAACTGGCCTTGCCCGCGACGGCGAGTCGGGATAAGGTCTCGGCACACATCACCTTGGCTTGCGACTCCCGCACCATGAACCCGCAAGGCGGACCGAGCGAGCGGCTGGGCTGGGCGACCCGGGGAATCCTGGTGGCCTTCGCCTTGTCGCTGGTCGCGGTGCTCGCCATGGCCCGCCGGCTCGAGCCGGACCCGAAGGGCTACGGCACCCACACGCAACTCGGCCTCGGGCCGTGCGCCTTCCGGGCCACGACCGGGCGGCCCTGCCCGTCCTGCGGGATGACGACGTCGTTCGCTTGGTTCGCCCGGGGCGAGCCGGTGCGCTCGTGGCGGGCCAACCCCGCCGGCAGCCTGCTGGCCCCGACGTGCCTCGCCCTGATCCCCTGGCTCCTGGCCGCCTCGGCCCGGGGACGCCCCTCGCCCTTCGGGACGCTGGAGTGGCCCCTGGTCGGCTTGGCGGTGGCCGTCGTGGCCCTGACCGTACTTTCCTGGACCGTTCGGATGACCCTTGGAGGGCGTTAGGATGACCCCTCGGACGCACGCATGGACGCGTCGCGCGGCCCTGGCGACCTTGTTCGCCGGGACCAGCTTGACCACGCTGCCGGGTTGCGACCCCCGCACCCTGCTCTTCTTCCTCCAGCCCTTCGACCCGACCATCCCCGCGCCCGGCCCGGCCCTCAAGGGCAAGAAGGTCGTCGTGCTCACCCACGTCTCCTCCGGCGCCGGGGCCGACTACGGCGACCTCGGCCGCGAGCTGACCCGCGAGGTCGCCTCCGCCCTCCGCAAGAACGTCAAGAAGATCCAGGTCGTCGACCCCGACAAGGTCGCCGGCTGGGCCGAGGCCCACCCCTCGTGGACCGACCCCACCGAGGCCGCCAAGGCGTTCGAGGCCGACATGGCGATCTTGCTCGACGTCTCCAGCTTCATCACCGAGGACCCGCGCAGCCCGACCCTCATGGAGGGGACCTCCGAGATCCACATCCAGGCCTGGGAGCTGGCGCACCCCAAGGACTCCTCGGGCCACGCGAAGAAAAGCCAGCCCAAGGAAGGGAACAAGGTCTACGAGGAGCAGGCCGATACCAAGTTCCCCGTCCGGGGGCCCATCCCCCGCGACACCGGGATCTCCCCCTCGTCGTTCCGGATCAAGTTCCTCAAGCTCGTCGCGACCGAGATCTCCTGGCACTTCGTCGAGCACGCCCCGGGCGACGACATCCAGGACGTCAAGTTCAACCCGAACGACAAGAACTGAGCGATCGGTCGGTCGGCGAGATTTCGCGGGAAGAGGTGGCGACCCGAGCCGCCGATCCGCGATAATCCCGCCGACCGCCACCCGCCGATCGGCCCCCGGATGGTCGCCATGCCCGACCCGCTCGACGAACTCCTGGAGGCCGCCCGGCTGGCGAGCCGGTCGGCCTATTGCCCCTACTCGAAGTTCCACGTCGGCGCGGCGATCCTCGCCGGGGGGCGGGTCTACACCGGGGCGAACGTCGAGAACGCCTCCTACGGCCTGACCATCTGCGCCGAGCGGACCGCGGCGTTCGCGGCGGTCCTGGCCGGCGCCTCGCGGTTCGACGCGATCGCCGTCTCCTGCGCCGACGCCCCCCAAGGCTCGGGGCCCGAGCTGCTCTCGCCCTGCGGCGCCTGCCGCCAGGTCCTCGCCGAGTTCGCCGACAACGCGACGCCGGTCGTCGTCGACGGGATCGGCCGGATGACCCTGGCCGACCTCCTGCCGATGGCCTTCCGACTCCGCTGAGGGGCCCGCCGCGACTTTCCCCGAATCTTGGGCGGTTTTGCTTGCTCCGGGCACCGACGGTCGATTAGATTCGTCTCCCTGCCCGATGATTCGCCGGCCCAGGCAGGCCACCCCACCCGCCAGAACGTGCCCCAACCCAACGCCCCCCGGGCGACGAGCGCCGATGAGCCCAACCGAGGTCCTGGATCGGATCGACCGCCGGTCGTTCGCCCGTCGCGCGGCCGTCGCGACCGCGACCGCCGCCTGGGGGCTCGCGCGCCCCGCCCATGCCCCGGCCTTTGCCGACGCCCCCGCGGCCCCGCTCCGGGTCCGGGTCTGGTGCGAGGGGACCGCCCCCCGCTCGGTCTATCCCGGCGACGTCGACGGCGCCCTCGGCGACCACCTCCGCCGCCACAAGGGGCTGGACGTCCGGACGGCCCGACTGGGCGACGTCGACGCCGGCCTCTCCGACGAATCGCTCGACGCCACCGACGTCCTGATCTGGTGGGGCCGGCTCCGCCACGACGACCTCCCCGACGGCCGGGCCCGGGCGGTGGCCGACCGCGTCCGCGCCGGCCGGCTCGGCTTCGTCGCCCTCCACGCCTCCTGCGGCAGCAAGCCGTTCCGGGAGCTGATGGGCGGCCCCTGCGAGCCCGGCGGCTGGCGCGAGGACGGCCGCCCCGAGCGGGTCACGATCCTCAGCCCCGACCACACGATCGCCCGCGGCGTCGCCCCGTTCACCCTCCCCCGGGTCGCCATGTACGAGGAGCCGTTCCAGGTCCCCGAGCCCGAGACCGTCGTCTTCGTCTCGAAGTACGACGGCGACAAGTCGTTCCGGAGCGGGCTGACCTGGACCGTCGGCAAGGGCCGGGTCGCCTATTTCCGGCCCGGACACGACGCCTTCCCCGTCCTGTTCCACCCCTCGGTCCGCCGCGTGATCGCCAACGCCGCCCGCTGGGCCGCCCCCCCCACGGCCTGAACCCGGGCCGTCGCCGGCCGGGCTGGCCGTTGACTCGCGGGCCGGCGCAACTATAATCGGGCTCGGAATCGGGGCCTTCCCCGGGGGAATCCGGGGACCGTCCGGCCGGTTCCGTCGCTATCACTCCTGACGAGAATCCCTCGTCATCGGCCCGATCAGGCCGAGCCCGATCGCCCCGCCTCGTGGATGGACCGGGCGACGTTCGGGGTGAGGAGCCCTCGCGGTCGATCGAAGGATCAACGTCCGCCCGCCCGGAAATCGCCCAGCAGACACCTTCCAGGAGCTCGCACCCATGCGTCAGTGGACCCTCAGCCTGGCCGCCCTGGCCCTGATCGCCGCCCCCGCCTTCGCCGGCAAGTTCAACAAGGTCATCAGCGTCGGCGACAAGGCCCCGGCCATCGCGGGCATCCCCGCCGTCGACGGCGCCAAGGACGTGACCCTGAACCTGGCCGACCTCAAGGAAGACGTCGTCGTCGTCGCCTTCCTCGCCAATCACTGCCCGGTCGTCAAGGGCGTCGAAGACCGGATGGTCGACCTCGTCAAGTCCTACAAGGGCAAGAGCGTCAAGTTCATCGGCGTCTGCTGCACCGGCGTCGATCAGCTCAAGGAAGTTGACGACATCCCGGCCATCAAGACGGCGATCAAGGAAGGCAAGTACAACCTCACCTACGGCTACGACGAGAGCGGCAAGATCGGCAAGGCCTACGGCGCCACCGTCACCCCGCAGTACTACGTCCTCGACAAGGACCGGACGATCCGCTACACCGGCTCGCTCGACGACAACTCCCAGGACGAGTCCAAGGTCACCAAGACCTTTGTCAAGACGGCCATCGACTCCCTGCTGGCGAACGAGACCATCGAGGTCACCGAGACCAAGGCCACCGGCTGCGGCGTCGCCTACAAGCGTTGAGCTTGACCCGACCCGACCCGACCGCCGGCCTCCCCTGGCCGGCCGGCGGGCGCCGACTCGAACGACGCCGCCGGGCCATCCCCCGGCGGCGTTCTCGTTTGACCGCCAGACTCGCCCGATCGATCGATCGACCTGCTGGACCCAGCCCATCACCCCGGAGGACCCCGACCGTGAACGCCACCGCCCGCCGTGCCCTGTTCGCCCTGATCGGCCCGCTGGCCCTCGCGGTCGCGGCCCACCTCGCGACGGCCGAGGAGAAGCCGGGCGAGGTCAAGCTCGTTCCCGTCAAGTACGACGCCTTGCTCAAGAAGATCGCCGCCAACAAGGCGGCCAAGCTGACGATCGTCGACGCCTGGGCCACCTGGTGCGGCCCGTGCAAGGAGAACTTCCCCCACGTCGTCGAGATGCACGAGAAGTACGCCGGGAAGGGCCTGGCGGTCATCTCCCTGTCGCTCGACGAGGCCGACAAGCCCAAGAAGGTCGCCGAGGCCGCCGGCTTCCTCCGCGAGAAGAAAGCCGTCTTCGCCAACTACCTGCTCGACGAGACGCCCGACGACGCCTTCGAGAAGCTCAACATCACCGCCATCCCCGCCGTCTTCCTGTTCGGGCCCGACGGCAAGGAAGTCAAGCGGTTCACCCTCGAAGACGTCAACAATCTTTTCACCTACGACCAGGTCGAGGCGTTCATCAAGGACTATCTCGGCGGCAAGGCGACCGCCGAAGCTCCGGCCAGGAAGTGACGATCGCCGGGCGAAGGCGGATTGTCCGACCCTCCGACCATCGAGTATCGTAATACCCCTGGCGCGGCACCGAGGCACGACTCCCGGGCTTGGGCTGGCGGCGCCGGTTCGATCGACGAAGGCGAGGCGACGATGAAGGACGGCATCCACCCGAAGTACCAGGACGCCACCGTGACCTGCGGTTGCGGCAACTCGTTCCAGACCCGCAGCACCAAGCCGAAGATCTCGGTCGAGGTCTGCTCCAAGTGCCACCCGTTCTACACCGGCTCGCAGAAGTTCGTGGACGCCGCCGGGCGGGTCGACAAGTTCAAGAAGAAGTTCGAGGGCACCTACGGCCGGGGCAAGAAGCCCGTGGCCGCCGAGACGCCCGCCGTCGAGACGCCCGCCAAGGCCTAGTCGTCGCCCTCGCGAACCCGCGACGGCCCGCCCGACCGACCGACTTCCCGTCGGGGTCCGGCCGGGCCGTCGGTCGTTTGAGCCCCCTGCTCCGGCGGTCGTCGGGCCCGGGGGCGTGTTCGCCCGGGGTCTTCGTCCGATCCGAATCGCCGCGCCGCGAGGCCGTCCGTGTTCGAGAAGATGCAGGCCGACTACCAGCGGTTCCTCGAGCTTGACGCCGCCCTGCTCGACCCGGCCTTGGCGGTCGACCCGGCCCGATACGCGGCCCTGGCCAAGGAACGCGGCTCGCTGACCAAGCTGGCCGTCCCTTACGGCCAGTACCTCGAACTCGGCCGCGAGATCGCCCAGGCCGAGGCCCTGGCCGCCGCCGAGGCCGACTTCGACATGCGGGCCTACGCCGAGGCCGAGATCGAGTCCCTCCGCGCCCGCCAGCAGGCCATCGGCGAGTCGCTCCGCGACCTCCTCTACGACAAGGCCGCGGGGTCCGACCGCGCGGGCCTGATCGTCGAGGTCCGCGCCGGGATCGGCGGCGACGAGGCGGCCCTGTTCGCCCGCGACCTCTTCGAGATGTACCGCCGCTTCGCCGAAGACCGGCGCTGGACCTTCGAGGTCCTCGACGTCGTCCCCACCGACCTCGGCGGGTACCGCGAGGCGTCGTTCGGGATCACCGGCGAGGGGGCCTTCCGCCACCTCCAGTTCGAGAGCGGCGGCCACCGCGTCCAGCGCGTCCCAGCCACCGAGGCCCAGGGCCGGATCCACACCTCGGCCGCCACCGTCGCCGTCCTCCCCGAGCCCGAGGACGTCGACATCAACATCCGCGCCGAGGACATCGACCGCGACGTGATGCGCGCCGGCGGGCCCGGCGGCCAGCACCAGAACAAGACCGAGAGCGCCGTCCGGCTCACCCACCGGCCCAGCGGCCTCGTCGTCGTCTGTCGCGACGAGCGGAGCCAGCACAAGAACCAGGCCAAGGCCATGCGACTCCTCCGCAGCCGCCTCTACGACCTGATGCAGGCCCAGGCCCACTCCCAGCGCGCCGAGCAGCGGCGGACCCTGATCGGCTCCGGCGACCGCTCCCAGCGCATCCGGACCTACAGCTTCCCCCAGAACCGCGTGACCGACCACCGGATCGGCCAGACCTGGTACAACCTCGACCGGATCATCGCCGGCGACCTCGAACCCGTCACCACCGCCCTGATCGACCACGACCGCCGCGAGCAGCTCGGGGACCTCTCTTGAGGGCGGGGATGGACCCGCCGAGCGGCCGGGCCGCCTTATAGGTTGACATCATGCCCTCCGAGCCCGAAGACCGCTGGACGGTCGGCCGACTGCTGAACTGGACGCGGGACTTCCTCAGGAAGAAGGGGTCGGAGAGCCCTCGGCTCGAAGCCGAGGTCCTGCTGGCCTCGGTCCTGGACTGCGAGCGGGTCCGGCTCTACACCCAGTTCGCGGACGAGGTCCGCGAGGCCGATCGGTCGCGGTTCCGCGACCTGGTGAAGCGGCGGTCCGAGGGGGTTCCGGTGGCCTATCTCGTCGGCAAGAAGGAATTCTACTCGCTGGCCCTGGCCGTCTCGCCCGCCGTCCTGATCCCCCGGCCCGACTCCGAGAACGTGGTGGTCGAGGCCCTCGCGCGGCTCAAGGGGGCCGAGTCGCCCCGGGTTGTCGACGTGGGCACGGGCTCGGGCTGCCTGGCCCTGGCCTGCGCCTCCCGGCACAAGACCGCCCGGTTCGTGGCGATCGACCTCAGCCCCGAGGCCCTGGACGTCGCCCGGACGAACGCCGCGAAGCTCGGCCTGGCCGACCGCGTCGAGTTCCGCCAGGGGGACCTGCTCGGGCCGGTGGACGGCGAAGGGCCGTTCGAGGTGATCCTCTCGAACCCGCCCTACATCCCGACCGCCGCGATCGCCGGCCTCGAACCCGGCGTCGCGGACCACGAGCCCCGCCTCGCCCTCGACGGCGGCGCCGATGGCCTCCGGGTCGTCGACCGCCTGATCGCTGAGGCCGTCCCCCTCCTCAAGCCCGGCGGCCATCTGATCCTGGAGATCGGCCACGACCAGGAGGGGCCGGTCCGCGCCCTGGTCGCCGCCCGGCTCGAGCTGGCCCTGGCGCCCACCGTCCGCGACGCGGCCAATCATCCCCGGGTGATCTGCGCCCAGAGGAGATCGCCCGATCATGCCGGCTGACCCTCGCCCTCGTCCCTGCCCTCGCCCGTTTGCTCTCGCCTTGATCCTGGCCGTGCTCGCCGGCTGCGACGGGCCGCCCCCCTCGCTCCCGGAGCGGGCCGCGTTGATCGGCCATGCGCGGGAGGTCACCTCGATCGCCTTCGCCCCGGACGGCAAGACCCTCGCCTCGCGCGGGGGGGACGCGGTCAAGCTCTGGGACCTGGCCGGCTCCGTCGAGGTGGCGAGCCTCGCGGCCGACGGGTCGGAGTTCGGCTCGGTGGCGTTCTCGCCCGACGGTCAGACCCTCGCGGCCACGCTCCCCGCCCGGGGCGCGGTCGCGTGGGACGTGGCGTCGCGGCGGGAGAAGGCGACCTACTCGCATCCGCCTCGCCCCGCGAGCCCCTCGTCCGGGACGTTGTCCTACGGCTGGGGGCTGGCGTATTCGCCCGATGGCGCGACGCTGGCCGGGGGCGGCAGCAACGGCGGTCAGGACGGATTCGTCACCCTCTGGGAGGTGGCCACCGGCCGGGGGACCGACCTCGGCTCGCACCGGAGCCCGGTCGCGTCGCTGGCCTTCTCACCGGACGGCAAGGCCCTGGCCTCGAAGAGCATGGGGGGCGCCATCGAGGTCTGGGACCTGGCCACCCGGGCCGAGCGGGCGGTGATCCGCTCCGGGCCGTCGTACCTGGCCCCGGTCTGCTTCTCGACGGACGGCCGGGCCCTGGCCTCGGCGGGCGATGACCGGAGGATCAAGCTCTGGGACGTCGCGACCGGGGATCAGCTCAAGGTCCTCAAGGGGCACACCAAGGCCGTCCTGAGCGCGGCCTTCCACCCCGGCGGCAACGCCCTGGCCTCGGGCGACGCGGGCGGGACGGTCTTCGTCTGGGACCTGGCGACGCAGTCGCCGATCGCCCGGCTGACGCGCCACCAAGGCAAGGTCTGGGCCGTCGCCTTCTCCCCGGACGGCAAGATACTGGCGTCGGCGGGCGAAGACCGATCGATCCGGCTCTGGGACGTCTCGAAGGCGGTCGGCGGGCTCCGGGGCGGGCGGTGAGCCCTCATACGAAGCCCGGTCCTGTCATTCGGGTCTCAGATTGCTTATCTCAGATTTCAAACAATTTTGTTGATTTGTTCTGCAATTTGAGATTTGAGACCTGGAATCGCGAAGTCTCCATCGCCCCGGATCATTCCGCAAGGTTGGTGTCCGGCTTGTCGCCTTTGCGGGGGGGGACCGAGCGGAGGGCCTTGGCCAGGGTCGACATCTTGGGCCATCGGGCTTCGCGGCGGCGGGTGAGGGTCTTGCGGAGGATCTCGCAAAGCTCGTCGGAGAGCCTGGGATTGAGGACGGCGGGGTCGAGCGGGTCGACGTTGATCTTCTGGGTCAACTGGGCGAGCGAGGTGCCACCGCCGAAGGGGAGCTTGTCGGTCAGCAGCTCGAAGGCCATCACGCCGAAGCCGAAGATGTCGATCCGCTCGTCGGTCGACTCGCGGCGGATCAGCTCGGGGGCCATGTAGTGGAGCATCCCGGTCCGGTTGCCGGGCCGCTGGAAGGCCGGCGTGTTGGGCACGGCCAGGCCGAAGTCGATCAGCTTGACGTTGTTCTCGCGGTCGATGAGGAAGTTATTCGGGTTCACGTCGTGGTGGATGAATCCCGCGGCGTGGACGGCGGCGAGGGCTTCGGCGGCGTCGGCGAGGATCTTGACCTTGGCCCGGATGCCGGTCTTGGTCGCCTCGCGGATGAACTTGAGGCTCACGCCGTCGACGAACTCCATCACCATATACTGCTCGCCGGCGGTCGTGACCCCGTGCTCGTAGGTCCGGACCACGTTGGGATGGACGACCTTGGAGGCGATCTCCCCCTCCGTCGGCCGCTCCAGGCGGTGGGCCCGCGAGGCCGCCGCGGCGTACTTGGCGGGGAGCTGCACCTTCAGGCAGATCAACCGCCCCGATTCCTTATCGGTCGCCCGGTAGACGCGGGACATGCTGCCTTGCGGGGTCTCGCAGGCGATCGCGAACCGGCGTTCGAGGCTCGTCCGCCCGCCCGGCCCGAAGAATCCCTTGAGTTTCGCGAGCATAGGGGCCCCGCCTTCGCTGGAATGGCTGACCGCGTCCGGGATGGGCACGAGGGGTGGCGTCGGGCGGCCCGAGCGGGGGCCCGACTTTCGCTTGAACTACATTACTCGACCGGACCCGTCGGGTGACACGCGACATCCCGGACTCTCCGCCGGATTTCCGCGAAGCCTCCGAATGCCGGCCGGGAGGGTGATCCGAGGGTCATTCGGTGATGCGGATGTGCAACTCGCGGAGCTGACGGGCGTCGACCGTGCCGGGGGCGCCGGTCATGAGGTCGGTCCCCTTGGCGGTCTTGGGGAAGGCGATGCAGTCGCGGATGTTGGTCAGCCCCGCGTAGAGCATCACCAAGCGGTCGACGCCGAGGGCGATCCCGCCGTGCGGCGGGGCGCCGTTCTTGAGGGCGCCGAGCAGGAAGCCGAATTTCTCCTCGGCCTGCTCCGGGGTGAGGCCGAGCAGCTCGAAGATCCGCGACTGAATGACCGGGTCGTGGCAGCGGATCGTCCCGCCTCCGCACTCCTCGCCGTTGACGACGAGGTCATAGGCCTGGGCGCGGACCCGGGCCGGGTCGGTCTCCAGGAGGTGGAGGTCCTCGGCCAGGGGCATGGTGAAGGGGTGGTGCTCGGCGGAGTACCGCCCCTCGTCGGCGTCCCAGTGCAGGAGCGGGAAGCGGACGACCCAGGAATAATGATAGCTCTTGGGGTCATACAGCTTCCGTTCGGCCGCGAGCCGAATCCGGAGGTTCGAGAGCGCCTGGCTGGTGACGGCCTGGGTGTCGGCGACGATCAGGATCAGGTCGCCCGGCTTGGCGTCGAACCGCCCGCGGAGCCCGGCCTGCGCCGCCTCGGGGAAGAACTTGGCGGTCGGCCCGGCCAGGGCCTCGGCCTCGACCTTGATCCAGACCAGGCCGCTGGCGCCGAACGTCTTGGCGTATTCGGTCAGGCCGTCGAGGTCCTTGCGGCTATACGCCTCGGCGCCGCCGGGGACGCAGATCCCCCGGATTCGGTGGCCGGCGGAGGCGGCCTGCCCGAAGACCTTGAACTCGGTCCCGGCGGCGACGTCGGCGACGTCCTTCAGCTCCATCGCGTAGCGGAGGTCGGGCCGGTCGTTGCCGAACCGCTCCATCGAGTCGGCGTAGTCGACCCGGGGCAGCGGCAGCGCGGGCGTCTGGCCGGTGAACTCCTTGGCCAGGGCGACGACGAGGTGCTCCATCGTGCCGATGACGTCCTCGTCCTCGACGAACGACATCTCGACGTCGAGCTGGGTGAACTCGGGCTGGCGGTTGGAGCGGAGGTCCTCGTCGCGGAAGCAGCGGGCGACCTGGAAGTAGCGGTCGAACCCGGCGACCATCAGCACCTGCTTGTAGAGCTGCGGCGACTGCGGGAGGGCGTAGAAGTGCGCCGGGTGGACCCGGCTGGGGACGAGGAAGTCGCGGGCCCCCTCGGGCGTGCTCCGGCCGAGGATGGGGGTCTCGACTTCGAGGAAGCCGAGGCCCGACATCGTGTTCCGCATCAACTGCGTCATCCGGTGCCGGAGGATGAAGACCTCCTGCATCGCCGGCCGGCGGAGGTCGAGGTAGCGATACCGGAGCCGGAGTTCCTCGTTGGCCTCGGCGCCGTGGATCTCGAAGGGGGGCGTGGGGGCGGCGTTGAAGACCTCGAGCTGGAGGGCGCGGACCTCGACGGCCCCGGTCTTGAGCTTGGGGTTCTCCTTGCCCGCGAGCCGGGGTGCGACGGTCCCCCGGACGCCGATGACGTGCTCGTTGCGGAGGTCGGCGGCCTTGAGGAGCGGGCCGGCCTCGTCGCCGGGCTCGAAGACGACCTGCGTGAGGCCGTAGCGGTCGCGGAGGTCGATGAAGATCAGCCCGCCGTGGTCGCGACGGGTGTCGACCCAGCCGTTGAGGATGATCTCCCGGCCGACCTGGTCACGTGTCAGCTCGCCGCAGGTGTGCGTCCGTTTGAGCATGGTCGTCGCTGGATCAGCCGCCTCGAAGGGTAGTCGACAGGGCCCGGGTCGGGCAACGGTCCACCTTAACCCTGCACGGCGGAGGGCGTCAAGGACCCCGGAGGTCGGCGGGCCGGGGACCGGGATTGCGGGAAGGTCGCGGGCGAGTTAAGTTGGATCGGGTGCTCGAATTTCGTCACGTGCGCGTGCCCCGGATCGCCGGGTCGTACCGATTGGGGACCGGATCGCCATGGATTTCCAACTCGTCGTCCTCCGCGGCCGGAGCGCCGCGACGTCGCTGAAGCTCGGAGATGGCGTCACGACGGCCGGCCGCCACGACGATTGCCAGCTCCGGATCAAGTCGTCGGAGGTGAGCCGCCGCCACTGCCAATTCTTCGAGAAGAACGGGATGCTCCTGGTCAAGGACATGGGCAGCTCCAACGGAACGATGCTCAACGGCAAGAAGATCGAGGGGCAGCGGGTTTTAGAGCCGGGCGACGAGCTGACGATCGGGCCGGTGAAGTTCCGGGTGGAGAGGCTCGGCCAGCCCTCGCCCGCGAAGTCGGACGGGGCCAAGGCCGCCCCCCGGCCCGGCGACACCGCCGTGCCGGCCCCGAAGGTGACCCCGGGCGCGGCGTCCGACGAGTTCGAGATCGACTTCGACGACATCCCCGAGCCGGCGTCCGAGGAGAAGACCGTCGCCGTCAAGCCGAAGCCGACGCCCGAGGTCAAGTCCGCCCCCGCCAAGCCTAATCCAGCGGAGCCGGCCCCCGCCGACGAGCCGGCCCTCGCCGATGACGCGATCGCCGATTTCCTCCTCGACCTCAAGCTCGACGACGACGAGTGACCGGTGGGCCTCCCCCGCCCGGACCGGGGCCCGATGACGCCGGCCGCGGCCGATCCGGGGGCGTATCCGGCCGGTTTCGTGGCCCTGCGGCAACGGGCCCGGTAAACTCGGCCGATCTTGACAAAAAGGATTTGACGCGCCCGGCAAAATGCTAAAGATAGCTAAGCAACAGAAGCCCTGCCAGCCACCGCGAGATTATGGCATTCAGCCCCGGGCTTGATGGCCGCCGCGGTCTTCCCCCTCCCGGAACGCCCCCCCATGGCCCGTCGCAAGAATGCCCCCGAGTCGGTCCGGATGAAGCACAGCCTCTCGGAGCGGCTCCGCGAGCTCCGGACCGAGTTCTACGGCGAGCGGGGCGGCCCCGACCTCGCGCGGACCCTCGGGATACCGGTCCGGACCTGGTACAACTACGAGACCGGGGTGACGGTCCCCGCCGAGATCATCCTCCGGATCGTCGAGCTGACCTCGGTCGAGCCGATCTGGCTGCTCCGCGGCGAGGGCCCCAAGCTGCGCGAGGCCACGCCCGCCGCGGCCCGGCCCGATCGGTCGTCGCAGGGGCTGGCCGACTCCTCGGTCGCCACCCTGCTGCGGACGGCCCTGGATCGCCTGGAGCAGAAGGATCGCGAGGTCCAGGACGGGTCGAATTTCAGCTCGCCGATCCTCGCCCGCCGCGACGACTGGGGGGCCGGCGTCGACGAGCCCGAGATGGCCCTGGTCGCCGCCGACGCCGCCGGGGACCGGCCCCTGACCCCGGCCGACGGGCCGCGCTACCACGCCGCGAGGGGGGAATGGCTGGCCGCCCGCCACGCCTTCCGCCACCTCCGGATGGCCGACGACTCGATGGCCCCGATCGTCGCCGAGGGGGCCCGCGTCGCCTACGCCGAGTCGGAACCGGCCTCCGAGGCGTTCCACGATAAGCTGGTCGTCGCCGAGGTCGAAGGCCAGGTCCTGGTCCGCTGGTTCCAGCACTGCGGCCGGTTCGCCCTGCTCCGCGCCGAGAACACCACGGCGGCCCCGTCATCGAACCTGGTCGACCTGGACGGCCCGGGCGCCGATCGCCAGTTCCACCGCGTCCTCTGGATCAGCACGCCCCACTGACCGGCCATCCGGGGGGCCACCCCGGGAGGGGCCGGGATTCGCGACGGATGGCCGATCGCTCATGACCCATCAGTCATGAACCAGTTTTGATCCTGGAACCCCTCGGATCGGGCCGGCCTGGCGTTCACCACGAGATGAATTCGCCCAGGCAGGGCGAGACGATGATCTTGCCGTCCCCCATCCGACCGGTCCGGGCCGGGCCGACGATCGCCTTGACGGCGGCGGCCTGATCCTGCTCGCGGACGTAGAGCGTCAGCTCGACCTTGGGCAGGAACGAGGCGTTGTACTCGCTGCCGAGGTAGCGGTGCAGCCGGTTCTTCTGGCGGCCGTAGCCCATCGCCTCGCGGACGGTCCCGCCGAGGATCTCCACCGAGTCGAGCGCCGCGAGCACGGCCCCGGCCCGGAACGGCTTGACCAGGGCCACGATCTGGACCACGCCCATCGCTCGGCGACCTCCACGCATCCCGACCCGGGCCCGGCCGGCGGGCCACGGCCCGGCGACGGCCGCTTGACAGGGCCCGACCCCTCATGGACATTAAACCATCGGGGCGGCCGAGCCAAGGCCATCCCGACAGCGTCCCCCGCGCCTCTTCCGGCAGGCGCGGAGAGGGGCCGCGTCCCGCCCGGTCCTCGCGAGGTATCCCAATGCGTCGGGTCTGGCTGTTGATCGCGTCCGCGGCCCTGGTCACCGCCGTCGGCTGCGGCCGCGAGAATTACGAGAAGCGGCTGGCCAAGACGCTGGAGAAGTTGGAGTACGACCGTCGGGTCAAGAAGAACCTGATGCCGGCCTCGGATGACAAGCGGTTCAAGGACCTCGCCCTCTGGATTCAGCCCCCCAAGGAGGAGGTCATCGCCAAGACCGGCCAGCTCCCGGTGGCCGAGGGTCAGTTCGACCTCGACGCCTCGTTCAACGACAAGTCCGACGCCGCCCTGCACGTCCTGGCCCGGGTGAAGCTGCCCAAGAAGGCCGCGACCAAGGGGGCCGCGCCGGCCCCGCCGCCCGTGGCCCGCGGCGAGTTCGGCCGCGACGTCCTCGGCGTCCTCGCCGGGGTCTTCGGCTCGGCCGAGGGGCTCGACAACCCCAAGTTTGCCGACGAGAGCAAGCGGGGCAACCGCTTCAAGCGGCTGATCTTCAACGCCAACGAGAAGGAGGTCAAGGTCTACACCTACAAGCAGGACGCCCACGAGGTGGCCCTGATCTTCGTGTACGACCCCAAGCTCCGGGCCTCGCTCGCCTCGAAGGTCGACCTCTGCCTGGAGACCTTCGCCGCCGGCGCCAAGGCCACGCGGCTCCAGAACGGCGGGGCCGAGGAAGAGGCCGACGGCGGCGGCGGGGCGCCCGTCCCGCTCTGATCGCGACGGCTCAGGCGGCGGGCGGGTCGGACGAGTCCCAGGCCGATCGGGCCTCGCGGGCCTCGGGGTCGTTGACCAGCTCGTCGCGGACGATCAGGACGTCGTGCGGGGCCTCGATCCCGAGCCGGACCTGGTTGCGGTCGACCTTGACGACCTTGATCCGGATGTCCGGACCGATCTGAATCCCTTCGAGTTGCTTGCGGCTCAAGACGAGCATCCGTTTCCTCCATGAAATCGGGATGGCCAGGACCGACGCCCGGGCCCGCCACGCGGGCCACTCCCCCGTCCAGTCGGAATCCGGGCTGGACATCCGACAGGCCCGCCGCCGATTCTCGCGAGGGCCGTCACGGTCGAGGCCACTTCAGCCGGTACGGGATCATCCAGTTGAACCAGGGCTTGTGGAGGTGGCGGGTGTCGAGGAGTTCGGCGAAGCCCGGCGTGGCGTCGAACGAGTCGGCGGGGTCGGCCGACGGGACGCCGCCGAAGCTGGCGAGCCAGCGCTGGTAGAACGGCCCATCGTCGACGGCCGGGCCGGTCTGCCGGGCGACGAAGCGGGGACCCTCGGCGAACCGGATCGTCCGGTCGTGGCGGACGCCGAAGACGTTCCGCCGCGGCCCGGCGTTGGCGGTGATCGGCACCCCCTCGCGGACCACCTCGGGCCGGCCGTCGCGGCAGGTCAGCCAGAGCGACCGGGATTCGCCGCGCCTCGGCTCGCTCGCATAATAGACCTCGGTGAGCGGCCCGTGGTGGACCCGCCCCCACTCCCACCGCCGCATGGCCAGCGACATCTCCTCGGCCCCGGCGTTGTGGTCGTGGTACCCCCGGCCGCGGAAGTCCGTCGACTGGTCGCCGATCGCGACCCGCCCCTCGACCCGGCAATCGGCGGCGGCCAGGACCCAGTGGTGCGGGGCCCCCGGGGTCCCGAGGTCGCGCTCGAAGGGCTCGGTCGCGGCGGCGGGCCGGAACCGGACCTCGGCGCGGATCGGCCGGCCGTCGACGGCGGGGGCCTCGACCGCGAGCCGATATCCGTCCTCGTCCCGCTCGACCCGGCTGGCGGCGACCTCGACGGCGAAGGGGTCGGCCCGATGGCGGAAGGCGTCGGACCGGTGCCCGTTCAACGCATAAGCCGCCATCTTGCCGTCGCGATACCACGACAGGCCGACGGCCGAGTGGTCGAGGGCCTTCGGGGCCGGATGCTTCGCGGGATTCTTGAGGTGGCGGAGGGTGGCCACGCCATAAGACGGGTCGAACGGCAGGCCGGCGTACCAGATGATGACCAGGGCGTCGCGGCCGTCGTCGCCGATCGCATCGAAATACCACCACTCGTGCGAGCCCGGCGTGCCGTGGTCGAAGAAGCGGTCGGGATCGGGGGCGGTCACGGTGGCTCGCATTCCTTCCGGGGGCATGGTCGCGACTCTCGGATTCCAGATTTCCGATTTCAAATGTCGAAGCACCGATCAATCCGAGAAGTCCGCCCTGCGGCGTCCGCCGGATTTGGAGCCTTCGGCCCGACTGCCCCCCGAGATCTGGGATGAGCAATCTGCCATCATGTTCATCTCCAGAACCGCCTCCAGGCGTCGCGGGCGGTCTCGGCCTGGCAGGCGGCGAGGGTGGCGAGCTTGCGGGGGGTCGAGACCCGGGCCCGGGCGCGGAAGACGTCGAAGTCCTGGCGCTCGATCGCGCCGAGGATGCCGCCGTAGGCCCGGCCCATGACGCGGACGGTCAGGCGGGCCGAGTCGCCCGCGAGCCAGGGGATGCCCGCCTCCGCCTCGGCGTAGTACCGCCGGGCCCGGCCGACCTGGAACCGCATCAGGTCGCGGAAGCGGTCGTCGACGCGGCCCTCGGCCAGTTGCCGCTCGTCGACGCCGAACCGGGCCAGCTCGTCCTGGGGGAGGTAGACCCGGCCGCGGGCGAGGTCCTCGGCCACGTCGCGGAGGATGTTGGTCAGTTGCATGGCCGTGCCGAGGGCCAGGGCGTTGGGGAAGCAGCGGTCGGATCGATGGCCGAAGACGTGGGTCATCATCAGGCCGACCACGCCGGCCACCCGGTAGCAGTAGCGGTCGAGGGCGGCGAATTCGGCGTATCGGGAGACGTCGAGGTCCATCTCCATCCCGTCGAGCAGGTCGTCGAAGAGGTGGCGGGGGATCGACCGGACCCGGGCCGTCCGGCGGAACGCGAGCAGGCCCGGCGGGGCGTCGGGCCGCGAGGAATAGGCCAGGTCGAGGGCCCGGCGGGCGATCGCCAGGCGGTCGGCGGCCTCGGCGCGGTCGCGGGCGTCGTCGACCCCGTCGTCGGCCCATCGGCAGAACCCGTAGACGGCGTAGGCATGGGCCCGGGTCGCGCGCGGCAGGCAGGCCGAGGCGAAGTAGAACGTCCGGGCGTGGTGGCGGGTGAGCCGGCGGCAAGCACGGGCGCCGCGGGATTCGCGGGCGGAATGGGGAGGCGCGATGGATGGGAGGACGGCCGGACGGATTGGCCCTCCACCCCGACCCTCCCCCACGAGGGGGGAGGAGGCCAGATCGGAGGGAGGGGGGTCGAGGGAGCGGACGCCGTCCGCGGCGGCGATCACAGGAACTTCTCCAGGACCTTGGCGCTGCTGATCACGCCCGGGAGGCCGGCCCCGGGGTGGGTCCCGGCGCCGACGAAGAACAGCCCGCCCACGTCCTCGCTCCGGTTGTGCGGCCGGAACCAGGCGCTCTGGGTCAGGGTGGGCTCGAACTGGAAGGCCGAGCCCTTGAAGGCGTCGAGGTCGGTCTCGAAGTCCTTGGGGGTGAAGGTCCGGAGCGTGACGAGGTGCTTGCGCAAGTCGGGGACGAGGTGTTCTTTTTCGAGAGAGGCCAGGATGCGGTCGGCGTACTCGTCCTTGATCGCCCCCCAGTCCTGGCCGCCGCCGAGGTGCGGCACGGGGCTGAGGACGTAGAACGCCTCGCAGCCGGGCGGGGCCATGCTCGGGTCGGTCCGGGTCGGGGCGTGGAGGTAGAGCGAGAAGTCCGGGGCCAGGACCTTCTTGTCGAAGATGTCGCCGAGCAGGCCGTGGTAGCGCGGGCCGAGGATGATCGAGTGGTGCGGCAGGTGCGGGTAGGTCCGGTCGGTCCCGAAGTAGGCGACGAAGAGGGACATCGCGTAGTTCATCTTCTCGAGCCGCCGATCCGTCCACTTGCGGCGGTGCTCGGGCTTGATGAGCTTGCGGTAGGTGTTGGCCACGTCGCCGTTGGAGACGACGACACCGGCCGGGAACCGCCGGCCCGAGGCCAGGCGGACGGCCTTGACCCGACCGCCTTCGATCTCGATCTCCTCGGCCCGGGCGTCCAGCTCCAGCCGGCCGCCCATGTCCTCGAAGAGCCGGATCAGGCCGTCGACGAGGGCCCCGGTGCCGCCCATGGCGAAGTGGACGCCCCAGGTCTTCTCCAGGTAATGGATCATCGAATAGATCGAGGAAGACCGGAGCGGGTTGCCGCCGATCAGGAGCGGCTCGAACGAGAAGACCTGGCGGAGGCTCGGGTCGGAGATGAACGCCGAGACCCGCTTGTAGACCGACTGCTCGGCGCGGAGCCGGATCAGGTCGGGCGCGACCTTGACCATCTCCCAAACCGAGTGGAACGAGTGGTCGGCGAGGTCGGTGAAGGCCCGGTCGAAGACCTTCTCGGTGTACGCCAGATAACGCCGGTAGCCCGCGACGTCGTCGGGATTGAACCGGGCGATCTCGGCCTCCATCCGCGCCGGGTCGCCCACGTAGTCGAAGGTCCGGCCGTCGTCGAAGTAGATCCGGTAGAACGGGTCGCACGGGACGATGGTCACGTAGTCGGCGAGCTTCTTGCCCGCCAGCGCGGCCAGCTCGTCGAGGACGAAGGGGACGGTGATGATCGTCGGCCCGGCGTCGAAGGTGAAGCCCTTGTCCTTGTAGACATAAGCACGGCCGCCCGGCTTGTCGCGCATCTCCAGGACGGTGGTGGCATACCCCTTCGCCTGGAGCCGGATCGCCGCCGCGAGCCCGCCGAAGCCGCTGCCGATCACGACCGCCGGCCCCTTCGAGCCGGGCTCGGCGGGGCGCCGGGGGGGGATCTCGGGCGGCTTCGGGATCAGGGTCGGCGCTGTCATCGGGATCGGGCCTTCGCCCGCTCGGGGCGTCTCGGGGGCTATCGGGCCGGTGCGGGGGCTCGACGAATCTCATCCGCCCGACGAGGTCTTCCGCCGCCCGGCCGGGCCGTTCTTGGCGGCGGGCTTGATCTCCAGGTCGGTCACCAGCAGCAGATCCACGATATTGACCGTGTCGTCGGGCTGGGCGATGACGACCGTCCGGCCGCCGGGGGCTGTCATGATGAAGTCGCGATGATCGACCCGGAGCCCTCGGCCGTCCGCCGGGTGGATGTCGAAGGGGCGGAATGGCCGGGCCTGGTAGGCGGCCCTCATCTGCTCGATGGTCATGGCGGGGACGTCCGGATCGAGATGGTAGGTCGCGGCATCCCTTCGAGTTAACGCGGGCACGCCCGGATGACCAGCATCGGGACGGCTCGCCTGGTCGGGTGCGGAGGCCGAGCGACGCACGTCCCAAATCAAGGCGGTTGTTGATCTCATCAGCCCGACGCGGCGGGCGTCTCGGCCTCGATCGGGAGGGCGGCGGAGAAGTCGGCGATGGCGTGGGCCCGGGGGGCTCGGAAGAGCTCGGTGAGGGCGACGAACTGGCGGCGCTGGGCGGTGTCGAGGGGGGATTCGCGGAGGACGTCGACGGCGTCGACGCGGACGGCGTCGACGCGGGCCCGGCAGGCTTCGACCGCGCCGCTGCCGGCGATCAGGGCGAGGAGCCGGCGGCGGCGGCCGGGGCCGACGGGTTCGGCCAGGGTCGATTCGAGGTCGCGTCGGCCGCGGTCGCCGAGGCGCTGATAGGTGGACCAGAGGACATAGGTCCGCTTGCCGCCGTCGAGGTCGGGGTGGTCGCCGAAGTCGGGGTCCTCGTCGAGGGCGTCGAGGTCGTTCTGGACCTGGAAGCCGAAGCCGAGGAGGTCGCCGAAGCAGTCGAGGGCGCGGGAGGCCGGGCCCGGGGTCCCGGCGATCAGCGCGCCGAGGACGAGCGGGCCGGACACGCTGTAGCGGGCGGTCTTGCGGAGGTACGACTCGACGAGCTGCTCCTCGCTGAGCTGCTCCAGCGGGCAGCCGTCGTAGAGGACGTCGAGGGCCTCGCCCAGGCCGGTCTCGAAGAGCATGTCGGCGAGGAGCCGGTTGGCCCGGCCGGCGGCGGCGGCGTCGAGGCCGGAGCGGGCGATCAGGCGCATCCCGAGGGCGAAGAGCAGGTCGCCGGCGATCAGGCCGAGGTCGCAGGAGCGCTTCCGCTGGGCCGGGTCGTCGGGGCGGTCGGCGCCGAGCCGGATGGCCTCGTGGAGGGTCGCGCGGTCGCGGCGAACGACGCTGCCGTCGATCAGGTCGTCGTGGACGAGCATGAAGGCGTGGAAGACTTCGAGGCTCGCCGCCGCCAGGGCGACGGGCCGGGGCGGGGCCTCGTAGCGGCCGGTCATGATCCGATAACTGGCCAGGCAGAGCCGGGGCCGGAGCCGCTTGCCCCCCCGGAGGACGAACTCGGCGAGCCGGTCGAAGAGGGGGGCCAGGTGCGGGTTGGCCGCGTAGCCGCGCCGGGTCTCGTCGAAGAATTCGGCGAGGTCGTCGTCGACCCGGTCGCGGTCGGCCGCGGGGGTCAGCCGTTCGACGGGCGTGGGGTGCGGGTTTACGGTGGCGACCTTGGGCACGGGCATCCTCGCCGTCGAGAGACTCGTCGGGGCCGGGGCTCGGCCCGGGGTAGTCCGGGCGCCGCGGGCACGGGACGCCCTCGCGACCGCCCGCGGGACACGATATCTTTGCAATTGTAAACGACCGGGTAGGGCGAGCCGGCCCCAATCTTGCCGAGACCGCCCGGAATACCCGCGCGATCCGATCGACCGGCCGCTTTGACCGCCCGCGACCCCTCGGACCCGCCGCGAACCGGCCGATCGATCGATCGGAGGACCGCCCATGCCCCGGACCGTCGACCTCAACGCCGACCTCGGCGAAGGGTGCCCCTGGGATTACGCCCTGCTCGGCCGCGTCACCTCGGCGTCGGTCTGCTGCGGCGGCCACGCGGGCGACCCCGAGACCATCTCGCAGACCCTCCGATGGGCCGGCGAGCGGGGCGTCGTCGTCGGCGCCCACCCCGGCTACGCCGACCGCGAGGGGTTCGGCCGGGTCGATCAGCACTTGCCCTTCCGCGAGCTTGCCCTGCTCGTCGAGGGGCAGGTCGACCGGCTCGAAGCCCTGGCCGCGCGGGCCGGCGTGGCCGTCCGGTTCGTCAAGCCCCACGGGGCCCTCTACAACCAGGCCGGGCGCGACGTCGACGTGGCCGGCCCCTTGATGTTCGCCGTCTCGAAGCGAGGGCTGCCGATCCTGGGCCAGCCCGGCGGGCAGGTCGAGCGGCTGGCCGCCGAGCTGGAGCTGACCTTCATCGCCGAGGGGTTCGCCGACCGCCGCTACCTCCCCGACGGCCGCCTCGTCCCCCGGTCCGACCCCGGCGCCATCCTCCACGACCCGGGCGAGATCCGCGACCAGGTCCTCGCCCTGATCGACCGGGGCATCCGGACCCTCTGCCTCCACGGCGACGACCCCCGCTCGGTCGACCTGGCCGACCTCGTGCTCGAGATCCTCCGCGAGGCGGGCGTCGAGCCCCGGGGCTTCGCCTAGATGGCGGGGCTCCGGGTCATCCGGGCGGGCGTGGCGGCGACCGTCCAGGACCGGGGCCGGGCCGGATACCGCGGGTTCGGCGTCCCCGTCGGCGGCTCGTTCGACCGGCGGTCCTCCGACCTGGCCAACGCCCTGGTCGGCAACGAGGCCGACTGCGCGGCCCTGGAGCTGACCCTCGTCGGCGGCGTCTTCCGCGCCGAGATCCCCCTGGCCATCGCCCTGGCCGGCGCCCCGATGGCGGCCGAGATCCGCCGAGGCCCGGAGGCCGAGCCGCGACCCCTGGTCGTCCCCCAATCGGCAGCCCTCGAACCCGGCGACGAGCTGCACCTTGGCGGTACTGTTATCGGCGCCAGGACTTATGTCGCGGTCCGCGGCGGCTGGCGGACCCCGCTCGTCCTCGGGAGCCGGTCGGACGAGGCCCGGCTCCGGGCGGGCGACCTCCTCCCCGCAGCGCCCGGCTCGACCCCGGCCCGTCGCCCCGCGGCCTGGCCCTGGGCGGTCGGCGAGGGCGGCCCGATCCGGGTGGTCGACGGCCCCGACGCCGAAGCGAGCCTCGGCGGGGCCTCGTTTTTCGAGTCGGCCGGCTTCGTCGTCTCGCCCCGGTCCGACCGGATGGGACTGAGGCTTGAAGGCCCGACCATCACCGTCGACGCCCCCCCCGACCGCCCATCCGCCCCCGTCGCCCCCGGCGCGGTCCAGGTGGCCGGCGGCCGGGCGATCGTCCTCGGCGTGGCCGGCGGGACGATAGGAGGTTATGTCCACCTCGCCCACGTCATCTCCCCCGACCTCGACCGCCTCGCCCAGGCCCGACCCGGCGACCGCCTCACCTTCCGCCGCGTCGACCTCGCCGAAGCCCGCCGCCTCGACCAGGCCGACCGCCGGGCCCAGGCCGCCTGGCTCGCCCCGATTCGCGCGATCGCCGCAAGTCGTTGATCTAAATTCAGTCCCAGTCTTGTCGGGTGGATGAAATCCACCACGGCTCGGGCCCGATCGAGGGGGTTGATCGGCAACACCGCAAACCGCCCATTCGACGGGGGTCCAGGCTCGGGCCACGCCAAGGGATTGGTGGATCTCATCCACCCGACAAGAGGCCGATCCGTCGTCGGATTTGCTCAGGATCGGTCGCGTCGCGGCCGGCCGATCGCGAGGTCGCCAGTCGCGGTGGCGAGATTCGGGGCCGGCGGGCCGATCGGGACGGGCCTCGGGGCTTCGACCGAGGCCGATTCGTCGCCCTGGAAAAACGAAGCCAACGAGCCGTCGGGGCCGGGTTCGTCCTCGGTGGGAGGCTCGGGCTCGACGCCCGCCTCGACCTCTCGGAGTTCCTTCAGGGCGCGATAGATCCCGCGCTCGGCCGCCGCCTCGTACTTGCGGGCGAGGACGGCCTCCTTCGAGGGGTCGAACAGGGCCCGGGCGGCCGATCCCCCGCGGTCGGCGGCGACGTCGGCGTGGTCGAGCGTCGCGCGGTGGGCCTGCAACTCGGCGATCCGGGCGTCGATCAGCACGGCGATCTGGCGGAGGGCCCACCGCCGACGGTCGCCGTCGGCGAGGTCGGCGGCGTCGTCGGGCCCGAGGAAGCGGAACTCCCCCTTCATCGCGAAGCTCATCGCCTGGAACGGGGTGACGTAGCTCGAATCCTTGCCGCTGAGGAAGTCGGCCCGCATGTAGTTGGCGTAATCCCAGCGGCCCTCGCTGGGATGCTCGGCGACCTGCTTCAAGGCTCGCCACTCGAAGATCAGGCGGTCGACGCCCTCGGGCATGGCCCGGAGCTTGCGGAGATTCGTGGCGGGCGCGGTGCCGATCCAGTGGACCAGGTGGTCGGCCTCGGCCCGACGGGCCTCGTCGAAGTCGGCCTCGGCCCGGAGGACCCGGGAGGCGAGGGCGGCGGCCTCCTGCTTGTAGGAGCGATCGAGCCGGACCGAGAGCATTGCGACCCGCTTGACGAGGACGCCGCCGAGCTGGGTCTTGGGGTCGATCTCCGCGTTGAGGCCCTCGAAGCGGGCGTCGACGGCCTCGCGGTCCTCGCCCGGGATGACGACGCCCTCGCCGGTCAGGCCATGTTTGAGGGCGTTAGCACGGGAGCGAGCCTTCCCCTCGGCCGTCCTCGGCCCGGTGGACTTGGCGGCGTTGGCGCGGTTGGCGCTGATCCGGGCGTCGGAGGCGGGCATGGGTGTCGTCCTCGGGGGCCGCGCCGCCGGGGATTCGATGGTCAAGGGGTCGGGCTCGGGGCGTCGGCTCCGATCCTAACTATCGAGCCCCACGCGGCGGCTTAGCATACTGTCTGGCCGAGGACGGCGTTTCGAGGAGTGCCACGGTCTCGCCCCCCGCCCCGACCCTCCCCCACAAAGGGGGAGGGAGTTCGTCGACGGCGGCTCGATCGCATAAAGCAGTCTCTCCGTCTGGTCCCCTCGCCCCTTGTGGGGGAGGGTTAGAGTGGGGGGCGCTCGGCACCATCTCTCGCTCAGACGGAGCACTTTGGATATGCGACGCCCCCCCGCCCCGGGCCCCCCCCGCAAGGGGGGAGGGAGTCAGAAGCAACCCCAGGGAAATAGTTTACGGCGAATTCAACGGCACGAGAGGTAGGGTGGGGGGCCGCTTGGCGACTCCGGAATCCACGGGCAGATCTGTTGCAGGCTCGGCCCCACCCGCGCCGCCCTTGCCGGGGAGGGCGGATGGCCCTAACTTTAAGACGTTGCTCCGCTCCCGACTCCGAAGAGGCCCGAGACACTGCCATGCTGGGATTGCCCGAGCCGACGAACTTCGACCTCCGGTTCCGCCTCCTGGACATCCCGGTCCGCGTCAACCCGTTCTTCTGGGCGCTGGCGGCCTACCTCGGGTGGCAGTCGCACGACGGCTTCGAGATCTTCATCTGGGTCGCTTGCGTGTTCGTCTCGGTGCTGGTCCACGAGTTCGGCCACGGGCTGACGGCGCGGGCCCTGGCGAACCAGCGGCCGGCGATCGTCCTCTATTACCTGGGCGGGCTCTGCGTCTACGAGCGCGAGCAACGCTCCCCGGGCAAGCGGATCGCGGTCCTGCTGATGGGGCCGGGCGCGGGGTTCTTGCTGTTCGCCGTCGTGGCGGCGGTGGGTGCGGCGGCGTTCGGCTTCGTGGGATTCGGTCCGTTCCAGTGGTACATCCACGATGCCCCCCGCTGGAGCAACCATGTGCTCGTGCAGGTGTACATGGAATTGCAGATGATCAACCTGATCTGGGGCGTGTTCAACCTGCTGCCGATCTACCCGCTCGACGGCGGCCAGATCGCCAACGTCCTCTTGACGATGCAGAACCGCCGGGAGGGGCCGCGGCGGGGGTTCATGCTCTCGATTCTGGTGGCGGGCGGGCTGGCCCTCTGGCTCTACCAGCGCGGGGAAGGGTACAACGCCCTGATCCTGCTGATGCTCGGGCTGATGAACCTGCAACTGCTCCAGGCCGTCCGGTACGAGGGGCGGTACGCCACCCAGATGGACGACGAGGACGAAGATTGGTGGAAACGATGATCCGATCCGGGCTTGGGTCAATCGTGGCGGCGGGGTGGGGTGGCCCCTTTCCTTCGAGGCGGAGGGGGCCGACAATCCTCCGTGCCTTTCGAAAAGCCGTCCTAGACTCTTCGTGACAGGCCGGCCCTCGTCTCAAACGCTTGCCGACAAAGAGCATGAGCAAAAAACCCAGGACACGACGCCCCCACCCCGAGCCGGCCGAATCCCCCCTCGGGGAGGCCGAGGCCCGCGATCGCGTCGGCGAAGAGACGGCGACCGGGCGACTCCTGATCCTGGCGGAGAAGGCCGAGCCCGGGGACTTCCCCGACCGCCTCCCCCTGCTCCCGCTCCGCTCCGACGTCGTCTTTCCCCAGACCGTCGTCCCCCTGGTGGTCAACCGGCCGGCCGGGATCAAGCTGATCGACGAGATCATGGGCGACGAGAAGGCCCTGGGCCTCGTCGCCCAGCGCCACCCCGAGACCGACGACCCGAGCATCGGCGACCTTTATCCGACGATCTGCGTCGGCTCGGTCCTCAAGATGCTCAAGTTCCCCGACGGCTCGACCCGGGTCGTCTGCCAGGGGATCTCCCGCGCCCGCCTCATCGAGATCGTCCAGACCGAGCCCTTCCTCATCGGCCGGATCGAGCCGCTGGAGGACGTGATCGAGGAGGGCGTCGAGCTCGACGCGCTGGTCCACCACGTCAACCAGCTCTTCCAGCGGATGATCGACCAGAGCCAGCAGGTGCCCGAGGAGTTGCAGGTCGCCGCGATGAACACGCGCGAGCCCGGCCGACTGGCCGACCTGCTGGGCTCCAGCCTGCCGTTCACGATCGAGGAGAAGCAGCAGCTCCTGGCCGAGACCAACGTCCGGACCCGGCTGGAACGCCTCGTCGCGTTCCTCGCCCGCCAGCTCACCGTCCTGGAATTGTCGAGCAAGATCCAGGCGCAGGTCGGCTCGGAGATCACCAAGGCCCAGCGCGACCACTTCCTCCGCCAGCAGATCAAGGCCATCCAGGACGAGCTGGGCGAGGCCGAGTCCGAGAACCCCGAGCTGGACGAGCTCTGGGACAAGCTGGAGAAGGCCAAGCCCCCCGCGGGCGTCCTGGCCGAGGCTGAGCGCGAGATGGACCGGCTGGCCGGGATGCACCCCAGCTCGGCCGAGTACTCGATCGTCCGGACCTATCTCGACTGGCTCGCCGTCCTGCCCTGGGCGAAGTCGAGCCGCGACCGGCTTGACCTCCGCCGCGCCCGCAAGGTGCTCGACGCCGACCATTACGACCTCGAGAAGATCAAGGAACGCATCCTCGAATACCTGGCCGTCCGCAAGCTCAAGAAGGACATGAAGGGGCCGATCCTCTGCTTCGCCGGCCCGCCCGGCACGGGCAAGACCAGCCTGGGCAAGAGCATCGCCAAGGCCCTGGGCCGCGAGTTCGTCCGCGTGAGCCTCGGCGGGGTCCACGACGAGGCCGAGATCCGCGGCCACCGCCGGACCTACGTCGCCGCCATGCCCGGGCGGGTGATCCAGGGCATCCGCAAGTCGGGCACGAACAACCCGGTCTTCATGCTCGACGAGGTCGACAAGCTCGGCGCCGACTTCCGGGGCGACCCCTCCGCCGCGCTCCTGGAGGTGCTCGACCCCGAGCAGAACGCGACGTTCCGCGACCACTACCTCGACGTCGACTTCGACCTCTCCAAGGTCATGTTCATCGCCACCGCGAACATGCTCGACACGATCCCCGCCCCCCTGCTCGACCGGATGGAGGTGATCGAGCTGCCGGGCTACAGCGAGGAGGAGAAGGTCCTCATCGCCAAGAAGTACATCGTGCCCAAGCAGCTCGACGCGCACGGGCTGACGGCCAAGAACGTGGGCTTCGACGACGAGGCGATCCGCGTCGTCATCGCCGACTACACCCGCGAGGCCGGGCTCCGCAACCTCGAGCGCGAGCTCGCCACGATCTGCCGGAAGATCGCGCGGAAGCACGCCGAGGGTCAGAAGGGCCGGGTCGACGTCGTGGCCGAGGCCCTCTCCGAGATGCTCGGCCCGCCCCGCTTCTTCCGCGAGGTCGCCGACCGGACCGGCACGCCCGGCGTGGCCACCGGCCTGGCCTGGACCCCCACCGGCGGCGAGATCCTCTTCATCGAGGTGACCGGGATGCCCGGCAAGGGGACCTTGACCCTGACCGGCCTGCTCGGCGAGTCGATGCGCGAGAGCGCCCAGGCGGCCCTGGGCTACCTCCGGAGCCACGCCAAGGCGATGGGCCTGGACCCGGCCAGGATCACCAAGACCGACATCCACATCCACGTCCCCGCCGGCGCCGTGCCCAAGGACGGCCCCTCGGCCGGCGTGGCGATCTCCGCCGCCCTGATGAGCCTGTTCCGCAACCGGGCGATCCACCAGGAGCTGGCCATGACCGGCGAGGTCACCCTGACCGGCCGCGTCCTGCCCGTCGGCGGCGTCCGCGAGAAGGTCCTCGCCGCCCGCCGCGCCGGGATCACGACGGTCCTGATCCCCCGCCACAACGAGAAGGACCTGGTCGAGCTGCCCGCCGAGGTCAAGGCCGACGTGACGTTCCACTCGATCGACACCCTCGACGACGTGATGCACCTGCTCTTCCCCGCCAAGGCCCCCAAGCCCACCGCCGCCAGCAAGCCCAAGTCCGGCAGCAAGGCGACCGCCAAGAAAGTCCCCCCCCGCAAGCCCGGCCTGCCCTCGCCCCCGCCGGGCAAGCCCGAGCCCCCCGGCAAGCCCACGAGGCGGCCGAGGTCGGCGTGAACCGATGACGTCCCGGCCCCGGCCCCGCCGCCTGACGCTGGCCGACCTGACGCTGCTGGTCGCGGCGGTGGCCGTCGCGCCCGTGATGCTGAGGTCATTGCATTGGGCCCTGCATGAACCCGGGACGGCCGTCGGCTAGACGATGAGCTACCGGGTGGGCATGAATGCGGCCCCGGCACCTGGTCCTGCTGCCGGGCACGATCGCTTGCGCGATATTCCTCATGGCCTCCGCCGTCCACATGGTGACGACGGGATGTACGCTGCTCATCACCCGACTGGCCTTCGAGGATGACACCTGGCCGGCATTGGCCTTCGGGTCCGCGGTCACCTCCTCGATTGGCAACGGCGAGACCGTCGCCTTCGTCTGGGCCACGCTGGCGCCGACCGGCCGGTGGACGCCGGTGCCCGATTGGGTCGACCGCGCGGGCCGGGCGCCGGGCGTCGTCATGATCGTGGCCGCATCGGCCTTCGAGGTGATTCCCCGACGGGAGGCCGATGACGCCGGCCCCGTCCAGGCTCGATCTCGGGTTGCCAGCCCGGATCGACTCGGCTACTTTGCCTCACCTTCGAACGCAACCCCCCCTTGGAGCGAGCACGGATGCGCGCACGCCAAGCGTCACAGCACGCCCTCTTCATCCTCTCGATCGGCCTGATCTCGTCCTCGTGCGTCCTGGCCGATGGCCCTTCTCCGGCGCCGAGGAGGCGGGCGATCGCCCCGGCCCAGTCCCCGGCCGCGTCGCCCCCGAAGGCCGAGGCCTCGCCCGCCCCGATGCCGATCCTGGCGCAGCCCTCCGCGACGGCCCCCGCGGTCGCCCCCGCGACGAGGGATGAGGCCGTCCGCGCCGGGTTCGCGACCGACGTCCGGCTCAAGGAGTTGAAGGCCGCCGGGGCCGCGGAGAAGCCGGCGACCCGGCCGATCCGCGAGATCCTCGAAGCCCGCCGCCGGCTGCTCGCGGACTGGGACAAGGCGACGCGCGACCGCGACGAGGCCGAGCACCCCAAGGTCACCCCCGAGGGCGAGGCCGCCGAGAGCAAGGCCGAGCTGGAGAAGGCCCAGGCCCTCATCGAGCAGGCGGCCAAGGCCCCCGACGCCCTCCTGCCCGAGGCGTTCGGCGCCGCCGTCGAGGGCCCGAAGCCGCCCGAGGCCCGGCTCGCCGAGATGAAGGAGGCGATCGACTCGGCCCGCACCGAGCTCAAGGAGCGGTCCGCCGAGCTCGAGCACGCGCGGACCGAGGGGACCAAGGCGCTGGCCGCCAACCTGGCCGCGCTCCGGTCCGGCCGCGACCGGGCGTATCAGGCGTGCGCCGCACAGGCCGCCCGCCGGGGCGAGCGCGAGGCCGCCGTCTCCGCCGCCGCCGCCCCCGAGGCCCGCGACATCGCCCGCGAGCGGCTGACCAACGACGACTGGGAATCCCGCGTCGAGTCGGTCCGCCTGGCCGTCGCGGAGGCGAGGATCGCGACGGCGACGAAGCGGCTCGACCTCGGCTCGATCAACATCCAGGCCCGAGCCGCCCGCGTCCAGCTCTTCCGGCGCCTCATCGAGCGGATGGAGGAGCGCTACGCCGCCCTCGCCGAGCGCCAGCGGGTCGAGCTGAAACGGGCCGTGGCCCAGGAGCAGACCCGGGCCGCGCAGGCGGGCGACCCGCTCGACCGCTACCGGGCCAAGCGGACCGCCGAGCTGCTCGAGCTGGAGTCGCAGGCCGTGGCCTATGAGAAGGCCAACGCCACCACCGGCGGCCTCTCGATCGCCGAGCAGACCGCCCTGGCCGACGCGGGCAACGACAACTTCATGGACCTCAAGCGGCTGATCGGCGACGGGACCGTCAGCCCGCTCGACGCCCTCCGGCTCAAGAACGACTTCCGCCGGATCGGGCCCGAACGCGCCCAGATCATCCGGACCGACCTGGCCGCCTCCGACGCCGAGCTGACCGGCTACGAGAACGCCCTGACCGACGCCGAGATCGACATCGTCAACGACTCGCGCGACGACCGCTTCGAGCGCGAGACCCTGCTGGAGCAGGTGCCCGAGGGCCGCCGCCGCGAGGCCAAGGCGATGCTCGACGAGCTGGAGATCCGCCACAAGACGCTGCTCGACCGCCGCCGCGCCGTGCTCCAGAAGCTGGCCCGCCGCGCCGAGGGCGTGCACAACCAGGTGCTCCGGCGGGTCGGCACGCTCGACGAGCAGTACGCCTTCATCCGGACCCACATCTTCTGGGTCCGCGACGCCGAGCCCGTCGGGCCGGCCACCGTCGCCCACGCCCGCGACGAGTCGATCCGGGCCGCCAGGGCCCTCGCCCGCCTGGCCTGCGAGCCCTGGGACCGGGCGCTCTGGGGCCGGGCGACGCCCGAGTTCATCCTCGCCGTCGCCGCCCTCGCCGTCCTCCCCTGGCCGCTCCACCTCGCCCGCAAGGCCCTCGACCGCCGCCGCCTCGCCGCCGCCCCGGACGCCGCCGTCGCGCCGGCGGACTTGCGGGGGATGGTCGACGGGTGACGGATGTCTGATCTGAAACCCGAGATCTCGGATTCGAGATTTCAGATAAGATTATAATAGTTAAATAGCATAATTATTTCCTTATCAATCGCCCATGCCTCGGCACCCCCGATCCGAGACCCTCGACCGGAGCGCACCCATGCGGGAACTGCGACGACTTCTGCTCGGGCTCGCCTCCTCGGCGACGTGGCCCCTGTATCTGACGCTGGTGGCGTACGCGGCGAAGGCGGCCCCCTGGCCGCGCGACGTGGCCTGGCCGGCCTCCGCCGCACTGCTGGGGCTGGCCGGCGCCCTGCTGCTGGCCAACGTCGGCAGGATGGCGTTCGGCAAGGGGGGCTGGGCCGAGGAGGTCCTGCTCGCGCCGAAGGAGGTGAATCGGCAGATGCGCCGGGTGGTCCTGACCCTGGCGGTCGCCGGGTTCGCGCTCCTGGGGCCCGAGCTGCTCCTGGCCGAGGGGCTGATCGCGCCGGAGGGGCGGCCGATCTCGGCCTCGGCGCTGGGGCGGCTGCTGGTCCTGGGGTTCGAGCTGACCTGCTGGGTCCTGGCGTATCGCCTGCTCCGGCCCGACTCGCCGCTCCTGAACTGGCTGGCGGAGGACCCGGCCCGGCTGGGCTGGGCGGGCCGGCATCGCCGCGTCCTGTCCTGGGCGGTCCTGGTCGGGCTGGCCCTGGTCCTGGTGCTCGACGGGTCGGGCTATCGCTTCACCTCGCGCCGGCTCACCTTCGGCGGCGCGGCCACACTCGTCCTGGTCGCCGCCTGCTGGGGCACGAACCGGCTCCTCATCGGGCTGATCGAGCGGCACGCCTGGCGGTGGGTGAAGCAGGCGCAGGACCCGACCGGCGTCACCGCCACGACCACCGGCGCGACGGCGACGGCCACGTCGACGGCCTCGGCCGGGGCATCGGCCTCGGCCGACGACGCGGGGGCCAAGCTCCGGGCGCTGGCCCGGGTCGTCGTGACGCTCCTGGGAATCCTGGGCGCCGCCTATGCCTGGAACGTCGACCTCGCGCTGTTCCGCTACATCGGCGAGCGGCCGCTCTGGACGCTGTCCGACCGCACGGTCGTCGTCGGCGACCTCGTCAAGATGGCCGTCATCTTGTTCGTCACCGTCGGCATCTGGCGTTATTTGCAGACGTTCTTCACCGTCGCCGTCTTCCCCCGGATGCCGGACGACCCGGGCATCCGCTTCGCCGTGGTCACGCTCTGCCGCTACCTGGTGCTGGCGGTGGGCCTGCTCGCCGGGCTCTCGTCGATCCACCTAGGCCTGGAGAAGATCGGCGTCGTCCTGGCCGCGCTCGGCGTGGGGCTGGGCTTCGGCCTCCAGGAGATCGTCTCCAACTTCGTCAGCGGGATCATCCTCCTCCTGGAGCGGCCGATCCGCGTGGGCGACCTCGTCACCGTCGCGGGCATGACCGGCCGGGTCGACCGGATCAACATCCGGGCCACCACGATCATCAACGGCGATAATCAGAGCATGATCATTCCTAACCGCGAGTTCATCACCGGCAACCTCGTCAACTGGACCCACAACGATAAGATCATCCGCCTGGTCGTCAAGGTGAACGTGGCGCTGGGGACCGACGCCGACAAGGTGACCGACCTCCTCCTGGCGATCGCGCACGCCGACGCCGACGTCCTGAACAACCCGGTCCCGGTCGCCCTGCTCGACGCGATCGGCGACTCGGCCCTGAACTTCCTGCTCTACGCCTTCGTGCCCGACCCCAGCCTGCTCGGCCGGGTCCGCCACCGCCTCTACGGCGACATCCAGCGGCGGTTCGACGCCGCCGGGATCGTCATCCCCCCGCCGATCCGCGAGCTTCGGGTCCACGGGATGGACGCCCCGCCCCCCCACGAGTCGCGGGCCGTCGACCGGCCCTACCCCTCGCGGGTCGACGCCGGCGAGGCCGTCCCCCCCGGGCCCCGTCTCCTCGACCGGGCTCTCTTACCCGTCCCGGCCGAGTCGTGCCACCGTGGGGTGGACGAGTGAGCGGCGGCACGAATCAAGATAGCTTGAAAAACCGGGACATCGATCATCGAGGCGTCGGCGTGGTCGGGTGCTCGGCGGCCTCGGGGGTGTCGGCGTAGAAGACCTCGCAGAGCCTGCCGAGCTTCTTGCCGGCGGCGGCGGCGACCTCGTGGATCGGGCCCTTCACGGCGTCGACCGGGGCGTTGTTGAGGAAGAAGGCGAAGGCGAGCTTCTTGCCGGCGGCGGTCTCCAGGAAGCCGGCGAGCGCCTTGCTGACGAGGACGGGGCGGCCGTCGAGGCCGTTGTCGACCCAGAAGGTGCCGGTCTTGGCGCGGGCGTGGCCCCGGGCGGGGCTCTCGGGCGGGACGGCCTTGGCCAGCGTCCCGTCGCGGCCGAGCACGGGCAGCGCGGCGTCGTAGGCCGGGAAGTCGGGCCGGGCGGCCATCGCCCGGAGCAGGGCGACGGTGGCGCGGGGCGTCACCAGGTCGGACCGGGAGCCGCCGGCTCCGCCGCCGAAGGAGATGGTTTTGACGTCGACGCCCAGCCTCGCCAGCGTCTCCCCCTCGACCCGGAGGCCCCGCTCCAGCGTGGTCGCGCCGTGGTGGGCGGCCATGAGCAGCGGGAGGGTGCTGGCGTGGAGGTTCTGGCTGACCTTGAGGATCACCTTGAGGTACTCGCGGAGCGGCGGCGAGGTGTATTCGGCCACGACCGGCAGGCCGGCGACCTCGGCCCGCGACGGCAGCGCCGACGCCGGGTTCTCGCCGAGCGGCGAGGCGATGATCCGGACGCCCCGGCTGGCCAACGTCTCGATGAACAGGGCCCGCGCGAACGCGGCCGGCTCCTCGACCTCGTAGGTCTTCAACACCGGCTTGTGCCCGGCCGGGACCTGGCCCCGGACCGCGAACCGGCGCGGGCCGGCGGCCCGGACCTCGACGGCGGCGGGGCCCGACCCCTCGGCCGAGGTCTCGACCCGCGCGTCGATCGCCGCGAACGCCGTCTCGGGCACGGTCCGGACCCGCGCGGGGTCGCCGGCCTTGGCCCCCGGCGTGATCAGGACGTCGATCACGTTGTCGTTGACCACGATCGGCGCGACCCTCGGCGGGCCGCTGCCGGTGCTCGGGGCGTGCTCGAACATCCGGTCGTCGACGACGACGTCACCGGCCACGGCCCTGATCCCCGCGGCCTGGACCCCGCGGGCCAGGTGGGTCAGGCCGGCGAGCGGGTCGGCCGCGACGAGCGAGGCGTCGGGGTTGCCCCCGGCGTAGGAATGGTCGTTGTCCTCGAACAGGAGGCCCCCGTCCGGCCCGGTCCGGCCCCCCAGGCTCGGGTCGCCCCGGGCCACCAGGATCAGGTCGCCGCGGAGGGTCCCGTCCTTCACCTCGCCCCGCCGGACCACGGGCGTCTTGAACCGATGGTCGGCGCCGAGGTCGACGAGCGCGGCGGCCGTCGAGAACAGCTTGGTGACCGACGCCGGGCAGAACAGCCGGTCGGCGTCCCGCTCGTAGACCGTCCGACCCGTCGCCGCCTCGACCACCAGCAGCCCCCACTGGCCCGGGCCGAACTCGCGGCCGTTGATGACCGCCTCGACCCGCTCCCCCAGCGAGCCCACCTTGGCCGCGATTGGGGCCGGGGCCGCCTCCTGCCCCGAGGCCGCCGCGGCCGAGATCAGCCAGGCCGCCGCGAGCGTCCCGAACCAGCGCTTCGCACCGATCGACATTGAGAGACTCCTGCCAACTCCGACCCGCGAGACCGACGACCGGCCGACCCCGAATACAATACGGGCTCGGGCCCGCCGGCCGGCATCGAAAACGGGAAATCCAGGCCGGGCCATCCGACTTCGTCGATCGGTTCGATGAGTTGAGAAGGCCGATGGCCCGTCTTGTCGGGCGGATGAAATCCACCGCTGCCGGGCCGCGATTCGAGGTCGGTGGATTTCATCCGCCCGACAAGATGCTCAACTCTCGATCTCGATCCATCCGACTCCGCGGTTTCGTCGGGAAAAGTTTGGATGCGAGCCGAGGGGGTCTGCTAGACTCGGCGAAACGACGAGGCCGAACGCCCTGCCCACCCACGCCCGGCCCGACCGCCGACGGCCGGGCGGGCCTCGCGCCCGCCTTGGAGTCCCCGCCCGTGCCCCGACAATCGGCCTCCCGCCCGGTGGTCGGCCCGATCGCCCGCACCGGGCGCCTCGCCTGGGCCCTGGCCCTGGCCCTGGCGATCGGCCCGACGCTCGCCCCGACCGCCCACCCCGCCCCCGCCTCGTCCGCCTCGCCCCGGATCGGAGCCCCCGGAATGCTTCAACCCCACACCGGGGCGCTGCTCGTCGACTATTACGAGGCGTTCCTCCGGAATCAGGACATCGACACGTTCCGCCGGAGCGTCTCGGCCCGGTACAGCGAGGGGACCCTGGCCCGCCTGCTCCAGGCCCGCGACCCCCAGGCCCGCCGCGCCTCGGTCCTGGCCCTGGGCCTCTTCGGCGGCTTCGGCAGCAACGCCGCCCTCGCCCGGGCGCTTCGCGACGCCGACCCGACCGTGCGGACCCTGGCCGACAACGCCCTCTGGGCGGTCTGGTTCCGCGCCGATACCCCCGAGAACAACGAGGCCCTGGCCAAGGTCCAGGAGTCGATCAACCGGGGCCGGCTCGCCGAGGCCGTCGAGCGGGCCGACCGCCTGATCGCCCGGGCACCGGAGTTCGCCGAGGCGTACAACCAGAGGGCAATCGCCCACTTCTTCCAGGGCCGCCTGGCCGAGAGCGTGGCGGATTGCCGGGATGTCCTGGCCCGCAACCCCTACCACTTCGGCGCCCTCTCGGGCATGGGCCAGGGCCTGCTCCGCCTCGGCCGCCGCGACGAGGCCGTCGCCGCGTTCCGCAAGGCGCTCGACCTCCAGCCCGACAAGGAAGGCCTCCGCGACCTGATCGCCGAACTCGAACTCGGGAACGAGTGAGACGCCTCGGGATTGGCCCCCCGACCCGGTCTCTCGCAGGGCGGATGGAATCCACCACGGCCCGGGCCACGCCGAGGAATTGGTGGACTGCATCCACCCGACAAGACGGCCGATCCGTGGTTTGTGGGCCGGATGGCCGTTCGAAGGCGGGCCGGCCCGGCGGTCCCGGCCCGCGACCGACGTCGCGTCTTCCCCCCCGGGGACGCGATGCCAGGCCACGGGCCGGGGCCGCCGGGCCGGCGACCATGGGCCGATCGGGGACGGCCTACTTGTGCGGGAAGGCCAGCATCAGGGTCTTGGCGATCTGGATGTAGAGGGGAATCCCGATCGTCACGTTGAACGAGAAGGTGAGCCCGAGCGACGCGGCGAGCGGGAGCGTCGGGCTCGCCTCGGGGATCGCCAGCCGCTGCACGGCCGGCACGGCGATGTAGGACGAGGCGCCGCACAGGACCGAGAACAGGACATACGTCCCGAGCTGGAGCTCCTGGTGGACGATCAGGGCGAAGACGTGCGCGACGCAGATCCCGATGGTGGCGAAGACCGGCGGCATCAGCACGCCGCAAGCGATGAACGGCCAGCCACCCCGTTTCAGGTCCTTGAGCTTGCGTGAGGCCGTCATGCCCATCTCCAGGAGGAAGAGGCAGAGCAGGCCCTGGAACAGGGTCAGGAACACCGGATCGTCCGGGCTCGTCACCTTCTCGCCCTGAATCCGGCTGATGAAGCCGATCAGGATGCCGCCGAAGAGCAGGAAAAGGCCCGGGTTGAAGAACACCTCGTGGAGTAGCGTCAGGCTCAAGGCGCCCGGCGGCTTCTTGGGATCGTCGCCGCGCGACCCCACTCGATCCACCGCCTGGCCGTGGCCGTTGCCGTGGCCGTTCCCATTGCCCTCGGTCGCGACGAGTGCCGGGGCGACGGCGTTGGGGTCGTAGCCGTCTTCATCCGGCATGTGGCCGAGCGCGTCCATCCCGCTGGCGCGGAGCCGCGAGACGAGGAAGAGGGCGACCAGGCAACCGGGGATCTCCATTACCGCGAGCATGACCGGCATGTAGGCGGCGAAGGGGATCGACAGCGAGGCCAGGACGCCCACGCAGGTGACGAACGTGCCCGCCGAGTCCGAGCCGTAATAGCCGGCCACGGTCGCCGCGTCGACCTTCCGGAGCTTCGTCACGCTGCGGAGCACCAGGTACGCGATGACGCCGATGAGGAAGTTGGTGACGAAGCCGACCGTCATGAACTCCAGCGCCTGGCCCAGGACCTCACCTTTCAGCTCGGCCAGCTCCTCGCCGCCCTTCCAGCCGATCGAGATCAGGAGATAGATCGTCAGGCCCTGGTAGAGGACGTGCGGGAACTCGAACTCGACCCCGAGGATCGGGACCAGGAAGCCCATGTAGAAGAATAACAGCAGCGGCTTGAAGAGGTTGTGCCGGAAATTTTCCCAGAATTCATGGATCATCGACTCGATCCCTCCTCTGACGGCGCCGGCCTCACGGCCGGCCGCCCGGATTGATTCTTCACCTGGACCACGACCGACGATGGGTTCGACAGGAATAGCGTCCCGCGTGCGATCGACGGACCGGGGGTCCGCCGCGGCCAACCCAGGGCCGGGCCCGGGAAGGATCGCCCACCCAGGCCGCACGCGGTATGACGTCGTCCGCGCCGGAATCGGCGACGAACGACGCGACTCGATGCCCCCGACCAAGATCGAGGGACGTCGGATCGCCGGAGGGCCGAAGGTCTCGCATCGGTCGTCGCGAGACCCCGGGCCTCAAGTCACCAGCGGAACCGAGGGAGGAAGACTTTGAGAGGGAGAGGGATCGGCAGGATCATGGATACATGAAGGCGCACGCCGACGGGCAGCGGACCGGGATCGAAGCCGGTGGGGAGGGGCGGGCCAAAGGGCTCGAAATCGTCCGAGGGCTCGATCTCATCAGATTCGGCCTCACACGGCGAACCCGGCTCCGGGGCCGAAGGGCCCGGGGTACCCGGCGAGAGGGAGGAGGCGAGCGACCAGGCCGGGACGACGAGGGGCGGACTCACCGGGCGCAAGGAGGTCTGAGGAAGCTCGGCGGGAAGACAGATCCAGAAGAAGACGCCGAAAAATGCCATCATGCGAAAACGAAGGCTCTGCGGTGGATTCGGCCCGTCGATGAAGTTGAGGGGATTATCGGGACCGTCTCGGGGTTTTGCAAGCCCCCGGCGAGGAAACGGGCCGCGGCGACGGTTCAGGCGGGCTCGACGAAATGGCTCGCGACCCCATCCTCCAGCGCGAGATAGCACGAGTGCTCCCGCCATCCGCCGAGGACCACCAGCCGGGGCCGCGTGGGCCCGGTGTCGAGCGGGCGGTGGACGTGGCCGACGACGACCAGGTCGGAGCACCCAGCCCGGCCCCCGGCGAACCGGCGGAGGACCTCCAGGCCGCGGTCTTCGAACGCCTCCTGGTGCCGCTCGTTGGTCCGGCGGAGCCGCTCGCCGAGGAGGTCGGCCAGCGGCGCGGGGAGGCGGCGGAACGCGGCGAGGAAGGCGCGGCCTTCCATCCAGGCCTTCCACGGGGTCCGCGCCCCCTGGCGATGGCCGTGGACGACGTGAATCCGGAGCCCCTGAAGTTGCAAGTCGAGGGCGTCGGGGAGGAACCGGGCCCCGATCGCCCGCTCGTAGAACGGGCCGAGCCAGGCGTCGTGGTTGCCGGCGAGGACCGTGATCGGGCCGCCCCGATCGCGGAACGCGGCCAACGCCCGGAGCCCGGCGCAGGCCATCGGGTCGCCGTCGATCTGGCGGGAGGCATACCAGAAGTCGCAGAGGTCGCCGACGATCGTGAGCGAGTCGCCGGGGCCGAACCGGTCGACCAGCGCCGCCAGCCTCCGCCCGCGGTCGGGCTCGTCGAGCCGGAGGTGGACGTCGCTGAGGAAGTAATCCGGCACGGTGGGCCCACCTTCGGCGGCATCGATCCGGGTTCAGGCGAGGCCGGCCGAGCCGAGGCGAGCCGAGGCCGGGTCGTTCAGTCCCCTTCCCAGGGGAACGCGGGGGCCGGCGTCGGCCCGGCGTCGGCGCCGGGCCGGGCCCTCCGGCCGGCGCGGACCTGGAGGTTGGGGAAGGGCTGGCCCTGGCGGGCGGCGTGGATCGCGATCCGTCGGCCGGCCGAGCGGACCGCCCCCCGGGCCCGCTCCATCGCCAGGTTGGGCCGGTTGCATTGCTCGCTGAGGTGGAGCAGGACCAGGTGACGGACCGAGCCCGGCGCCGACCGGCCCAGCACGGCCGAGACCAGCCCGGCCCCCTGGTCGTTGGAGAGGTGGCCGCGGGGGCCGAGGTTGCGGGCGACGAGGTAGGCGGCCCGGCCCGAGTTGCGCTGGAGGTCGACGTCGTGGTTGAACTCGACGCCGAGGACGTCGACGTCGGACATGGCGTCGACCATCGCCTCGGACCACGACCCGGTATCCGCCATGTAGCCCATCGCGACCGGCCGGGCCCTGCGCTCGGGGCGGCCCTCGACCCGGAAGCCGAAGGTCGGCCCGCCGTCGTGGCTGAGGGGGAACGGCTCGACCCTCAGGCCCGAAGGCGAGAGGAACGGCCGGTCGTCGAAGTGGCGGACCAGGCCGGCCCCGTCGAGGTCGCGGAAGCCCGGCTTGGTGGCGAGGTTGGCGCGGTGCCCCTCGTGGCAGTAGAGGGCGACCTTGCGGAGCGCCAGGAGCCGGAGCGTGGTCGGGTGGACGTGGTCGCCGTGGGTGTGGGTGAGCACGGCCGAGTCGACGTGGCCGAGGTCGGACCCGACCCCCTCAAGCCGGGCCGCGAGCGCCCTCGGCGCCAGCCCGAAGTCGATCAGGAGGCCGGCATGGCCTGCCCGGACCAGGGTGGCATTGCCCCGCGATCCGCTGGCGAGCACGGCGAATTGGATCGGCATCGCGCTCCGAGATCCCTCTCGAATGGGTGGTCGTGGTACCCGGGGTTGGCCCGATAGTGTACACAGGTCGAAGGATCTCGGCAAGCCGAGCGCCACGCGGACCGGCTCGGCTCGGGAGGGTGATCCCGGGCACAAAACCGGGCCGACGATTGACGATCGCCTCCGGCGCGCGTCATAACCGGGCCATCCCTCTCCCGCCGCAGCCCCCCTGAGATCGGAAGGAGCCTCGCTGATGGCCCACGCCGACGACCCCCGGTCGACCGACCCGAGCGACCCGACCGGCGCGACGGCCGGGCCCGGCCGGAGCCCCCGCAGCCGCCCGCCTTGGGCCACGGGGATGATCTGCGTGACGATCCTGCCGCTGCTGGGCTTCATCGGCCAGTCGGGCCGGACGCTCTGGGGCGAATACGCCGCGCTCCGGGGCGACCGGAGCGCGGCCCGGACCGCCGCCGTGGTCGGCTACCTCGGCATCCATCCCCGGCCCAGCTATGCCGGCCGGCCCGACGACTGGAAGCACGACGAGGGGGGCCGGACCCTGCTCTGGGCCGGCTGGGCCGACGGCGAGAACCGCTGGTATCGCTTCGACCGGGGCGAGCTCGAAGGCCTCCGGCTCTCCTACCCGATGGGCCGGGACGCGATCCTGGCGATCGACCGGCCGATCTACCAGAGGCGCGGCGAGGCCTTCTGGGCCAAGGTCCCCGACGAGGCCCTCGTGGCCCCCCTGGACCTGGGCGGAGGGCCGACGGCGTACCCGATCCGCGTGCTCGACAAGGTCGAGGTCGTCAACGGCCTGGACGGCGACCGGCCGATCGTGGTCGCCTTCTCGCCGACGTCGCTCCGGGTCGCGGTGTACGACGCGACGGTCGACGGCCGCCGGGTCACGATGGGCCACAGCGGCTTCTTCGAGGAGGCCGAGCCGGTGCTCTACGACCGGGGGACCGAGAGCCTGTGGGCGGCCCGGGGCGACGGCCTGGCCGCCGTGGCCGGGGCGAGGAAAGGGGCCTCGCTCCGGCGGATCGCCCGGATCGAGGCCGTCGCCTGGGGCGACTGGCGGGCCGAGCACCCCGCCGGACGGCTCCTGATCGGCGCCGACCGGTCGGTCGCGAAGCCGGCCGAATGACCGGCCCGGCGGGCCCCCGACGCGGGCCGTCGACGGCCGATGGCGCCTTGACGGCCGCGCGTCGCGGCGTTAACTTTTGCCCTTCAGGCGTTTAAAATCAGGACCCGGGGGCATTCGGCGTCGGGCAGCGGACGCCGGGCCGACCGCCCCCCATCGCGATCCGCGCCCCAGGGAGTTCGCACGACCGATGTCCGACTCGTACAAATATGTGTATTCGTTCGGCGGCGGCAGGGCCGATGGCAAGGCCGACATGAAGGCCCTGCTCGGCGGCAAGGGGGCCAACCTGGCCGAGATGAGCGTCATCGGCATCCCCGTGCCCCCCGGCTTCACCATCACCACCGAAGTCTGCGCCGCCTACTACGAGAACGGCAAGGAGCTGCCCGAGGCCTCCCGCCCCCAGGTCGAGGCGGCGATCGCCCAGGTCGAGAAGGAGATGGGCGCCCGGCTCGGCGACCCCTCCGACCCCCTGCTCGTGAGCGTCCGCTCCGGCGCCGCGCTGTCGATGCCGGGCATGATGAACACCATCCTCAACCTCGGCCTCTCCGACGTCGCCGCCGAGGGGCTGGCCCGGAAGACCGGCAACGTCCGGTTCGCCTACGACGGCTACCGCCGCCTGATCGACATGTTCGGCTCGGTCGTCATGGGCGTCGACCACGAGCACTTCGAGCACGAGCTGGCGGCCCTGAAGGCCCAGCGCAAGGTCAAGAACGACACCGACCTCTCCGGCGACGACCTCAAGCTGCTCGTCGAGAAGTACAAGGCCGTCTACAAGAAGGGGACCGGCTCGGACTTTCCCCAGGACCCCAAGGACCAGCTCTGGGCGGCGATCATGGCCGTCTTCAATAGCTGGGAGGGCCACAAGGCGATCGAGTATCGCCGGATCGAGAAGATCACCGGCCTCAAGGGCACGGCCGTCAACGTCCAGGCCATGGTCTTCGGCAACATGGGCGAGAACTCCGGGACCGGCGTCGCCTTCACCCGCGACCCGAACACCGGCGAGGACGTCTTCTACGGCGACTACCTCATCAACGCCCAGGGCGAGGATGTCGTCGCCGGCATCCGGACCCCCGAGCCGATCAGCCGGCTCGACACCGACATGCCCAAGGTCTACGAGCAGTTGATGGGCATCCGCCAGAAGCTCGAAGGCCACTACAAGGAGATGCAGGACATCGAGTTCACCGTCCAGGACGGGACGCTCTACATGCTCCAGACCCGGACCGGCAAGCGGACCGGGTCGTCGGCCGTCCGGATCGCCGTCGAGATGGCCGAGGCCGGCATGATCGACGAGAAGACCGCCGTCCGGCGCGTCAACCCGGACACCCTGAACCACCTGCTCCTGCCCGGCCTCGACCCCAAGGCCAAGGTCAAGCCCGTCGCCCGCGGGATCGCCGCCAGCCCGGGCGCCGCGGCCGGCCGGGTCGTCCTCTCGGCCGACGCGGCCATCAAGCACGCCGCGGCGCACCCCGACGAGCCGATCATGCTCGTCCGCAAGGAGACCAGCCCCGAGGACGTCGCCGGGATGCACCTGGCCAAGGGCATCCTCACCGCCACCGGAGGCAAGGCCAGCCACGCCGCGGTCGTCGCCCGGGGTTGGGGCAAGCCCTGCGTCGTCGGCTGCGACGCCCTCGTCATCGACGAGAAGGCCGGCTCGATCACCATCAGCGGCCAGGCCGTCAAGGCCGGCGATTTCCTCACCATCGACGGCACCACCGGCGACGTCATGATCGGCAAGGTCCCGACCGTCGACGCCGAGATGGGCGGCCACTTCGCCACCTTCATGGCGATGGCCGACAAGTTCCGGACCATGAAGATCCGGACCAACGCCGACTCACCCAAGGACGCCCTGAAGGCCCGCGAGTTCGGCGCCGAGGGGATCGGCCTCTGCCGGACCGAGCACATGTTCTTCGATCCTCAGCGGATCGTCGACATGCGGAAGATGATCCTGGCCGACGACGAGGCCGGCCGCAAGGCCGCCCTCGACGCCCTGGAGCCCTACCAGCGCGAGGACTTCATCGGCCTCTTCGAGGCGATGGACGGCCTGCCCGTCACGATCCGCCTGCTCGACCCGCCGCTCCACGAGTTCCTGCCCCACGACGAGCCCGGCCAGGCCGAGGTCGCCCGGCAGCTCGGCATCCCGATCAAGAAGGTCCAGGATCGGGTGACCCAGCTCCACGAGTCCAACCCGATGCTCGGGCTCCGCGGCTGCCGGCTGGCGATCAAGTTCCCCGAGATCGCCGACATGCAGGTCCGCGCCATCATCGACGCGGCCATCGCCGTCAAGAAGATGGGCAAGAGCGTCCTGCCCGAGATCATGATCCCGCTGATCGGCACCGTCGAGGAGCTGTCGTTCCTCAAGAAGCGGACCATCGCCGTGGCCAAGCAGTGCATGGCCAAGGCTGGGACCGAGGTCGAGTACCTGATCGGGACCATGATCGAGGTCCCCCGCGCCGCCCTGACGGCCGACCTGATCGCCGAGGAGGCCGAGTTCTTCTCGTTCGGGACCAACGACCTGACCCAGATGACCTTCGGCTTCAGCCGCGACGACATCACCTCGTTCGTCCCGGCCTACCTCGAGCACAAGATCCTCAAGGTCGACCCGTTCCAGACCCTCGACGCCACCGGCGTCGGCCTGCTCGTCGAGATGGGCGTGACCAAGGGCCGCGCCGCCCGCAAGGCCAAGGCAGGCGAGCACCTCAAGGTCGGCATCTGCGGCGAGCACGGCGGCGACCCCGAGTCCGTCGCCTTCTGCCACAAGGTGGGGATGGACTACGTGTCCTGCTCCCCCTTCCGCGTCCCCATCGCCCGCCTGGCCGCCGCCCAGGCCGCCCTGGCCGACGGCAAGGCCATCAGCCGCGATCGCTGATCCGGCCCGCAAGCCGCCGAAACCCACCCCGGGCCGCCGAAGTCAACTTCGGCGGCCCGGCGTCGTCCCGCCCGGGGCATGGGCGGTCGGTCATCGGCTCCATCGCTCGACCGTGGTGAAATCGAGCCCCCGGTCGCGGACCGCCGCGACGAGTTCGGGCAGGACGGCGGCGGCGAGCGGGATGTTGTCGTGCATGAGGACCACATCGCCGCCCTCCGGGGGCCGGGCCCGGAACCAGTCGAGGAGCTCGCCCGGCGATCCGCGGGCGAAATCCTTCGGGTCCACATTCCAGAGGACGACGGTCTGCCCGGCCCGCCACAGCCGCCAGAGCTTCGCGGCGGTCAGCCTTCCATAGGGCGGCCGGAAGAGGCTCGGTGCCTCACCCAGGAGGCCGCCCAGCAGGTCGCGAGTCCGACGGACCTCGTCGATGAGTTGGCGAGCGGAGGTCCGGCCCGGGGCGCCGTGGAAGTAGGAGTGGTGCCCGATCGCATGCCCCTCGGCCGCGATCCTCCGGACGATCCCGGGGTGGCGCGCGACCTCCCGCCCGACGACGAAGAAGCTGGCCACGGCCTCGCACCGCCCGAGTACGTCGAGGAGGCGGGGTGTGTGATCCGGGTGGGGGCCGTCGTCAAACGTCAGGCAGACCGAGCCGGACCCCGCCGGGCCGTTCCTGAGGAACCGACGGCGCGGGGCGACGGCCGCGATCGCGCGGTGCAGCAGGTCCCGGTAGCGGATCGGCGCGGGCCGCACGGCTCAGCCTCCATCGAAATTCGGTCGGGGGCCGCCCCCGGCGTGGACCGGCGTCACCCGCCGGTGCTCCCGAGGTGTCCGCATCCACCCCGTCGGCTTCCCCCGCAGGGCGACGACCGCCTTCCAAGCGGCGTAGGACGGCAGGTCCAGCAGGCAGAGCAGATACCGCGCCGGCAGCCCGAGCACGAGCACCGGGCTCACCGCGTAGAGACCCAAGGCGGCGGCCATCACGGCGTGCACCGGGAGGAGCCCCCGGGATAGCGGCACCAGCCGGGCGTCGAAGGCCGCCACGAGGTGGACCGTCAACGCGACGCCCCAGAGGATCAGGAGGGTGACCATCGGCGGGAACAGCAGGTCGACCAGGTAGAGGGCCTTCAGCCGCAAGGTCAGAGTCGGGGATCGGAGCAGGGGCGCGAGGAATTGGCGTCGGAGGCTCCGGCGGCCCCACTCCCAACGGCTCCGCTGCGCCGCGGCGGCGGGCCCGAACCGGGTCAGCATCACGCTGCGGACGGCCGCTTCGGGCACGAAGTGGGCGCGCTCGCCCCGGGTGCGGAGCACCCACGAGAACTCCGCGTCCTCGGTGAGCCCGTACGCCCGCCAGGGGACGCGGGCCAGCGCCCCGGATGCGAAGCACATCCCGTTACCCCGCAGCGCGACGCCCATTCCCAACCCCTCCTGCCCCAGCAGCCAGACGCCGTTCACCAGGCTGAAAGCGTAGGTCAAGAGGCGGGTCCGCGGCGAGTCGGCGGAGTTGTCCACGGTGCTGTAGCCCTGCAACCACTGCCCGCCTCGCGCCAGGGCGGCGGCGAAGGCGACGAGGGCCCCCGGGTCCAGGACCGAGTCCGCGTCGATCACGACCGCCGCGTCGTGGCCGGCCGGCGCGACATCCGACGGCGTGAGGTTGAACAGATAGTCAAGGGCATGGCCCTTGCCGCGGCGGTCGGGGGCGTGCCTCTCGACGACCACGGCGCCGGCGTCGCGGGCCACGGCGGCGGTGTCGTCGGAGCAGTTGTCCGCGATGACGCAGACGGTGAGCCGGTCGGGGGGGTAGTCGGCCGCGAGGCAACTGGCGACGGTCCTGCGGATGCCGCCCCCCTCGTCGTGGGCGGGGATGACGACCAGGAACCGCGGCGGGGTGACCCCGACGGGTGCGGGTGCCCTCCGACGGCCGAGGGCCTTCAGGGTGATCAATCCCAGGAAGATGAAGAGCGGGGCGAGCGCCGCGGTGAATACCGCGAAGACTGCGAAGAATGCAGGCACGTTCATGATCGACCCAATCAGGGCGGTGCGGCTCTCCGTGAGAGCGGCCTACCCTTCAGGTATCAAGGTCAAGAGATCTCGAACCCTTCGAGGGCCGAGACGATGAGAGAACGTCCTGTTCCCGGCAGAAACTCGGGGGGGTCGGAGGGTAGGAACCGACCCAACCTAATCCGGCCAATTGGCCGATGTCAACCCGGTAATCGGCCAATTGGCCGAATTTATTTTCCCCCCGGATGACGGTCCGTCCCTGGCCCGAATGACGCCTAAACAGGATCGGCGATCCCGGCGGAGGGCCGCACGGCCGCAGCCGCACGCCGCGCCCCCGGCCGGTCGCGGCGGGTGGGGCCGACAATGACCGTGGGACAGCGGTACTTTTCCGCCTCGTATCGGTTGGATTTCATGGCGGGATTCGCCCTGAGCATCCGGCGTGATCCCGGCCCGGCGGGCGGTCTCGCCCGGGGGCTCCGGGTCGTTGGTAGAAAAGGGATTAGCCGCGGACTATGCCGGAAAATGGAATGTCGGACCCCTTAAAAGAACCTATCAGCAATCCGTTACGCGTTGCCATCACGGCTAAGGGCATCTCCGCGAGCGCCCTGGCGCGGGCGGCCGGGATCGACCCCGGGATCGTCAAGCGATACCTGTCGGGGAGGCGGGGCCTGACCCTCGCGACCGCGGACAAATTGGCCTCCATCCTGAATCTCCGGCTCGTCGATGCCGACGGGGCCGAAGGGATCAACCCCGATGTCGTCACACCACCGGTCCGGCTCGCCGGGGGCGGGGACGACGGGGCGACGAGCGACTGAACCGACTTTGGTCAGGGCCGCTGCGGACCCGCCAACCCCCACGGCCAGTCCCGGTCGCCCTACTTCTCAACTTGGTCGTGGGTTCTTTCGTCGCGACTCCTGGCTCGCTCTGACTGGTTGCAGTCGTCCCACTCGCAGGGGTGCCCGACCGATTCGGAGCAACCCAGGGGTCCGAATAGCATGCGTTCAGCCGTGCCGTTTTGACCTGGACGTTTTCCGGCCAACAACTCGCGGCCCATACCCCCGCCCGATCCGGATAGCCTCGAACGACTCGGGTCTCCAAGCTGGTTCCTCCTCGGCTGGTCCCCTACCCCCTTTCCAGGGGTGGGTCAGAGTGGGGTTACATCGCCGTTGATCTCCGAGAAAACGACGTCCGGGTGCCCAGGGCTTCGGGCCGGTTCACGAAGTTGCCCGCCGTCACCTATAGTATTAATGAAGCGGACGCTCGCCCGATCCGGCAGCGGGCCCCAGGGCCCACGCCTCTCGCGCCCCAGGGGCGTGGTGCGGCGGGATTTCCGGCCCGGCCGCTTGCCGATCCCTTGTCGTCGTGGTAGCTTGGGGATGATCGATCGCGTCATCCATCGCATCATCTCGGCCGATCCCATCCCGATCAAACGGCATCGTTATCCGCGAGCCTCGCTTTTTCCTTGCGGAACGGTCGTCCCCCCGCGATAACCCACTCGAACCCGATCGAGGACGCTTCCGCGCGGGACAGGCGCCCGACCGCGCCGCCCTCGCGTCGCGCCGGCGTGATCGCGCCGGCGACTTTCCCGGAGCCCCCGCGCCATGGCCAAGCAGAATCGTGACTGGAGCGACATCCTCGTCAAGCGCCAGGTGATCGGCCCCGACCAGCTCAAGGAAGCCCAGCGGATGGGCAACCTGGCGCTGGAAGACGCGCTCGTGAAGCTCAACTACGTCGACTCCGACGACATCATGAAGGCCAAGGCCGAGCAGTTCGGCATGGACTTCGTCGCCCTCCGCGAGATCGAGATCCCCTCCTCGGTCGTCGAGCTCGTCCCCGAATCGCTCGCGCGCGAGAACGTGGTGATGCCGCTCGCCCAGGAGAACGGGATGATCAAGGTCATCATGGCCAACCCCAACGACTTCGAGACTGTCGACAAGCTCCGGTTCGTCCTGAACCGGGAGATCGACGTCGCCCTCGCGTCGAAGGAGGCCATCCTCGAGGCGATCAATAAGTACTACGGCGGCTCGTCGCAGGAGACCGAGTCGGTCGACTCGATGCTCCAGGAATTCACCGACACCGCCATCGACTTCTCCGACGACGGCGTCAGCGGCGCCAAGGGCTCGTCCAACAACGCCCTCGAAGAGGGAGACGCCCCGGTCATCCGGCTGGTGCACCTCATCATCCAGGAGGCCGTGATGAGCCGGGCCTCCGACATCCACATCGAGCCGTTCGGCGACCGGGTCCGGATTCGCTACCGGATCGACGGCGTCTGCATCGAGCGCGACTCCGCCCCCCGCCGGCTCCTGGGCGCGATGGTCAGCCGGATCAAGATCATGGGGTCGATCGACATCGCCGAGAAGCGACGCCCCCAGGACGGCCGGGTCAAGATCCACGTCGCCGGCAAGGACATCGACCTGCGTGTCAGCATCCTGCCCACCAATCACGGCCAGTCCGTCGTCATGCGAATTCTCGACCGCGACAACATCAAGGTCAGCCTCCGCGACATGGGCTTCTCCGACGAGAATTGGAAGCGGTTCCAGGGGCTCATCAAGCGGCCCAACGGCATCCTCCTCGTCACCGGGCCGACCGGGTCGGGCAAGACCACCACGCTCTACGCCGCGCTCAACGAGCTGAACCGGCCCGACGTCAAGATCATCACCGCCGAGGACCCGGTCGAGTACTACCTCCCCGGCGTCAACCAGTGCGAGGTCAAGGCCAAGATCGGGATGACCTTCGCGCGGATCATCCGGGCCATGCTCCGGCAGAACCCGAACATCCTCCTGGTCGGCGAAATCCGCGACGAAGAGACCGCCAACACCGCGATTCAGGCATCTCTGACCGGACACTTGGTTTTCAGCACACTTCATACGAACGATGCGCCTAGTGCCGTTACAAGATTGGTCGACATCGGCGTCCAGCCGTTCCTCGTCGCCAGCTCGGTCATGGGGATCATGGGCCAGCGCCTGGTGCGAAAGGTCTGCCCGAAATGCAAGGTCCGGTACGAGCCGGCCCCCCACGTCTTGAAGTCGATCGGGCTCCGCCCGGAGATCGCCAAGAAGGCCAACTTCATGAAAGGCAAGGGGTGCTCGCACTGCAACAAGACCGGCTTCCGGGGCCGGATGGGCATCCACGAATTGATGATCATGACCAGCGCGATCCGCGACATGACCTTCAAGGGCGAACCCACCCAGGCGCTCCGTAAAGTGGCCCGCAAGCAGGGGATGCACACCCTGTTCGAGGACGGGATGATCAAGGCGATGAAAGGGCTGACCACGATCGACGAGATCCTCCGGATCACCCACCAGGAGTCGCTGGCCGAGACGGCCACGATCTGAGCCGAGACCGACTGCGCCGGCCCGTCCCGGGCGGCCCTCCGGCCGGACGGGAGGGCTGAGGCCGACCTTCCTCCCCCCTCTTCGCTCCCTCTGGGCGACCCGAAATGGGGGCCGGGGCCCGAGGCGGGGCGTGACAAAGCAGTTATGGTCGCTTGATCTGAGGCGGTCCGCCGAAATAATGGCTTGCGAGAAGGGCCTCCGGGTCCTCGCTCTAACCCCAATCGCAGAACCTCCGTTTCGGTGGACAGCCAGGCGACAGGACAAAATCAACCCCCCGAGTGGTGGGGGTTGGCCCCCGCGTAAGGGGGCCGGACCGACGGACGGGGTTTTCGCGAAAGGTTCGAGACGCCCATGGGCACGTTGCTGATCGACAAGCTGCTCCAGACGGTCGTGACCCAGCGGGCCAGCGACCTCCACCTGACCGTCGGCTCCAAGCCGATGCTCCGGCTGGGGGGTCACATGGTCCCTCTGAACACGAAGGTCCTGGAGTCGTCCGACACCGCGGCGCTGATGAAGAGCATCACGCCGGAGCGCTGCCAGCAGGAGTTGCAGGAGGTCGGCGGGACCGACTTCGGGTTCGCCTTCGGCGAGGCCGCCCGGTTCCGCGTCGCCATCTTCAAGCAGCGCGGCAATGTCGGGCTGGTGCTCCGACGAATCCCCAACGAATTCCTCACCTTCGCGCAGCTCGGGCTGCCAGCCGTGATGGAACAGTTGATCACGCGCCCTCGCGGGCTGATCCTCGTCACCGGGCCGACCGGCTCGGGCAAGACGACCAGCCTGGCGAGCATGATCAACTGGATCAACAACAACATGGACCGGCACATCATCACGATCGAAGACCCGATCGAGTACTACCACAAGCATCAGAAGTCGCTGGTCAACCAGCGCGAGATCGGTATCGACGTCCCCGACTTCCCCGAGGCGATCCGCCGGGCCCTCCGGATGGACCCCGACATCATCCTCGTGGGCGAGATGCGCGACTTGGCGACGATCCAGGCGGCGATCACCGCGGCCGAGACCGGCCACATCGTCTTCGGGACCCTGCACACCAACTCGGCCGAGGGCACCGTCAACCGGATCATCGACGTGTTCCCCCAGGAGCAGCAGGACCAGATCCGGACCCAGCTCTCGGTGGCCATCCTCGGCGTGCTCGCGCAGGCGCTCGTCCCGCGCAAGCCCAAGGGGCTCGTCGCCGCCTACGAGATGCTGGTGGTCACCCCGGCGATCTCGAACCTGATCCGCGAGAACAAGACGTACCGGATCGACTCGTCGATCCAGACCGGCCGCAAGCACGGGATGATCCTCCTGGACGACAGCCTCTACAACCTCTGGAAGCAGGGGCTGATCGAGGAGGAGGAGGCGATGTTCAAGTCGCGCAAGCCCGCCGACCTCCGGCAGCGGATCGACAACGCCAAGAAGGGGATCATGGACGACGACCTCGACGAGGACGCCGACGAGGACGCCGACATCAAGAAGGCGAAATGAAAATCGGCAGATGCGTGGCTGGGTCGTCACGGCCGGCCATCGCGGCCGTAAGTTGAGGCCCGGCCAGCGCCCCGAGGCCGTCGGGCCCCGGCCCGACCGCCCGCCGCTTCGCCCCGCCCCGCCCCGCCCCGGGAGGCGTCCCCCACCCCCGTCAAGTCAGCCGCCCGGCCGTCCTAGCCCGGGCCCTTCGGAACGATCGAGGTCGGCTTCGGGTCTTTCTTCGCGAACGTTCGGTCACGTCTTCGCCCGCGCGGAAGGTGGTTGCATGGCTCGGCGACTCGGCACAATCCTGGTGGACATGGGCTACATGGACGAGGACGGCCTGTGGAAGGTCCTCGAGGAGCAGAAGCGCTCCGACAACGAGCTGATCGGCAAAGTCGCGTCGCGGCTGGGGCTGGTGACCGAGGACCAGGTGCTCAAGGCCCTCGGCGAGCAGCTCGGCCTGAAGGTGGTCCGCCTGGGCGACATGGCGATCCCCTCGGAGCTGACCGACCTGGTCAACGAGACGATGGCCACGTCGTTCAAGATCGTGCCGATCTCGCAGCACAAGAAGGACAAGAGCCTGACGGTGGCGATGGCCGAGCCGCAGAACCCGGCCACGCTCGACAGCGTCAAGCAGTTCCTCGGGGTCGAGGTCAAGGGGGTGATCGCGGCCGAGTCGGACGTCCTCGCGGCGATCGCGCGGCTCTACGCGGGCAAGCAGGAGTCGATCCAGGACGTCGTCAAGCAGATCGAGAACGACAAGGGGCTGGCGCAGTTCCAGAACCGCAACGAGAACACGATCGACCTGGAGGCGATCGAGGAGATGGCCGAGGCCGCGCCGGTCCGCAAGCTCCTGAACATGGTGCTCCTGCTGGCGATCAAGGACAAGGCGTCGGACATCCACTTCGAGCCGTTCGAAGACGAATACAAGATGCGGTACCGGGTCGACGGCATCCTCTATGAGCTGGTCCCGCCGCCCCGCCACCTGGCGCCGGCGATCTCGTCGCGGATCAAGGTGATGTCGAACCTCGACATCGCCGAGCGTCGGCTGCCGCAGGACGGGCGGATCGAGCTGGCGATCGGCGGCAACCAGGTCGACATCCGGGTCTCGACGCTGCCGACGCTCTTCGGCGAGAGCGTGGTGCTGCGGATCTTGGACCGGACGGTGGTCAACCTCGACCTCAACAAGATCGGCATGGCCGAGGACATCCTGGCGAACTGGCGGACGGTGATCCACAAGCCCAACGGGATCATCCTGGTGACCGGGCCGACCTCGTCGGGCAAGACGACCACGCTCTACGCCACCCTGAACGAGCTGAACACGGTCGCCGACAAGATCATCACGACCGAGGAGCCGGTCGAGTACGACATCGACGGGCTGATCCAGGTGCCGATCAACAGCGAGATCGGCGTCACCTTCGCCGCCTGCCTCCGGGCGATCCTCCGCCAGGACCCCGACAAGATCCTGGTGGGCGAGACGCGCGACCTGGAGACCGCGGAGATCTCGATCCAGGCGTCGCTGACCGGGCACATCGTCTTCACGACGCTGCACACCAACGACGCCCCCTCGGCGATCACCCGGCTCCGCGACATGGGCGTGCCGACGTTCCTCATCACCGCGACGGTGGAGGCCGTGCTCGCCCAGCGGCTGGTCCGGAAGATCTGCGCCGTCTGCAAGACCGAGTTCACGCCCAGCCCGGAGGTCGCCATGGAGCTGGGGATGACCCCCGAGCAGGCGGCGGCCAAGAAGTTCTTCTACGGCAAGGGCTGCGAGAAGTGCAACAACACCGGCTACAAGGGCCGGATGGGGATCTACGAGCTGCTCGTGATGAACGAGCAGCTCCGCGAGATGATCGTCTCCGAGGCGTCGCTCGACACGTTCCGCGACGCCTGCAAGAAGTTCGGGATGCGGACCCTCCGCGAGTCGGGGCTCATGGCCATCCACGCGGGCCAGACCTCGATCGAGGAGATCATCCGCGAGACCATGCTCGACGACATCTGATCCGCCGCCTCACCCCCGCCGATCACGACCACGACCCGGACCCACACGACGGACCCCGAGACGCAGCCCAGGAGACGCCGAGGATGCCAACCTTCCAGTACGAGGCGATGGACAACACCGGGCGCGAGGTCAAGGACACCATCGACGCCAGCACCCAGGAGGAGGCGCAGCAGCTCATCCGCCAGAAGGGGTTCTTCGTCACCAAGATCTCCGAGCGATCCAAGGCGAAGAAGAAGGGCCCCGCGCAGGCGAAGAAGGGGGGGCGGAAGGGGAAGAAGAAGTCGTTCACCATCGGCCGGATCTCGACGAAGCAGCTCTGCACGTTCACCCGCCAGCTCTCGACCCTGCAGGACGCCGGCCTGCCGATCTTGCGGAGCCTGAAGATCCTCGAGGGGCAGACCAAGCCCGGCGTGCTCAAGAACGCCCTCGGCGAGGTGATCGAGGACATCGAGTCGGGGGCCACGCTCTCCGACGCCTTCGCGAAGCACCCCAAGGCGTTCGACCGGCTCTACTGCAACATGATCAAGGCGGGCGAGGCCGGCGGTGCCCTGGAGGCCATCCTCCAGCGCCTGGCGGACTTCAAGGAGAAGTCGCAGACCCTGAAGCGGCGGATCAAGTCGGCGATGGTCTACCCGGTCGTGGTCATCACGGTCGCCTGCGCCATCGTCGGGTTCATCCTCTACTTCATCATCCCCAAGTTCGAGTCCATCTTCAAGGACTTCGGCGTCGACCTGCCGGGCATGACCAAGTTCCTGATCACGGCCAGTCACATCGTGATCGATTACTTCTATATCGTCATGCTCCTGCCGGTGTTCTTCTGGATCTTCCTGAAGCTGGTCTACCGCAACAAGACGGGCGCTTATATCTGCGACCGGATCTTGCTGATGATCCCGGTGATGGGGTCGATCGTCGAGAAGTCGACGGTGGCGCGGACCACGCGGACCCTGGGGACGCTGGTGCAGTCGGGCGTGCCGATCCTGGAGGCGCTGAACATCGTCCGCGACACGGCGGGCAACATGGTCTTCGAGCGGGCGTTCACGCGGATCTACGACAGCATCCGCGAGGGCGAGACGATCGCCCAGCCGCTCCGCGAGGCCCGGATCGTCGACGACATCGTGGTGAACATGATCGACGTCGGCGAGGAGACGGGCGACCTCGACACGATGCTCAACAAGATCGCCGACAACTATGACGAAGAGGTCGAGACGCTGGTGGAATCGCTGGTGAGCCTGCTCGAGCCGATCATGATCGTGGTGCTCGGCGGGATCATCGGCTTCATCGTCATCGCGCTGTTCCTGCCGCTGATCTCGCTGATCAGCAAGCTCTCGGGCTGAGCCGGCCGGTCGCCGGCCCGTCGTCGCCGCCCCGGTGTCGCCGTTGAGGTGCCCGGCCCGCCCCTCGCGGGCCGGGGCGCCCGCGGTCCGCGCCGGGGGGCCGGAGGGGCCCGCGTCAATCGTTGCCCGTCCCGCGTCGCAAACCCGTCCCGTCCGAGCGATCGATCCCCTCATCCGCGGAGTCTCGACCGATGGAAAGTCCCCGCCCGCGTCGGGCCGGCTTCACGCTGGTGGAACTGCTGGTCGTGATCCTGATCATCGGCATCCTGATCGCCATCATCGTGCCCGCGATCACCGCCGCGTTCCGCAAGGCCAAGGAGGCGCAGGTCACCGCCGAGCTGAACAACCTGGCCACCGCGCTGGCCAGCTTCAAGAACGCCTACGACGACTACCCGCCGAGCCGGATCATCCTCTCGGAGGAGGGGTTCACCTTGACGCTGGCGCGGACCGAGTTCACGGCGGGCAACGCGGTCAAGGTGGCCGGCGACACCGACACCAACGACACGGACCTGACCTACCCGCAGCTCGCCCAGCGGTCGCTCCGCTACCTCCGCAAGTTCTGGCCGCGGGTCGACTTCGTCAACCTCTCGGGCACCGGGGCCACCTTCCTCGACTTCAACAACAACGGCAAGAACGACGGTTACATCGTCCTCTCGGGCCCGGAATGCCTGGTGTTCTTCCTGGGCGGGACCCCGGTCGTCGACGCCTCGAACAGCACGGTGGGCGTCTCCGGGTTCGGCAAGTCGCCCGTCAACCCGTTCAACGCCGCCGCGACGAATCGGACGGTCCCGAACTACGAGTTCAACGTCGGCCGGCTCGTGGACATCAACGGCCACGGCTTCCCCTCGTACCTCGACCCGATCGGGACCGGCCCGACCGACCGCCTGCCCTACGCCTACTTCTCGGCCTACGGGACCAACGCGTACGACCCCAACGACTGCAACGGCAACGGCCTGCTCAGCCCGGTCCCCTACGAGCAGGACGACTCGGCGACCCCGCACGACGTCGAGCGGGCGTTCTCCGTCGGCTACCCGACCTCGTCGGCCGGCCCGCCCTATTCGGCGACCTCGCCGGCCCCCAACCCCTACACCGGCAGCGTGCCGTACTCGACGGCGGGATCGGCGTTCCTCAACGCCAACTCGTACCAGCTCATCTGCGCCGGGCAGGACCGGCTGTGGGGCCTCGGCGGCCAGTACATCGCGAACGCCGGGCCCGGCGGGCGGCTCCCCCTGGCGGCGAAGGCGGGCGACGCGGGCAACACGTACGACGAGCCCGCCGGCATCCGGATTCGCGAGGCCGACAACCTCAGCAACCTCGCCAACGGTCGCCTCGACTGAGCGAGTCCCGCCAGTGGGGCCCGGCGAAGGGTCGGGCCCCGGTCGGTCGGTCGAACCTAGAGGACGGCGGACGCCATGCGAAACGCAATCGAACCCCGGCGGGGAGGGTTCTCCCTGGTCGAGCTGCTGGTGGTGATCGCCATCATCGGCCTGATCATCGCGCTGATCCTGGTCGCCGCCGCCGACGGCGTCCGCCGGGCCGAGGAGCGGGCCACCCAGGCGCTCATCACCAAGCTCGACACCGCCCTCAACGACCGGTTCGATGCGCTGCTGAACACCCAGGCGCCGATCAACCAGACCCACCGCTACCTCGCGGCGATCAGCTACACCCTGGACGGGTCGACCTACATCCCGGCCGGCGTGACCGCCGGGACCAACTCGGACGACCGCCGGGCGCAGACGATCGCGCAGTACGACTTCCTCCGGGCCGAGCTGCCCGACGTCTTCTTCCGCAACGACCAGACCTCCGACGGCGGGGCCGTCGCCGCCTCCTACCCGCTGAACTTCGCCGGTGCCCCGTACCCACCGGGCGCCACCGGGACGTCGGCCTTCGTCCTCCCGCTGGGCAACAATTCCCTGGGACTGCCGCTCGACGGCGGGGGCCTGGTCCCGAACGGCAAGTCGAGGTACGTCCCGCCCGCGCAGACCGGCATCTTCGGCGCCTCATTCTCGGCCGCGGCCGGGATCTACAAGCAGCTCGGTTACGCCAAGGCGGGCTACGACGGGGTCGACAACAACGGCGACGGCCAGATCGACGAGTTCGCCGAGAGCGGCCTGACGACGCTCCCCGCCAATTTCGCCAACCACACGCACAAGACCGCGCGGTCGGAGATGCTCTACGCCCTCCTGGTCGAGGGGCTCAGCCCGCTCGGCAGCGTCTTCGGCGCCGAGGACTTCACCGCCCGCGAGGTCCAGGACACCGACAAAGACGGCCTCCTGGAGTTCGTCGACGCCTGGGGCGAGCCGCTCCAGTTCTACCGCTGGCCGATCTATTACGGCACGGCGCCCGGCTCGTCCGACTCGCAGACCGGCAGCAACCCCTACGGCGGCTTCAGCGACGCCCGCCAGCAGGACCCACTCGACCCGAACCAGCTCCTGGTCTCGCCGGCCTGGTGGTCGTCGGGGGGGAACCCCGCGTTGACGTCGCCGGCGCAGGCCACGTTCTCCGCCCCCAACAGCGGGTCGCCCGCCGTCAGCCAGGGCGCGATGGCGTTCATGGATTACTTCCACAGCCTGGTGGACCCGAATCCCGGCTCGACCACCGGCACGAGCTGGGACCGGGGGGGCGGGTTCGCCCGCCGGGCGTACTTCTCGCGGTTCCTGATCGTCTCGGGCGGCCCCGACAAGGAGCCGGGCGTCGCCCAGTTGAACAAGGACTATTCCGGCTCGGTCAGCGGCGGCTCGAAGTCCACCTTCCCCGACGCGACGCTCACCCTCCAGAAGAACGTCCAGAACCTGATCTACATCGAGAATCAGGCCGCCCAGTCCGACCCGACGGCCCGCTCCGGGTCGTTCTACGAGGTCCCCGCGGCGACGAGCAACACGGTCGGGATCTTCCTCCAGACCGACGCCGCGCTCGACGACATCTCCAACCACAACATCCAAAGCCCCAGCACCGGAGTCCGCTGATGCTCGCGACGCGTCCGAAGGCCCCGCGGGGTTTCACCCTGATCGAGCTGCTGGTGGTCGTCGCCATCATCGGCCTGATCAGCGCCGTGGCGTTGCCGGTGGTCCTGCCGGCCCTGAACGAGCGCCGGGTGAGCGAGGCGGCCCGCCAGCTCCAGGCGATCCTCGCCGGCGCCCGCGACGCCGCGATCCGGGCCAACGCCCCCCGCGGCATCCGGCTCCTGCCCGACCCGGTGTTCAGCCCGATCGGCAGCTCGGCCGCGGCCGGGCCCGGCAACGTCCTGGCGTCGAACCGGGTCATCCCCATCGAGCCGGCACCGGACTACTCGGAGGGGCTGGTCAACTTGGCGGTCAACTCGGTCGTGATGGTCGACCTCCAGAACCCGGGCGGGCCCGGGGTCAACGTCCAGCGGCTGGAGATCGACGAGGTGACTTACCTCAACCCCCCGACAAACACGCAATACGGCAACCCGACCTCGTGGTACTGGAACATCCGCCAGGGGGATACGGTCCGGTTCAGCGACTCGGGGCAGTACTACACCGTCGCCGGGCCGATGACGCTCGGGCCGCAAAGCTCGTCCGCCAACTCGGAGCGGTTCATCAACGTCGGCGTGCCGGCCAATACGTTCCCGGGGACGGCCCAGCGTCTCTACCTCACCAACGGGATCGACGACAACGGCAACGGCTTCGTCGACGAGTCGTTCGACGGGATCGACAACGACGGCGACGGGATCGTCGACCCGATGTTCAACGGGATCGACGACGACAAAGACGGGACGATCGACAACGAGACGACCGCCGGCGAGACCGAGACCGAGGTCTTCGAGGGGTCGCAATACTCCCCCTTCGGCCTGCCGACCCTGCTGGCCTACACGATCTCGCGCCGCCCGGTGGTCTCGCCGGGGGCCCGCGAGGTGGCCCTGCCGGCGGGCGTCGTCATCGACATGACGACCTGGAACGCCCCGATGTCGTCGCTGGGCGCCACGCCCCCCAACCAGGTGGTCCTCCAGCCCGAGCGGTCACGGCTGCCGATCGACCCGTATACGTATTATGTCGACATCATGATCGCGCCCAGCGGCCAGGTCGTGCAGGGGGGCGCGGGCGGCTCCAACGGCGACTACAACACGCTGGCCCCGATGGGCAACCAGCCGTTCTATCACTTCTGGATCACCGAGCGCGAGGCGGTCCACGCGCCGCTCTGGGGGACCTACGGCGCGATCGCGATCAACTACAAGGACGCCGTCAACTCGATCCCCCGGGTCAACCCCAACTACGGGGCGACGGCGACCTCGCAGAACTTCCTGCTGCCGATGCCCAAGGGCACCCCGGGCTACGCGCCGATGACCAACGGCACCCAGGCGGACCAGAACTACAGCACCAACCCCGTCTACCTCACCGGCGAGCGGCGGCTGGTCACCCTGTTCGTCAAGACGGGGCAGATCGTCACCAACTCGATCGAGACATTCAACGTCAACGACACCAACGCCCCCTTCTACGACGCCCAGTCCGGCACCAAGGAGTCGCAATGATCGCGCGAGCCCCTCGAGCGCGGGCGGGGATCACCCTGACCGAGATCCTCATCGCCATCCTGATCATGGGCGTCGGGCTGATCTCGCTGGCCACGCTGTTCCCGCTCGGCCTGATCCGGCTCCGCGAGGCCACGCGGCTCGCCCGGGGCGGCCTGACCTTCGAGTCGGCGGGCGACGACATGGACGTCCGCCAGCTCCTCCAAAAGTCGACGTTCCGCAACACCTGGTACTGGTACCACCCGGCCGGCAACGCCTCGGCCCGGCTCTACCGCGACCCGTTCACCCAGGACGGCTCGGGGAACACCGACCCCACCGGCTACATCTCCTCGACGCCGGGGAACGCCCTGAACCTCAGCGCCGGCCTGCCGATCTGCTATGACCCGCTCTGGCGGTCGCTCACCGGCGTCGTGCCCAACACCGGCCTGAACGACCCGACGCTCTACTACCAGGCGTCCTACGCCCCCACGCAGGCCGACGCCCGGTTCGGCTCGGGGATCTTCGGCGGCTCCCCGCCGCCCTACGTCCGCCTCGAGCGCGACGGCTCGCTGCCCAGCGCCTACGGCCTCCAGCGGCTGACCAACTTCATCCCCTGGAATGCGACGAACCTGACGCCGCAATATACCTTCACCAGCCACAACTTCGACCCCGCCTTCGCCGGCGCCCAGCCGAGCGACGTGGCCGGCGACCTCCTCACCTCGATCGACGACATCGTCTTCAACCCGACCGGCGGCGGCGCCAACGCCCCCAGCTCGGTCCTGCCCGACATGTCGGCGGGCTCGCCCCAGGCCGACTACCGGTTCACCTGGTTCTTCACCGGCCGGCAGTCCGACGCCGGGGCCAACGGCAGCCAGTTCGTCGGCGAGATCGTCGTCTGCGACGGCCGCCCCTTCGGCTTCGACCCGATCCCCGGCGGGACCGCCCTCGCCCCGGCCGGCGAGACCGTCGTCGAGGCCGTCTTCGGAGTCGCCGGCAACGCCGGCAAGGGCTCCAACAACAGCATCGTCCCCGTCATCCCCGGCGCCACCGTGGGCTACGCCGTCAACGACCGCTCCGTCCTGCTCCGCTGGAATGCCGCCCTGCCCGACCCCCAGGTCCGACCCGGTGGCTGGATCTGCGACGTGACCTACGAGCCCAGCGTCGTCAACTACAAGGCCCGGGTCCTGAACACCGCGACCTCGTTCGCCCGCTGCAACTGGTACCAGATCGCCAAGCGGGTCGACCCCCAGCCCGACCTGGTCTACACCGGCTACCGGTCGATGGTGGTCACGCTGACCGCGCCGGTGAAGGTCCGGACGGTGCTCAACGTCTCCGACGGCTCGCCCGTCCACGTCAACGCCGCGCTGATCATGCCCAGCGTGATCAGCGTCTACCCCCGCGCCTTCGAGGTCCACTGACCGACCGACCGACCACCCGCCCGGGCCGCCGGGGAGGAGAGGAGCCGATATGTCCGTGCCGCCGATCCGCCGCCCACACCGCCCGCGACGGGGCGTGACCCTGGTCGAGATGCTCGTCGTCGTGGCCCTCGTGGTCCTGATGATGGTGATCCTGGTCCAGATCTTCCAGTCGGCCACCGGCGCCATGAGCGCCTCGCGGACCAGCACGGAGCTCGACCTCGTCCTCCGCCAGGTCGACGGGATCATCCGCTCCGACCTCAACGGCGTCACCGCCAAGATGACCCCGCCGAACGACCCCAAGGATAAGTCGGGCTACTTCGAGTACGCCGAGAACGCGCCGGCCGACGCCCAGGGCGAGGACACCGACGACACCCTCGCCTTCACCACCAAGGCCCCCGAGGGCTCGGTGTTCTCCGGCCGGCAGTGGCTCTCGGAGATCGACCCGGTCTCGAAGAAGCAACTGATCAACCAGTCGATCCAGCCGACCACCATCACCAGCCAGGTCGGCGAGGTCATCTACTTCCTCCGCAACGGCAACCTCTACCGCCGGGTCTTCCTCGTCGCCCCCGACCGGGCCAAGTCGATCGCCCAGTCCCAGGGGACTGTCGGCTCCGGCGGCTACATCACGCCGATGTTCGGGGGCTCGATCCGCGTGAGTTGGCAGGGGATGAACGACATCTCCTGCCGCCCCGGGAGCTACTCGGCCGCAGGCGTCTTGCCCCCCATCCCCAACGACCTCGGCGACCTGACCAACCGCGAGAATCGCGCCTTCAGTCTCCGCTTCCTCAACGACTTCTATGGGAGCGCGGGCACGGGGGCCGACGGCGTCGCCGACGACAACAACGCCGACGGCCTCCCCGACTACTACCCGACGCTCTATACCGATGGCGCCGGCTACAACCAGACGCTCTCCGACGGCACCAAGATCGGCTGGGCGCCGAACGTCCACGTCCACGAGGGGCAGGCGTACGGCGGCGGCGTGCGGATCCAGCCGGCCAACCTCTACGACGCCTATGCGTTCCCGTTCCTCTACCCGGGGATGTACTCGGTGGCGGACCCGAACCGGCTGGGCACCAACCTCGGGGCGATCCACTCCCTCGCGCCCAACGGCCTGCTCAACCACTCGCCGCTGGATATCGGCGACAACCTCGCGGCCCCCGGCAAGCAGACCTGGTGGGGCCGCCCGACCTGGCGCGAGACGATGACGGGCTTCGTCAGCGCCACCCAGGTCGGCTGGGGCGACCCGTTCAACTTCTTCGGCAGGACCGCCAACCAGCAGCCGCTCGGGCTCCAGCAGCCCTCCCCCCTGACGGGGACGAACCCGGCGATCACCTCGGCCAACTACCTCCCGCCGATCACCGCGCCCGGCTCCCTGGCCCAGCCGCCGTTCTCCGACGGGGCCGGCTCGGCCAGCTTCGTCGCCATCCCCGGCGCCGCCAACCGCGTCTGGGAGGACGACCTCGTCCTCACCAACGTCCGGAGCTTCGACGTCAAGGCATACGACCTCTACGCCGGGCTCTACAACACGACCATCAATGGCTTCTTCAGCGCCGGCTATCAGGACCTCGGCTACGGCGCCAACCCGTACATCCCCGACACGGCGAACCCCGGCAAGTTCGTCCTGGGCAGCTACGTCGGCGGGCCGCACGGCACGACCTACAACGCCACCCAGACGGCGGTCCCCTGGCAGGCCGTGGGCGGCGAGCCGGTCGGCTTCGGCCACGAAGGCCGCATCCCCTCCCTGTCCGGCGATTACCGGATGCATCCCCGGCGGCCCTACGTCTACAACAACTCGGGCACCCTCGTCCCCTACAACATCGGCGACGACTCGAAGGGCGTGATCCGGCTCAACCGGACGTTCGACACCTGGTCGACCGACTATGTGAACGCCCCCGACTCCGACCTGTTCCTCGACAACTTCTCGTCGACCTCGCTCGCGATCTACCCGTCGTTCCCGCCGCCCTACCCCTCGCCGCTCCGCGGGATCCAGATCCAGATCCGCGTGGTCGACCCCCGGGGCGAGCGGTCGAAGGTGCTGACGATCCGCCACGACTTCACCGACAAGCTCACCAACTGAGTCCAATCCGAATCCCCAACGGACCGGGCGCCGCCCGCCCCGCAGCGAGCGGCGGCCGTGGCCGGGTCGAGTCGAGATGAGACGAGGAGGAACCGCCGATGTTCGCAAGCTCTCCCGGACCCCGGGCCCGCCGCCGGGGCATCGTCCTGGTCCTGGTCCTGGGCATGCTCGGCCTGCTCGCCCTGATCGGGGTGACCTTCGCCACCTTCGCCGGCCAGTCGCTCATCAATAGCCGGAACTTCAACCAGGGCGTGGCCCGGCCCCAGCCCGAGGCCCTGATGGACTACGCCCTGGCGCAGCTCATCAACGACACCAACAACCCGCTCTCGGCGCTCCGGGGCCACAGCATCCTCCGCGACATGTACGGCAACGACTCCCACTTCCGCGGCAGCAACCCGGCCGCCAACCCCGCGGCCGAGACCGGCGGCCTGCTCACGTCGGTCTACAACGGCGGCACCAGCCCGGTCAACCTGGTCTTCACCGGCGTCCAGCAGCACTCGACGACCAACCCGACGCCGTTCTTCAACCAGCTCCAGTACTCCACCAACATCCCGACCTCGGGCCAGTACTACGGCCTCGACTTCACCCGCTGGATCGTCCGGTTCGGCCTCGTCAGCGGCACCCTCGCCGTCCCGCAGACCTTCGAGGTCCTCGAGGACGACGCCACCGGCTCCGTCCACGTCTTCACCCTCAGCAACAGCCTGGCCAGCCCGACCCTCGACCCGACCTATATTGGGGCTTCCACACCCCCAACCTCCGCGTCGGACTGGACCTCGTTCATTTACGCCGACCCCAACTTCGCCCCCGTAGTCGGCCCGGGCCCGCCGACGTTCCAGAAGAACTACACCCAGCTCGCCCGCGAGCAGAACATCGCCAACGCCACGCTCTCGACCACGAACACGTCCAACGCCTTCGTCCTCGACGGCCGCTACATGCGGGCCTTCAACGGCCCCGGCCTGACCCGGTTCAACGCCACGGCCTACCCGTTCAACCTCGCCGCCTTCGCCAACTTCCGGCTCAACGGCCTCGACCCCGACGCCATCGGCATGGACGAGGATTACGACGCCTGCGACCTCGAGAACTGGTTCCTCGCCATCCAGAGCGCCGACGGCCAGGTCGTGATCCCCTCGTTCCACCGCCCGGGCATCCTCTCGGCCACCGACTGGACCACCAACCCCGGCGGCGGCAACGCCAAGATCCTCCGCCCCCGCCAGGTCGACCACTCGCCCCTGTTCCCGGCCGACCCCTCGACCCTGGACAGCAACGGCAAGCTCACCTACGACATCGACAACGACGGCGACGGCGTCACCGACTCGGTCTGGCTCGACCTCGGCTACCCGGTCCAGCGCGACCCCAACGGCAAGATCTACAAGCCGCTCTTCGCCTTCATGGTCCTCGGCCTCAACGGCCGGATGCCGCTGAACACCGTGGGCAACCTCCAGGCCCGCGCCATCGGCGACATCACGCATAACAACGACCTCGCGACTCCCCTTCCCGCCTCCACCGGCCAGGTCCCTTATCCCGGCCCGGGCGGCGACGGGACCTATTACCACCCCAACTACTCGTCGCAGACTTATCTCGACGCCCCGCTCTGGGACCACGCGTCGCACCTCGGGTTCTCGGTCAACGAGATCAACCCCAAGTTCGCGCTCCAGAACGCCCCGTCCAACGTCTATCCCAGCGCCCCGCCCACGGGGAACGTCCTCCCCAACGCCAACGGCACCAACTTCGCCCAGAGCGACAACGTCGGCGTCAGCGTCGCCCTGACCCAACTTCGGAAGATCCTGGCCGGGACGATCCCCACCGACATCCAGAATCCGGTCGCGGCCTCCTCGCTCCCGGTCAACACCACCTCGACCTCCGCCAACCAGGACGTCAACGTCCTGACCGTCGACGGCCAGACCTGGGTCCTGCCGAACGACGTGGCCGACAATTTGGACATCCGCACGGGGGGCGTGGCCGGGGTGGCTCGGACCCTCCCGGCCGTCCCGGGCCGCTGGGGCGAATCCGAAGGCATCCCCCGGTTCTTGCCCGACCCGTCCAACAGCACCTGGCTCAGCACCCTGACCTACCCGCCGTACTGGTATAACAACACCGTCCGTGCCGGCCGGTCGTTCTACAACGGCATCGCCGACCCCACCTATCTCGGCACCGTAACCGGCACCGCACCCGGCACCGGGCACCCCACGACCAACGACGCCGTCGACGACGACTTCGACTCGACCGACCCCTACCTCGGTCCGGTGATCGCGCCGGTCTTCACGATCGCCCAGAACCTGGGCACAACCCCGACTGGCGACATTTACACCCTGCCGCTGGCCCTCACCGGCGCCAGCTCCACCAGCTACACGTTCCCCCGGCAATACCCCGAGTTCGTCGATTTCATCGACAACGCCGGCCAGCATGGGATCGCCTCCGAGCGGATGCGCCGCTACTCCACGCCCCAGGACCCGGCGGGCGTGGGTCGTGTCGTGTCGTTCATGGGCCGGCCCGCGGGCGACTACGACTACGGCAGGGGCGCCGACGACCACGGCCGGAGCAGCTTCTTCCGCTACTTCCGCCCCGCCGGGATGCCGCAGGAGGTCCGCTACCCGTACCTCGCCACCGGCGGCCAGTCGTTCCCCTACTACCCCTACACCTCCGCCAGCGGCACCGGCCAGCAGTACTTGATGCCGCTCCTGTTCCCCGCGGGCTACGCCAACCCGGCGGCGACGGGGCCGATCTCCATCGCCGACATCAGCACCAATCGGCTCCGCGGCTACCAGTCGATGCTGACGCCCAACGTCACCGCCGCCGCCAAAGAGCAGGTCATCGCAAGCATGAGCGCCATGCTGTTCGACTGGGACCCGACCATCTCGGGGACCGGGAGCGCCCCGGCGGGCTACCCCGCCACGATCACGTTCCAAGCCCCGATGATCAACCCGAACAAGCCGGTGACCACGCTCCCGACGATGCCCAGCGATCAGACCAACCCCAACTTCCCCCTCTACACGAGCACCAGCACCGGCGACGGCCCGAATCTCGGCAAGATCGGCGACTTCAACGCCGGCGGTACTTATCCGATCAAGTATGCCCAGTACGACAATGCCAACTATTACACCTTTGTCGCGCCGGTCGTGAACGGCTATCTCGGCGGGAGCCTCAACAAGGATGAGGCCGACGAGATGAACCTCTACACCACCAACCGCGCCGACATGCCCTACGGCCCCAGCGACCTGGAGTGGCTCTACCGCAAGCAGGACGTCGACGGCGCCACCCTCGGCAGCCGCCTGGCCAAGCTCGCGCCGGTCAGCTTCACCAACCCGGCCGACGGCCTGACCCGCCGCCGCCTCTTCTCCACCGACGTCTGGGACCTCAACACCTTCTCCTACGCCAACGACAACCCCCTGCCCTACGCCGGCGCCGCCTACCACACCACCATCAACAGCGTGAATTACTCGCTCGCCAACGACCACGACTACAACTACAACAGCCGATTCGCGGTCAACGCCAGCCCCAGCCTGGAGAACATGAACCAGGTGCCGGCCGTCTTCGCCGCCAATGTCAACGACCAAGCCGACCCCTTCTACCACTTCGCCAACTACATCACGACCGAGTTCCTGCCCAACCCCACCCTCCCCCAGCAGGCGTCGTTCCCCCTGAACCCAGGCCCGTACACGCAATACGGCAACACGATCGGCGGCTACATCCCCAACTCGTCGTTCATCGGCTCGCCGCAGACCTTGCCCCTCCAGATCGACCCGACCCAGCCGAGCAACCTGTTCGGGGCCAGCAGGGTCACCAACGCGGTGGCGCAGAACAACCTGATCATCCCCTCCGGCGGCAAGAGCGGCAACATCCCCCTGTCGATGACCCAGGTCCAGACCCCCTCGGTGGCGCACCGCGACCGCAAGATCAACCTCAACGCCCCGCTGCCGATCTCCAACGACCCGGCCGAGCCGGTCCGCCAGAAGTGGTGCCGCGAGACCTACCAGATGCTCAAGGCGATCCTCCCCCCGGCGTCGATCGACACGCCCGAGGAGCTCGCCGCGCTCAGCCAGTACGTCGTCAACATCCTCGACTTCCGCGACTCCGACGGCACGATGACCCGGTTCGTCAACACCGACCTCGTCGTCACCGACGTCCTCACCCACTCCGCCAAGAACATCCTGCTCGACCCGTTCGAACGGCAATGGACCGTCAGCCCCTCGGGCGTCAAGTTCGCCGACCAGCCGATCTCGGACCCCCACTTCCCGTACGACCCCAGCCTGTACAGCCCCGATGCCGTCACCCCGTTCCTCGTCCAGCACGGGATGGAATACAACCCGATCGTCATCAACGAGGCCATGGCCTACCAGGCCCTGGGCGGGACCGGGACCGGCGCCGCCCCCCAGACCTATCAGGCGCTGTTCATCGAGCTGATCAACACGCTGACGGCCGATCAGAACAACTCCTCGACGGTGCCCATACCGGGCAACGACACGCCGATCGTCGCGAACGCCAGCACGATCATCCTCAAGGGGTGGGACATCATCATCGCCCCGGACGCCGCCGGCTGGGGCCGGCCCGACCCGATCACCGGCGACGTCAACCCGATCGCCTGGCCGCCCCTGACGACCGGGGTGGGGACCAACCCGCCGGTGACAAACAACCCCGGCTCGCAGCGGCCCCATTCCCAAACGCCGACCGACTCGACGAACATCAACCAACTCCAGACGGCCGTGCAGCAATATAGCTTCACCTACGGGCGGCTCCTGCCCATCACGGGCAGCACCACCACCCACCCCTACATCGTGGGCGACTACCGGGTTGCCGGCGTCTCCGTCGCCGGCAACACCGTGGAGGTGCTCCCGGTCGCCACGCCGCTCGAGGGCCAGCTCCCCACCGCGTTCCAGTTCCCGGATTATCCGGCCGGCTCGGCCCGGTATTACTGGGTCTACCTCCGCCGCCCGGCCAACCCGTTCGACGACTCCGTGCCGACCCAGGCCAACCCCAACAAAGAGATGGTGGTGGTCGACTGCATGCGGTTCCCCGTCATCGACTCGGGCACCACCTTCGTCCCCGGGACCGCCCTGACGCCGCCCACCGTCACGCTGGCCAACCAGATCTTCTCGGCCCAGCGGCTCCAGCCCAACCGCGGCGGCCACCTGATCCCCCGCAACAGTCCGCCCGACATCGTGAAGTACACTCAGTTGCCCGTCGCGGGAAATCCCGCCTTCAACGCCACCACGATCAGCCCGCCCAGCCCGGCCTACGTCTATGGCTACAGCGAGCAGATCGCACCGCCCCCCACCGGCAACGGCACCGGCCAGTTCAACTACACCACGCCGAACCCCGGCGGCAGGCTGATCACCACCTATCCTCTCCAGCAATCCATCAACCTCGCCAACCCCGGGAGGGACACGAACTGGAGCCTCCTGCCGTTCCACGACCGCGACTTCACCAGCGTCGCCGAGTTGCTCCTGGTCCCCGGCTGCCCGCCCGGCCTGCTCACCAAGCAGTTCGTCGAGGAGACCTACCCGGGCAACATCTTCGCCGACACGGCCATGACCACCGCCGCCGCGGGCCTGGACGATAACGCCTTCCTTGCCGCGCCGCCGGGGGCCCTCCGGAGCGCGACCTCGACCCCGCCCAACTCGATCGTCGCCCCGGCGGGCACGACCAACCCGTCGCTCGTCGGCCGCAAGGACTTCGCGGCAACGCCCACGCTGCCCCCCAACGTCACCTACCCCTACCTGCCCGACAACTTCTACTACACCGCCGCCTCGGTGGCCCCGCCCAACGGCGGGACCCTCGACAACAACTACACCCGGTTGACCACCGAGATCGGCGGCTGGACCGGCGCCGGCTGGCACAAGATGCTCGAGTTCTTCGAGGTCCCCAGCTCGGCCAACGGCGCCATCGGCACCGCCGACAACGGCAACAACTACGACTGGTACCGGGCCGACCTCAAGCCCGGCCAGGTCAACCTCAACCTCATCATCGACGAGGAGGTCTTCGCCGGGATCTTCGACGACCCCCGGCTCAACGAGGCCCTCGCCGCCGCCTCCTCGACGATCCCCTTCGTCGTCAGCCAGATCGACGGCTACGGCTACCCCGCCAGCGACGCGAACGGCTTCGTCCACGGCCGATCGCCGATCTTCAACCATCCCTCGGTCAATCTCGGGGGCGGCGGGGTGGCATACCCGAACTCGCCGTTCCCCCCCAATTTCGGCCGGGGCTACGTCTACCGCGATCCGAACATCGACAACTACGACCAGACTCTCGCCACCTATCCCAACTACCAGCAGGTCCACGGGATCAAGGCGGCCTTCAGCGACTTCCTCAAGATCCGCCACGGCGGCTCGGGGTATCTGTTCGGCTTCGGCGCCGGGCCCACCGGCTCGGGCGACTTCGCCGCCGGCCCGCTGACGATCGCGACGGCGGGGACACCGCCGCTGACGCAGCCGATCGCCGCCGAGCGCCCCTACCGCTCGCTGAGCTACCCCGACATCAACTACACGATCCTCCGGCCGGCCAGCCTGCCGCCCTCGCTGGTGGACCCGAACAACAACGCGGCCACCGACCCCAACGGCGCCCAGATCGTCTTCCCGGGCACCAACCCGCCCCTGCCCTCGACGCCCCCGCAGAGCCTGGCCGGGATGTTGCAGTACGTCGCCGACCCCAACGACGTCTCCCCCTTCGTGGCGCTCAATCCCACCCTGGCCCCGATGCACGAGTCGCTCATGGGGGCGGGTGCCCGCGACTTCCAGTACGTCCAGGACCCGGGGATCAAGAACCCGTACCTGGCGATTCAGTTCGTCAACAAGACCTCGGCGAACAACCTGCCGACCACCGACCGCCACCTCGGGCCGCCCTACGCCGTCCAGCCGCGCTCGGCCACCGCGCAGCCGGCGCCGTTCCCGCCGCCGATCCCGCCCACCCCGGCGCGTCGGCTGTTGCAAATCCCCGACGTCACCTCGTCGGCCACCGCGGGCTACACCTCCAACGCCAGCCTCCTGGGCCAGGTCGACATCGCCGACCACACGGCCGTCAACGCGGCGATCAACGCGAGCAACGTCCCCACCGACGCCCAGTATGCGACGGAATACACGATCAACCAGCCGACGGTCAACCCGATGCTCTCGGTCCTGCCCGGCTACACGGCCTTGGCCACGGGCACTGGTGCCGCACTCTCGTCCCAGAGTAGCAGCCAACGCGCCGCCCAAGTGATCCTCCCCTACGGCACTGCGCCCCCCAGCCTGGTCGACCAGACCCGGGCCACCTTCGCCGCCGACAATTACCTTCCCCATCCGATCGCGGCCTTGAACAACTTCCTGGGTGCCGGGTTCACCTCCACCACATCGGTCGTACTGACCGTCCCACCGGCCGGCTCCGACCTCCGCCAGCACCCGGCCTTCCGGACCGAGTGGCTCCAGAAGATCGCCAACCTCACGACGGTCCGGACCCACCAGTTCGCCGTCTGGCTGACCGTCGGCTTCTTCGAGGTCGTCCACACCGGGACGCCCGAGTTGAACATCGCCGACACCATCGGCCAGGAGCTGGGCCTCGCCGCCGGCAAGAGCGTCCGCTACCGCTCGTTCTTCGTGCTCGACCGGACCAAGGCCGCCGGGTTCAACCCGTACTACCCGGGCAATTTCCGCGACTGCGTGACCTACCGTCGGCGGATCGAATAACCCTCCCCCCCGCGCCAGGCCGGACCGCCCCGGCCGCGTCGCTTTCGGGCGACACGGCCGGGCGAGAACGGCCCGGGACGCGACGAAACGTCCTGTTCGTCCGCGATACGCCCCGATAGAATGTCTGTCAGGCCCTCACTTCCACGCGAAAGGACCCATCGATGTCTCGTCGCCACCGCCGTGGTTTCACGCTGATCGAGCTGCTCGTCGTGATCAGCATCATCGGCGTGCTCATCGGGCTGCTGCTGCCGGCCGTCCAGGCCGCCCGCCGCTCCGCCCGCCGCCTCCAGTGCGCCAGCAACCTCCGCCAGGTCGGCCTCGGCCTGCTCGGGTTCCTCAACCAGAAGAACTTCTTCCCCAACGCCGGGACCTTCGGCGACGGGCCCAGCTTCGCCAACACGGACGCGACCAAGGGCGAGGCCACCTCGGTGATCAACGGCTGCTTCTCCGGCAACACCGCCGGCAAGAAGTTCACCGATTCCTACCCGCTCTATAGCTGGGTCGTCGACGTCCTCCCCTACATCGACAACGTCGAGCTCTCCAACGCCTGGAACCGCAAGGATTCCTTCAACGGCATCATGCCGTTGATCACCGGCAATCCGACCAACGCCACGATCGGCAACACCGGCATCGGCATCCTCAAGTGCCCCGAGGACCTCTTCGCCCTGCCCGGCGCCGGCAACCTCTCCTATGTGGTCAACGGCGGCTTCACCCGCTGGCACGCCACGCCGATCGCCGGCGGGATCTCCTACGGCTGGAACCCCTCCGACGGCACCCCCGCCAACCCGCCCAGCGACAACCAGACCGGCGTCGGCTGGGGCAAGCCCAACAACATCAAGACCGGCGTGATGTTCCTGGGCACCGACACCGGCGGCTTCCCCTGGGACGCCCGGACCGGCTCCAGCTCGATCGTCGACGGGTCGAGCACCACGATCCTGGCCACCGAGAACTACCTGGCCGGCGCCTCCACCGACGGCACCTTCACCAACGGCATCGCCACCAACTGGTCCTGCCCGCACCCCAACTTCATCATGTTCACCGGCTCCGACCGGATCTGGACCGGCTCCTCGACCGGCGCCAACCTGGCCGCGGGCCTGCAAGGGGGCCAGCAGATGGACGGCAGCGCCTGGAAGCTCGCTAACAATAAGAACACCGCCCTGGACGCCAAGTCCGTCCAGGAGAGCATCAATTACGGTGTGAACCTCGGCACCAAGGGCGAGTTCCCCTACCCCCTCAGCGCCCACGGCGCCGGGATCAACGTCGTGTTCTGCGACGGCTCGGTCAAGTTCCTCAACGAGACGATCGACGGGACCGTCTACGCCAAGCTGATCACCCCGCAGGGCAGCCGCCTCCCTGGCGGGATCACCGGCTACCGCCAGCTCCCGGTCGACGCCTCCACCATCGACTGAGCCGCCGGACGTCCTCAACGTCGAGTCGATGGGCCCAAGCCCCCGTCCGGACGCCCCCCAGGGCCCCGGGCGGGGGCTCCTCGTTGCCGGGTCGCCCGATTGACAGCCGCCCCCCGGACGCTAGGATGATGGGCTCGCGACGGCGCCCGGACGGACCCGCCGGCGAGGCGACCGGTCGGCGGCCCCACGGAGGAGTCCCTCGATGGTTCGCTCGCGCCTCGCCCCGCCCGTGCCCGCGGTCGCTCTCGCCTTGGCCTTCGCCCTGCTCGCGGGCCGGCCGCCCGGGGCCTCGGCCCAGGACGCCTCGACGACCCCGGCCGGCGCCGTCGGATCGGCCGCCGGGGGGCCAAAGCCCGAATCGGCCGCCGCGCCACCCCCGGGCGCGACCTCCAAGGCCGCCCCGGCGAGCCCCAGGCCCGGTGCCGGCGGCAGCGGAGGCGGGGTCGGCCGCCAGAGCATCCTGGCCCTCTTCAGCCGCTCCAACCCGATGCTCTGGCTCCTGGCGATCTGCTCGGTCGTCACCGTCGGCTACACCCTGGAGCGGATGATGGCCCTCCGCCGGGGCCGGGTGATCCCGCGCGACTTCGTCAACCGCTTCCTCGAACGGCTCTCCGCCGGCAAGCTCGATCGCGACCGCGCGGCGGAACTCTGCCGGGCCAACGAGAGCCCGATGGCGCGGGTCTTCGGCCACGTCGTCCGCTACTGGGGCCAGCCCGCCGCGACGATCCGCCAGGTCCTCGACCACGACGCCGGCCGCGAGGTGCTCGACCTCCGCCGCAACGTCCGCGTCCTCAACGGCACGGCCACCCTCGCCCCGCTCCTCGGCCTGCTCGGCACCGTCATCGGCATGATCCAGTCGTTCGACGCCATCGGCGGCCGGGCCGGGGGCGCCAAGGGGGAGGCCCTGGCCCAGGGGATCAGCCTGGCGCTGGTCTCCACGGCGCTGGGGCTGGCGATCGCCGTGGTCTCCGTCGCCGCCTATTACTCCCTGCTCAACCGCGTCGACATCCTCGTCCGCGACCTCGACGACAACGCCCGCCGGGTCATCGACCTGGTCTCCGCCGAGGCCCTCCGCACCGGCGACCGCCGGGTCGACCACGCCCGCGTCGAGTCGCGGACCCATCCCCTTTAGTCCGACCCGACCCGAACCGACCGCCGACCGCCTCGCCCCGGAGCCACGGATGCTCGCCGATCGCCTCCCGTCCGAGGAGTTGCCGCAGATCAACATGACGCCGATGGTGGACGTCGTGCTCTGCCTCCTGGTCTTCTTCATGGCGGCAACCCGGCTCTACGACTGGGACGAGGGGGAGTTCCCGGTCCGCGTGCCCGAGGTGTCCGATGCCGCCCCGCTCACCCAGGCGCCCGACGACCTGACGCTCACGGTCCTGGCCCCGAACAAGGTCGCGCTCGCCGACCGGACGCTCGACCTCGGGGCCCTGACCGCGGCCCTCCTCGACGCCCGGAGGCGCTACGCCGACCAGGGGGTCCTGATCCGGGGCGACGCGAAGCTCGCCTACCAGGATCTCGCCGACGTCCTCTCCGCCTGCAACGCCGCGGGCATCCGCAACGTCCGCCTCCCCGTCCGGCCCCGCGAGGAGGAGCCCGGCCAACCGCCGCGGTGAATTGAGTCGAGCCGAGCCGCACCGAACCGACCACCCGCCGCCCCGCCCACGGAGCCCGCCCGGAATGGCCTTCCTGCGACAGACCTTCGATGCCCTGGTCCACCTCAGCCCCGACTCGATCAACGGCCTGGCCCACGCCTTCGGCCCCTGGCTCTACGTCGTCCTGTTCGTCATCGTCTTCGCCGAGACCGGGCTGGTGGCCGTCCCCTTCCTGCCGGGCGACTCCCTGCTCTTCGCCGTCGGCGCCGTGGCCGCCCATGCCGACTCGCCGATCGGCCTGGCACCGACCGCCGCGCTCCTGATCGTCGCGGCCGTCCTGGGCGACGCCGTCAATTACGCGATCGGCTCCAAGCTCGGGCCCAAGGTCTTCTCCGGCGAGGGCTCGCGGCTCCTCAACAAGAAGCACCTCAACGCGGCCCGGGATTTCTACGACCACCACGGCGGCAAGACGATCATCCTCGCGCGGTTCATCCCGATCGTCCGGACCTTCGCCCCGTTCGTCGCCGGGATCGGCCGGATGAACTACGCCCGGTTCGCCCTGTTCAACGTGACCGGCGGCATCGCCTGGGTCCTCACGTTCCTCGTGGCCGGCTGGTGGTTCGGCGGCCGTGAGGTCGTGCAGAAGAACTTCAAGCTGGTCATCCTGGCCATCATCGTCATCTCCGTGCTCCCCGCCGTCGTCGAGTTCGCCCGGGGCTGGCTCGCCGTCCGCCGGGGCCGCCCCGCCCTCGTCGAGGGGACCGCCCTGGAGCCGACCGGCCTCGCCGACGACCCGACGTCGCCCTGACCTCGAACGCCCGGGGCAATCTCGCCGGGTGGATTTCCATCCATCCTCTTGTGGGGTGTTGGCCCCCGTCGGGCGGGCCGTCCCCGGCGAAACCCGTCGAACCCTCCCGCGTGGCCTGAACATTGGTGGATTTCATCCACTTTCTTGTAGGGTGGATGAAATCCACCAATCCTTCGGCGTGGCCGAACCCTGGCCCCCGTCGGGCGAAACCCGTCAAACCTTCCGGCGTGGCCCGAACCCGGTGGATTTCATCCACCCTACAAGAGACGGATTCTGAGAAAGGCGATCAGACCCGTGCCACGCCGGTCTCCGGGTGACGGAGGCGGATCGGGGGGAGGCCGTCGGGGTCGGAGGCGGGGTCGGCGAAGACGCGGGCGCGGTGGCGGTTCAGGTCGGCCTTGGTGGGGATCGGGAAGGTCTGGCCGTCGATGGCGGCGGGGAAGCGGGCCACGATCTCGCCGTCGTCGGGGGAGAGGGGGACGGTCCGGGGGTGGGCGACCAGGGCGGTCGGCGGGATCGACGCGCCGGCGGGCTCGGTCCGGAAGGTGACCGACCAGGGCCGGCCGGGGAAGCCGGGGCGGCGGAGGGCGTAGGAGACGGTGATCTCGGGGTTCGGGCCGGGCACGACCGTCCGGGCCGAGGGGTCGAGGCCGGGCGAGACGACCTCCTCGCCCTGCACCGTCGCCACGCTGAAGACGGCGAGGTGCCAGGGGCCGGGACGGTCGGTCGGCAAGGTCATCGCGAAGTAGCCCAGCCGGCTGTATTCCTCGTCCGAGACGCCCGCCGCGATCCCCCCCGGGTCGTCCGCCCCGCGCGGGGGCGATCCGGCCCGCGCGACCACCCGCGACCCGCTCCCCTGCGGGTTCCACCGCCAGCGGAGGTGGACCCGGCCGCCGCCGGCCCGGACGGCGCGGAGGTCCGACGGGTCGGCCACGCACGAATACCGCGCCGGGTGCCCGACCGTCGCCCCGCCCGCCCAGGCGTGCACCGGCGTGTAGTGGCAGAGGCCCGAGGCGGGGGGCGAGGGGCGAGGGGTCGTCGGCGTGGCCGTCGGCGGCCGAGTCGAGCCATTCGCCGTCCCAGGACGCGGCCGTCGCGGCGGGCAGGCGGTCGCCCGGCGCGTGGGGGAGCGGCGCGGCGGTCCGGATCACGCGGACGGTCCCCCGGCCCGGCGGCTCCCAGGAGACCCGGAGCCGGCCGTCGGGACCGGTCGTCAGGGCGGGCGCGGCGATGGCCTCGACCGGCGGGTGCGGCACGGCGGCCACGGCCACGCCCCGCGAAGGGCGCTCGTCGCCGCCATCGGGGCCGCCCTTGGGGGCCGGGTAGAGGGCGAACACGGCGTAGTGGTAGACCCGGTCGTCGGCCAGGCCGCGGTCGACTGCCCCGCCGGGCAGGGCCTCGACGACCTCGCCGTCGCGGACGTGGATCGGCCTGCGGCGGGGGTTGCGGACGACCCGGACGCCCGAGGCGCGGTCGGGCAGGACCCAGGTCAGGGCGACCTCGCCGCCGCGGGCCTCGACGCGGAGGTCGGCCACCTCGGGGAGGACCTCGACCGGCCCGGCCGTCGCCCCGAGCTTCGAACACGACTCGCCGCGGACGGCGTAGACGGCATAGCCGGCCGACTCGCCGGCGCGGACGCCGCGGTCCTCGGCCTGGGCCTCGTCCGTCTCGGCGACGACGGCCCCGTCGTTGGCCTGCGCCGGGACGCCCGACCGCTTGCGGACCACCCGGAACCGGACCGGGCCCAGGCCGTCGGGGGGGGGCGGGTCCCAGCGGAGCCGGACGCGGTCGCCGTCGAAGCCGGCCACGAGGTTCGAGGGGGGGTCCGGCGGGCAGCGCCGGAGCCCGTCGCGGGCGGCGGCGAGGTCGGCGGCGACGGCCAGGGCCTTCTCGTAGAGCCCCCGGGCCGCCTTCGGGTCGTCGGCCTCGCACGCCCGGGCGCGGGCGGCGAGCGCCTCGGCCATCCGGAGTCCCCGGGCGACCTCGGCGGCGGCGGCGAGCGACTCGGGCTCGTCGTCCGGCACGAGCCGGGCCCAGGCCCGGACCGCGGCGCGGGCGGCGACCAGGTGCCGCTTCGCGCGGGCCGACTCGGCGGCCGATCGGGCGGCCTCGGCCTCGGCCATCCGGCGGCGGACGGCCTCGATCCCCTTCCGCGCCCCGGCGTGTCGCGGGGCGTACTGCCGGACCCGGCCGAGGTGCTCCAGGGCCGCCGCGTGATCGCGCGCCCGGTGGGCGAGCTGGGCCGCCTCGAAGTGCCGGACCAGGGGCTCGACGTGCTCGCGCGGGAACCCGCAGGCGCACCGGGCCTCGTCGACCCAGTGGGCCCGCTTGCAGGCCGGGCAGGCCCACCGGAGCGAGGCCCGGCAGTGGCGGCACTCGGCCCGGCCCGCCGGCTCGGAGGCCTCGGCGAAGTCGGTCACGCCCGCGCAGGCCCGGCAGCGGAGGTAACGCGGGGGCTCGATCGAGCCCAGGATCAGGGCGGGAGCGCCGTCGCGGGCCACGCCGAGGGCCCGGCACCCCCGGCCGATCAGGACGTCGGCCCGGTCGGGGGCGATCCCCCGCGTGCCCGCCTCGTCGATCAGGGCGGCGCGGGTCCCGTAATCGAGCCGGGGCAGGCCCCGGACCGCGAAGGCGATCGACTCGGCCAGCCGGTCCTCGGCCTCGACCGCGAGCGTCCGGTCGTAGCGGGCCCGGGCCTCGGGCGGCCCCAGGTGCGACTGGGCGTGCGAGACCACCTCGAGCCAGGCGGTCTTCTCGGCCGTGACCTGCGACTTCTGCATCCACCGCCGCCGCTCGGCGTCGGCCCGGGCGGCGACCTCGGCGGGCGGGGCGTCGCGGGCCAGGCCGAGGACGTCGTAGAGGTCGCGCCTCCGGAGGTGGTCCAGGGCCACCCGGATCTGCTTGCGGGCCACGGCGTCGAGGACGTCGGGGGCCGGCTCGGCCGCCTCGGACTCCCCGGGCGAGTCGGGCCGGGGCGGGATCGGCTCGATCAGCCGTCCGAGGTCGTCCGGGCCCAGGCCGAGCCGCCCGGCCTGCTCGCCGAGCAGGGCCCGGTCGCCGGGGGTGAGGCCCCCCTTGGCCGCCCGGAGCCGGACCAGGCGTTGCAGCTCGTCGAGCCTGACGTCCCGCTCGGCCCGCCTGGCCGCCGCCAGCTCGGCGTCGTAGGCGAGCCGGGCGCCGGGGTCGCCGAGGAGGACCCGGCGGATCTCGGGGATCTGGTCGAGGTAAGATTGGAACGTATGCTTGGTCTTCGGGTTCCGGGTCCCCGACGACCAGGCCGGCTGGCGACGCGCCAGGGCCGACTCCAGCGTCGCCCGGTCGGCCCCGGGGTCGATCTCCAGCATCGCGTAGAAATCGGCAACCATGATCCGCCATCGCGCCCGAATCGCCCGAATGTCCGCCCGGGTTGATTGTCGCGCGAACGGCCCGGCGCGTCCAGGTCCCGACGTCAGGCACGCCAGTCGACCGCCCGGATCAGCCCGGCTACGGACCCCGCGTCCGGGTCGATTCCCAGGGCGACCGACGCGACGAAGGCGACCCGGCCGCCTTCGCCGAGGATCGGCACGGCCACCGAGCGGGCCGCGCCGAAGGCGCGGAGCCAGCGGCCCGAGCCGGCCCCGGCGGGCAGTCCGGCCGCGATCGAGACGCAAATCTCGCCCGAGGTCGCGGCACGGACGATCCCGAGCGAGATGTCGAGCAGCCCGACCGATCGGGTCGCCGCCGCGAAGCCGCGGGCGACCTCCTCGGGGAGGTCGGGCGCCGGGGCGAAGGCGACCTGGTCGAGCCGGTCGCCCTCCACCCGCCAAAGCCCGGACGCCCTCGCCCCGAGGGTGGCCCCCAGGGCGGCCAGTCGCCCGGGAACCCCTTCGCCGGGCGTGATCTCGGATCGAGGCGAGGAATGCGACCGTAAATTTCCGTTCATACTTCACTCATGCCACTTGTCCGAGCAGATTTTTCGTATCTGAGTACGCCGGAAGCCAATCCAAAAAGGGCACTTATGGTCCTCAGGCGTCGGCGGCGAGCCGCGTAAAATTGGCCGGTGAACACCTTTACGCGGCGGGTAAGATGCAGCGTCGATCTGTCGGTGTGCAGGAGCGTCAGGCCCGGGAGGCGATCCGATGTTCTGGCCTTTCCGCAAGAAGGTCGAAGGGGGCCCGAGCCCCGGAGGGAGCCCGGTCATCGGGCCGACCGGCCGGGCCGACAGGAGGCCGCGGGCCGTCGAGCCGGCTAATCATTGGCCAAACGCGGCCGATCCCCCCGAGGACTGGGCCGATCCCGCCGTTGCGGCCGAGTACGAACGGCTCATGCGGCAGCGGATCGAGACGGACGAGGCGAATCGGGAGCCGAGCAGGGCGCAGCGGGAGCGGGAAAGGTCGGAGTGGAAGCGGTTCATGGTGGAGCAAGGATGGACCGATCGGCCGCTCAATTCGTACGCCCAATCCGTGAAGGTCTTTCCCAGGATAGGGGCGGTCCGGAGGGACCTCGTGGGGCTGGGGGTCGCCCTGGAGGCATGGCGGGAGCAGCATCGGCAGGACGTCGAGGCGATCCACGGGATGGACGCCCTGATGGCCGGCCGATATCCCATGATGGAATATTACCTGGGGTGCATCAACGACTATACGAGCCACGCCCCGGGATGGGAGATCTGCCCGGTCCTGGTCGATAGCAGGGCCGAGTTCATGCCGGGCGAGGATCTGATCGGCTGCCTTCAGGATGAGCTGCCGGCGGGCCTCTACGGCCACGTCTCGGCAGTCATGCCCGAATGAGAGGCTATCCGGGAAGCTACGCCGCTTTCGGTTGTGGATACTTGAATGGGGTGGCCGGCCGCCTCTCGTCTGGGGCCAGCCGCCGCAACATCCCTCG
>JAABUX010000252.1_pt1 | contig 91160 bp, 85 predicted proteins | sample 5561851 | NCBI WGS metagenome assembly JAABUX01 (sample SAMN10711883, study PRJNA513361) | rock metagenome | isolation source: Antarctica rocks | place: Antarctica: Victoria Land, Richard Nunatak red sandstone | collected 2016-01-03 | reverse complement strand
ATCTTCAAGCGGCGGACGGTAACCTGCTGAGCACCAACGACGCGACGCCTCAACTTCCGACGTAGGCTTGATCGCCGCTCTAACAATTCCCCGTTTGCCGTCAAGACGGTCCTCAACAGACGCTTACCTTTTGTCGCTGAGTCTCGCCGCGGCGACGACTTCGGCCACGCTCTTGCACGCGGTTCCCGCCGCGGCCCAACCGAGCCCGGCCGGCGCGGTGGCAGCGCCCAACGTCGACTGTACCAAGGCCGGTTCGATGATGTCGGAGGCGGCGAAAATGAACCAAGCGCAACCGGCGATGACGGGCGATGTGGATAAAGACTACCGGGCGATGACGATGGCGCACGATAAAGCGACGATGATGATGGCGCAGGTCGAAGTCTCGTGTGGCAAAGATCCACAACTCAAAACGGCGGCAAGCAAGGTGCTGCAAGACGCCTCCGACCGCCTGCAAATGTTCCGCAACCAGGGCCAGAGTTAACAGAATTCGCGAAAGTATCGTATTGCGCTAGAGATCGGTGCTGCGCTTGCTTTCGCGAATTCATGGCGTTTGCGGCGCAAGCGCCGCAAGCCTCGGGCGCGTGCCGCGTGCGTTGTCCCCGGCTTAAGGGTTAACGGACGTGGGTGGCTTCGATGGGGGCGGTTGCGGCGAGCTTTCGGGCGCGCGAGCGCAGGGCGATCGGTAGCTGCAGCATCACGACGGCGAGCAGGATGCCGCCGCGCGCGACCTGCTGCCACGCCGGGTCGAGACCGAGCAGGTTGAAGATGTTCGGTAGAATCCGCACCACGAGCAGGCCGACGATCGTGCCGCGGACGGTGCCGACGCCACCCGTAAGGAGCGTCCCGCCCACGACCACGGCCGTGATCGCGTCGAGCTCGTAGCCGACGGCGGCCGTCGGCGGCGCCGAAAGTTCGCGGGACGCATAGAGTGCACCCGCGAGCCCGGCCAGCGTCCCGCTCAGCGCGTAGACGGCAACCTTGACGCGGCGTACGTCGACGCCGAGCAGCAGCGCGGCGGTCTCGTTTCCACCGATCGCATACACGTGCCGACCGAAGCGGGTGTAGCGCAGCACGTACCCGAGCAGGGCGAAAATCGCCGCGGCAATCCAAAAACCCGTGGGAAGCCCGAGGATGTTGCCCTCGGCCAGGAACGGAAAGCCATGCTCGCGGCTGGCGCTCACGGGCGAGGCGCCCGTTCCGGTGAAGGATGCACCGTGATAGAGCGCGGCCGCTTCGAGCGCCACCCCGCGCACGACCGAGAGCATCGCGAGGGTCACGATGAAGGGCGGAACGCGCGTGTACGCGGCGCCGGCCCCGTTGATCGCGCCGACGATGGCGCCGACGAGCAGCGAGCCCAGCAGTGCCGGGACCACGCCGAAGAACGAGAGCGCCGCCGCCACGAAGGCGCAGAGCGCGAGCAGCGAGCCGACCGAAAGATCGATGCCGCCCGTAAGAATGACGAGCATCTGGCCCGCTGCGAGTATCCCGAAAACCGGTATCTGATCGGCGAGGTTCCCCAGATTCGTCAGACTCAAGAAATTCGACGACAGCAGCGCGCAGACGACGACCAGGATCACGAGCAGCACGGTCGCGATCTCGCGCTGCAGCACGCCGAGCGCGCGGGCCGTCGTGGGCCTCACGCCTTGCCTCCGCCCTGCAGAACGACGGCGCCGGCGATGATGAGGCCTTGCGCGATCAGTTGCGTCGGCGTCGGTAGGCCGACTTGGATGAAGAGCGCATAGAGCACGCTCAGGATGAGGCCGCCCACGAGCGTGCGCCACACCCCGCCGACGCCGCCGAGCAGGGAAGTCCCGCCGACGACGACCGCCGCGATCGTGCTGAGTTCGAAGAACGAACCGTCATTGAGCGGATCGGCCGTCGAGTTATGCGCGCAATACAGAACGCCCGCGAGTCCGGCGAGCAGGCCGCTCACGGCGTAGACGACGATCTTGACCCGGTCCGGCTCGACGCCCGCGAGTCGCGCGGCGCGTTCGTTGCCACCGACCGCGAAGACGTAGCGGCCCGCGACCGTCGAACGCAGCGCGAGCGCCGCCGCGGCGTAGATGACGGTGACGAGGACGACCGAAACCGGGATCGAGCCGATGAGCGGCAACGGGCCGAGCTGGCGCGTCGCGAATCCGCCCAGCACTTCGTCGGCCAGATTGAGAACCGAGTCCCCCGAGACGAGCAGCGCCACGCCGCGGGCGGCGATCATCACGGCGAGCGTAACGACGATCGGCTGAATCCGCGCGCGCGCAACGATCGTCCCGGAGAACGCGCCCACGAGCGCGGTCGCGAGCACCGGCAGAGCGACGACGATTGCCGGCGACGCGTGAGCGAGCACGAGCCGCCCCGTGATGCAGGAAGCGAGCGCCAAGAGCGCGCCGACGGAGAGATCGATGCCGCCCGTGAGGATGACGAGCGTCTGACCGACGGCGATGAGCGCGGTCGAGAGTGCGAACTGCTGCAGTTGGAGCCGGATATTGTCCCTGGTGATGAAGTTCGGGCTGAGAATTGCCGCGACGATCAAGAGCGCGACGAGCGAGGCCGGCGCTCCGAAACGTTGCGCGGCCGAAGCGAGATCGCTTCGCCTCATCCCTGGGAGATCGCCCGCATGACGCGCTCTTCGCTTGCTTCGGCGCGGTCGAACTCGCCGAGTTTGCGGCCGTCCTTCATGACCGCAACGCGATCGGAACCCTCGATGACCTCTTCGAGCTCCGAAGAGATCATGATGATGCCCATCCCGTCGTCGCGTGCGAGCTCGTCGATCAAACGCTGAATTTCGAGCTTCGCGCCGACGTCGATGCCGCGCGTCGGCTCGTCGAGAATGAGGATCGCCGGGCGACGGCAGAGCCAGCGGGCCAAAATCACTTTCTGTTGATTGCCGCCCGATAGATTGCGCACGGGCGTTTCAGGACTGGGCGTTTTGATGTCGAGCCGGCGGATCAGCGTGTCGACGACCTCACGCTGGCGGCGCCGGTCGAGCAAACCGAAGCGCGAGAACGTCGGCAGCGCCGCCAAGAGGATGTTGTCGCGCACGCTGAGGGCCGGCACGATGCCCTCGACCTTCCGATCTTCCGAGACGAGGCCGATGCCGGCGCGCACCGCGTCGCGCGGACCGCGGACGCGAACGGCGCTGCCGTTGACCTTGATCTCGCCCTCGTCGGCGACGTCCGCGCCGAAGATCGTGCGCGCGAGCTCGGTGCGTCCCGAGCCGAGCAGCCCGGCCAGCCCCACGATCTCGCCGCGGTGAACGCGCAAGTCGACGTCGTCGGGCATTCTACCGCGCGTGAGATGGTCGATCTGCAGGACCGTTTTGCGATCGACGTCGACGGCAGCCTCGCTGAACGCGGTCACGCCGGAGGCGCGCACGTCTTCGGCGCGACGTCCGAGCATCAGCGCCACGACGTCGAGCGGCGTCGTTTGGGCCGTCGTGAGCGTCGCCACGAGTTTGCCGCCGCGCAGGATCGTGATGCGGTCCGCCAGCTCGAAGTTCTCATCCATGCGGTGGCTGACGTACACGAGTCCGACGCCGCTCTCGCGCAGCCGTTTGATCACGGCGAAGAGAATCGCGACTTCGGCCGCATCGAGCGACGACGTCGGCTCGTCCATGACGACGAGGCGCGCATTGAGCGAGACCGCGCGCGCGAGAGCGATCATTTGCTGCACCGCGACGCCCAAGCGCATGACGGACACGTCGAGGTCGACCGCCACACCGAGCGTCTCGACGATCCGCGCCGCGTCGCGCCGCATCGCCTTCCAGTCGAGGTGCCCGAAACGGCCGCGCGGCTCGCGGCCTAGAAAGATGTTCTCAGGCGCCGTGAGGTACGGCACCAAGTTCACTTCTTGATAGATGGCCGTGACGCCCGAACGCTGGGCGGCGCTCGGCGTCCCGAACGTTACGGAACGACCGTCCAGGATGATGTCGCCGCCATCGCGCGGATAGGCACCCGTGAGGATCTTGATCAGCGTCGATTTGCCGGCGCCGTTGTGGCCCACGAGCGCGTGCACTTCGCCGGAGGCGACGTCGAAGTCGACTCCGGCGAGTGCCTGAACGCCCGGAAAGTGCTTCGAGATGCCGCGCATCTCGAGCAGCGTCCGTCGTTCCGCGATCAGAATCCGGTCGACACGAGTGCGGCCGCGTTCGCCTTGGTATACGTGTGGTCGGACACCGGCACGTTGGGCGGGACCGCTTGACCGGCGAAGTACTTATCGATCGTGTCGAACGTGATCGGCCCGAAGTGCGGGTCGGACTGGACGACGACCGAGAAGACCCCGTCGGCGACGTACTGGATGCCGCGCCGGGTGCCGTCGATCGAGCCGACGTAGACCTTCTTGCTGAACCCGGCTTCCTTCATCGCTTGATAGGCGCCCACGGCCATATCGTCGTTGTGCGCGAACATCATGTCGATCTTGGGGCCGAAGCGCGTGATGTAGTTCGTCATGACCTTCTTGCCCCCGGCGAGCGTAAAGTCGCCGTCCTGCGAATCCAGCAGCTTGAAGCGGCTCTGCTTGTCGATGATGTCGTGGAATCCGTTGTGGCGCAGAATGGCGGGCGAGGCACCCGTGGTGCCGCGCAGTTCGACGTAGCCGATCGGGCCGTGGGTGTTGTCGACCATCCACGTGCCGACCTTTTGGCCCTGCTGAACGAAGTTCGACTCGATCGCGCAAACGTAGTCCTGACCGGGCTTTCCCGTGCTCGTACGGTCGATCTCGATCACGGGGATACCGGCCGCGAGGCACTTCTGAGTCGCGGCGCGCAGCGGATCTTCCTCGCGCGGCGTGATGACGATGAGATCGCACTTGGCGGCGATGAGATCGCTCACGTCGCTGATCTGCTTGTTCGTGTCGCTGTTCGCGACGGTCGCGCGGTAGTCGTACTTATCGGTCCGCTTTTTGGCTTCGGCTTCCATGCTCTCGCTCTCGGCCGTCCGCCACGTGCCGTTGAGCTCGCTCTGCGAGAAACCGATCAGGTACTTACTTTTCTTGGCTACCTTCGCGGGCGTTTGATTCGGGTTCCCGGCAGCAAAGGCCGCACGCGGATCGAGCACGAGTCCACCGGCACTCGCGAGCACCCCGAGGGATGCAGAAAGACGTAGAAATTCGTTACGGTCGACTGAACGCATAAAAGGACGCCTCCTATGATAGGTTGGATGTTTGTTCAGAAACGCAGTGCCGCAATTCCTACTTGGAGGATCGATGAGCAAACCGGCCGTCGCAACCCTTGGTCGTTACGATGAGCGCGAGCGGGCGCGACGCGCAGACGTCTTCCGGCGCGACGGCTACGTCGTCTTGCAGGAGCATTTCGAACGTGACGTCCTCGCGACGTGGCGGCAAGCGTTCACCCCGCTTCTCCAAGGCCATATTGCAAACGAATCCACGAGCCCGAACCGCGGCACGCAGCGCTTTTACGTAACGTTGCCCTGGCGTGAACCGTTCGCCGACCCGCGCATTTACGCGGATCCCGATATCGTGGCGATTTGCCGCTTACTCGTTGGTACCGACATGGCGATGTGTCAACTAGCAAGCGATACGCCGCTGCTCGGTTCCCGGATGCAGGACGTGCACCGCGACGCATTGCCGCTCTTTCCGGAACTGGGGAGCGAAACGCCGCCTTACCAGCTCGCCGTCAACTTCCCGCTCGTCGACGTGACGCGCGCGAACGGGCCGACCGAAATCGCACCCGGCACGCAGAACGCCTCCAAAGAAGCCGGCCTCGCCCGCTTGCAGCGCGGCGAGGTCGCACTCGAGGCCGCCCTGATGCGGGCCGGCGACGTGATGATACGCGACGTGCGCGGCCTGCACCGGGGCACGCCCAATACGACGCCCGAGCCGCGCCCGATGGTCGTGATCGGGTACTCGCGCGCGTGGCTCTTCCGGCCCGAAGTCTCCGTCCGCATTCCGCGCGCGCTTTGGGAGCGTTTGAGGCTGCCAGAGCGTTACTTGTTGCGCTTCAATCCGATCGTCGAGAACGAAACGGATGCGCCCCAGAGCGAAAACTACCGCACCTTTGCGTTCTAGAGTGTCCCTTTGGGACGCTCTAGACCCGGAACAGTGCACGCAGCCGCTCTGCGGCGCTTTCGGCCGTGATATCGCGTTGCGGCATCGCGAGCAATTCGTAACCGACCATGTATTTGCGAACCGTCGCCGAGCGCAGCAGCGGCGGGTAGTAGTGCGCGTGCAGATGCCACTCAGCGTGCGCGGCGCCGTCGGTCGGGCGCTGATGGAAGCCCATCGAGTAGGGAAAAGGCACGTCGAAGAGGCGGTCGTACGCGACGCAGAGCCGGCGCATCGCATCCGCCAAGGCATCGCGTTCTGCGCCGGCGAGCGCATCGAGCGAACCCACGTGGCGCCGCGGCAAGAGCAGCACTTCGAACGGCCACACCGCCCAAAACGGAACGACGACGACGGCATGGTCGTTCGCGCAAACGAGCCGCTCGCCGAGCGCGAGTTCGCGGGCAACGTACGCGCACAGCAGACACGTTCCGTGTTCGCGCGCAAACGCGATGAGTGCCGCCTCTTCGCGGCCGGGAAGCGTCGGAACGCGCTGGTTGGCCCAGATCTGCGCGTGCGGATGCGGGTTGCTCGCACCCATCGCAGCGCCGCGGTTCTCGAAGATCGTTACCGCATTGATAAAGTCTTCGGCCCCCAGTGTGACGTATTCGCGCGCCCACGCATCGAGCACACTTCGGATCTCCGGCGTCTCCATCTGCGCGATCGAGAGATCGTGACGCGGCGAAAAGCACACGACGCGCGCCCGGCCGCGCTCCGACTGCGCCACCAGCAGGCCGCCGTCGTCGAGCATGCCCGCTTGGGCGTCCGGGACGAGCGCGGCAAAATCGTTTTCGAAGACGTAGGTGGACTCATAGGGCGGATTGCGTCGGCCGTCCGCACGTTCGTTGCCGGGACAAAGATAGCAGGTCGGATCGTAGGGCGGACGCTCGTCATGGTGCCGGCTGCCGGTTTCGCCTTGCCAGGGACGCGCCGTCCGCTGTGGGGAGACGAGAAGCCATTCGCGCAGCAGCGGATTGAAGCGCCGGTGCGGTTTGCCGAGCCAGTCGCGCGCGTCGCTCACCGCGGCACTTCCCCCGCACCGTCGGCTCCGGCACCGACGTACGTTGCGGGCTCCACGCCGACGGCGTCGCGGTAAGCCGCGCGAATCGAGGCGCTGAAACCGTCGACCGCCGCTTTCTCCACGAGCGCGATCGCGCAGCCGCCGAAGCCCCCGCCCGTCATGCGCGCACCATAGACCCGGCCGCCGCGGTAAGCGCGGGCGAGCTCGACCATGACGTCGAGCTCCCGGCAACTGACTTCGTAGTCGTCGCGCAGGCTCGCGTGCGAGGCGTCCATCAGCGTGCCGAAGGTTTCGAGATCGCCGCTGCGCAGCGCGCCTGCGGCATCTAGCGTCCGCGCGTTCTCCGTGATGACGTGCCGGCAGCGCCGGTACACGACATCGGGCAACGCGGCGCGGACAGCGGCGAGCCGTTCGAGCGTCGCATCGCGCAGCGCGCGAACGTCGGGGAAACGGCGCGCGAGCACGGCCGTCCCGGCTTCGCACTCTTTGCGACGCTCGTTGTAGCCACCGGTCGCGTGGTCGTGCTTGACCATCGTGTTGCAAATGACGACTTCCGCGCTCGCAGGCAGCGGGAGATACTCGAATGCAAGTGAGCGCGTGTCGATGAGGAGCGCGTCGCCCGCGCGCGCGTTCGCGGAGACGAAGGGGTCCATAATTCCGGTGCGCGCGCCGGCGTGCTCATTTTCGGCGCGCTGCGCGACTTTCGCCAGCGCCACGCGATCGATCTTCGCGTGCGAAAGCGCGAGCGCTGCAAACCCCGTCGCGACCATGACCGACGCCGACGAACTGAGCCCGGCACCGATCGGCACGTCGCTTGCGATCGCAAAATCCGCGCCGCGCAGCGAGCTGCCCGCACGTTGCAGTTCGATCAGCACGCCGCGTACGTGATCGCTCCAGTCGTGCGCCACACCTACCGGTAATCGGTCGAGGTCGAAATCGCGCGTACCGGGAAAGTCGGCCGATCGCACGAGGACATGGCGATCCGCTCGCGGCCGCGTGGAGACCCGCGTTTCGTAGCGGATCGCCGCCGGCAAGACGAAGCCGTCGCTGTAGTCGGTGTGCTCGCCGATGAGGTTTATGCGACCGGGAGCACGGAAGGCGCGCGTTGCCGTTTCCTGCGCCGCGGCGCAAACGCATTTCATCGCTGCGGTGTCCGCCGCGCAAAGAGCATTGACCTGGCCTCGCGTCGCGCGTCCTCTGCTGGGGCCGATCAAAATGAAAAACGCCGGCGGATTGCCGGCGTTCTTCGATCTGCGGCGCAGTAGTGGGTTTTAGTTCGTAGCGCCCAGTTGCCGGGCCGAAGCCTGCAGACGCGCGAAACCTTGGCGGTCGTCGTTGGCCTGTTGCATGTAGCCGGTTGCGTCGATGGTATTCTTGGATCGCAGTGCGACGCGCGTCGCAGGAACCTTAGACGTGCTCGACGCTGGCTGCGTGTTCGCTGCGACCGGCTGCGCTTGTACGGCAGTCGTCGTTGCATTGAGCTGGGCGGACGGCGTAACGGACGGGGTGTCCGCGAGCGCGGCGGCCGGAGCGGCGAGCGCGGCGGCGAGTGCGAGAGTTGAGATGAGGGTCTTCACGGTGTTTGTTCTCCAGAACGCTGGTGCGATTGGTGATCGCATCCGTACATACAGACGTGCAGCGCGCATTAAAGGTGGCACATCGGTCATGAATTCTTCATCGACAACTCGCTCGTCGATTGGTTGGAAACTTCATTTCATGCCGCGCGTGCGCCGTCGGGCAGAACGTGCGCATCAACGGCGACATGGTAATAAGTAACTTAACCGTTTGAGCGTTGTTTCAGTGAAACGTTGCGGTTGTCTCGGAAGCCTGGTGCATGAGCGCCGTTTGGATCCGGCGTGGGAAAGCGGGACCGGAACGGGAGCGGGTTCGTACGAGCCGAAGGGTGGGAAATAGATTACTAGTCGCGCCCGAGAGGTACCCCATGGCCACCCAAGCATTCGAAGAGCGTTCCGCAGCCATCACGATGCACGGCGGCCCGCTAACGCTCGTCGGACCCGAGCTCAAAAGCGGCGATCGCGCACCCGACTTTTCCCTGCTTACCAAAGAAATGAAGCCGTTCACGGTACAGGATGCGCTCGGCAACGGAACGCGCTCTGCGCTCTTGATCGTCGTGCCGTCGCTCGATACGCAGACGTGCTCGCTCGAAACGCAGACGTTTCATAAGCGGCTCGGCGAACTTCCCAAGAACGCGTCGGCCTACGTCATCAGCGTCGATCTGCCGTTCGCGCAACAGCGCTGGGCCGCGGCCAACGAAGCGCTGCAACTGACGTATCTCTCGGACTACCGCGACCGGCATTTTGGGCCGGCCTATGGCGTCTTCATCAAGGAACTCGGTCTGCTCGCGCGCGCGAACTTCGTCATCCGTCCCGACGGCACGCTCGGCTACGTCGAACTCGTCCGGGAAGTGGCCGACGAGCCCAATTACGACGCCGCCTTCGCGGCTCTCCGCGCTTAGCACTTGGCGAGCGGCCGATGACAGCGGTGGTCGAGAACAAGGTTTGGTATCTGCGTCAGAACCGGCTCTTCGAGCACGCGAGCGACGAGTCGATCGCAAACTCGCAGGAGCTTTTCACGACCACGCTCTTTCCCAAGCGCGCGGCGATCTTCGATCAGGGTGATCCGACGCGGCTCGTCTATCTCGTGAAGCGCGGCAAAGTGCGCATCGCGCGCCTCACGACCGATGGCAAGGACGTCACCGTCGCCGTTCTCGGCGCGGGCGACATCTTTGGCGAAGAGACGTTATTCGATAAGGGTCCGCGCATGACGCATGCGACCTGCATGGAAGAGACGCTCGTCTGCACCGCGCGGGCAGACGATCTCTTCGCCCTGCTCTCGGGCGATCCGACGCTCGCACTCAACGTTGCCAAGATCCTGAGTGACCGGCTCGTCGATGCATCGGCCACGATGGAAGATCTCGCCTATGCGAAGGTGACCGATCGCCTCATGCATCTCTTCGCTCGACTCGCGCACGAGCACGGCGTGGAGACGCCGAACGGCGTGCTGCTCGACGTGCGCCTCACGCACGCCGATATCGCGTCCCTCGTCGGGAGCACCCGTGAAACCGTATCGCTCGAGATGTCCAACCTCGCCAAGGCCAAGCGCATCGCGTACGACGATCGCCGCATCACGATCCCCCGCGGGGAACTCGCCGCGTCATAACGCGGACCCGTCGGCGCGCTGTTCGGCGGGGCGCACGTCGTGACTGAGGTTGAAGGCGCTGTTGATGAGGCCGACGTGTGAGAAGGCCTGTGGGAAGTTCCCGACTTGCCGCCGCGCGTGCGGGTCGTACTCTTCTGAAAGCAGGCCGACATCGTTGACGAGGCCCGCGAGCCGTTCGAAGAGCGCGCGCGCGTCGTCTTGCCGCTGCGCGAGCACGTAGTTGTCGACGAGCCAAAAGCTGCACGCGAGAAACGCGCCCTCACCCGGCGGCAACGGATCGGGGCCGCTGTCGTCCGACTGCGTGTAACGCAACACGAAGCCGTCGTGCAGCAACTCGCGTTCGATGGCCGCAACGGTGCCCCGCACGCGCGGGTCGTCCGCCGGCAGAAAGCCGACGATCGGAATGAGCAACGTGCTCGCGTCGAGCGCCGCAGATCCATAGTACTGCGTGAACGTCTGCCGCTCTGCGTCGAACGCTCGCGCGCAGACGTCGGCGTGGATCGCGTCGCGAACGGCGCGCCAGCGTTCGAGGGGACCGTCGAAGCCCAGCGATTCGACCGCTTTGACCGCCCGATCGAGCGCGACCCACGCCATCACTTTGGAATGCGTGAAATGCTGCGGTTCGCCACGAATCTCCCAGAGCCCACGATCGGGCTGCGACCAGCGCTTCTCGACTTCGGCGACGATCGACGACGAGAGCGCCCACTCGTCCTGCGTCGACTCCAAGCCGAAGCGATGCGCCGAGTAGAGCAAGTCGATGACTTCGCCATAGACGTCGAGCTGAAACTGGCCGTGCGCGGCGTTTCCGATACGAACGGGCTTGGCACCCTCATAGCCGGCGAGCCACGCGAGTTCGAGTTCCGGGATGCGCCGCGTACCCCGCACGCTGTAGACGATCTGCAAGTCGGCGGGTGCACCCGCAACCGCGCGCAGTAGCCAGTTCCGCCAATCGAGCGCGGCATTCGTATGGCCCGCGATCATCAGCGCATATAACGTGAACGTCGCGTCGCGCAGCCAACAGTAGCGGTAATCCCAGTTGCGCACGCCGCCGAGCTTCTCGGGCAGCGACGTGGTCGGCGCCGCGACGATACCGCCGGTCGGCGCGTACGTGAGCGCTTTGAGCGTCAAGAGCGAACGCATGACGATGTCGCGATACTCTCCGTCGTAGGACGTGTCTTGCGTCCAGCGTTGCCATTCGCGTTCGGCTTCGGCAACGACATGCTCCGCGTCGCGGGGCGTCGGCGTCGGCTCGTGCGATGGGAAATACACCAGTTCGAAGGCGACGCGTTCGTCCCCATTGACCGCGAACTCGGCAACGTGATGCAGGCCCTGGGGCTGCGTCGCGACGTCGCCTGCGAGCAGCAGCGCATCGGGGCCGGCGATTGCGAGCAGCCCCTCGTCGACGCGGCGAACCCACGGCACGATCGCGCCGTAATCGAAACGAACCGCGTACTCTAAGCGCATGGCGACCCGGCCGCGTATGCCCCTGACGATACGTACGACGCACGAGTCGCCCTCCGTCGCCATCACGTCGGTCAATCTGACCGCGCCGTTCTCGCATTCGAAGGTCGTTTCGAGGACGAACGTGTCGCCGCGATAACGGCGCGTTCGCCGCTGCACGGGTTCGGCGGGAGCGATCTTCCAGCGGCCGTTGTTTTCATCACCGACGATTGCGGCGAAACACGCCGGACTATCGAAGCGCGGCAGGCACAGCCAATCGATGGAGCCGTCGATCCCCACCAGAGCCGCCGTCGTCGTATCGCCGATGAGCGCGTAATGTTCGATGCGCAAAGCCACACCGGCACAATACGCGCACCAAGGCGATCTCCCGCCTGGATGTGGCGGGTCCAGCGCGAGCGGGTACGATCGCTGCGATGAAAGCTTCGCCGTTCTTCGCCGCATCGGGTCTGGCCGTCGCGGCCCTGCTTGCGTTCGCGTGCGGGCGTGCGCCGGCGGATGTTGCGCGCCCGGCTGCGCGAACCGGCTTCGACCTAACCGTCGTCGCTCACATCGACGGAGCACGCGAACTCACGCTGAGTCCGCAGGGCGAACTCTTGGTCGGTACCCTAGGTAACGACGTTTACGCCGTCGCCGATGCAGAGGGCGCTGCGAAAGCACCGCGCGTTTTTACCTCGATCGACGACGCGCCGGCCGCGGGGGTCGCGCTGGCGGGATCGGCGCTCTACATCGGCACGCAGCATGGGGTGTGGCGCGTCCCGTACCGTGCGGGCGATCGCAGTGCGACCAGGGCACCCACGCGACTGGCGGCGGTCCGTTCGGCCAGTAGCGGCGGCGCGCATCGCACGACGACCGTCGCGCGCGCGGGCGACAACCTGTACGCGAGCGTCGGTTCCTCATGCAACGCGTGTGAGGAAACGGACCCGACGCGCGCGACCATCCTGGAGATGTCGCTGGGTGGCGGCGGCGTACGCCCACGGGCGATCCACATCCGCAACGCGATCGCGCTCGCACCGGATGCGACGACCGGTGACGTCTGGGCAGGCGTCGCGGGCCAAGACGAACTCGAGCACGGGCATCCCTATGAAACCTTTGCCGCATTCACGCGGCATGCCGGAACGGCGGATTACGGCTGGCCATACTGTTACGAGAATCGCAAAGCGACGCAGCCGGGACACGACTGTTCGCACAGCGCAGTCGCCGACGCCGTCTTCCCGGCCTACGAGACTCCGGTCGGCGCCGTCATTTACCCCTTGCACGCGGCCGGACCCTACGCGTTTCCGGCGGCGTACCGCGGCGGCGCGTTCGTTGCGCTGCACGGCTCGTGGCACAAACCACTCGTCCAACCGCGCGTCGTATTCGTGCCGCTGCACGACGGTGCACCGGCGAAACCCGTCGACTGGAACGATCCGAGCACGCAGTGGTCGACGTTCGTCGATCGCTTTCAGGAGCCGGACGGCGCGCGTATCGGTCGCCCGACAGGCGTCGCCGTCGGACCACAAGGCAGTCTCTTCGTTGCCGATGACGAGGCCGGGGTCGTTTACCGAATTCGTCCCACGGCAGGCCGGGCCGGTCGCTAACGGCGTCCGAGCGAAAGCGTCACTTCGCGCGGCGCGAACTCGCGCGCCAAGATCGGGTCGGAGAGCCGCGCACCGAACGCGTTTTGGAGCCCCAGGCGCGCGGCGAGCAGCGTCCCAAGTGGTATTGCGAGCTCTGCATCGCCGAGCGCAATTGCACGCGGTGCCAGAGCGTTGTTCGCACCCAAGAACGTCGTCCCCAGGCGCACGTCGATGTCCGCGCGACCGCGATACTCCGCGCTGATGCGCGCTTTGGCGGACGCCTCGCCGGCAAGCTGCGTGAACGCGATAATGGGCAGCCCGTCGAGGTCGCGTGCGACCGGTTGCGGCGCACCGAACGCGTATGCGCGTGCGAGATCGATCGAGGCAAGTCCACCGAAACCGCCGAGCGGCGCGTGCCGTTCCAGGCCGAGGACAATTCCCGTCGAGCGGGCTTGCGCGAGCGCGGCAAACGTATGGTATCGGCGCAACGCGTACGCGGCGACGAACGCGCGGTCGTTCGTGTCGAGCCGGACGTCGGCCGACGCGCGGTAGCCGAACGACGTCTCGGGCGGCCGCAAGCTCTCGCGCGCACCTTGCGTCGCGGCGGCGAGCGTCGCGACTGGCGCGGTCGCGTAGGCGCTGCCCGCACTGAGGCGCAGCGTCACGTGGTCCGTCGCCCGCACCGCTAGCGTCGCGTGCGGATCGTTGCGGCGCGCGAGCGCCGTTCCACCGCCGTAGGCGTCGCCGAGCTCGAGCCGCACGTCGCGCGCCAGTTGCAAGCTCGTGCGCAGCGTCACGGTCGAGTACGTTTGCCCGGCGGACGCATTTGCGAGCGAGGCGGACTCCGTGCGCCGGTCGTAGCCGAGCGCAATGCGGTTCTCGCCCGACGGGACGTCGAGTAGGATTTGCGTGCCGCGCACGCGATCGACTTCGGCAGGATCGCGCGCGGCGCTGCGATAGGTTCGCGCTTCCAAAGTCGCGCTGCCCAGTTTGGTCTGCAAGTCAGCCGCGGCGACGGGCGCGACCGTATCGGCGGACTGCGCCGAATAGGACGCGAGACCGAGTGACGTCGCGCCAGAAAACGCGTAGCGCGCCTTGGCGATCTGGGTGCGATCCGCACCACCTCCCGTGATCGCCTCCGTCAGGACGCCGACGCGCCCAAACGTTCCGGAAAAGCGCGCGTGCTGGAAACTTCCGAAGGCCGAATCGTAGCCAGCCTCGAGCCCGCCCGTTGCGCCGGGATCGATGGCCGCGGTGCGATAATCGACTACGCCCCCGATCGCATCGCGCGGCGTATCGGATTGTGCCGCAGCCAGACCCGGCGCCACGTCGACCTTCGCGAGCGGCAACGCGCTTTCGAAGGGCAGGGCCGTTCCGCGGGCAGCACTCGCGGCGAGCGGTATCCCGTCGATCTCGGCACGCGAGTCGTTGCGGCTCGTACCGTCGACGATCGCGGCAGAGGTCGTATCGCCGGCAACGACGTCGACTTCGGGTGCCGCCGCGAGCGCGTGCGCGACGTACGGATCATCCGCAGGCGAGGCCGCGGGCTCGATCGACTGCGCCGCAGCGCGCGTGCCGGCGAGGTCCGTTGCAACGACGCGCAAATCCAAGAACATCGGCGCGGCAGTCGTCGCCCCGATCGCGACCGCCGTCTCGAGCGGCGCGAAGCCGCTGCGCGTGACGCGAACGTCGTAGCGACCCACGGGCAACGCTTGGAGCGTTGCAATCCCCGCGGTTCCGGTCGTCGCGCTGCGCGTCGTCGGGCCGTCGACCACGACGAGCGCGTCCGCAACCGGGCGGCCATTGGCGTCGCGTACGACCGCCGCGATCGCACCGGGGCCGAGCAGCGTCGCCGCGCGCGCGCAAACGGCCGTGGCCAAGAGCACGGCGCAACACACGATCGTGCGAACGAGCAAGATGCGCAACCGTCATCCTCTACGCCGCCGGACCGGCACGCTCATGTCCGGCACAAGAAAGCGGCCACGCGGTTCGCCCGACCTCACTGCGTACGCAGGCGGCGCAGCGCGTCGCCTGAAAAGTCGCCGAGCGGCGAGCCGTCCCGGCGTTCCACGCGCCAGTCGACGATATCGTCGTCCTCGAGCGTGACGCGGTCGCCGACCGCGAGATTCGCAATCGCACGCGTTGCAGACGTCACGACGGCCGACATCCGCGCAACGCTCCAACTTTCCACGCGCAGCCACAGATACTCCGTCCCGGCGTCGTCGGTCGTGAAGCCCTTCTTGACGAGCACGACGTCGTGCGTCCGTTCGCGGTGCGTGAAGGCGTCGCGCGCTTCACTGAGGCGGTTGCGCGCGATCCGCGTCGCTTGCGCTAAGGCGGCGCTGATTGCCTCGTCGTCCGCTACGCCGATGCCGAGCGCGACGATCGCGTCGCGCACCGACGTTTGGTCGAGGTTGCTATCCGGTGCGACGACGCTCCAATAGACGTCGTTGGACCCGTTGGCAGCGAGCGCGAGGCGCGCTTTCCCGCTGCGCTTGGCTTCGAGTTCGGTTGCGAACGCGTGCGCGACGTGCAGGCGCGTCACGTCGAAAAATGGTGGCACGTCCCACGGCTCTGCGAGCGGCGGACGCGCGTCGACCACCGCCTGCGCGAGGCCGGCGAGCAACATGCCGATATTACCCGCAGCTGCGGGCACGCCGGCGAGCTCCAATTCGAAGAGACCGTATTTGTTGAGCCCGAGCGTCGTCGTGCGTTGCAGGCCGGCGGTATCCGACGAACTCAGGATCGCGACGTGGTTTTTGATCGATCCGAGCATGAAGCCGTCGAGCGGATTCTCGAGAATCCACTTCGGAACGAGCCGCAGCGTCCCCGAATCGTAAACGACGCCACCGGACGCGCTTGCCACCGTCGCCGCGAGCACGAGTAAGCCCCACGGTGCGCGCGGATCGAGGGCCGCCCCGTCGCCCGCGGCGACCAGCATCGCATTGGTCGCTCCTGCGAGCCGCCGGTCCTCGCCGGCATCGGCGGCGATCCCGACAATCTCCGGGCTCGGCAGTTGCGAGCGCAGCGTTTCGATGGGGATGGTCCCCATCCGGCCGTGCTCGACATCCACGCGCGCAGTTCGGCTGCCGGCGGCGGCCCCTTGGCGAGCGCTTCGAGGACGCCGTTGAGCGCCGGTCGCGCGTCTTCACCGAGCCGTGCGTCACCTGCGACGAAGAGTGCGTACGAGAGTTTGGGGGGGATGTTCCAGATCGACATGCTGCGGGTCTCCTCGGACATTGCGTTACCTATGTATCGTCGCGCCCCGATCGTTGCTCGAGATGTTCGCGCTCGATCGTGGCTCACCGTCGTGTGCCGAGCTGCGAAGCATTCACGGCGGCGCTGCCGAATCGTGCAGATTACCTATTATAGAATGCAGCGAGTACGAACCCGTTCGGTCGCGTTGATGCGACCGCAGGTCCGCGACGCATGACTGCCGGCGCGCTCCTCACGACGCTGCTCGCCGCGATCATCGCGCTCGCGTTGCTTGCAAAGAAACTCCGCGTACCGTACCCGATCGTCTTCGTCATCGGCGGCGCCCTCCTCGGACTGATTCCCGGCACGCCAACGATAGCGCTCGAGCCGAACCTGGTGTTTCTGTTGTTTTTGCCACCGCTGATCTTCGGCGACGGCTGGACGACCGACGTGCGCGCGTTTCTGCGTTACCGCGAGCCGATCTTGCTACTGGCGATCGGGCTCGTCATCTTCACGACCGTGTGCGTCGGGTATGCGGCCCACTGGCTGATCGGATTTCCGCTGGCGCTCGGCTTCGTGCTCGGCGCGATCCTTTCACCGACCGACGCCGTCGCGACCGAAGCCATTGCCGACGAACTCAACCTGCCACGCAGGCTCGCGGCAATCATCGGCGGTGAGTCGCTGGTCAACGACGCGTCTGGCCTGGTCATCTACGCGTTCGCCGTCACTGCGGTGCTCACGGGGACGTTCTCGCTCGGCAGCGCGATCCTGCAATTCTTCTACGTCGTCATCGTCGGCCTCGGGGTCGGAATCGGCGGGAGCGTGATCTTGACGCGCGTCATCGGCTGGATCCGCGCGAGCGGACTCTCCGACGAGTTGATCGCGGTCTCGATTTCGCTCGTCACGCCGTTCGCGCTGTACGTGCCCGCGGATGCGCTGCACGCGTCGGGTGTGCTCGCAGCGATGAGCGGCGGCATGATCCTCAGCCGCAAATCGAGCGAAATCTTCGACGCAGATAGCCGCCTCGCCGCGAGTTCGGTGTGGAACCTTCTGTTCTTTACGTTCAACGGGGCGGCGTTCGTGCTGATCGGATTGCAGTTGCGTTCGATCCTGGGGGCGCTGACCATCTACTCACCGGGAACGCTCGCGGTGTGGTCGCTCGGTATCGCGGCCGTCGTCATCCTGGCGCGCTACGTGTGGGTCTTTGCGAGCGCCCGTGTGCGGCTCTTGGCCCCGAACCGCGTCCGCAGACGCGAAGGGCCCGATGCGCCGTGGCAAGCCTTGTTCATATCGGGAACCGCCGGTATGCGCGGGGTCGTCTCGCTCGCGGCGGCGCTCGCACTGCCCGTGCACTTCCCGCAACGCGACCTGATCCTCTTCATCGTCTTCGTCGTGATCGTCGTAACGCTCGTCGGCGAGGGACTGTTGCTGCCGGTTCTGATCCGGCGCCGGAACTTCGTCGAAACGGACGACGCGACGGCGCGCGGCGTGGCCCTCGCTCGCGTACGCATCGCGGAGGCGGGACGCGCACGAATGCGCGAACTCGAAACGTCGTTCACCTCCGCGGCGGAATGGGAAGTCGTCGGTCGCTTGACGGCGGATTACGAACAGCGCATCGCACATTTTCGGATGCACGTCGACGGGACGTTGGATGCAGCTCTCGATACGACGCAGCACGATCGAAGCGCGACTGCGGGCGGAGGCCTATCGCGTCGAGCGAGAGACGCTGAGGGCGTTGCGCGCGTCGGGCGAGATTACGGACGAAGCGTACCGGCACGTCGAGTTCGGGATCGATATCGCTGAGTCGCGACTGGAATGATGGGCGTTAATCCGCAATACGCGCGGTACGTCGCGTTCATAGGTTCCGCGTATCCTCGCTCGGATGTGCACCGTCGATGCCTCCGGGCTGCTCGATCGCACCGCTTCGACGCGCGACGTCGCGTCGATTGCGGCGACCATCGCGCGCTTCGGCTCGGGCGCCGTCACGTTCGCGCGGCGGCACGGCATCCGCATCGCGCCGCTTCACCCCGCGCAACGCTATCGCGACGCGTCCAAGGCACTCCGGCGCCTGGGCGTCGACGTCGATGCCTGGCCGGTGCCACCTGCGGGACTGTTCGTTGTCGAGGAACGCACGGTGTATTTGCGGTCGGCAACGCCGATGACCGTGGCCCACGAGTTCGCCCACGGACTCGACTGCGCGCTCGGCGGCGGCGTGTACCGCAGCGGGTTCGACAGCTCGATCCGCCGCGCGTTCGCGGCGACGCGCGGCTTCGTGACGCCGTACGCGGCGACGGGACTCGACGAATATTTCGCCGAGTCCCTGCGTGCCTACGTCGAGGTGAACGATGCCGCTTCGCCGTGGCCGGCGGCGACGCGCGAACGGCTCGCCGCCGTCGACCCAGCGATGTATCGATTCGTCGAGGCCCTTTTTACATTCGACTTTAGCGCGACTTGAGGAGATCGGCGTCGTTTCGCGGCAACAGCGCCATCACGGCATTCGCATTATCGTCGTTGAAATAGATGCGCGTCGTTTCGGATGATGTGCCGGTTGCTGCGACCCCGAAGATCGCGCCCGTTGCACCGCGGTCGACGAGCACGTTCCCTTTGATGCGCCCGCGCGGCGAGATCTCGATGAGTCTGTTGTCGCCCGTGTTCCCCACGACGAGGCGTCCGTTGAAGAGGAGCGCTGCGCTAATGGGTGCATTGAGCGGCGCTCCCGCGTAGACAACTCGCGCCGCGGCACCGGCGGGACCGGCGAAACCGGCGGGTGTCACGCGGATGCCGCCGGCGGGAACGTTACCGGGCGCACGAATCGCGACGACCCGGTTTGCATTTCCGTCGACAACGTACAACACGTCGCGCTTCGTATCGTACGTCAGACCTGACGGCGCCAAGATGCTGCCTGGCACGCCGTGATTGACGCTGAAGCCACTGACGATCTTGTCGAACGTAAAGCCGGCCGTAGTGATGTTGATGCGAACGATGCTGCCGTCGTTTGCATTGCTCTCGTAGAAGGCAGCACTGCCGCGCGGCCCGGCTTTGCCACTGAACGCCTCTCCCCACGCTCCCTGCCACGGAAACGTGTTGAGCGCGGTGATTAGCGCCCCCGCAGGACTCACGATCGGATTGTCGTTCGCATCGAGCGCGGCGATCCATAACGCTCCCGTCGAGCCGAGTGCGATCGCGGCACAGCCCGTGAGCCGCGGATCGCCGATGAGGTGGCGCGGTCGCGCGCCCGGCTGCGGCGAGAGCACCTCGACCGTCGTGCCCAGGCCTTGAATGTTGAGCGCGCCGTTGAAATTACAGACGACGAGGTCGCCCGCTTTCAACCCGCCGGCCGTCACGGGAGATACTGCAAGACCGTACGGATTTTGATCGCCGTTGAGCGGATCGATCGTCGACCCGATCGTGACGAGCCGATTGAAATGGTTGAGAATGGACGGGGCCACGGCTTCGGCGGCATCGTCGCTGGTCTGCGCCAGCGCAAACGTGCACGTCGCCGCGAGCGTCGCGGTCGCAAGTGCGGCCACGCGTGCCAATTGGAAAAACATAAACGTCTCCCTCATCGAGACGATACGGTAATCGCATCGCCAAGGCCAAGGTAAGCGCCCAGTCTGAGGAAAGTCTGAAGAACGCCGCTCGCCCCGGTGCGGCGCGCGGAGTTCGCCACGATGGAGAGGCGTTCGCCCAGTTCCGGACACAACTCTCGATCGCGGGAAGCCTCGAAGGGTTGACGTTCGTCGGCGGCTCGATGTTCAACTCGACTTAATTGACGACATGGCGGTCGTTGGTCGAACCGACTTTGTTGTCACTCGACCACAAATGTGGTATATTGTGGAAGCATGCTTACCGAGCCACCGAAGCTCTTCGGAACCGCGACGCGAACGAAGATTCTCGTCGGCATTGCGCTGCTCGACGAGTCCTATCCGCGCGAACTCGCGCGTGTATTGGAGCTCCCGCTGATGAGCGTGCAGCGCACCGTGAACGAACTGGACCGCGAAGGCGTGACTGCGAGCCGACTCGTCGGCGTGCAACGACAAGTTCGGCTCAACCCGCGTTACTTCGCCTTGACACAGCTACGAGCACTCCTCCAACGTCTTGCTGAGTCGATGCCAACGGAGCGAAAGTCGATCGATGCGCTGCGCCGACGTCCACGCCGCGCCGGAAAGGCTATCTGACATCGCGATTCACGAAGCATCGTCTCTAAGCGATGTCGCCTTCGCGGTATGCACCGCTCCGTATCGCGCCGGGACGATCGCCGTGCTGACCGGCGGCAGCGCCGCAGCGTTTTACGCAATCGACCTTCGCTCGATCAAGCTCTGGAGCAACGCGAACGCATGCTCGCGAAATTCAACGAATTCGCACGCGCTATTTAGCTTGCATTACGCCGTATGCGCGGCGCTGCGGTCGCGGTCGCTGCCGATCGCCCAGACCAGCGCGATCAGCAGAAAGTTTGCGACGAGCGAACTGCCGCCGTATGAGAAGAACGGCAGCGTTATGCCGGTGAGCGGGAAGAGGCCGAGCACACCGCCGATGATGATGAACACTTGGAAGCCGAGCGTCGCGGCGAGTCCGCTCGCGAGTAATTTCGCGTAGAGGTCCGGCTGCGCTTGCGCGACGCGCAGCGCCCGCACGAGCGTCACGAGAAATGCGCCGGCGAGCACGATGCCACCGAGCGCACCGAATTCTTCGCTCCACGCAGCGAAGATGTAGTCGGTGCCGACCGCCGGGATGTAGCCGGGATGTCCGAGACCATAGCCCGTGCCGAAGAGACCACCCGACGCGAGCGAAAACAAACTCTGCAACGCTTGATAACCGCGCCCGAGCGGGTCGGCGAACGGATCGCGCCACACGGCGAAGCGGGCGATCACATACGGATAGTGCCGGGCGGCAAACCACACCGCAAGCGCGAAGAGCGCGGCGCCCCCGGCGATGAGATCGATGCGGCGCGTCGCGACGTAGAGCATCGCGGCGAAAGTTGCGAGTAAGAGCGACGCCATCCCGATGTCGCGTTCGAAGACGAGGATCGCCATCGATGTCGCCCAGCCCAGAAAGAGCGGCCCGAGGTACTTGAGATTTGCGCGAATCGACCACGGCTTCGCAGCCGCGATCACGTCGGCGGTCTCGGCAAGATAGCCTGCCATGAAGAGGACGATAAAGAGTTTGATGAGCTCGACCGGTTCGTATTGCACGGGCCCGACGCGAATCCAGAGCTTTGCTCCATTGACCTCTTGACCGAACGCCGCCACGAGCAGAAAAAGCACGATCGAGCCCAGGACCCACACGTACTTGTACGCTGCCAAGCGCCGGAACGCGTCGAACGACGGACCCGCAGCGATCACGAGCGCAAGCGAAAGCGCGAGCCAGATTTCCTGTTTGTGCGCGAGTTCGCTCGAGAGCCGTGCGATCGTGGCGAGGCCCAGCGCCGAGACGAGGACGGCCAGTGCCGGCAAGAGATCGTCGCGCCGCGCGTCGAGCGGCGAGCGCAGCACCCAAGCGAACGACCCGGCGGCGAGCAGGCCGAGCACCCACGGCGGACCGAGCGACGCGCGCGGCGCGAGTGAGAGCGCGAACCCGCCGATCCCGAGCGCAAGCGCCATCGGGACGATGCGGCTAAGGACGATTCGGAGTCGAAACGTTCGAAGGCCGGGCAAACGAACCCGCGTGCAGCGCGTACGAACCAAAGGACAAGAGCGCGACGATCAACATTCCCAATGCAACGAGGACGCGAATCCCCGCGCGCGGCGCGCCCCTGCGCAGCGTTGGCGCCATGCCGAGCAGATCGCGCCCGACGACGATCGTGAGATCGTCCACCACCCCGCGCGAGCGTGCCGTCGCCAGCACGCGCGCGACGACGTCGGCGGCGGTATCGCTCTGCACGAGCACGTCGCCGAGCTCGTCATCACCGAGCGCACGATGAACGCCGTCCGTGCACAGCACGAGCTGATCTTCGGCGAGCAATTCGACGTGTGCGATCGACGCCTCGAGCTTCGCCTGGGTGCCCAGTGCGCGCCACAACAGTCCGCGCATGTGCGGCTTCGCCGGCAGGTTCGTCTTCGTGCTGGTGACCGCAGCGTCGGCGAACATGGCGTCGTCGACGGTGAGCATTTCGAGACGGCCCAAGCGTAGCAAGTACGCGCGAGCGTCACCGACGTGTCCGACGAGCGCATGTTCGCCGACGACGAGGACCGCGGTGAGCGAGGCGCCGCTGCCGACGAAATCTTCGTGGCTGCCGGAGTCCGCGAAGAGGCGCGCGTTCGCGTGGTCGAGCGCGGCGAGCAAAATCGTGCGCAAGCTGCTCGGCGACGCGCTGCGGCCGTACGAGCCGACGCGATGACGGCGACGCAGGTAGTCGCGTAAGCTGCCGATGGCGGACTGCGCGGTGGGGGCACTGCGGCCGACGTGGCCGAACCCATCTGCCACGGCGAGCAACATGACGCTCTGGGCGATGCACTCCGCGAGGTGCGCGTCGCTCTGCTGACGCCCGTGCAGTCCGAGTTCGCCACTGGCCGCTACTTCCACGGGACCACTCCGCAAAAGACGATGCGCGACATACCGATATCGATCTCGTCCCCGTCGCGCAGCGGCACGAAACCGTCGATGGGCCGCGCGTTGACGAGCGTTCCGTTGCGACTATCGAGATCGCGAACGCTCGGAACACCGTCCTGGAGATCGATTCGTGCGTGCAATCGGCTCACTTGCGCATCGGGAACGACGAGCGTCGCGGTCGGCGAGCGGCCGATCGTAATCGGCAACGACGCGCTGACCGTGCGCGTCCGACCCTCTTCCTCCACGCGCAACACCACCGCCTGCAGGACCGCCACCGCATCGTCGCGTTGCCGGCGCCGTCGCGGCAGCGCGGCGACCAAGAAGACCGCCGCGGCCGCGACGACCGCAACGCTCGCCTCGCGCGGACTAGCCGTTAGCACCGGCATCCGCTTCGACGACGAGTTCGCTGTCGCCGAGCGTGAGCACGTCGCCGCAGTCGAGCGTGCCCGCGTCGACGCGCCGGCCGTTGAGCAGCGTGCCGTTGGAGGAATCGAGATCGCGAAAGTGCGGCGCGCCAACCGCAACGATCCGCACGTGACGCCGCGATGCACGCGGATCCGCAAGCACGAGCGCGCACCCAGGATCGCGCCCGATAACCACATCGCCGTCGAGCGCGACGCGCGCGTCCGGCGGAACGCCTTTGCGCACGCGCAACACCAGCCGATCGGGTTCGGGCCGCGCGAAGCTTGCGATGACGACCGTTCCGCTCGCGACCGTGGCGTCCGCTTCGGCCACGACGGCTGGCGGGCTCTGTGGACGGCCCGAACGCTCGGCGAGTCGCGCGAGCATCGCCGTCCACTGCCGCTCTAGGTACGGAATTTCGGGTTCGAAGCGCGCGTAGTCGCTCGGGTGCAAGCGAACCGTAAAGCGGCGCCCAGCGCGGCTCACCGTCGCGCCGCCGGCTTCGAATGTGCCCACGAGCTTGCGCGCGATCTGGACCGGTTCGAGCGCGCTCGGAAAGGCGATGGCGAACGCCCGCTCGACGGTATTCGCGCACATTGCTTCCAAGCGCTCGAAGGGATTGGGCATCACGCGAGCCGCGCGAGCGACGCGATATAAAACCCGTCGCGACCGTCGATCCCCGGTGGCACGATGAGGTCGCCGTTTCGCGCAAAGGTTCCGTAACGTGCCGGGAGCGGCGTACGGGCAAACGCCGCTCCCGAAGCCAGAAATGCGTCGACGATTTCGACGCCCTCGCGCGCATCGAGCGAGCAGACGCCGTAGACGAGTCGGCCTCCGGGCGCGGTACGGCGCGCGGCGGCGCGCAAGAGTGCCGCCTGCGTTTGCGCTAAATGCGCGCCATCCTCGGGTCGCTTACGCCAGCGCGCCTCCGGATGGCGCCCGAGTACGCCGCTCCCAGAACACGGCGCGTCGAGCAACACCGCATCGACGCAGAGATCGGCTGCGGCCTCCCGCGCATCACCGAGCACGCGTGCCGCGACCGTCACACCGGCGCGTTCGAGCGTTTCCTCCAGGACCGCCATTTTCTTGGGGTCGCTTTCGACGCAGATGAGGCTTCCGCGGTCGCTCATTCGCTCGGCGATCTGGACGGTCTTATTCCCGCGACCACTGCAAAGCTCGAGGACGCTTTCGCCCGGGAGCGGTGCCAGGACGTCGACCGGAATCGCCGCTGCCTCGCCCTGCACGGCCCAGCGTCCCTCCTCGTCGTCCATGACGACGCCGCTTTCGACGAGTAACGTTTCGGCGACGTAGGGCGAAGGAGCCGTTACCACGCCGCACTCCGCGAGCAGCGTCGCGACGGTCGCCGTATCGCTGCGCAACGTATTGACGCGCACGGCTGCGCGCGGCGCCGCGTTGATGCCTGCGAGCGCCGCTTCGCTCGCTCCGCCGAGCGCACGCACGAACTGAGCGGCGATCCACGTCGGGACCGAATATGCCGTCCCCAAATAATCGGCCTCGGTTGCAAAGTCGCCTCGTTGCGGCACGCGTGGGCCATCGGCGAGCATGCGTCGCAGCACCGCGTTGACGAGTCCCGCCGTACCGCGATGCCCGTGACGCCAGGCCAGATTCACCGTCTCGGAGACGGCCGCGTGATCGTCCACGCCCGACATGAAACGCAGCTGATAGACGCCCAGGCGCAGGACGTCGGCGATCGTCGCGACGAGCGGTTTGTGCCGGCCGCCGACGTAGGGCGCGAGTTCCCAATCGATGAGGCGGCGTCGTTTGATGGAACCGTATGCGAGCTCCGCTGCGAAACCGCGATCGCGCGAATCGAGTTCCGCGCGACGCGCGCGCACGTTGAAGGCCGCTTGCGCACCGCGCGCCTCGGGGCCGAAGACATCGCGCACGACCTGATAGGCGACTTCACGCGCACTCGACTTTGTCGCAGTCGTCGTGCCGGTGCTCATAAGGGCAGCACGGGCGGCACGTCGTTCGCGATTCGCTGGGCATATGACGCGCCATCCGTTTCGCCGCGGCTGGGCGCGACGAGCCGCCTGACGAGGATCGCGCCATCGCCACAGCGCACGACGAGCGCGCCTTTCGCTACCTGCGAACGCAAGATAGCACCGGGTAAGGCGGTGCCGCGCGCCGTTTCGAACGCAGCTTCACCGGTCGCAGCGAGCGCATCGACCGTGACGAGTTTGACGACGGCCTCGCCAATCGTCGCACGCGCCAGCGGTTGCGGCGCGAGAGAGCGCACGATGTCGACGATGCGCTTCGCGGGCCACGTCCAGTCGACGATGAGATCGTCTTTGGCGAGCGGTCGCGTCAGCGTGCGCGCGACCTCTTCTTCGGGCGCGAGCCCTCGTTGCGGTATGCGCGCGAGCGTACCCGCCGCGAGCGCGCCACACGCGCGGCCGAGCAACGCCGCCCCGAGCGCTGCAAAACGATCGTGCAGCTCTCCGTACGTTTCGCGCGGAGCGATCGGAGAACGCTGCTGCAGCAAGATGTCGCCCGTATCCATGCCCGCATCCATGAGGATGATCGTCACGCCACTGGCCGTCACGCCGTCGCGAAGCTGCGATTGCAACGGCGTCGCGCCGCGGTAAAGCGGCAGGAGGCTCGGATGCACGTTGAGCGCACCCAAGCGCGGCAGATCGAGCACTGCCTGCGGTACGATCTTCCCATACGATGCGACGGCGTACACGTCGGCGTTCGCCGCGGTCAGCTCCGGCAGAACATCACGCAGCTTCGCCGGTTCGAGCGTCGGAATGCCGAGCTCGTGCGCGGCACGTTTCACCGGCGTCGCTTGCAACTTCTGCCCGCGGCCGGCGGCCCGGTCCGGCTGTGTAATGACGAGCGCCGGGGCGACGTGTTCTGCGAACGAACGCAACGCCGGAACGGCGAACGGGCTCGTCCCGAAAAAGACGCCGCGCAGCTTGCGTGTCATCCCAGTCAGGCAGGGTTCGCCGTCAGGCGAACCCTGCAGAGGCGGCTTCAGCGTTTCGCTCGGGCGCGGCGCCCTCGACCTGCACCTCGGCGAGCGCTTCTTTCTCTTCCTCCGTGACGGCGGGACGCACGTTCTGCGCCTTGTCGATGTAGAGAACGCCATCGAGATGGTCCATCTCGTGCTGCAGGCAGCGACCGAAAAGCCCCGTCCCGTCGAGTTCGACCTTGTTCCCGTGCCGGTCGAGCCCCGCGCAAACGACGCGCTCGTGGCGTTTGAGATCGCCGATCATCCCGGGCACGGAGAGGCAGCCCTCGATGGAATCGATTTCCCCCTCGGTCACGGTGAACTTGGGATTGACGACGACGAAGGGGCCGTGCTCGCCCGCCTCATCCCGAAGGTCGACCACGAAGAGGCGTTTGGGAATATTGACCTGCGGCGCGGCCAGGCCGATGCCCGGCGCGTGGTACATCGTCTCGAACATATCGTCGATGAGCTGCTGGAAAAGCGGGTCGTGTAGCTCCTGCGGATGGACCTTCTTCGCTACCTTGCGCAGCGTCGGATGACCGTCGGTCATGATCTCGCGAATGTACGGCACGACCCAATTATAACCCGAAACCCGCCGGAAGGCTGCAGCCATTGCCGCAGCGCGCTTGCTCCCTCTGCCGGCGGTCAGAGAATGTACGTGCTGAGGTTGGCGCTGCCGACGATCTCGGAGAGCCGCACCCGCACGTACTCGGCGTCGACCACGACCGTGCCCGCGTCCTCGGGCGCCGCGTAGGACACGTCTTCCAGAAGCCGCTCCAGCACCGTGTGCAACCGCCGAGCGCCGATGTTCTCCGTCTGTTCGTTGACACGCATCGCGTAGGTCGCGAGCTGCTCGATGCCGTCGGGTGCGAAGTGCAGCTCGACGCCCTCCACCGCGAGTAGCTGCGTGTACTGCTCCGTGAGTGCATTGCGTGGCTGCGTCAGGATGGTCTTGAAGTCGTCGATGGAGAGCGAGTCGAGCTCGACGCGAATCGGGAACCGGCCTTGCAGCTCGGGAATGAGATCGGAAGGCTTGCTCATGTGAAAGGCGCCGGCCGCGATGAAGAGGACGTGGTCCGTCTTCACGGATCCGTGCTTCGTATTGACGGTGCTGCCTTCGACGATCGGTAAAATGTCGCGCTGCACGCCTTCGCGCGAGACGTCGGGGCCGCGGCCCTCGCGGCCGGCGACCTTGTCGATCTCGTCGATGAAGATGATGCCGTTCTCACCCGCGCGCCGGAGCGCCTCACGCTTGACCGCATCCATGTCGACGAGTTTCGCCGCTTCCTCTTGCGTGAAGATGCGGCGCGCTTCGGCGACCGTCACGCGCTTGCGCGTTTTCTTCTTGGGCAATAGGCCGCCGAGCATCTCGCCCATGTCCGCGCCACCGCCGCCCATCGCGGGATCCATGCCGCCGAGCATACCGATCGGCAGCTGCGGCGATTCTTCCACCTCGATGTCGACGAGTCGCACGTCGTAGAATCCGCGTTCGACGTCGGAACGCGCTTGGTCGCGGATCGTCTTCGCATTCTCGGGCGGCGCGGTTGCGGGCGCCGTGGGACTTTGCTGCGGGGTCTGCTGCGCGAACGTGTTGCCGAAGATCGATCCGAGCGACTGCGCGAACGCATTCATGGGCTGCGCGACGCCGGGCGCCCGGGTCTCCGGGAAGAGCAGGTCGACGACGCGTTCCACGGCAGCGTCGTCCGCGGCCTCCGCGACTTCGGCCCGCCGTTCGTCCTGCACCATGCGAATCGCCGCCTCGACGAGGTCCCGGACCATCGACTCGACGTCGCGCCCGACATACCCCACCTCCGTGTACTTCGTCGCCTCGACCTTGACGAACGGCGCGCCCGCGAGCGTCGCGAGCCGCCGCGCGATCTCCGTCTTGCCGACGCCGGTCGGACCGATCATCAGAATGTTCTTGGGGATGATCTCGCCGCGCATTTCGCCCGCGAGCTGCTCGCGGCGATAGCGGTTGCGCATGGCGATCGCGACCGCGCGCTTCGCCGCGGCCTGACCGACGATATACCGGTCGAGCTCGGCGACGATTTGGCGGGGCGTGAGTTCGTGGTTCGAGGAATTCATCGAAAGGTAGACTTCGACGTTGAGGGACCCGTCCCGTTGCGCCGTGGCCGTATGGGCGCCTGAAGCGGGCTCTAGCGCCTTCTTCGCGGCGAGGTTGGCGGAGCATCGTTCGCGTACCCTACGAGTTGAGCGTGATCCGCTATAGATGCCTCCGTTTGCCGATAGACATACTGAGGCGGTCGATTCTACAGAAGGCGTTTTCCGGAAAGCTTGTTCCGGGAAACGCAACCGGCGCTTTGATGCAATTGGCTCAATCTTGCGTTCTTCCGGACGACGCCTTGGTATGACGCGGGACCAAATGCAGCTGGACGCGATCGCAGATGCCGTCGGCTCGATCGAAAGGTATCGCGCTGACACCGATACCATCGTGCATGGCGACGATGTTATGAATGGGTTCGTGTTCCACGTGCTTGCTAACATCGGTTCGAATGCTGCAAAACTCAGTGCTTCGCTGCGTGCCCGCCATGCCGATATACCGTGGCAAGAGGTCATCGCGCTGCAAGTATTCTCTACTTTCGATGGTGCACGCGACGCGGAAGCCCTTAAGGTAGCAGTACGCGATACGCTACCGCAATTCAGTGCGCACCTGTTCGAGCTGGCGCGGGATGCCGCGAAGGCAAATGCCGTGACCGCAGAACCAGCAGAGCCAAAAGAGGCGGACTGCGACTCCGACAGTAACCGGAATGGCACGATTACCCTTGCCGACATTCGTGCGCGACGCCCGGAGATCGAGCGTATCGCCGCCGAATACGGGGCCTCGAACGTCCGCGTTTTCGGGTCTGTTGCGCGCGGTGACGCGAAACCGTATAGCGATATCGATTTCCTGGTGGACATGGAGCCGGGTCGAAGCTTGTTCGACCTCGGCGGCTTGCAAATGGACCTTCAAGAACTTTTTGAACGGCCCGTCGACGTCGCTCATCCGCGGCAAGGCCGGTTCCGCGATCGAATCACGGCCGAGGCAGTCTCACTTTGAGGGCTGATCGCGAGCGGCTTGAAGATATACGAGCTGCCATCGCGGTGATTGAAACATACGGGCCGAAGAGTTTATCTCAGCTGCGCGAGGACGTGCCGGCGCACGACGTTGCAATTCGGAGGCTTCAGATTATCGGCGAAGCCGTCGCGCGGCTCAGTCTTTCACTTAAGGTCCGATACGAGGCGGTACCCTGGAATCAAATCGTCAGTATGCGCAACACGACGATTCACGCCTATCATTCGATCGATCTCGGCGTCGTGTGGGAAGTCGTCGATGTGTACCTACCGGTTCTTAAGTCGACGGTCGAACGCATGCTGGAAGAAATGCCATGAACGATTCCACCCGACTGGTAGCCAAACTGTGGAATTACTGCAACGTTCTGCGGGACCACGGACTCTCGTACGGCGATTATGTCGAGCAGCTCACGTATCTGCTCTTCCTTCAGATTGCAGCTTCACTCTGGGCCGGCCGGGAGAGCCATCCGTAGCCAGCTCGTAGGCTAACTCATCGTAGAGGTACGCCATCGTCTCGATGCCGCCGAAAAACTGGCGGAGGTCGAATTTTTCATTGGGCGCGTGAATCGCGTCGTCGGGCAGACCGACGCCGATGAGGACCTGCGGTAAGTGCAGGATGCGATCGAAGCTGGAAACGGGGCCGATCGTACCGCCGGTTCCGATGAAAACGGGCGGCTTTCCGAAACCGCGTTGCATCGCGCGCGCAGCTGCGGCGACGGCGGGATGCTCGCGCGACGTACTGACCGCGCGCGTATCGCCCTCGTCGGAAATCTCGAGGCGCACGCCGGGCGGCGCGACGCGCTCGAAGTGTTCGCGCACAACGCGCTTGACGTGCGCGGGGTCTTGCTCGGCGACGAGCCGCGCCGAGAGCTTGGCATGCGCGAAGCTCGGAACGATCGTCTTGCCGCCGGGGCCTTGATAGCCGCCGTAGATGCCGTTACATTCCAGCGTCGGGCGTAGCCACATCCGCTCGAGCGGCAGGCGGTCGCGTTCGCCGCCCGCGAGCACGTCGACGCCCAGCGCGCGCGCCTCACCCACCGCGTCGAACGGCAGCGCCGCGATCTCGGCACGTTCGTTCGTGCCGAGCTCGCGCACGCCGTCGTAAAACCCTGGAACCACGATGCGTCCGTCGTCGTCGCGCACGGTCGCGATCATGCGCGCGAGCGCTTCGATCGGATTGACGACCGCGCCGCCGAAAGAGCCCGAGTGCAGATCGCTCGCCGGTCCGTGCACCGTGATCTCCCAGTGTACGAGACCGCGCAGCGAAACGGTCAGCGACGGCACGTCCTCGGCAAACACGGCCGTATCGGAAACGACGACGACGTCGCAGGCGAGCCGTTCGCGTTCGCGCGCGAGAAAGGTCTCGAAGCTGGGCGAGCCGATCTCTTCTTCACCTTCCACGACGACCTTCACGTTGATCGGCAACGTGCCGTTAACGCGCAGGTGCGCTTCGATTGCAGCGAGGTGCATGAGCACCTGCCCCTTATCGTCCACCGCGCCGCGGCCGAAGAGCTTGCCGTCGCGTACCGTGCCCGCGAAGGGTGGCGACTGCCAGAGCGCGAGCGGATCTTCGGGTTGCACGTCGTGATGGCCGTAAATCAGAATGGTCGGCGCACCCGGCGCGTGCAGCCATGAACCGTACGCGACCGGGAGGCCGTCTGTTTCGAGCACTGCCGTTTCCGTCAGTCCGGCCGCGCGCATGCGCGTGACGACGGTTTCCGCGGAGCGGCGCACCTCGCGATGTCGCGCCGGGTCGGCCGACACGGAGGGACACGCGATCCAGGCTTTGAGTTCTTCGAGGTAGCGCTCGCGGTTCGCGCGGACGAATTCGGTAACGGCGCTGGCAGTGAGCATGAGCGCTGCTTCGACGCGCGCAGCAATGTGGCTCTTCGGCGGAAGCCACAGTCGGATGCGAAACAGCCTCGCAGCGAGCGATCAAGTCCGCATCGCGGTCAGCGCTCCGCGAAGCGGATCGACCGAGGCAACGAACTCGTTGCATCGCTCGAAACGAGCGGACGGTAACCGAGCCGCTGATCGGCGCACGCGTCAACGCCCTTGTCTCAGCGCGCGGTGGCGTTCGCGCGGCGTAGCTCGTACAAAGAAAGCGTCGCTCGCCGCCCATCTTCACCAGGTCGTGCTAATTTTCGCCACCGGGGACCTCATGACACGACCTCGACGATGATGTCGTCATTCGTGTAGATATCGATCCGCCCGGCGACCTCCAGGGCAGCGCGAGCGATCGCTTCGGCATCGAGCGTACTGTGGCGCACGAGCGCCATCGCGGCGGCTTGGGCGTACGGCCCGCCGCTGCCGACGGCCGCAATGCCTTCGTCGGGCTCGAGGACGTCGCCATTGCCGCTCAGGACGAAGAGATGCTCCGCCGTGCCGACGACGAGCAGCGCCTCGAGGCGGCGTAGCGCGCGATCCTGACGCCAGTCCTTGGCGAGCTCGACCGACGCGCGAACGATGTTGTTTTTGTACTCGGTCAGTTTATTCTCGAATTTTTCGAGCAAGGTGATGCCGTCGGCGGCACCGCCGGCGAAGCCCGCGAGCACGGCGCCACCGGCAATGCGGCGCACCTTGTGCGCGCTGTGTTTCATGATCGTCTTATCGAACGTCACTTGGCCGTCGCCCGCGAGCGCGAGCTTGCCGTCGCGTCGAACGGCGAGGATGGTCGTGGAACGGATGCGCATCCTCGCTTCTATCTCGCGCGGGTCGCCGTTCCATCTCCGCTCAGTGCGAGAGCATGGCCTCCTGCGGCTGCAATGCTTCGCGCCAGGCATCGAGGGCGATGAGCGCGCGCGCGGCGAGCTGCCGGCGGCGCTCGCGCTTATCGCGGATCCGCGGTCCGGCCAGATCGGAGAAATACGACCACGTGACGTTGGCCGGCTGAAAGTCGGCCGTCTGCGCATTTTGGAGGTGCGCGACCACGGCGCCGAGCGCCGTATCGACGGGTACGGGCAGCGCCGTGCGGCCGGTGAGCAGGCGCGCGGCAGCGACGGCCGCGAGCAGTCCGCAGGCCGCAGCTTCGACGTACCCTTCGGCGCCGGTAATCTGACCCGCGAACCACGTGCGCACGCTGCCGCGCAGGCGCAGATCGGGCAGCAGATAGCGCGGCGCGTCGATGAACGAATTACGATGCATCACGCCGAGACGCAGCCATTCGGCAGCGGCGAGACCTGGAAGTTTTCCGAACGCTTCCTTTTGCGCGGGCCATGTCAACCGCGTCTGGAACCCGACGAGGTTGTAGGCGCTGCCGGCCGCATTTTCCTTACGCAATTGCACGACCGCGTATGGCGCCTTACCCGTGCGCGGATCGCGCAGGCCGACCGGTTTGAGCGGTCCGTAGCGCAGCGCGTCCTCGCCGCGGGCCGCCATCTCTTCGATCGGCAGACAGCCCTCAAAGTACGGCACCTTGCCGGCCGAAGCATCGGCTTCGAACGCCTTGGGTTCGTGCTTGGGTAGCGTGCGAAGATCGTCGATGAACCGCAGGTACTCGTCGCGATCGAGCGGGATGTTGAGGTAGTCGTCGCCCTCGCCCTTGTCATAGCGCGACTTCGCATAGAGTTGCCCCAGATCCAGTGAATCCGTCGCAACGATGGGCGACGCCGCATCGTAGTAATGCAGGCGCGCGCGCCGAGCGCCGTCCGCGAGCGGCACGTCGGCGAGCAGCGCATCGATCGCGTCCGCGAGCGGCGCCGGCGGCAGCGGTCCGCACGCGACGACGGTCGCGACGTGCGGATCGATCGCGCGGACTTCTTCGCGCACGATCCGCACGCGCGCGTGGGCTGCCAGCCGCGACTCGACGCGCTCGGCAAAGCGGTCGCGATCGACCGCGAGCGCGCCGCCGGCCGGAACGGAACACTCGCGCGCGCTCGTAACGATTAGCGAGCCCATCCGCGCGAGTTCTTCTTTGAGCAACCCGACGGCGTTCTCGAGCGCCGCACCGCGCAGCGAATTGCTGCAGACGAGCTCGGCGAAGCGGTCCGTTTTGTGCGCCGGCCCGCGCGCGTGCGGGCGCATTTCGACGAGCTCGACGTCGATGCCGCGCTCCGCCGCCTGCCACGCCGCCTCGCAGCCCGCGAGCCCCGCTCCGATCACCCGCAGCATCCCCCGAACCTCCTTTGGGCGGATCGGCCGAAGGCCGAACGCGAGTGTTGCGCGCAGCGCAACACACTAAACCTCGACGGGTTCGGCTTCGCGCTCCACTGCCGCACCGATTTCGCTGGTATCGTGCAGCTTATCGTTGCTGCACACGAACGTCGGCACGCCGCGCTTCGACTTCGCGACGACGTACGCGCCGCAAACGGGGCACGGCTCGGGGATCACGCGATCCCACGAGACGAAATCGCACGCCGGGTAGTTCGCACAGCCGTAGAACGTCCGCCCGCGCCGAGACTTGCGCTCGACGATCTTCCCGCCGTCCTTGGGGCAGATCGCACCCGTATCTTTGAGAATCGGCTTCGTCGTCTTGCATTCGGGATATCCCGTGCACGAAATGAAGCGCCCGAAGCGTCCGGTCTTGATGACCATCGGGCGGCCGCACGTGGCGCAGATCTCGTCCGTCGGCTCGTCCCGCAGCTCGAGCTTGGGAAGCTTCTTCTCCGCCTCTTCGAGCTCGTGCTCGAAGGGACCGTAGAAGCGACGCAGCACGTCGACCCAGTTCTCCGTATTCTCCTCGACGTGGTCGAGCTCGCTCTCCATTTTGGCCGTATATGCGAGATCCATGATGTCGGGGAAGTGCTCGGCGAGCAAGTCGTTGACCGACATACCGATCTCCGTGGGACGGAATCGGCGGTCGAGTTGTTCGACGTACTGACGCGCCTGGATCGTCTCGACGATCGAGCTATAGGTCGAGGGCCGGCCGATACCGTTCTCCTCGAGCGCCTTCACGAGCGTCGCTTCGGTGAACCGGGGGGGGGGTTCCGTGAAGTGCTGCTTGGGTTCGAGGGCTTCTTTCGCGAGATCGTCCGCGCGCTCGAGCGCGGGCAGCATGACGCGCGCCGGCTTCGCGTTCGTCGACCCGGTCGCACCGCCCGGCGCCTGCTCGTCGTCGCGCCCCTCCTCGTAGACCGCGGTGTAGCCGGCGAACTTGAGCACGCTGCCCGTCGCGCGAAAGAGGTAGCGCGCGTTGCCGCGCAGCGGCTTCGCATCGATGTCGACCGAGGTCTGATCGTAGACCGCGGCCGCCATTTGCGAGGCGACGAACCGTTCCCAAATGAGCTGGTACAGTCGCAGCTCGTCGCGTTTCAAGATGCCGGCGAGCGAGCCCGGCGTGCGCGTTACCGACGTCGGACGAACCGCTTCGTGCGCATCTTGCGCGCCTTCCCGCACCTTGAATTGGCGTGCGCCACCGTAGAATTGCGGACCGTACGTCGACTCGATGAACCCCTTCGCGGCGTCGCGCGCGGAGTCCGCGATGCGCGTCGAATCCGTACGCATGTAGGTGATGAGTCCTTGCGTGCCTTCGGCGCCGAGGTCGATGCCCTCGTAGAGCGCTTGCGCGGCCTGCATCGTTTTACGAACACGGAACTTGAGCTTGCGCGAGGCTTCCTGTTGCAAGGTGGACGTCGTAAACGGCGCCGCGGCGTTGCGGCGCGTCTCACGCTGCTTGACCGATGCGACCGCGAACGCGGCGTCCGCTAAGTCGGCGACGATCTGGTCGGCTCGGCCGCCGTTGGTGATGTCGGCCCGTTCGCCATCGATTTCGAAGAGGTCGGCCGTGAACGCCTGCGCTGCGCCTGCCTTTTTTAGCAGTGCGGAGATGGTCCAGTATTCACGCGGGCTGAACGCACCGATCTCGCGCTCGCGGTCGACGATCAGCTTGACGGCGACCGATTGCACCCGCCCGGCGGAGAGTCCGCCGCGCACTTTGGCCCAGAGCAGCGGGGAGATCTTGTAGCCCACGAGGCGATCCAGGATGCGGCGCGCCTGCTGCGCGTTGACGCGATCCATATCGATCGCATGCGCGGAATCCAGTGCGTGGAGTGCGGCTTCTTTGGTGATCTCGTGAAGCTCGATGCGTTTGGGATTCTCGAGCCCCAGGAGCTCCGCCAGATGCCATGCGATCGCTTCGCCTTCGCGATCGGGGTCGGTCGCCAGGTACACGTCGGTCGCGGCCTTCGTCGCGCTTTTGAGCTCCTTGATGACGTCGCCCTTACCTTTAATCGTCAGATACCGCGGCGCGAAGTCGTGCTCGATGTCGACGCCGAGCGTGCTCTTGGGCAGATCGCGGACGTGCCCCACCGACGCCTTCACGACGAAACGGGGCGGCAAAAACTTCTTGATCGTGCGCGCCTTCGTCGGTGATTCGACGATGATCAGCGGCTTCTTCAAACTCTCCTCGGTTCTGGGGTCCTGGCGACCGGTGCTTGGCGAAAACGCCCTAAGTATAGCGCCGGCGTCAAGCGCGGCGCAAAAACCACCCGGTGTTCGCGTGCGCGCGCGTACGCGCACGTCGCTCGCGCGCGCCAAATCTTGCATAATCGGCGAACGCAGTATAAGATGCAACCAAACACGTTGATGACCAAACGTCAACGCATTCCACGCATCGATCGTCCCACGCGGACGAGGAGGATCAGTTGGAAGACGAAGAGTTATCGGAGCGCGACGGCGCGGGTATGCCCGCCGGGGAAGACGCTTCGATGGGTGAGGGGCCGCGGCGCCGGGGTCGCAAGAGTGCGACGGGACGTAAAGCCGCGACCCGCAAAGCGCCGGCCGCCGGACGCAAGAAATCGACCGCCGGACGCAAGAAGTCGACCACCGCCAAGAAGTCCAGTGCCGGGCGCAAGAAGTCCACGACCGCCAAGAAGACGACCCGCAAGAAGGCGACGAACGGGCGTAAAAAGTCGGCGACGGGCCGCAAGAAAGCCACGACGGCCGGCCGCAAGAAGACCGCCGGACGCAAGAAGACGACTGCCAAGAAAACGACCCGCAAGAAAGCCACGACCGGCGGCCGCAAGAAGTCCGCGACCGCGGGGCGCAAAAAGACGACTGCCAAGAAAACCCGCCGCCGCAAAGCCTCGTAACGCCAACATCGGCACGAAAAAGAAGAGCGATCGAAGACGATCGCTCTTCTTTTTTTAGTGAGCGAGAAGCGCCGGGGACGCCGTCAGATCGGGCGCGCTGCCGCCGTGTTCTTCGACCCAATGACACGCGGCCACGTGGTTGGGCGCGTAGGTCTTCAGCGGTGGCACTTCGATCTTGCAGCGGTCGAACGCGATCGGACAACGCGTGTGGAAACGGCAGCCCGCGGGCGGATTGACGGGGGAGGGGATGTCGCCGCTGATGATGATGCGTTTGCGACGCGCTTCGACCGACGGATCGGGAATCGGGATCGCCGAAAGCAGCGCCTGCGTGTAGGGATGCAGCGGGTTATCGTAGAGGTCGTCGCGGTCGGCGATCTCCACGATCTTTCCGACGTACATGACCGCGACGCGAGTCGAGATGTGGCGGACGACCGAGAGGTCGTGAGCGATGAAGAGAAACGTCAACCCGAATTGCGCCTGCAGATCTTGCAGCAGGTTGATCACCTGCGCCTGGATCGAGACGTCGAGCGCCGAGACCGGCTCGTCGGCGACGATGAACTTGGGGTTGACGGCGAGCGCTCGCGCGATGCCGATGCGCTGGCGTTGGCCCCCCGAAAACTCGTGCGGATAGCGGTTCGCATGGTACGGCTGAAGCCCGACGAGCCGCAACAACTCCTGAACGCGGTTCTCGGCCTCCTTACCGCGCGCCAACTTGTGAATGCGCAGCGGCTCCCCGACGATGTCGCCGATCGTCATGCGCGGGTTGAGCGACGCGTAGGGGTCTTGAAAGATGATCTGCATCTCTTTGCGGAGCTTGCGGACGTCTTCGCGGCCCAGTAGCTGCACGTCGCGGCCTTCGAAGAGCACTTCGCCTTTGGTCGCAGGCAAGAGCCGTAAGATGACGCGCCCGGCGGTCGTCTTCCCGGAGCCCGATTCGCCGACGAGCCCGAGCGTCTCGCCGCGGCGAATGGTGAAGTCGATGCCGTCGACGGCTTTGACGTCGCCGACGTGCTTGGAGAAGACCCCCGCACTGATCGGAAAATACTTGTAGAGATCGCGAACCTCGATGAGGTCCGGACTGCGGCCGTTCAGGGGGCCACCGGCGCCGAATCGCCGGCCGCGGCGACGGCATTGGCACTCGTCGCGGTTCCGACGATCGCGGGCGCAGTCTGCGCCGGCAGGCGGCGTTCGCCCTCGGTTCGATCGTCGTAGAGGAAACAGCGCGCGATATGGCCGGCCCCGAAATCGTAGAGCGGCGTCGGCGTATCGCAGATCGGCATGCGGTATTTGCAACGCGGTGCGAACGAGCAGCCGGTCGGCAGCCGCAAAAGATTCGGCGGTTGACCTTCGATCGGAACGAGCCGCGTATGCTCGCGCTCGTCGAGCCGCGGCAGCGATTCCAGGAGACCCATGGTATACGGGTGTTTGGGCGCGCCGAAAATCTGCTCGGCCGTGCCGTACTCGACGAGATTGCCCGCGTACATGACGAGCACGTACTTACACGTTTCGGCGACGACGCCCAGATCGTGCGTGATGAGGACGATCGCCGAGCCTAAGCGCTGCTGCATCTCGTTCATGAGCGCGATGATCTGCGCTTGGATCGTAACGTCGAGGGCGGTCGTCGGTTCGTCCGCGATCAGAACGTCGGGATCGCACGACAGCGCCATGGCGATCATGATGCGCTGACGCATGCCGCCCGAAAGCTGGTGCGGATACTCACGGACGCGCTTCTCAGGCAGCGGAATGTGCACGAGGCGCAGCATGTCGATCGTCTTGGTCAGCGCGTCGCGCTTCCCGAGCCTCAGGTGCAGTTGCACGGCCTCGGAGATCTGATCGCCGACCGTGAGTACGGGATTGAGCGAGGTCATCGGATCCTGAAAGATCATGGCGATGTCCTTGCCGCGAATCTTGCGCATCTCGCGCTCCGACTTCGCCAGCAGGTTCTCGCCCCGCAGGGTCACCGACCCACCGTCGATCCGGCCCGGCGGCATCGGAATGAGCCGCATGATCGAGAGCGCGTTGACCGATTTTCCCGAACCCGACTCACCGACGATGCCGAGCGTCGCCCCACTCTCGACCGAATACGAGAGACCGTTGACCGCACCGACGAACCCGTCGTCGGTCTTGAAGCCGACGCGCAGATCCTTGACTTCGAGCAACGCCAAAAACTAGTGCTTTCTTTGGGAGAGAGCCGCAAACAAAGCGAGAGCGATTTTTCGGTCTCGCAAGGAGCGAGGAGCGAAGAAGGGCAGCGCCCTTTGAGCGACGAGCGACGCAGCGAGACCAGAAAAGCGCCGAGTGACTTTGTGGCTCTCTCCCAAAGAAAGCACTAGATTCCGGAGATGCTGAGGACGACTGCGAAAAAGACGAAGGCGATCGCGACGTAGCTCGTCAGACGCTGCAGTTGCTGGTCGAATCCCAGACGCGGCCGGTAGGCCGATTCGACCCGGCCGCCGATCGTTCCCGAGAGCCCTTCTTGCTTCGTCGTCTGAAACGCGAGCAGCAAGACGAGCCCGACCGCCATGACGAGAAACAAGGCTGCAAACGTGTGCGTGAGCCACGGTGCGTGCTGCGCGAGCGCCGGCTTGTGCCCCAGGTTCAAGCCTTGCAGCTGCTGCAAGATCTGCGGCGAGAGCGTCGCCGAGCCGGTCGCCCCCGCCTTGGGCAGCGCGCCAGCCGCACCGGCCGGAGGTGGCGTTACGACGCCCAGAAGCACCTGTCCGAACGAAAGCATCACGATGTAAGGGAGCACTCCACCGATAACAAAGCCCGCGTAGTTTCGCCGCGAACGCCCGTCTACCCGCTACAACGTCGCGGGCGTCGCTCTCGTCGCTCGGACGCGGGCGGCGAGATTTTCGCCGGAGAGACCGAAACTCGCACGCTGCACCGGCTGCTTCTCGTGTTGGATGATGATATTCGGGACGCCGATGCGTTCGAGGGTGACGTCGAGTCCGCGGTCCGCCACGAACTCCGCCACCGCGGAACCGAAGCCGCCCGCGAGCGAATGCTCTTCGAGCGTAATGAACTTGCGATGCGTCTGCGCGAGCTCGAAGAGCAGCGCCTCATCGAGCGGCCGCACGAAGCGCATGTTCACGACGGTCGGCGCGACGCCGGCGGCGGCGAGCAGGTCGTATGCGTCCAAGGCGGCGTCGCACGTGTTGCCGAGCGCGAGCAGCGCGACGTCTTCGCCGCGTCGCAGCACCTCACCGCGCCCATGAACGATCGGCGCGGGCGCTTCGAGGTGATTCCCCTGCGAGTTGCCCCGCGGATAGCGAATCGCGACGGGTGAACCCAGTGAGAGCGCGTGGTCGAGCATCGGGCCGACTTCGGCTTCGATGCGCGGTGCCATGATCGTCATGGACGGCAACGTTCGCAAATAGGCGATGTCGTACAGGCCCATGTGCGTCGGCCCGTCGTCGCCCGCCACGCCCGCACGGTCCATGCACAGGACGACGGGCAAATTCTGAATCACGACGTCGTGCACGACCTGGTCGTAGGCTCGCTGCATGAACGTCGAATAGATGCCGACGACGGGCCGCAGTCCCGACGCTGCCGCGCCCGCCGCGAAACAGACCGCGTGCGCTTCCGCGATTCCAACGTCGAAGTACCGGTCGGGGTGCTTCTTGGCGAAGCGCTTGAGTTGCGTACCGTCGGGCATCGCCGCCGTGATCGCGATGACGCGCCGGTCCCGGTCGGCCGCCGTCGTAACCGCGTCGGCAAACGCTTCCGAAAACGTCGCCCGGGCACTGGACTTGAATTCGATCTTGCCGTTTTCGAGTTCGAAGGGACCGACGCCGTGAAAGGTGCGCTTGTCGAGTTCGGCCGGTTCGAAGCCTTTGCCCTTGACGGTGCGCACGTGCAGTAGTACGGGTCCGGCTATCTTCGTCGCATTGACCAGGACGTCGCAGAGCGTGTCGTAGTCGTGGCCGTCGATCGGGCCCACGTACCGGAAGCCCATCTCCTCGAAGATGACGGCCGTCTTCGGTTCGCTCGAGACGAAACGCATGCCGGCTTCCTCGGCCGTCGAAAGCGCTTTGCGCGCGGTATCGCCGAACGGGATGCGCCCGAGCACGTCCTTGAGCGTCTCGCGCGCGGCGTTGAAGAGCGGCTTGGAACGCAGCGTGCCCAGATACTTATCCATCGCGCCGACGTTGGGCGCAATCGACATCTCGTTGTCGTTGAGGATCACGATGAAGTTCGACTTGAGTTGACCCGCGTTATTGATCGCTTCGAACGCGAGGCCGCCCGTCAGCGCGCCGTCGCCGATGATCGCAACGACCGTTTCGCCCGTGCCCAGCAGGTCACGCGCTTGCGCCATCCCGAGCGCAGCCGAGATCGACGTCGACGCGTGGCCCGCACCGAAGACGTCATATTCCGACTCGCTGCGCATCGCAAAGCCGCTCAGGCCGCCGCCCTTGCGAATCGACATGATGCGGCCGGCGCGGCCGGTCAGCATTTTGTGCACGTAGACTTGATGGCTGACGTCCCAAACGATTTTATCTTTGGGGGCATCGAGCACTTTATGGAGCGCGAGCGAAAGCTCGACGACGCCGAGGTTGGGGCCCAAGTGGCCGCCGTTCTTCGAACAGGCCTCGACGAGTTGCTCGCGGATCTCGGCCGCCAGCACCTCGATGTCGGGCCGCGATAATGCTTTGAGATCGCGGGGCGAGGCAATTCGCTCGATGATCATTGTAATCTCTTTGACACGACCAAGAGCTGGCCATTCTCGCCGCGCTCGACTGCCGGTTGGCCGACAAAAGGGGCAGGCGGCCGGCCCGGTGGAGTTGCCACCGATGAAGCCCGCGCAGGCGGTGACGACCGCGACGCCGCTGCGACCCAGCCGGCGGCGGCGCGTACTGACGGACCTCGCGCGCATCTTTTCGACGATCTGCAATCCATTCGTGACGTCGCTGCTGCTCTTCGTAATCATCGCGCACGAAAAAGCGCGCGACACGCCGACGTTTTGGAAGCTGCTCTTTACGAGCACGCTCTTCACCTCGATCGGCCCGATGCTCTACGTGCTTTGGCTCTACAGCACCGATCGCATCGCCGACCTCGACATGTCGGTGCGCAGCGAGCGCGAGAAAGTCTTCGGCGTCTTCGTCGTTTTCTACGCGCTCGGCACGGGGACGCTCTGGCTCGCACACGCACCCTCACTCATGACGGCGTCGATGGCCGGCTACACGGCGGCGTCGCTGGTCGTGCAGTACATCACGCGCTACTGGAAGATCTCGACGCACGCGCTGGGCATCACGGCACCGCTGGTCGTGCTGATCTACCTCTACGGCGCGCAGCCACTGCCGTTTCTCGTGCTCATCCCTATCGTGGGCTGGTCGCGCGTCTGGCTGCGCGCGCACACGCCGCTGCAAGTCGTGGCGGGCACGCTGCTCGGTGCGGCATCCGTGCTCGCGTTCTTCCGCGCCTTCCACCTCATATAGGGTTGCGCGCAGCGCAATCCTATATGAGAAGCACAGCGAAGGCCCGCTACCTCAGGACTTCTGCGGTGCGCGCTCCGTGCGTGAGGCCGAGCGGTGCGTGCGCGAATGCGTCGCCGGCGCGAATCGTTCCCACGATCGCCTCCACGGCCGTGCGATACGGTTCGAGCGCCCCCGTCGTCACGTAGACCGTGTGTCCCATGCCGCCGTGCTCAGCGCGTTCGCGAACGAAGCGTACCGCACGTTCGGACTGGGCGTAGGCCGGGTCGATGCGGCGCACGTCTTCGCCCAGAACCGCGGCAAACTCCGCGCCGAGCAACGGATAGTGCGTGCAGGCGAGCACCAGCGCGTCGAGCGGCCCGGTAAATTGCGCGCAAGCGTCCGCGATGGCAGACCGCACGACCGGGCCCGCCAGAATGCCGGCTTCCACGAGCGGCACGAGCTTGGGCGCCGCCTGCTCCTGCACCGCAGCGAGCGGCGCGAGGCCGCGAATTGCGGCACCGTATGCCCCCGTCCGCGTGGTCGCCGTCGTGGCGAGCACGCCGACGCGGCGCGCGCCCGAGTCGGCCACGGCGCCGGCGGCGGCGGCGATGAGGTCGAGGATCGGGATGCGCGCGCGCGGCCAGCCACGCTCGGCCGCGACCGCGCACGACGTGTTGCAACCCATCACGATCGCATCGACCCCGCAGCCTTGGAGGTAGTCGACGTTGTTCGCGAGCAGTCGCGCGAGCTCGTCCGGCGATCGGTCGCCGTACGGCACGTGGCCCTGATCGGCGAGATACACGATATCTTCTTGCGGGAGCCGCTCGCGGACGTGACGCAACACCGTCAAGCCGCCGAGCCCCGAATCGACGATTCCCAGAATGACTAGTGCTGCCTTTCGGAACGAACCCCGCCGTCCTCGCCGGGTGCTTGCGAGACGGGCTTCGGCGCCGAGGCGAAGTCGCCGACGCCGTCGGCGATGCCGAGCGCGACTTTCTGTAAGAACGCAGGATTGCGCAACTGATCGGCGTCGCTCGGATTGGAGAGAAACGCCGTCTCGACCAGGATCGCGGGCATCGTCGCGTGATGGATCACGTAGAAGTTCTCTTTGCGGATGCCGTCGTCTTGCGTGGTCAGCGTCGCGGCGAGGCGCGCGTGGACCGCCTGTGCGAGTCCGTTCGAATCGCCCTTGTAGTAGTACGTCGTCGTACCGTTGAGCCCACTCGAGGTAAAGCTGTTGATGTGCACGCTGATGAACAGGCGAGCACCGGCGCTATTGGCCACGTCGTCGCGCGCTTGTAACTCATCGCGCGCGGAGTCGTTGGGCTGGTAGACGTCGACGTCGGTCTGGCGCGTCATCTTGACGACCCAGCCGCGCGAGACCAGCAGATCGCGCAAGCGCTTGGAGATATCGAGCGTCAACAGCTTTTCGGTGAGGCCGTTGTGCATCGCGCCGAAATCACTCCCGCCGTGGCCCGGGTCGATGACGATGAGCCGTTGGTTGTAGCCGGCGGACGGCGCGAATTTCCAGGTCGGAGCGGGAACCGGCGCCGGTTGCGACTGCTCGCCCGGAGGCGGCGCGGCGGCGGTTTGCGGCGCGGGCGGCGCGGCGGCGACGAGCCGTCCGGCCGAGAGCGCGCCGAACCCGACGCGCTGCGCCGAGCCGTCGTCGGCCGCGGCCACAGCCAGCGTCAACGCTCCGGGTCCGGGCACGAGGTTGACGACGCGCGGAGATGTGAGCGTTAGCGCAATCCGCACCGCCGGCGCTCCGTCATTCGTCGTAAAACCTTTGACGCGCAGTGAATCGGCGGCGGAATTCGCGAGCGCAACCTCGTGCGGCCGAATCGCGAGCGTAGCGGGGCGGAGATCGACGTACCAACGGTTGTCCGAGAGCCGGTGCCATTCGTAGTTCACGTCGCCCGAGAGCGCGACGCGCACGTCGACCGAATCCTCGGCCGGCGTCGCCTCGACGGCGGTGACTTGCGCGGTTGCCCGGGACGCCGTAAGCGGCGCCGGTGCAGCGGCGACCGGTGGCGGGAGCGGTTGCGCGGGAGGCCCCGCAAGCGCAGGCGCGGGTGGCGGCGGCGATGCTGCGCTGTGCGGCTGCGGCACTTCGGCGACGCGTGGCACGCGCATGGCGAGCGGCGCGAGGGCGACCGTCGCGTCGCCCTGCTCGGGAATCGCCGTCCCACCGAGCGTGACGCCCGCGGGCGCGAACGCGATGGAGATCGCGTTGCGCGTCTCGGAGGGCGCGAGCGCGTGGACGCTGCCCGGCAGCGCATTGAAGTCGACGACCGTCGTCGGATTTCGCGGCGTGCCCCCGGTCGCGATGACCAGGCCGCCGATCGCGGGCTGCTGCAACGGCCGTTGCGATTCGAGCGTCGAGCCGACGCCGCGAAACGAAAGGGCGACGTGCGTATCGTCGGCCGAGGTCAGGCGCTTGAAACGCAAGAGCGTGGCACCGCGCAACGTCACAATCGTCACGTTCCTGACGCTGCGCACGTCGAGCGAGGCGAGCTGCGGCTGCAAGACGGTCGTCGTTCCGTCTTGCACTTCGGCGACGTAGAGCGCCTTCGCGAGCGCGGCGAACGGGAGATAGACGGCGCGCCCGGCGACGTACGGCGCGAAGGGCGCCGTCTGCGTCACGCCGCCCGCGACGTACTGCGTACTGCCGATCGTGAACGCGATCGTACGGTGATCGGCCGCGGTCAGGATCACGTAATTCTGTCCCGGTTGATAGGCGATCGAGGCTCCGGTCGTCATCAAAAAACGGCCGAGTCCGAGGTCGTCGCTCGCGACCGCAAGATCGTTGCCGCGGGCTTGTGGACGTTCGAAGATCAGGCGCGAACCGACGAACCAATAATCGGTTCCCGGCGTATCGGCGCGGACCGGTGCGGCAAGCGCGCAGCACCAGACCGCAAAAGCCGCGACGGCGAGCGCGAACCCGCGCTTACCAGCTTTGACGCGTGAGCGGTTCATCGAGCTCAAGATGACCTCCGGGCAGCGTTGGAACGCGCGCTCCGTTGATGCGGATTTGCACGGCAGCGATCCCGGGCAAAGCCGTCAACGTCCAGACGAGCGCTTTGAACTCACCGCTTTCGGTGAGGCTTCCGCTTTGGCCGTCCGCGACCTGACCGCCGAGATCGACCGCAGCGGTCGAACCCGAAACGTGCACGGACCGTACGATCGTTCCCGCCGGGAAGCGTATTGCGGAAACGTCGGTCGCCGGGCCCGAAACGGTCTGCACCGCCGCGTAGAAGGCGACGCTTGCGGGATCGTGCGCGGGGCCGAGCGAGACGTGCCAAGGCACGACCGTGTCGCCATCGGTCTTCGTGTAATACACCGCCACCGTGGCAGGGCTCGCAGCTGGACGCGAGAGGACGCGATACCCGACATACGCAGCGACAACAAGCAGCGCGACGACGCCGATGGCGCGTAGCAACTTCATTGGGGATCATGGTTCGCTGCGTCGCAGCGAGGCTACTGCAAGTACTTCTCGACGGTGTCGCCGGAGCGTAAGTGCGCTTCTTCGGGATTCTGTGCGAACTCTTGGCGCGCGCGGCGCTGACGGAGCAGATCGTAATACTGGTCGAGCCGCACGTTCACGTCGGTCAGACGTTGCCGCTCGGCCTCCGAGAGCGGTCGCTGCGCTGCGGCATCGAGCAGCCGATGCTCTTCGGCGACGAGCTCCTCGATGTGTTTTTGAACGTCGGGATCGCTCATGGCCAGTCGTCCGTCGGCGCGTCGCCGAGTTCGGCGACTGTCAGCGTCTCTTGCTGTTCGACGAGGCCGGTATCGTCCGCAGCAATCACTGCGTCGTGCGGATCGTCGTCGGCCTCGTCCGGGCGCTCGATATCGTCGTTATGCATGTCGGGCTCGTACCCAGGATCGGCCGTTACGGGCCACTACTTCGGACTCACCTGACCTGCAAGGAATAGCTCGCAAAAAACGACCGGTAGGGGAGCCCGAAGAGTTCTTGTTTCCCCGCACCGAGATAGGGCGCGTAATCGGCGCCGGTCGCGTAGCCGTTGAGGGCGAGCGGAACCCCTTGGCCCAGATACCCGCGGAGCGTGGCATTTTGATCGAAAAGGTTGTAAACGAACGCCGTAAACGCGCCGTGGCCCGTGTGGACCGTCCCGCGCAGTTCGCTGTAATTATAGGCACCGGAATGTTTGTTGTTGTTCCCGGAGATCGCGTGAAGGATATACCGCACGTCGAAGTTCGGCGTCACGAGTCCCTCGAGCGACAAGGTTAGGGTGTGCAGCGGCAGATACGGCACTTGCGCGCCGACGACGTCGGTCAGATTATTGCGCAAAAAGTCGCTCGGCGCGGAGCGCAGGGCCGTCGACGTCGTGTCGTAGTCGTAATCGACGAAGGTCGCGCGGCTCAGGCGTTGCCGCCCGGAGAGGGTGAAGCCTCGCGCTCTGAGCTGCCCGAGGTTGAAGGCGCCCGAGACGCCGAGTGCGGCCAGCGGATTTGCGTTTCCGCATGTGTTGCGAACCGCGCTCTCGGCCGCAGCGAGCGTTGCGGGTGGAATAAAGCCCGTGCCCGTTGCACCGAGCGGCGTCAAGCCCGAAGCGATCTTGCCGTAGACGTTCGTATTGTAGAGTTCGAGCTGCACCGCAGAATCACCCGAGAACCGGTGCCCGACGGCGAACTCCTCATCGACGCCGCGTTCGGGACGCAGCAGCGAGGAGGGCGCCGTTCCAACAGCGGTGAGTCCGCCGCACGAGATGCCGCCGCCGCCGCCCGCAGCGAACAGCGCCGAGGGCGTGAAGTTTTGATCGACGAGGTCCGCCGTGGGCTGCGTCGTCGTCGCCCCGGCGGCCGCACGGACTACGTCATTCGGCGTTGCGTTGTAAACGAGCGACACGCGTGGATCTGCATAGGAGGTATTGGTGACCGTCGAACGCTTGAAATAGACGCTCGTATAGGCGGCGAGTGGGCTCGCCGCGGGGTGATACGCATCGCGAATGAACTCGGTATATTCGCGGGTGATCGGTGCGCCTTGCAGCGCGCCGTTGTGCCGGAGACCGTAGGCATCGTTCAGGTACGCGAGGCCGATCCCGAACTCGTTGTTCCGGCCTTCGAAATCGTCATCGGCTTGCGCGCCCGTCGTGGTCACGCTCGTGTTGGTGAAGAACCCGTTGTCGCCCGGGATTTGTTTAAATGGTAATGCAAACGTCCGGTCGACCATGTTGCGGAAGCGGTCGGTAAAGACGTCGACGTGAACGTTTTGCCGCTCGCCGTCCGAATCGAAGCGCAGATCCTCGTCAGCCAGATCGAACGCTTGCCACGCCGTGCCCGCGCCTTGGAAGCCCGCGAGCGCGCCCGCGTAGCTCTGCGGCGTCTGGCAGGGCGCTCCGCCATCGGGCAGTCCGTCCGGTCCTCGTCCCCACGTCGCGCCGTTCGCGCCCGTCACGGCGGTGAACCCGCCTGCCGGACACGCATCGGTTGCGCTCTTTGCGGCGAGATTCGCCGTGCCTTGGGCGAACGCAACCGCCGGCGCAAGGTAATCGCCGTCGCCGTTTCCCGTCTTATCTTCCCACACGCCGCTTTGCAGCGCCGTCAACTCGACTCGCGTCGCCGCGCTCAAGTCGTAACGTAATTTTTGCAACGCGCTGCGCTGCACCGTCATCCCCGAATCTCTGTAGACGGCGAGGTTACGCACCGCCGGGTCCGTCGCGGAGGGGTCGAAGGCCGCGCCCGGCTGGTAGAAATGCGCGTCGTGAAAGGGTCCACCCAGGCTGCCGACGCCGTACGCGAACACGAAGCCCACGCGTCCGAGGGTTCCGGTCGTGGTCGCATCGGTTTCGGCCCGGTCGAAAGTGCCGTACCCCTGCGTGAACGTCGCGCGCAGCGAGCGCGTCGGTACGATCGTTTGCTGATCGACGATACCGCCGATCGCATCGTAACCGGTCAGCTCGGTCCCGGCAGAACCGTACGTGACGTTGATGTTCCGCAAGCCGAAGACCGGCGTGAGCTGATAATTGTATCCACCGGGAACGCCGAACGCGACGGGGTGGCCGTCGAGCAAAGCCGTCGTTTCATTCGTTCCTAGACCTCGGATTTGCAGTTGCAGATCGTCGCCGAGCGACGCCGTGTCGCCTTCGATCGCGTTGTTGATGCCCGGCAATTGGCGCAGCGCGTCCCCGGCCCGGTAGGCTCCGGTCTGCAGTAACGTTTCGGGCGAAAGCGTGCGATAGATCGTACTGGCCCGCTGCAGAGATTCCGTGGCCCGCGTCGACGTAGAGGCAATCGTCGCGAGGTCCGATGAGCTTGCGCTCGCAGCACGTTGCACGCTCAGCGTCACCTGGAGGATCGCACCAGCTTCCATTACCTCGATTGCCGTCGATTCCGCGGGCCCATAACCGTCGCGCTCGACGCGAAGCCGGTAACTGCCGACCGGCAAGGAGCCGATCGAGAAATGTCCGTCGCGATCCGTTACCGTCGCGCGCGAGGTGCCGGCGATGCGGATGCGAGCCCCTGCGAGTGCCAATCCGGTTTGCGCGTCGGCGACCGCGCCCGCGATCGTCGCATCGCCCGTCGTGTGCGCGACCGCGCCCGCCGCAGATGCCGGTACACGCTGCTGCGCGAGCACGACGGCGAAGACGAATGCCAGCGCGAAGCGCGTCCACTTGTGAGGACGTACCATGGGCTCTCCCGCGCAACGCGAGGTCGCGCCGAAAACGAAAGTGTCTAGCGAGCGGCCGCAAGAGCGCCGGGAGGTGCGCGTCCCGCCAGACGGCGCGCCAGTATCGGCGTGGCGACGACGAGCCGCGCGTGCCGCCCGTGTGCCGACATCACGCCCGCGCTGCCTTCATCGAAGGCGCGAGGAACGAAGGCCGCAATGACGCGCGCAAGCGCGGCGTGCAGCCGCCCCAGCCGGGCGAGCACCGTCCACGCGACGGTTGCGCCGAGCACGCCGCACAGAATGGCGAGCGCCGGGCCCAGCCAGAGCGAGCCGCCCAGCAGATCGGTCAGGTTGCCCGAGCGCTGCCCCGCAACCGCCGTATCGAGCGCTTCCATCGCGAGCAACGCAAAGAGCGTGCCCGCAACGATCTCGGCGATGAAGCGGCGGCGCGACGCCGGCAACGATGCGCGCAGCAAAGCGCAGAACGCGCGCTCATCATCGCATGCGCCGCACAGCGCCGCGCGCACCGCCGCCGCGATCGCGACGGTTGCAAGCCCGAGCGCGCCGAGGGCGACGACGTTGCGCGACTGATGTTCAAGCGCGTCGTAGGTATCGCGTGCGAGCACGTAGTCACCGGCGACGTCGATCGCGACGTGCGCTGCCAGCGCCGCGCAGAGCGCAACGCAGAGCGTCACGCTCAAACGCGACATCTTCTCCACGATTTCTCCGCTTTTGCTTCGCGCGGCGCGGGTCCGCCCGGTGGCACACTAAATTTCCATTATGAGCGATTAAGAACGCCACGGGGATTACGCGCGTCGCACCGCTCGCACGCGTCCGAGCAGCCGGGCGGCGTTCGCGTGCAGGACGGCGTGCAGCGCAGGGGCCTCGAGCTGCAAGCGTTCGATGCCGGCGCGTTCGCTGCCGTAGGCGTGCGGGATGTTGGGAAAGTCGGTGCCGTACAGGACGCGGTCGGGCCGCGTCGCGACGAGCGCCGTCGCCGAGGAATCGCGCATCGGCGACTCGCCCGCAAAGACCATCGTGGTGTCGAGGTACAGGTTGGGATGGCGCGCCATGAGTTCGAAATAACGCGCGCTGTCGGGCACGCCGTAGTGCGCGACGACGATCGCGAGCGACGGATGCCGCGCGAGAACGCGCTCGACCCGCGCCGCACCCGCGTCGCGTGGAAAGCTCCACGGAATCGGCCCGACGTGCACGAGGAGGAACGCCCCGCCGGCTTCGAGTTCGTCGTAGATCGCAGCCAGACGCCGATCGTCGACGGCGAATCGTTGCACGTCCTCGTGCAGCTTGAGGCCGACGCAGCCCGCGTCGAGCGCGGCGCGGATGTCGGCGACGGCGGCCGCGTCCTCGACGTGCACCGTCGCGAGCGGGACGCCATATCCGTCCAGGTCGCGCGACGTCGCGGCCAGCCACGCGTTGAGCTCGCGCGCGATGCCCGGTTTGTGCGCGTAGCTGCAAAACACGAAACGCTCGACGCCGGCGGCGCGCAGGACCGACGCGACCTCCTGCGGATCGGTCGGTTGCGCCGAGAGATCCCAAGCGGAACGGTCGGCGAACCAGCGCCGGATCGCCGCGAAGAGTCGCGGCGGATGCAGGTGCGTGTGGATGTCGATCATGCGGCGTTGCTCGCGTAACGGCGGCGCGCCAAATCGACAACGACGCCGTACACGACGTGGGAGAGCAGCGCGTTGGCCCGTTCGGCGCGCGAGTAGCGGTCCCAACTCCGCCCGAGTTTGAGCACCGGAATGAGCACGCGGTCGGAGACCAGGAACAGGGCTGTCCCGTAGGCGACGCCGCCCGACGTTCCCAGCCACGACGCGCGCCCGTTTGCGGCGACATACGCCGCCGCAAAGCCAACGCCGAAGAAACAGTGGATCGCGCGCGCCGCCGCGCGCGTGCGCCGCTCGCCGACGAGCCCGGGTACGACGTGGCCGATCACGCGCACGACGCCCGCGATGCCCTCGACCTCCTCGTCGAGATCACCCTCGTTGCGGCCGCGCTCGAAAAGCGCGGCGAATCCGTCCTGCACGAGATCCATCGCGAGCGAGGCCGCGACGCCGCCCGCTACCGTTGCTGCCAGCCGGCCGCGCCAATAGCGCGTCACGGCGCCGCGGCGAACGCGGGACGCAAGCCGGGTAAGCCGCGCAGAAACGTCTGCAAGGTCGTCTCCAGGAGCACGTCTGGCGGCGTCGCCGGGAACGCCGGACACGATAACTTCAAGCTCACGACGCCGTGCAGCGCCGCCCAAAAGGCGTCGGCCAGCGGCTCGAGCGCGACGTCCCCGGCCAGACGCGCACCGCGGCGCAGCTCTTCGAGGGCTGTGACGATCGCTGCGAACGCGCGCCGGCCGGCGCCGGTTTCGTCTTCGATCGGACCGGCTCCATAAATGGCGCTCGTGATGGCGGGATCCTCCATGAAAACGAGCCGGTACGTCTGCGGATGCGCCAGCCCGAACTCCACGTACCCGCGGCCGATGGCCTCCAGGCGCTCGAAGGGGTCGGCCACCTCGAGGGCGGGCCGGAGTGCCGCCAACAACTCGCCGTAACCGGCCAGGCACAGCTCACGAACGATCGCTTCGCGATTCTCGAAGTACTGGTAGAGCGTGGCCGGCGCGTATTCGATCGCGTCGGCGATCCGGCGCATCGTGAGCGCCGCGGTCCCTTCGGCATACACGATGTCGCGCGCCGCGACCAAAATGCGTTTGCGCACCGTTCCGCGTTCGCGCGCCCGCCGCTCGGAAGATCCCATTCGCCCCTATAAGATACCCCTTGACTTTACGAACAGTCAATGTATAGTGAACAGCGTTTAACGAACAACGTTCACTTACAGATGCTAATTCGGAGGACCACATGGCAAAGACGGGACTATTTGGCGCTGCCGGTGCGATCGGCCAGTCGGTTGCGGCCGCGTTACGCGAACGCGACGAAGCGTACCGGGTGGTCGGCCGTTCCGGGCCGGCGCTCGCGAAGGCCTTCGGCAACGACCCGTTAGCCGAGATCGTGACCTGGAATCCGGCCGATCCGGCGTCCGTCCGCGCCGCGGCGACGGGACTCGATACGATCGTGTATCTGGTCGGCGTGCCGTACGATCGCTTCGCACAACATCCGGTCCTGATGCGCGCGACCCTGGACGGCGCGCGCGCCGCGGGTGTCGAGCGCATCGTACTGATCGGGACCGTCTATCCCTACGGCCGGCCGCGCGCTGCCACCGTTGCGGAAAATCATTCCCGTGAGCCGCACACCTTCAAAGGCAAGATGCGGAAGGCGCAAGAGGACCTCGTGCTCGAGGCACACGCTGCCGGACGCATCCGCGGAACGGTGCTGCGACTCCCCGATTTTTATGGTGACGTCGAAAAGAGCTTCCTGTATACCGCCTTCCGTGCGGCGCTCGCCGGCAAGGCGGCGCAGCTCGTCGGTCCGATCGACACGCCGCACCAGTACGTCTTCACCCCCGACGTCGGACCGGTCGTCAGGGCACTGCGCGACGCGCCGGAGGGCTACGGCCGGACCTGGCATTTCGCAGGATCCGGAACGATCACGCAACGCGAATTCGTGCGCCGCATCTTCGCAGCCGCCGGCGCGCCGCCCAAAATGCAGATCTTCGGGAAAACGGTGTTGCGGATGCTCGGGCTCGTCAATCCGCTCATGCGCGAACTCGTCGAGATGCATTACTTGCAAACGACACCGGTCATTATGAACGACGACGCGCTGCACGCGCTCGTACCGGGCCTGCGCGCGACACCGTATGACGAAGCGATCCGCAGGACGCTCGCGGCGATGCGCGGCTCACTCCCGGATACCGCCGGTCTCGGCCACGACTTGCCCGTAGTTGAGCAGTGAGACGAGTGCAACGCCGCCAATGGCGTTGCCTAGAAACACCGGCAGCAAATAGCCGCCGAGATATGCGACGAACGACAGGTGGCCCGCAGCAACGACGTAGAGCACTTCGACGGAACCCGCGATGATATGCGAGAACGCGCCCAAGCCAACGATGTACGTCACGATCAAGATGACGAACAGGCGCGTCTGATCCGCAGCCGGCAACAGCCACACCATGAGCGCGATGAGCCAGCCCGCGACGATGCCGCGCACCACGATCGCGCCGAACGCGGGCGCCGCAGCGTCGCGGCCGATCGCCAGAAACGCCGCGCGATTTTCAGCTGAGAAGATCGGTGAATGCGCCGCGGCCCAAGCGAAGATTGCCGCGCCGACGAGATTCGCAACCAGGACGATCAACCACAGCCGCACGACGCGCCACAGCGTTTGCAGCTTGTCGGGGTTGTCGAGCAACGGCAGGATCGCCGTAACGGTGCTTTCGGTGAAGAGCTGCTGGCGGCCGAGCACGACGATGAGAAAGCCGAGCGTGTACCCCGCGCTATCGACCAGAGGCCGCCACTTCGTATCCGGCAAGAGCGAGCGCAGCAACCCCTCTCCGGCCAGCGACATGCCCATCGAGAGACCCGCGGCGAGCCCCGAGGATGCGAGCGATAAGACCGGTCGGCGCAGTTCCAACTCGCCCTCGCGCCGGATCGTCTCGAAGACGACCACGGCGCGTGGCGGGCTGCGGTCTTCGACCTCTTTTTCTTCCTCGTGCGAGAGGTCGACGGTCGAACCCGACTTCGTCGCTTCGGACAGCGGCATGCGCGACGCATACTCCCTTGGGGTCTCGAGATTTTTAGGTCGGAAGCCGGAGAGAAGCGGGTAAGGACCTTGCGAATGGGAGCACGGATCTACAATCTCTTCCCAACGCTCGCGGGTCCGGTCGCGCGTTGGACGGAGCACCTCGATCGGATCGCAGCGATGCAGTTCGACTGGGTATTCGTCAACCCGTTCCATGCGACAGGCGGATCGGGGAGCCTCTACGCGGTCGCCGATTACTACCGGCTCAACCCGCTCCTGCGCGACGGCGAGACGGTGGCCGACGACGCGCTCCTGCGCAATTTCGCGAGCGCGTCGCGCGAGCGCGGAATCGCGATCATGATGGACCTCGTGATCAATCACACGGCGGCCGACGGAAAACTCGTCGGCGAACATCCGGAGTGGTACCGCCGCGATCCGAGCGGCGCGATCGTTTCACCCTCCGCCGTCGACCCGGACGACGCGACGAAGGTGACCGTGTGGGGCGATCTCGCCGAACTGGACTATCGCACGCGACCCGAACGTGCGGCGCTCGTTGGCTACTTCTCGGCCGTCGCGCGGTACTATGCCGAACTCGGCATCCGTGGATTTCGCTGCGATGCCGCATATCAGGTTCCCGGCGACGTGTGGTCGGAGATCATCGCGGCGGTCCGCGCCGTCGCGCCCGATGCCTATTTCGCGGCTGAGACGCTGGGGTGCACGCTCGAGCAGGTCGTGCAACTCTCCGGCGCCGGATTCGATGCGCTCTTCAACAGCTCGAAATGGTGGGATTTCGAAGCGGACTGGCTGCTCGATCAGTACAACCAGCTCCGTCACATCGCACCCTCGATCGCCTTTCCGGAGAGTCACGACACCCCACGTGTCGCCGCCGAACTCGGCGAGCAGGGCGTTGCCGCGACGGAAGCCGAGTATAAATTCCGGTATCTCTTTGCGGCGACGTTCTCGAGTGGCGTGATGATGCCGATGGGCTACGAATACGGTTTTGCGCGCGCTCTCGACGTCGTGCGCACGCGCCCGACCGACTGGGAGACGCCGCGTTTCGACATCTCACCCTTCATCGGGAAGGTCAACGCGATGAAGCTGGCCGTTCCCGCCCTCGGCATGGAAGGCGCGGAGCGCCGCATCGAGTTCGGCGACGATGCGCCCGTCGCGCTCGTACGCGAGGGCGGTGCAGCCGCGGGCGACGTACTGACCTTACTCAATCCCGACGCGCAGCGGACGCGCGTCGTCGACGCCGCCGACATCGAACGAACGCTCGGCGAGGCCGCGCGTGAGGTTACGCCGGAGACGGCGGCACAGGCGGCAACGAACGGCCGGGTTGAACTCCTGCCGCGAACGGTCCGCGTCTTCGTTCGTGCGGCTGCCACCGGACGTGGGAAAAAGAAACGGCTTGCGCCGCTCGGCGCCGCGCTAACCGACGGTGCGCCGGCGGACGCACGCGCAGCCGCGCGCACCGTCGTGATCGAGCGCGTGCGGCCGCAGCTCGACGAGGGCCGTCATCCGATCAAGGGCGTCGTCGGCGACCGCGTTACGGTAACCGCGGATGTGTTCCGCGAAGGTCACGACGCAGTCGACGCGGCGCTGCTCTACCGGGAACGCGGCGCTCCGGCCTGGCGCGAAGCGCCGTTCGCGTTCGTCGACAACGATGTATGGCGCGGCTCGTTCGTCCTCGAGCGCAATGCGCGCTACGAGTACACGATCGAAGCGTGGCCCGACCTCTACGGAACGTGGCATCACGACACCGCGAAGAAGCGCGACGCCAAACAAGCGATCGCGCTCGAACTGCGCGAGGGCCGCGCACTCATCGATGCAGCGCGAGGGCGCGCGGCCGGCGGCACCGCGCGCCGTTTGGATTCGCTCGCAAGCGAACTCGACGCGGCACGTGACGACGAGGTTCGCGCCACGCTCATGCTCTCGGAGGCGACGCTCGCGCTCGTGCGCGCCGCACCCGACCGGTCGCTCGCGACGCAATATACGCCTGCGCTCGAGGCGATCTGCGACCGGCGCGCCGCCGTCTTCGCCGCGTGGTACGAGATGTTTCCGCGTTCGCAAGGAACGGTGCCCGGCGTCCACGGCACGTTCGCCGACGCGGCCAAACGGCTCGGCGCCATTCGCGCGATGGGCTTCGACGTCGTCTATCTGCCGCCGATCCACCCGATCGGCCACGCCTTTCGCAAAGGCAAGAACAACACGCTCGACGTCGGCCCGGACGACCCCGGCAGCCCGTGGGCGATTGGCAATGCGGACGGTGGCCACACGGCGGTCGAGCCGAAACTGGGAACGCTCGCGGACTTCGCGGACTTCGTCGCAGCAGCGCGTGCGAACAACCTCGAAGTCGCACTCGACTACGCGCTGCAGTGCTCGCCCGATCATCCCTACGTCAAGGCGCATCCCGAGTGGTTCACGCGCCGGGCGGACGGAACGATCAAGTATGCCGAAAACCCGCCCAAGAAATATCAGGACATCGTCAACTTCAACTGGTCCGGAGCGCATGCGACGGCGCTCTGGGACGAGCTGCGCGACGTCGTCGAATTCTGGATCGCGCGCGGCGTCAAGACCTTCCGCGTCGACAACCCGCACACCAAACCATTCGCCTTCTGGGCTTGGATGATCGCCGACGTGCAAGCGCGTCATCCCGAAACGATCTTCCTTGCCGAAGCGTTCACGCGACCCAAGGTGATGAACGAACTCGCCAAAGACGGCTTCACGCAGTCCTACACGTACTTCACGTGGCGCAACACGAAAGCAGAGTTGACCGAGTACCTCACCGAGCTGACGCGGACCGAGATGGCCGAGTTTTACCGGCCGAACTTCTTCGCGAATACGCCCGACATTCTGCCGCCGTTCCTGCAGACGGGCGGCCGGCCCGCGTTCCGCATCCGCCTCGTGCTCGCCGCGACGCTCTCGAGCCTCTACGGTATCTACAGCGGTTTCGAACTCTGCGAGAACGCGGCGTTGCCGGGGCGCGAAGAGTACCTGGACTCCGAGAAGTACGAAATCCGCGTGCGCGATTGGACGGCGCCGGGCAACATCACGGATGAGATCGCGCGCCTCAACCGGATTCGGCGCGAGAACGCCGCGCTGCACGACTGGCGCAACCTGGCGTTCTACCGCGCCGACGACGACCTCGTGCTCTTCTACGGCAAGAGGAGCGGCGACGACTTCATCTTCGTTGCCGTCAACCTCGACCCGTTCGCGACCCACGAGACGACGCTGTGGTTCCCGACGGGCGACTTCGGTCTTGCGGACGACGATCCGTACGAAGTCGAGGAACTCTTGGCCGGCGGCCCACGCGTGCAGTGGCGCGGGTCGCCGCACGGCGTGCGCTTGGATCCGCAGCAGAATCCCGCCGCCATCTACCGGATAAGGCTTCCGCGTGCTCGATAACGACAAGCTCTGGTTCAAAGATGCCATCATCTATCAGCTCCACGTCAAAGCGTTCTTCGATGCCAACGACGACGGCATCGGCGACTTTCGCGGCCTGACCGAAAAACTCGATTACATCAAGAATCTCGGTGCGACGTGCATCTGGCTCTTGCCGTTCTTTCCGTCGCCGATGCGCGACGACGGCTACGATATCGCGGACTATCGCGCGATCAATCCGGCCTTCGGGACCACGCACGAGTTTCGGGCCTTCGTCAAAGCGGCGCACGATCGCGGCTTGCGCGTCATCATCGAACTCGTCGTCAATCACACGTCGGACCAGCATCCCTGGTTCCAGCGGGCGCGCCGCGCAAAATTGGGTTCCGTCTGGCGCGACTTCTACGTCTGGAGCGATACCGATAAGAAGTACGACGGCACGCGCATCATCTTCACCGATACCGAAACGTCCAATTGGACCTGGGATCCGGTCGCCGGCCAGTACTACTGGCACCGCTTCTTCTCCCACCAGCCCGATCTCAACTACGATAACCCGCGCGTCATCGAGGCCGTGCTCAACGTCATGCGCTTCTGGCTCGATACGGGGGTCGACGGGTTGCGGCTCGACGCCGTACCGTATCTGTGCGAACGGGAGGGCACCGATTGCGAGAATCTTCCCGAGACGCACGGCGTCCTGAAGATCTTACGCGCGGTACTCGATGCGGAGTATCCGGACCGCGTCTTTTTGGCCGAGGCCAACCAGTGGCCTGAGGACGTGCGCGCGTACTTCGGCGACGGCGACGAATGCCACATGGCGTTCCACTTCCCGCTCATGCCGCGCATGTTCATGGCGATCGCCGAAGAGGACCGCTATCCGATCGTCGACATCATGCGTCAGACGCCCGACATTCCCGAGAACTGTCAGTGGGCGATCTTCCTGCGCAACCACGACGAGATGACCCTCGAGATGGTGACCGATCGCGAGCGGGACAATATGTACCGCATCTACGCAACCGAACCCCGCGCCCGGATCAACGTCGGCATCCGCCGGCGTCTCGCGCCGCTCATGGAAAACGACCGGCGGCGGATCGAATTGCTGACGGGATTGCTGCTGTCGATGCCCGGTACGCCGATCTTGTACTACGGCGACGAAATCGGCATGGGCGACAATATCTATTTGAGCGACCGCGACGGCGTGCGCACGCCGATGCAGTGGTCGATCGACCGCAATGGCGGTTTCTCACGCTCGGATCCGGCGCGCCTCTTTCTGCCGCCGATCCAAGATCCGGTGTATGGCTACCAGACGGTCAACGTCGAGTCGCAGTCGCGCAGCCCATCCTCAATGATCAACTGGCTGCGTAAGTTGATCTCCGTCCGTCAGGGCTATCGCGTCTTCGGACGCGGCACTTTGACGTTCCTGACGCCGGCCAACCGCAAAGTCATCGCATACGTTCGCGCGCTCGAAGGCGAGATCGTGCTCTGCGTTGCCAACCTCGCACGTTCCGCGCAGCAAGTCGCGCTCGACCTCTCCGGATTCAAAGGTCGCGTGCCGGTGGAGATGATCGGCTGGAGCGCGTTCGCCGCGATCGGTGACGACCGGTACATCCTCACGTTGCCCGGCCACGGTTTTTACTGGTTTCTGCTCTCGGACTCGGCCCAAGCGCCGACGTGGGGTGTCGACGTGCCGGACCGGCTGCCCGAACTCGCGACGCTCGTGCTGCCACGCGGTGGGTCTGGAACGGCGCTCGGTGGCAAATCGCTCGCACTCTTCGAGCGCGAAGTCCTGCCGGGCTACCTGCCCAAACAGCGCTGGTTCTCGGACAAGGGGACGAAACTCCAAAGCGCCTCGGTCGTCGATACCGTGCGCATCGGCGCCGCGGACCTCATCGCTTCGCTGACGATGGTCGATGCGGGCAGCCGGTACTTCGTGCCGCTCGCGATTGCCGACGGCGAGGAACGCGGCGCTGTCCTGGTGCGCGCGACGCTGGCCCGCACGCGCACGGCCGCGCACAGCGGGTTCCTCTACGATGCCTTTGCAATCGATCCGTTCCCGCTCGCCGTGCTCGACCTCATCAAGAGCGGAACCCGGCTGACGTCGACGCGCGGCGGCACGTTCGTCGGAACGCCGACGCCGGAACTCGGCAAACTCGACGCAACTGAAAAACACACCGTGCGACGAATGGACGTCGAGCAGAGCAACACGTCGGTCGTGATCGACGAGCGACTCGTTCTCAAGGGATACCGTAAACTGCACGCCGGGCCGCAGCCGGAGCTCGAAGTCGCACGCTTCCTGAGCACCGTCGCGTACAAGAATACGCCCGCGCTGTACGGATTCGTCGAGCACGTCGACGCGCAAGGCGAAGTGACGGCGCTGTGCATCATGCAAGAGTTCGTCGAGAGTCAAGGCGACGGCTGGGCGACGACGCTCGCATATCTGGACCGGTTCTTCGACCGCCATCGTTCGATGGAAGGCCGCAGCGAGCGGGCGGCGCCCGTGCTGCCCGTCGCGGAAAATCAGCCGCAGCAAGGGCAGGCCCAAGTCGACGAACACGAACTCTTTCTCGCGCGCATGCGCCGGCTCGGCGTGCGAACCGCCGAAGTTCACCGCGCCTTCGCAACGTCGATCGGCGATGCGGCCTTCGAACCCGAGACCGTCACCGGGGCCGACGTCGATGCGTGGAGTGCATCGGCGCGCGCGAGCGCGGAGACGGCGCTCGGCACGCTCGCAGATTCGCTCGACCGCGTCCCACCGGACATGCAAGGCTTCGCGCGCGATCTGCTCGCCCGCCGCGACGAGTTGCTCGCCCGCACGCAGCTCCCGCCGCTCGAGGGTACGCTCGCCAAGACGCGCTTCCACGGCGACTATCACCTCGGACAAGTACTCTCGGTCGCCGATGATTTCATGATCGTCGATTTCGAAGGCGAACCGGGCCGACCACTCGCCGTACGCCGCCGAAAATCATCACCGCTGCGCGACGTCGCCGGCATGGTTCGCTCGATCAACTATGCGGCAGTCGCGGGCATGCGCGGCGTCAGCGTCGACCGCGCCGGCGATACGAGCGCGCTCGAACCGCTCGCCGCAGATTGGGAACGCCGCAGCGTGGACGCCTTTCTCGCCGGCTACCGCGAGACGATCGCGGGAACCACCTCCTACCCGAGCGACGCCGATGCGGCGCAGCGGCTCCTGGAGCACTTCATCCTAGAGAAATCCTTTTACGAGATTTCGTACGAGCTCGCGAACCGGCCGGCTTGGGTGCGCATCCCGCTCGAAGGCATCCGCTCGATCCTGGGAGGGGAGCCCGCGCGTGTTGCGATCTGAAGACGTTGCCGCAATCGCGCACGCCGGTCACGGCGATCCGTTCGCCGTACTCGGCATGCACGCCGCCGATCGCAACGTGACGGTGCGGGTCTTTCTGCCGCAGGCGGGACGCGTCGAAGTCATCGACGCCGCCACGGGTAAGGCCGTGGCGGATCTGCCGCGCGTCGACTCGGACGGTTTCTTTGCAGGCACGGTCGCCGGCCGCACGGAGGCCTTCCGCTACCGCTTGCGCTTGACCGTCGGCGGTCACGCGTGGGAGATCGACGATCCGTATCGCTTCGGTACGGTGCTCGGCGACGTCGACGTCTATCTGATGGGCGAAGGGCGGCATCTGCGGCTCTACGAGCAGCTCGGCGCGCACCCGGCGCAGATCGACGGCGTCGCGGGCACCACGTTTGCCGTCTGGGCGCCCAATGCGCGGCGCGTCTCGGTCGTCGGCGATTTCAACGACTGGGACGGGCGGCGCCATCCGATGCGTTTGCGACCCGGTGCCGGCGTGTGGGAGATTTTCTTGCCGGCCGTCGGCGCAGGCAGCGTATACAAGTACGAGATCCTCTCGCACGAAGGCCGGCTCTTGCCGCTCAAAGCGGATCCGTTCGCCTTCGCCGCAGAACGGTCGCCCGGCACGGCTTCCATCGTGGCCGTCCCGGGTGCGACGGCGTGGAACGACGGAGCGTGGCTCGCGGCGCGCGCGGCAGCCCAGCGGCGCGACGCACCGATCGCGATCTACGAAGCGCACTTGGGATCGTGGAAGCGCGCCGAAGGCAACCGCTACCTGACCTATCGCGAACTGGCCGATGATTTGGTACCGTACGTTGCGTCGCTGGGCTTCACGCACATCGAACTGATGCCCGTGGCGGAACATCCCTTCGACGGTTCGTGGGGCTATCAGCCGATCGGCATGTTCGCGCCCACGAGCCGCTTCGGCTCGCCCGCGGACTTCGCTGCCTTCGTCGACCGCGCGCACCAAGCGGGCCTCGGCGTGCTCGTCGATTGGGTCCCCGGCCACTTTCCGACCGATACCTATGGCCTCGGACTCTTCGACGGCACGCACCTCTACGAGCATGCCGACCCGCGCCAGGGGTTCCAACCCGACTGGAACACGCTCATCTTCAACTTCGATCGCAACGAAGTCGTCAACTTTCTCATTGCGAATGCACTGTTTTGGATCGATCGCTACCACATCGACGGCCTGCGCGTCGACGCGGTCGCCTCGATGCTCTACCTCGACTACAGCCGCAAAGACGGCGCGTGGATTCCCAACCGCTTCGGCGGCCGCGAGAATCTGGGCGCGATCGCGTTCTTACAGCGCACGAACGAAGCGGTGTACGGCGAGTCGGACGGCGCGATCACGCTGGCCGAGGAATCGACCGCCTTCCCCAAAGTTTCGGAACCCGTCTATAACGGCGGTCTGGGTTTCGGCTACAAGTGGAACATGGGCTGGATGCACGATTCGCTCGCGTACATCCGTGAAGATCCGATCAACCGCCGGTACCATCAAGACCAGCTGACGTTCAGTTTCATGTACGCCTTCAGCGAGAATTTCGTGTTGCCGCTTTCGCACGACGAGATCGTCTATGGCAAAGGCTCGATGATCGGCAAGATGCCGGGCGACGACTGGCAGCGCTTCGCGAACCTGCGCGCGTTCTACGGCTACATGTACGCGCATCCGGGCAAGAAGCTGCTCTTCATGGGCGACGAGTTCGCGCAGGAGCGCGAGTGGAATCACGACCGCAGCCTCGATTGGTACTTACTCGATGATCTGCGGCACCGCAGCATGGCGCAGCTCGTCGGCGATCTCAACCGCACGTACCGCGGCCTGCCGGCGCTCTACGCGCGCGACGCGGAACCCGCAGGCTTCGACTTCCTCCTCTCCGACCGCGATACGAGCGTCATCGCCTTCGCGCGCCGCGGACGCGATGAGAACGACGCGGTCATCGCGATCACGAACTTCACGCCCGTCGTGCGCTACAACTACCGCTTCGGTATACCGTCGGGCGGGACGTACGTCGAAGCGATCAACACGGACGCGACGCTCTATGGCGGCAGCGGCGTCGGCAACGGACCGCTCACGGCCGAAGACTTCAGCCTCGGTGGCCGGCCGTTCTCACTAAACATGACGCTGCCGCCGCTCGCAACCGTGATTCTCAAACGCTCCTAGCCGCGTCGCGCGACCGGGCTCGGAGCAGTGCTGCCGTGGCGGGGTCGGCCGGAAAGAATGACTCGATGACGAGTTCCGCGACCGTGACATCGAGCGGCGTACCGAAGGTCGTTACCGTACTGAAAAACGAAAGCTCGCGACCCTCGAGCCGGACGCGCAGCGGCACGACGATCGCGCCATATTCGGGGATTTCGCTTTCGCGCGCGCAGTCCGCGCCGGGGTAGGCCAACAACTCTTGGTGGAGGCACGCGAGCGCAGCGTCGCCGCTCGCAGCGACTTGACGTCGCAGCCGTCCGATCAAATGAGCGCGCCACTCCCCGAGATTGAGGATGCGGGGCGCGAGCCCGGCCGGATGCAGGCTCATGCGCAGCACGTTGACCGGCGGCACGAGCAACTCGGGCGCGATGCCCGCGGTAATAAGTCCGACGCTCGCGTTCGCATCGACGAGATTCCACCCGCGGTCGACGACGACGGCCGGATATGGTTCGTGTCCCGCGAGTACTTGCCGCACGGCAGCGCGCACTGCCGCGAGGTGCGGCGCATCGAGCGGCGATTCCGAGTAGGCGGGTGCGTAGCCGGCCGCGAGCAGGAGGTCGTTTTGTTCACGTAACGTGAGCTCGAGGCGCTCGGCGAGATGGAGCACCATATCGCGGCTGGGTGTCGAGCGGCTCGTCTCGAGAAAACTCAAGTGCCGCGTCGAGATTTCCGCCTGGAGCGAGAGTTCGAGTTGGCTGAGGCGGCGACGTTCTCGCCACTGCCGCAAGAGTTCCCCGAAGGGCCGCTGCCTTCGCGCGGTCGTCATGCGTCCCTCATGCCAGCATCCTACGAGGCCGGCGGCCGTAAGTCCATTACCTCCGGCGTCATCGACGCCCGGCACCGCGCGCGGCATGATGGTGCCCGTTGGATCGCTGCGATCCGCATCGCACGAGATCGCTTCACGTCGGAGCGATCGTCCAGAGGAGCCTGGCCATGAGCCCAATCGAAACGATCGTCAAACGCTACATCGAGAGTTGGAATGAGACCGACGACGCGCGGCGGCGTGCCATCATCGAGACGTTGTACGCGGAGAACGCCCGTTACACGGACCCGCTCGTCGCAGCGACGGGCTGGAATGCCATCGATGCAACCGTTGCCGGCGCCCAGAAGCAGTTCGACGGTCTGGTCTTCAGTCTCGCCGGAAAGGTGGACGCGCACCACGACACCGCGCGTTTCACGTGGCATCTCGCACAGCCGGACGCCGCAGAGCCGACGGTGATCGGTTTCGACGTGGCGGTCGTCGAGCACGACCGGTTGCGCAAGGTCTACGGCTTTCTCGACAAAGTGCCACCGATGTAGGCGCGGCCGTTGCACAGCATCGCTACGTCGCCGCGGGTATCGGCACGGCCGGCGAAACGGCCGGCGCTGCGGGCGATGGCGACGCCGCCGGGGACGGCGAAGCGGACGATGCGGACGGTGACGCGGACGGAGCGCCGGCGGGTTTGGGATAACAGCCGTCGGCCTCCGTCATCGTCGCGGGCAGCGGCAGCGGTGGCGTCGCGGTCAAGCCGAACGTCAACGGATACGTCGACCCGCCGTCTGTCATATACGAACCGGTTACGGTCGCATTCCCGTTTGCCGGGAGCGTGAACGCGCGCACGAGATAACGGTTGCGATTCTTCGCGCACTGCAGACGCATCGGTGCCGGATCGCCGTCGAAGGCGATCGTCGTCGTGACCGGATACCCGATCGGCAGCTCATAGAAGTACACGACTTGTGGCGCGGCGGTCGGATTCGTAAGCGAAAGGTCGATGGGGCGCACGACGCCGTAGTCGCCCGCGAGCGCACGTCCGCCGCTGCGCAGATTCGGAATCGGCGCGTTGCCCACGCTCACGGGCGGCGGCTCCGCGGCGCCGACGGTATACGCTAGCGAAATCGGCAGCGGGGTCGCGAGGTCGTATTCGCCGCGCCGGCCGCGTCCGTCGGAGGGTAATTCGTCGTCGCCGAGCAGCGCGCGCACGTCGGCACCGGGCGAGAGCGACAGTACGGTCACGCGAACCGGATCGCCGCTGCGGATCGAGAAGTCGAGCGCGCCCGCTACGAGGTCACCGGGCCCGAGTGCGCGATCGCCCGTGAAGATCTCGAGCGGCGCACCGACCGGCACGTCGAGATTGACGCCGGCACCGCGCGAGCGATCGTCGAGATAGCGGAACGTCGCGCTCTGGCCGACGTACATGACCGCTGCGTTGGGACCCGCTCCGCGGCCGAGGACCGTGACTTGCGCGGAGCCGGCCGGCGCGTCCAAGACGATCGCGATCTGGCGCTGCGGTGTGGCAGACTGATGATAGTAATAGAGGCGCACCGGCGTCTGTGCCGTTAGCGTGCCGCGAAAGAGCACGCCGTCCGCGCGCACGTTCTCGGGATCGTCGCTGTAAAAGAGCACCGTCGGCACGACCGCAATCGCAGGTGCAACGGTCACGTGCACGTTCGAAAATCCGTCGACGTCGACATAGCGGTTCGCACCGTCGGCGTGCACGCGCACCGGCGCATCGATGCGAATGCCGGGTGCGAGCGCCGGAGGCAAGGTCGCGTCGCCGACGACGAGCGACGCGCCCGGCAGCGGCTGCGCCGCGCGCACGATCGCCGCGCGAATCTGCGCCGTCGCGAAGTCGGCCGTCGGGTTTCCCGTCAGCGCCACGTCGACGTCGCTCGGGACGAACGAGGCGTTGGGCCCCACGAGCACGGTTGCAGTCAGACTCGCGCCGGTCGCATCGCTGATGGTGAGTGTCGCCGTGCCATCGACGAGTCCGCGCAGGCCCAGCGTCGTACCGGCCGCATCGATCTGCACGTCGGCGATTGGCGACGAGAGGGTGGCGCGCAGCGGCGGCACGCCGCCGGAGATCGGGATCGTCGCATTCGCGTTGCGATTGAGCTGCAGGCGCGTCTTACCGAGTGCGAGGGGTGCCGCACTCGGCGACGGACTCGGCGACGGCGACGCGGCCGGAAGTGCCGGCGTTGCAGAGGTTTGCGGTGCGACGGGCTCGGGCGATGCCGGCGTCTGCGACGGCTGGACGGAGGGCGGCAGTGATGGTGGCGACTGGACGGGTTGGGCAGCGAAGGTGAGCGACGTCGATGCGAGCGTCGCTACGAAGATGGCAGCCAGAGACACACGCGCTATGGTCGCCGCAGCGTCGCGCTCGCTCCTGCCGCGGTCAGCCGAATGCGATAGATGTTGCCGCTTTGATCGTCGGCGACGAATAGACTGCCTTGCGGCCCGACCGCGATGCCGGTCGGGCGCCCGATGCGGGCGTCGTTATTCGCGTCGTTTTGGAAACCGGAGAGAAAATCGCGCCACTGTCCGGTCGGATCGTTCCAATTGACGGGTGATGCGGGCGTATCGCCGTTCATCGCGACGAACACGACATGCGGCGGAACGTGATGACCGTTTGGCGTGTGCCAACTCCCGTGCGCGGTGACGAACATGCCGCCGCGATAGGCGGCCGGAAACGCGTAGGTTCCGGTCGCGGCGGTGGGATAGAACGCGGCCGCGATGATCGTCGAATACGCCGGCAATTCGATCCGCGGCGTAACGGTATGCGAGCAGTCCGCGCCGGCGGTGTAGGCGTGCTGATTCTCTTCGCACGCGGGCCAACCGTAGTCGGCGACCGGTGCGTGCGACGTTAGCGCGTCGACGAACTCGTACGGGTGGCCCGTCGGCAGCGCATCTTGTCCGGCGCCGCCCGCCCACACGGTTCCCGTTGCGGGATTGACCGCGAGCGCCAGCGCGTTTCGAAAGCGCGTTGCATACGTCGTTAGGCCGGTGCCGTCGAGATGCGCGGTCTGCACCGTCGCGCGCGTCGGATCCGTTTCGACGCACGCGTTACATGACGACCCGACGCCCACGAACACGGCCGACGACGTGACCGTCACCGATGACGACAGGTGCACGTCACCGTCGCTGTTCGGCGCGACGGAACCCTGCCGCAGCGGAGCGATCTGCCGCGGCGAACCCGTTTGCGCGCCGGTTTGATATGGAACGCGCCACAGTCCGTGCTGCGTCGCGACGTAGATGGAGCCGTTCCCGTACGCAACCCCTTGCGCCGGAGCATCGTTGAAGCTCGCAAACGTGTGCGCTGCTCCGGCGACGCCGGGGCCATCGGCGTTGGGGACGAGCGCGACGGCGTTGCCGCCCGTACCGACGATTAGATCGCCATTTGGTAAGGCGGCGACTTCGCGCGCACCCCCGACGTTTGCGACGACGCGCACGTCGAACCCCGCAGGCGCAACGACCGCGGAATTGGCGGGCGGCGGCTGCGGGACTTGGCTTGGCGCCGGTATGCCAGGCGGCGGATTCGTCGGCGCGCTGCTCGCCGGCGCTCCGGACGGGGACACGTTTTGTGCAACGGTCGTCGCCAGAGCGGGCGCCGGCTGCGATGGCGTCGAGCCGCCACCACCGCCGCCGCTGCACGCGGCTCCGATGAAGGCGATGGTCGAGAATGCAAGCGAGCGGGACAATGGCATTGCAAACGTGTCCCCGCCGCTCGTGCGACTTCCTGCGCGTCCCCACGGGCCGGCAACGTGCGCGAACGGATTCGGTATCGCCCGCGCCCAAGCTTTGACGCATGAGCCTCATGGGAAAAACCCTGTTCATCTCTGGCGCGAGCCGAGGCATCGGACTCGAAATCGGGCTGCGCGCGGCGCGCGACGGTGCGAATGTTGCCATCATCGCAAAGACGAGCGACCCGCACCCCAAGCTTCCCGGCACCGTGCACACCGCGGCGGCGGAGATCGAAAACGCAGGCGGACGGGCGCTTCCCGTCGTCTGCGACATCCGCTTCGAAGAACAGGTCGAAGCGGCGGTCGCAGAAACGGTGCGAACCTTTGGCGGCATCGATATTTGCGTGAACAACGCGAGCGCAATCGCGCTCACGCCGACCCTCGCGACGGATATGAAGCGCTACGATCTCATGCAGAGCATCAATGCGCGCGGCACGTTCGTCTGCTCGAAAGCGACGATTCCGCACCTGCGTAATGCCGAGAACCCGCACATCTTGACGCTCTCACCGCCGCTGGACCTCAACGCGAAGTGGTTCGCACCCAACGTCGCGTATACGATCGCGAAGTTCGGGATGTCGCTCTGCACGCTGGGCATGGCCGAGGAATTCCGCCGCGACGGCATCGCCGTCAACTCGCTCTGGCCGCTCACCGCAATCGATACGGCGGCCGTGCGCAACGTGCTCGGTGGTGCCGCGGTCGCGCGCGCCTGCCGGTCCGCCGCGATCGTCGCGGATGCAGCGTACGCGATCTTCAATCGGCCGGCGCGCGCGTGCACCGGTAACTTCTTCATTGATGAAGAGGTGCTCCGGGCGGAGGGCGTCACCGACTTCTCTTCATACGCGGCGACGGGCGACGCGCTCGTCGGCGACTTCTTCGTTCCCGACGCGACCTTCGCACGTTCGCCGACGAAAATCGCTCACGCAAGCCTGGTCGGTGGCTCGCATTGATGGTGAGCGCGGCCCATCCGCTGCTCTCAGGCGACGCAATCGTTTTGGCCGGCGCGACCGGCCGCGTCGGCGGCGCAACCTTGCGCGCCCTCATCGAGCACGGCGCGGCCGGCGTCATCGTCGCGTCGCGTTCGCAGGAAGCGGCGCAACGTACGATCGACGCCACACTCGATGCTGGGCAGCGCCCGCGCGCTTTCGCGGTCGAGGCGGATTTGACGTCCGTCGAAGGCGGCGAGGCGCTCGCGCGCGCAGCCCTCACTCGCCTCGGACGCATCGATGCGCTCGTCAGCCTCGCCGGAGGCGGTACGCCGTTCGTTTCGATCGCCGAGTCGACGCTCGACGACATGGAGACGAGCGTGCGCAACAACCTTCACGTCGCGTACAATACGGTCGTGCCGGCGCTGCGCGCGATGCTCCAGCAACGTACGCTGCCGGAAGCTCACTCCCGCGGGCGGCTCGTCGTCGTCACTGCAGGCAGCTCGCTCGACCCGCAGCCGCACTTCGGGATCATGGGCATCGGCAAGGCCGGCGTGAACCTCTTGATGCTTGCGATCGCGCGCGAGCACAAAGCCGATGGCATCGTCGCGAATGCCGTCGTCCTGGGCACCGTCGCGACGGAAGCCGCGCACGACTATCTCGACGACGCCGACTTCGCCGCCGCGGCCAGCCCGGCCGAAGTCGCGGGCGTCCTCGCCTTTCACGCGAGCGACACCTCCAGCGGCGTCAACGGTTCGCTCGTGCACCTCAACGCTCGCGAGGTCGACTAGCGCCGACTGCGCTCGGCCTCGCAGAGGCGATCCTCGCGCGCTGCGACTAAGACTGGGCCGATGAATTGCGAGCCGTTCGCAATGCGTTACCCGGAGTCGTCGAGCGCAATGCCGAGGCGTTTCGGTACCCAAGCATAACGAACTCGGCCGTCGGCTTTGCGAGCGAACCGCTGCGCCGCGAAATCCATGAAGGACTCAACGTCATCGAACAGTGGAATGGCGCCAATGACTTCGTGTTCTTCGCCAAGCGCGGTGAGCTCGCGAGCAACCGGCACGAAGACCACGAGGTCACGATGCTTTCGCTGCATTTGCTGCAAAACTGCCTCGTCTTCATCAACGCGCTGATGATGCAGCAGGTCCTGGCGCGGCCGCATTGGCAACGTCGGCTTACCGCCATCGATCAACGCGCGCTCACGCCGCTCATCTGGGAGCACGTCAATCCCTATGGCCGCTACGAACTCGACACGGACGCGCGACTTGCCTTGGCGTAGAGAAAGCGCTGTGCAAGAAGATCGCGAGCGATTGCGCCAGACCTTCATTGCGCCAGACCTTCGATGAAATAGCTGACCTGTATGACCGGGTTCGCCCCGGCGACCCGGCCGAACTCTTCGCAACGCTTGCCGAACTCGTACCGATCTCGACTGGCTGCCGAGTTCTCGAGATCGGTTGCGGAACCGGTCAGGCTACAATTCCCCCAGCCGAGCGCGGATGTGAGATCGTCGCCGTAGAGTTAGGCAAATGCATGGCCGCTACTGCGCGGTAAAAATCTCGCGCGCTTCCCGCTCGTCAGTGTAGTCGTTTCGGCGTTCGAGGAGTCTGGCGGCCACCGCGTTTCACTGGGTAGATCCGAACGTTCGTATCGGCAAGGTGGCTGATACGCTGCGGCCAGGTGCAGCACTCGCCGTCATCGCGACTCATCATATTGCTGGGGGTGACGAGCAGTTCTTTGTCGACAGCCAGGTATGTTATAAGCGTTGGATGCCGGCAACGCCGCCAACTTCAGACTGCTAGCTGCGGCCGCAATCCCAGTGCTCGACGGCGACCTCGATTGCTCGGCGCGGTTCGAGCCTGCGATTCTTCGACGTTTCGAGTGGGAGCAATCGTATTCGACGACCACTTACCGCGAGCTACTCCTCACGTATTCCCAACCATCGAGCGCTCGATCTTTCAACGCGGAGCAGTTTGCTCGACTGCATCGCAAACCTCATGGATTCAAGCTATGGAGGTCGCGTGGCGCGTCTTCGCGGCCGCTTCTTAGAGAAATGACCCCGTCCCGGACAGCACCAACGGACCTTCGGAGCGGCCTCGACATAGGATTTCCGGCGCAGGTCGTGTCCACTGTTCCGGAACGTGCATGCGGCAGAAGCGCGCGATGGAAGCAGCGTCGACGCGATCGGTTTTAGTACGCAGCATCTCGCTCTGCGCGAACGCTTTGATGCGACTGGGATTGACCAGACTGACAATGTGGCCAGCCTCATTTAGCGCCATCGCAACGTCTTCGCTCCAGCCGCCTGTCGCCTCCAAACACACGTGGACACGGCTGACCTTGCGGTTCTTGAGCCACTTTTGCAACTGCGCAATCCCCGTCGGCGAGTTCGGCACGCTTTTGCAAGCCGTGCGATCGTCGTGCATCAAGACTGCGTGCAATTCGCGCTTTCCAACATCGAGGCCAAGAATTTCCACGGCCATCCTCATTGCAGTAAGCGGCATGCCCGTCGTTGTCACGTCACGCGTCGATAATGCGACCGCCGAACGCATACAGGAGCTGGTCGCCCAGCGACTCTTCTTAGCCGCGAGTGTCCTTCCGCTGTGGGAAGATATCGCCGTTGCCCCCAAACCCGAACCGCAGTTCAGCGCACATTCGGCCGGCAGCGTGCCGGCTTAGGAGCGACCTTGTCCGAGCACGAGTACCGTTTCGACACCACCGCCGTGCACGGCGGCCACGCCGGCGACCCGCACACGAAATCGCGCGCAGTGCCGATCTATCAGACCACCTCGTACACCTTCGACGACGCGGAACACGCGGGCCGCCTCTTTGCGCTCCAAGAGTTCGGCAACATTTACACGCGCATCATGAACCCGACGCGGCGTTTCGCGCGCAACTTCGACCGCAACGGCGGCGATCCGACCAAGAGCGCGACGGACCGCTACGACGTCGAAGGCTACCTCGACTTTCAAGGCGCGATCTTCGCGGCACGCATGGAACCGCACGCGTACCTCGCGCTGACGCGCGCGATGGATCTTTTCGACGTACGTGAACGCACGCTTGCGGTGAACCACCCGCAATTGACGTTCGCCGGTATCTCGAGCGACTGGCTCTTCCTACCCCGCTACGTGCGCGAAACCGCCATGCGCTTCGGGGACCAAGGCGCCGACAGCGCCTACGTCGAGCTCATCTCCGACCACGGTCACGAAGCGTTTCTGGCCGAACCCGAAGCCTTGCAGGCGCTGCTGGCGCCGCGTCTCGCCTCGCTATACCCGCGCTCTCGCTCACGCCGTATAGTCGCCGCGCCGCGCGCGATTCCACGTGTACGGCAGGTCGCGGATCTCGCCGCTGAACGACGCTTGCGTCACGAAGTCGAGCGCCGCCATCACGATGGCGCGCTGCAGCGCGGCGTTTCCCGGAACGCCGAAATGGTGCCCCATCATGAACGGAACGAAGACGGCCCGGGGAGCGATACACGCTTCGGTAACGTCGCGCGCAACGGAGACGGAGACGGTGGGAAGGCCACGGCGTTCGAGTGCGCGCTGGACCAGCGCCACGGATTGATGACAAATCGGTCAAGCCGGCGCGAGCAGGACGAGGTCGGGCTGCTCCGACTCGACCGCGCTCGCCAACTCTTCCGCGAAGCGCGTCTCGAACCGAACCGGGTCCATGTTGTAACCGATAAATGAAAAGAAGTTCTCGGTCAAACCGCCGATGCGGCCGGCCGCCGCGAGTTCGCGCAACCGTTCGATCGGGAAGATGACGTTGAGGTCGGCGTGCGCGCCGGACGTCGGATATTTGAGTTGATGGATTTCGAGTTCGTCGACGCGCGACGCGGAAGGTACCCGACGGAATGAAAAATCGCCGAGCGGATGCGCCACGTCGAACGGCAGCGTTCCGCGCGGCTGCACGCCGGCCGAACTCACGAACGCGACGCGCGCCGACCCGAGCGCGCCGTCAAGGCGCGCCGGCGGGACGGCGTCGTCCTTACGGATCATCGAGCCCGGATAGCGCGCGTTGACGGTCTCCCACAGCCCGGGCCGCAACTGCTTAGAGATCGCCATCGTGTATCCAACTCCCGGAATGCTTGACGAGGTGCAGGTGGAGATAGAGAAAGAGATGCGCGAGGGTCGCCAGATCGTGGGACGCGAGCGTTTCGCGCACGAACGGGTAATCCGTCGGTGGGCTTTCGATGAGCGAACGAATTGCGACGACGTACGCTTTGTCGATTTCGGCGCGCCCGGCGTTCTCGTCGCCGTCGCCAAGATGCAAGCGCGCATACCGCAAGAGAGCGGCGTCGTCCCCACTCGCTACCGCAGCTCGCAGATGATCGATAGCCATACGCGCCTTCCGATAGTTACGTTGACGTTGCGAGAGATTTATCGACGATCGTCGTCCGATACGTCGACATCGGCGGCGGAATCCACACCGAGCGCCTCGCTGAGCGCTTCGACGACGCCGAGCGTGCGGCCACGGCGTGCGAGATCCTCGAAGGCGCGTTCACCGAGTATTTCGCGCGCGCGCATCAAGAGTGCATCCGACAGGTCATCCAGACTTGCCACGCACGCACGCCGCTGCGACTCGCGGAACGAACGGGCCGCAGCGACCACGAGAACGCTACCGGCGAAGGCGCCACGCTGATCGAGCGCCGCGGCGACCGTTTCGAGCGTGTACCCGGGATCGATCCGCCCGTCCAGCGACTCGATCGCAGCGTACAGTGCCGACGCTTGCGCGCGCGCCTCATCCAGGCCGGCGTCGCGAATGAGAATCGCGGTCATGAGCGCCGCGAGTTGGACGTAGAGCGGCTTGTTGCCGATCTCCGCGGCGAGGTCGAGGCCGCGTCGCGCATACTCGGCGGCATGGCGGAAGCGCCCTGCGGCCAGCGACGCTTCGGTGAGGTTTGTAAGCGACGTGACCGCGATCGTCGATAGGCCCGTCTCGCGTGAAATGGTGAGGCTGCGCGTGAAGAACTCCGCACCGCCGAGCGCATCGCCGTCGCGTTCGGCACGCACGCGGCCGAGATTGTTGAGTGCCACTGCGATCCCAGTGCGGTCACCTCGCTCTTCGGCATCGCGCAAGTTCGTTTGAAAGGCCGAGCGCGCTTCTTCCACGCGGCCGGCATCGAGCGCGGCGACCGCGAGCAGGTTCCGCGCGCGGGCGATGCCGGCCGGATCGCCACACGCCACGTAGCAGTCGAGCGCCCGTTGCGCTTCGCTCATCGATTCGTCGAGCATCGCCTGCCGATACAGCATCAGTGAAAGACCTTCGTGCACCTTGGCGCCTACGATCGGCAGACAGAGGTCGGGATCGCAGTCCGTCGCGCGGCGCAGCCACTTCTCACCCTCCATGTAGTCCGCGCGCGCGTCCCAAAAGCCCGCCAGCGCGGCAGCGAAGGCGGCTGCGAGATGTACGTTTTCGGTCGCACCGGTCCATTCGAGCGCCTCGCGAATGTTCATCACGTCGAGTTCGTAGGCGGCCAGCGCCTGCGGTTGCTCGGAAGTCCCGAGCCGCACCGCCAGACGTTGCGCGAGCGTATGATAGTGAAGCGCGTGCGCCAGCCGCGTTTGCGGCGCCTCCCCGCACGAGCGCAAACGCTCGACCGCGTAATGTTTGACGATGCCGAGCAACCGGTAGCGCGCCAAGCCGCCGACATCGACGCGAACGAGGAGTGATTTTCGCACGAGCCGCGCCAGACGCAGCGCGACCGCATCCGGGTCGAGCGCGTCGGCGCACACGTCCGCGGCCCCGGGTGCGTCGAAACTACCGGCGAACACACCGAGGCGGCGAAAGACGAGCCGTTCGTCATCATCGAGCAGCGCACGCTCCAGTCGACCAGCGCGCGCGCCGAGCGGTGACGCGGTTGTCGTCCGTCCAAATCGGTCGCGATCGAATCGAGCCGGTCTTGCAACGACTCAGCGACATCTTGTAGTCCGCTGAGCGTGGCGCGGCCGGCGACGAGTTCGATCGCGAGCGGCAGACCGTCGACGCGCTCGACGATGCTCGCGACCATTCCCGCGGCCGTAGGTGTCACCTCGAAACTGTCGTCGAACGCGCGCGCGCGTTCGACGAACAATGCGAAGCCGACCGGCTGCGTCAGCGGCGCGACCCGAAAAACGGCTTCGCCGTCGACACCCAGCGCCTCGCGGCTGGTCGCAAGAATCCTCGCGGCCGGAATCGCGGTCAGGATGCGTTCCGCGAAATCCGCGACATCGGAAACAAGGTGCTCGCAGTTGTCGACGATCAACAACGTCCGTTCGGAATCGACGATGTCGAGCAAGACGTCCGCGGGTGAACGTCGCTCCTGCGGCGCTCCGAACGCCGCGAGGACCGCTCCCGGAATATCCGCCGCCTCATTGATGACCGACAGGTCGACGTATCCGATACGCTCGTATGCATGCGCCCCGGCGTCTCTTGCGAGTTCGACCGCGAGCCGGGTCTTGCCGACGCCGCCGGGCCCGGTCAGGGTGACGATGCGGCGCTCCTCGAGCAACATCCGGATGCGGCGGAGTTCGTCTTCGCGCCCGAAAAAGGTGGTGCGCGTCTGCGGCAGCGGTGTTGCGCCGCGTTCGAGAAACGGTTCGGCCGCCACGTAATCAGCGGTTCCAAGCGTTAGACCATAGGCCGCGAAGAGAAACTCGAGCGTACGCAAATCGACGGGCATTTCGCGATTGAGCGCCCGCGAGAGCGTTTTCGCGGACAGCCCGATATCGGAACTCAGGCGCTCGAGCGAAACGCGAGCGCCATCGTGATGCACCAGTTCGAGGCGACGCTGAGCCGTGCTGACGCGCGCGTACCCGTGTTCGCTGAGCGTGACGCCGCGCCGGCGGCGCCGCCGTCCGGCCGTCATACGTAAAATTCTTCCCCGCAATGGACCCTAACTATGCGCTAAACGGTCCGAACTATCCGTAAGCGCTCTAACCTTCGTTGCCTTCCCGAAACTCCGGCCGTAGAGTCCCTCCCATCCCCGCCCAAGAAGAAGGATCGATGCAAAAGACCCTTCCCGGCTGGTTCGGTGCCGCGCGTGCCTGAACGCGTGGGCCGATCGGACGCTGCGGTACGTTTCGGCGTCAGCGAGTTCACGACGTGGCCCTGGTCCTTCGAGCGCGACCTGGAACGCTATCCCCTGCACGGCATCAACACGATCGAAGTCTGTGAGTTCAAGTTGAACCGCGACGACTATGCGCCGCAACTCTCCCAAATCCCCCAAGCCGGCCTGCGTGAGCTCGGTACAGTCGATCGTGCATTCGCTCTTCCCCGACAGTTTGGCGCCCCAACCGACGGCTCTCGCGGACCGCATGCGCCACATCAAATCGGCGATCGAGAGGATCGCGCCGCACGTTCCGCCGGAGACGCCGTTCGTCGCGATCACGGGCGCGGCGCCCGGCGGCAACGCATCTGAGGTGTACGACGCGGCTCTGGACGCCTTTCGCGAACTCGCCGACTTTGCGGCGCATCATCGCGTGCGACTCGCGTACGAGCCGCTCAACCCGGTACTCTTCAACACGGACACGGCGCTGTGGGGACTGGATCAAGCGCTCGAACTCGTGCGAAACATCGACCACCCTGCGCTCGGTCTCTGCGTCGACACCTGGAACATCTTCCAAACGCCGAACCTGCATGACGTCATCCGCGCTTGCGGCGACCGAATCTTCATCGTTCAAGTGAGCGATTGGCGTCGACCACGCTCGGGCGCCGACCGCGTCGGTTTGGGCGACGGCTCGATCGACAACGCCGCGATCGTGCGCACGATCGATGAAACCGGCTACTCGGGACCCTATGTGCTCGAGATATTCTCAGCCGAATCTCTGCCGGATTCGATCTGGCGAGCCGACCTCGATGACGTCCTGCAACACAACGTCGATGTGTTTGCGAACATCTGGAGTGCGAGTCATACATGATTGCACATGTCGTGCATCGCGCAACCAAGATGCCGGCGGAAGTGCTACGGCGCCGTGTGAGCTTTTTGACCTAATATCGCGGGCACAGCTTCTGTCGGAGCCGCTTTGTGCACCGTGCTCAGAATCACGAGCCCTGCGCTGATCAGCACGAAGTTCTTCACGATGAACTCACCGTCCGCCGAGAGCTGCAACAGCTTGCCGCCCTCGAAAACCAAATCGGGCCGCACGATGACGGTGAGGAACGTGCCGATCATTTGCGCCAAGAACACGAACAAGGTCACACGTATCGCATAACCCGTGAGCAGGCCGAGGCCGATGATGATCTCGATGATACCGAGCCCGAGTACGGCGACGTGCGGCGGCAGAAAGAATAATGTCTTGGTGACGAGTGCCGCGGCGGGGCTGACACCAAAAATCTTCAACGCCCCGAACCACACGAACACGACCCCGAGTCCGATGCGGAGTACCAAGATGCTGTACGCTTGCACCAGACCGATCACTGCGTTGTCGAACCGGCGAAGCCATTCCGGAGCGCGCATACGAACCTTCACCTCTCGCGGTTTGCGAAACTTCTCTTTCGCCGGACCGACGTACCTTTATAAAGCGTAGCGACGCCGACGAAGATGGAGAATCGCTAAAGTCTAATCTGCACGGCAACTGCGACGCAATCGCAGTTGTCTATCGTTCCGAACTTTCCGTAAACGTCCCAAGCTTCGTTGCCGTCCCGGGTTTCCGGCCGTACAGTCGCTCGAGGCTGGCCTGCAATGCTGAAATCCCGCGTGCTCTCGCACGTTTTAGGAAAGGCTCGCGACGTAATGCCCATACTCCGTGCGTCTCGCAAAGGCTGCTTTTTCTGACACTCGCAGTTTCGGCGCGTCCGGCCCGGCTCGAACGAACGCCGACCAATTCTTGCCGATGCGACGTTACATCAGGAGCGCACCGGCGTCGACATGATAAAAGTACGGCGGCCCCGGTGACGCCTCGGGCGCCACATCAGTCCCTAGGAGGCTGTCGTCGGCCGCGCGGTATAGGACGCACCCCGCTTTGATCGCGCCCGCGCGCTTAGCGGCCGCCGCCGCTGCTTTGATGTGCGGCTTGCTCCTCACGCGCGGCGCCTCGAGGCTGCCTGGCTATAGCGTTTTCACCAGCGCGGAAGCCGCTGATGGCGGTCTTGCCTTCTTGCGGAAAAAGAACGTCGATTGGCCATTCTACGGCAACGACCAGGGCGGCATGCGGTACCAGGATCTCGATCAGATCAACCGCTCGAACGTGGCGCGACTGAGACCGGCGTGGATCTTGCACATGCACGTCGCGAATCCGGATACGTCGCTCGAAACCCAGCCGATCGTCGTGGGCGGGACGCTGTACGTGAGTTCGCCGCACGATCACGTCTTCGCGCTGGACGCCGCGACCGGCCGAATCGAATGGACCTACAGCCCGACGGACATGCCGCCGCTCTTCTCGCTCGCACTTTGCTGCGGCCAGGTGAGCCGCGGGTTGGCCGTCGGCGAAGGAAAGGTCTACATCGCGCGCCTCGACGACGTGCTCGTCGCGCTCGACGCCAAGACCGGCAAGGTCGCCTGGAAGAGCCGGACCGCCGACTTCCACCAGCGCTACTCGGAGAGCATGGCGCCCCAGTTCGTCGCCGGCAAAGTGCTCGTGGGCAGCGCCGGCGGCGAGTACCGGACGCGCGGCTTCATCGCCGCATACGACGCGACGTCCGGAAAGCAGCTCTGGCGCTTTCACACAACCCAACCGGGCACGTGGGGCGGCGACGCCTGGAAGCACGGCGGGGGCACCGTTTGGACCACGCCCGAAGTCGATCCGAAGCTCGGCCTCGTCTACGCGCACACCGGCAACCCGTCGCCCGACGTCAACGGCTAGCGCCCGGGCAAAGACCTCTACACGTCCTCGATCGTCGCCCTCGACGTCGCCACGGGGACGCTGAAATGGTACTTCCAGAGGAGGTCCATCACGACATCTGGGACTACGATGCCGCGCAGCCGGGCCAGCTCTACACCGTCGAAACGAACGGCGAGTCGATCCCGGTGATCGGCCAGGCGGGCAAGGACGGCTTCTACTTCGTCCTCGACCGGCGGACCGGGAAGCCGGTCTTTCCCGTCTACGAAGTCAAAGTCCCGGCGGCGCCCGCGTGGCAGCACGCCTACCCGACACAGCCCCAATCGAGCATCCGCCTCGTCCCGAACGCGGTCACCCAGGTCCCAGTCGGTTTCCGCGCGGCGCCGATGTGGACGCCGCCGCGCCGGCAGCCGTTGCTGGAGCAGCCCGGCGCCGAAAACGCCGGGCCCGAATGGAGTCCCGGCGCCTACAGCCCACGCACCCACGACGCCTACATTCCCTCTGGGGGCTACTCGCCGTGGCTCTACGATGCGATGCCGAACGAAGTGAACTTCTACGGCTCGACGGGCTCGCCGCCGACGATACCAAAGCTTTCGACGTACGGGCTCTTCACCGCCGTCGACACGCGGACGGGCAAGATCGCTTGGCGCATCAAGACCGCGCACATCGTGGTCAGCGGCGTTGCCGTTGCGGGCGACCTCCTCTTTTGGGGGCTCGACGACGGCACGTATCTTGCGCAGGACGCGCGCACCGGCAAGACGCTCTGGAAGTGGCACTCCGCCCTGCCCGGGATCGGCGGCGCCAACGGCGCGGGGGCCATCTACCTAGTCGGCGGCCGCGAGTACGTCGTGATGCCGTTCGGCGGGAACAGCCACATCCGCGGCGATAACGGCGCCACAACCTCGCCGCTCGGTGACGCCCTCGTCGCGTTCGCGCTTCCCGGCAAGGCCGGCGGCGAGCCGCGCGTGGTCGACGCCCAGCCGGTGCAAGTTCCGGTCGGTGCCCCCGCCAAAGTCACCGGGAGTTCGATCCGGCCGGCCGGGACGCGGATCGTCGAGATCGTGGCGCACGACTTCAACTACTATCCGAACCGCTTCAGGGTGAAGGCCGGGCAGCAGGTCGCCGTCCACATCGTCGACACGGGCAACCTCCCCATCGGCTTCGCCGTCGATCTCCCGACCGGTGCGATCGGCCTCTCGCGGGCGCTCATGCCGGGTATGGGGACGTACTTCGCCTTCAGGGCTCCGGCGAAGCCCGGCGACTACGCAATTTTCAGCTCAATCCAGCCCGATACGTATTACGCGAGCGGCGGCACCATGACGGTCCAGCGCGACCCATAACGGCGGGCCGCCTACTTTGTCACGCCCATTTCGAAATTTTCTGGAATTTTATTGTAGGAGAATCTGCGCTTGAGATTTATCCCTATTTGTCACCGCCGCTTCGCGTGCGTGGCTCTTCGCGCTTTCGTTTGCCGCGGCAAGAGCGGATCCGACGCCGGCGCCCAGCCCCGTGGCAAATCCCGCCGTGCCCCCGGCCACCCCGGCCCCTACCGCAAAACCAAAGAGTCTTACCTTCAAGGGCACGTTACGCGCGTACCAGTTCGATCGCGAAAACGTCGCTCCGACCAACAGCCAGTCCGCGACGAATTTCCTCGCAGGCATCCATAGCGACTTCGCCTTCGGAACGGGCTTCAGCCTCGGCGCGAGCTACTACGGGGCGTACGCATTTGGACTCAACGGCCGCAATCCTCAGGTTCAGGGAGCCGCAGGTCTCGTCGACAATACGCTCCCCGCAGCCACACTGTCGCGTTTCCCGAGACATATCTCCAATACACGTCGCCACGACTGAAGGCGACGGTCGGCAATCAGCTCCTCGACGAAAAGTGGGCGCCCGCGTCGGACTCGCGTGTCAAACCCGTGGCCTCCCAAGGCATCGAAGCATCGTACAACGTGGCACCGGATCTCACGGTAAGTGCGGCCCGCGTCATTCGCTTCGAAGGACGCACGGCATCGGCGTTCACCCGCGACACGCTGCTCACCAGTTCCGTTCTCGGCGCCCCGGCGCTTCCGGCTCGTCCGGAACGACCGACTTCGGGCTTCTTGCTTGCGAACATCAAGTACGAGGCGCCGGCCGTTTCCATACTACTCGAGAATTACAGCTTCTACGACATCGCGAGTCTGCAGTACGGAGAAGCCAACGTAAAATTGTTCGAATCAACGCACAACCCGTTCGTCGCGCTGCAGTACGTCGGCGACAACCAGACCGGAAGCGCCGTCGTCGGCCGCGTGGCGAACCATACGTACGGCGCGGAGCTCGGTGCCGACGTCGTCAAGAACGTGAAAGCGACGATCGCGTACGACGGGTCGCCGACCGGCCTTACCGCCCTTACGGCACCACGTCCATTCGGCGCAGCCGTCGTCGGTACTCGAGCGGCTTTCGGCAGCATCGCGTCGCCGTACTCGACGGTTACGCGACGGACCCGCTCTTCACGACAAGCCTCATAACGGGTCCGGTCGAAACGCGTTCGAGCCGTTCCTACAAGGCGGGTCTCTACTACACGAGCGACAACAAACGTCTCAAATTCTACGCCACCCGCGCGATCTTCGAAAACGTCGGGTTCACGCGTCTCAACACGCAGTACGAGACCGACGGCGACGTCACGTACTTTCTCAACCCGGTCGGCAAAGGCCCGTACAAGGGATTGTCGATTCGCGAGCGTTACGGGGTTCGCAATCAGCCGTTGGTTACGGGGAACCCATCGTTCCAGTACGTGCGCTCGCAAATCCAATACTCGTTCTAAAAACGGGAGCGGCCTGCGCCCCCAAATCGACGGCGATCGATTCAGCGAACCTCCCTTAACAGTCCGAATATTCCGTAAACACCCCAACCTTCGTTGCCTCCCGGGGCTTCCGATCGTACAGTCGGTTTCACCCTGCCCGCAAGGAATCACCGATCGAAATTTTCTGCGTCAGACCCGGCGTCGCGCCCGCGTGTACGCCATCCGTAATTCGGCCATGAACGCACCAAGGACGACGGACTCGCACGGCCCGGTCGCGGTCGTGACCGGTGCGGCAACGGGACTCGGCCGCGCGATCGCGTTCGCGCGGAGCGGTATGCGCGTCGTCGTAAATTACCGCGATCACGAGGACGAGGCGTTAAAGACCAAAGCCGCGATCGAGCCGAATCCGGCATCGTCGAACTCGCGCGCGCCGATGTCGGCGACGAAGCGGCGGTCGCCGAGTTGTTCCGCGCGGCCGAGAACGCATTTGGAACGGCGACCATTCTCGTCAGTAACGCGGGGATCGACGCACTTGGAAAGCCCGTGATCGATTTGTCCCTGGGTGAATGGGAGACGGCGTTGCAGACGAATCTGACGGGCCCGTTTCTGTGTTCGCGTGCGTTCGGCCGACGGCTCCTCGCGGCCAAGCAGCCCGGCAAGATCATCAACATCAGTTCCATTCACGAAGAAGTCGCGCGCTCCGGAGCCTCGGAGTATTGCGCCAGCAAAGGCGGTTTGCGTAATCTTACGCGGTGCCTTGCGCTGGAACTCGCGCCGCACGGGATCACCGTCAACGCAATAGCGCCCGGGATGATGTTGACGCCGATGAATCAGGCCGACATCGACGATCCGAAATGGAGAAGGACGTCGCTACGATTCCCTTGCGGCGAGCCGCGCAACCCGAGGAAGTCGCCGCACTGGCGCTCTTTCTCGCCTCGCCGCAGGCCGATTACATCACGGCTACGAGCTACGTCATGGACGGCGGATTGATGCAAAACCAAGGGCAGGGAGCTTAGAACACCTCGCCTTCCGGCGTTCCGCCGGAGGGTCGCACCCGTTTGGAGAGCTTATGAGACTGACACCCTCGACGTGGCCGCTTCTCGGAGCCGTCACGGTTTGTGCCGCCCTTGCCGTCTGGCTCGCGCCGCCCGCTCGAACGGTCGCCTCCAATCACATCGACTCGCCGATCTCGACGCAAGACCGCGGTGCGAACATTACGGATGTCTGGGCCTTCCTCGACCCCAACAACAACTCGAAGGTCGTCATCATCATGGGAACGCAAGGATTTGTCATCCCGGGCGAGCATTTCGGCATGTCGATCTTCGACCCGAATCTGCGCTATCGCTGGATGATCGCGAATTCCGGCAACCCGCGGCCCGACGAGAATATCGACGTCGAGTACGCACCGGGTGTCGGACGTTTGACCGCGCAGACCGCCACGATCACGTTGCCGAACGGCAAACACTTCACGGCGCAGACGACCATCGCGACGCAGATGCCGCAGCCGAACCCTCCCGTCATCACGACGGATCCGGCGACGGGCGTGAAGTTTTCGCGGGCGTCATGGACGACCCGTTCTTCCTCGATGACACCGGTGCAAATTTGTTCGGCGCGTCCGTGTTGATGCATCCCGGCCATCCGGACAAGTCGCTCATCGGCCGGCGCGGCGGCCGCGATACCTACGCGGGGTTCAATACGCTCATCACTGCGCTCGAATTGCCGGTCTCGATGCTGAAGGGTTCTGCCCGCAAAATCGGCTTTGAGGGGGCGACACAACGCCACGCCAGTCAGACCGAAAGCGACGACGGCGTGATCACGGGTTCCGGTAAATGGAAGACGCTCGACCGCGAAGGTTTCCCGTTCGTCAACAATGCACTGATCCCACCGCCGCTCAAAGACAAGTTCGGGACGTCGAATCCGGAGGCCGACGCCCAAGGCGTTTTCAAGCCCGCGATCATGGCGACGCTCAAAGCGATCGGAACGGACGCCGCCCACGCGCAGATGGTGCTCGCTGCCACCGTGACGCATGGCGATTATCTGTTCCTCGATCCGAAGGTACCAAACTCGGGTCCCGGCGGAGGAAACAACCCATCCGGTGGGCTGCTCAAGAACGGTGGGCGCCGCCTCGAGGACGTAATCCCGACGCTCGCCTTCACGCTGCTCAATAACGGGCAGCTGCTGACGGATCACGTGTTAAAGAACGACAAACCGTTCCGCAACGTATTCCCCTTCGTGGCGGATCCGCACCAGCCCAATGCCCCCGGTCACGAACGCTCACCGTTTTTCCAGTAGGCCTGCGCATCGCGGCGTAACTGTCCTAACTTTCGTTGAACGGCCGCGTCGTCATAGTTAATGTGAAGACATCGCCTGCCGGCGTTCGCCGGGGGGCCGCACCGTTCTGGAGAAGTTCATGAGACTGACACCTTCGACGTGGCCGCTGTTCGGAGCGCTTACGGTTTGTGCCGCCCTTGCGGTCTGGCTCGCGCCGCCGGCTCGAACGGTCGCCTCCAACCACATCGACTCGCCGATCTCGACACAAGAGCGCGGTGCGAACATTACCGATCAGTTTGCCTTCCTCGATCCCAACGACAACTCGAAGATCGTCCTCATCATGGGCACGCAAGGCTTTATCATCCCGGGCGAGCACTTCGGCATGTCGATCTTCGACCCGAGTCTTCGCTATCGCTGGATGATCTCGAATTCCGGCAACCCGCGACCCGATATGAATATCGACGTCATGTATGCTCCGGGTGTCGGACGTGGGACCGCGCAAACCGCCACGATCATGTTGCCGGGCGGCAAGCATTTCACGGCGATGACGACCGTCGCGACCCAAACGCCGCAGGCGGAACCGCCCGTCATCACGACGGATCCGGCGACGGGTGTGAAGTTTTTCGCGGGCGTGATGGATGACCCGTTCTTCCTCGACGACACCGGTGCGAATTTGTTCGGTGCGTCCGTCTTGATGGGCCATCCGGACCCGTCGCTCATCGGTAAGCGCGGCGGGCGCGACACCTACGCGGGATTCAACACGCTGATCACCGCACTCGAAATGCCGGTCTCGATGCTGAAGGGTTCAGCTGCGAAGATGGGCATCGAGACGGCAACGCAACGTCAAGCCGTTCAGACGATCGGCAACGACGGCGCGATCACCGGATCCGGTGAATGGAAGACGCTCGACCGCGAAGGTTTTCCGTTCGTCAACAATGCGCTGATCCCACCGCCGCTCAAAGACAAGTTCGGAACGTCGGATCCGGAGGCGGACGCGCAAGGCGTTTTCAAGCCCGCGATCGTGGCGACGCTCAAAGCAATCGGAACCGACGACGCCCACATGCAGATGGTGCTCGATACCACCGTGACGCATGGCGACTACCTGTTTTTGGACCCCAAAGTACCGAACTCAGGCCCAGGCGGCGGAAACAACGCGGCGGGCGGTCTCCTCAAGAACGGCGGACGCCGGCTCGAGGACGTGGCACCGACCCTTACCTTCACGCTCCTCAATAACGGAAAGTTGTTGACGGATCACGTTCTGAAGAACGACGAACCGTTCCGCAACGAATTCCCCTTCGTCGCGGAGCCGCACCAACCCAATGCCCCTGGTCACGACCCCTCACCGTTCTTCCAGTAGGTCATCATCACGCACGCCCAGGCACGGCCGCCTTCGATCCAGGGAGGCGGCCGTGCGGACAGCGCCGCGATGGCGCGCGGGTGGCTCCGCTTTTTTGCGCTACGCGCGTGCGTCTTCGCTGCGATTGCCGTTTTCGTCCTCGGATCGATTCGAGTGCGCGATTGGTTCGCCAACGAAACCGCGCGTTCGACCTCGAGGCTCGCGGATGCGCCGTCCGCAGCCGAGTCGGCGTTGCAGTCGCGCGAACAAGCGCGCTTCTTCGAGCTGCGGCTCGCTCGCAACCCGGACGACATCGATCTCCTCAACCGGCTCTCGGCACTCTATTTGCAGCGGCTGCGCGAGAGCGGCGCGTTTTCGGACCTGGAGCTCGCTCTGCGGACCGCACGCCGTTCGCTCAGCGTCGTTCCGGCAGTTCGCAACGTGCCGGGTCTTACGTCGCGCGCGATGGCGGAGTTCGCGTCGCATCAGTTCGCGGCGGCGCGCGACGACGCTCGGACGCTCGCGCGCTTGGACGGTTCGGGCACGCCGTACGCGCTACTCGGCGACGCGTATGCGGAACTTGGCAACTATCACGCGGCTGAAGACGCGTACGCGCGGCTTCGCCGGAGAATCGGTGACGTGGATGAGAACGTCGCGACGCGGCGTGCGAGACTTGCCGCACTCCATGGTGACAATGCGACCGCGAAGGATGCATTCTCGCTCGCGCTCACGCTCGAACTGCAGCGCAGCGCACCTTCACCCGAGCGCATCGCCTGGTACTCCTGGCAACTCGGGGACGCCGCTTTCTTCACGGGCGACTATGCGACGGCCCAGACCAAGTACGACGACGCCCTAAGAGCCTATCCCGGATATTTCCGAGCCCTCGCGTCGCTCGGCCGGCTCGATGCGGCGCGCGGTGATTACGCTGCCGCGGAGGATGCGTACGCCGCCGCAATCCGCTCCCTGCCCGACCCGACCTTCGTCGCGGAACTCGGCGACGTGTACGCGCTCGCCGGCGACAGGGCGTCTGCCCGGCGTGAGTATGAGCTCGTCGATTTCATCGGCCGTCTGAGCCGGATCAACGGCGTCATGTACAATCGCCAACTCGTCATGTTCGATGCCGATCACGGTCGGCGCGCAATGTGGGCGTACCGCTCGGCAAAGCAAGAATACGCTACCAGGCACGATATCCTCGGTGCCGACGCCCTCGCGTGGGCGGCCTTCAAGGCAGGGAAAATTGCCGAGGCGCGCGCGGCAGTGCGCGCCGCACTGCGGCTCGGCACGAATGACCCGCGGCTTTTCTATCACGCCGGTCTGATCGCTCGTGCATCCGGCCAAACGCAGGCGGCGCGTGATTTCCTCGAACGTGCCCTAAACCTGAGTCCGGGGTTCGATCCATATCAAGCCGTCACGGCCAGGAACGCACTCGCGTCTTTGAAAACGCGCGGCTAGAAGCGGTCGGACCAGCGGCTGCAGCGGAAGCGGTACTCCGCTGGAAATCGCGCCGGACGACATCACGGACGGCGCGCGTCGAGTTCCGCGATCGCCTGGCGGCGTTCACCAGCCCGACGTGGCTGAACGCTTGCGGAAAATTACCGAGCGGCTCGCCGCTCGAGTCGATCTCTTCGGAAAACAAACCGAGGCCGTTCGCGCAACGCAGTGCGCTCGTGAACGTCGCTTCGGCCCGCGCGCGGTCGTCGCCGAGCGCGTACGCGTGCGCGAGCCAGAACGTGCACATGAGGAACGTGCCTTCGTCGCCCTCGAGCCCGTCGCCGCCGCGATAGCAGTACACGAGGCCGCGCTCGTCCGTGAGTTCGCGCGCGATCGCGGCGATCGCCGCCACGATACGCGGATCGCGCGACGGCAAGAAGCCGACGATCGATAGCATCAGCGCCGATGCATCGAGCGCGTCGCTGCCGAACGATTGCACGAAGCACCCGCGCTGCGCGTTCCAGCCGCGCTCGCACGCCGCCGCGTGGATCGCGTCGCCCACGCGAGTCCACTCCTGCGGACGGTCGCGCGCGCCGAGCGCGGACGCGAGATCGATCGCGGCATCGAGCGCGAGCCAGCACATCACCTTCGAATACACGAAATCGGCCGGCGCACCGCGCTGTTCCCAGAGGCCCTGATCGGGCCGCTCCCAATTGGCGGCGGCGCTGTCGGCGTGCGTCTGCTAGTGGATGAATGAATCGGCGATCTTGTCCTGCGAGACGCAATCGTCGCAACAGGCCGCGACGTGGTGGTCAGATCGATTGACAGACTGGGCGGCGGGGTTGACGACTCCGCCGTCTTCGCGTACCGCGCGCGAACAGCAAAGAATCGCCGTCACCTACAACAACGCCGATTTTATGCTACTTGGCGAACAACGTCCCGAGCATCCCGGGATACTACGCGTCTATCAAGACAACAAACCGAACGACATGAAAATCTCGGACATCGTGAAGGCTATCGCAAACGTCGACGCGACCTATTCAGACGGAATCGCGGGAAAATCATCGTCCTCAACAGCTTTCGCTGGTAAGGCTACCACACGGTTTTTCATGGTAGCGCCAACCGGACTCGAACCCGTCTCTCAGCCTTGAAAGGGCCGCGTCCTAACCGATAGACTATGGCGCCGTGAACGTGGGCCCGGCTGGATTCGAACCAGCGCGCAACCAGTTATGAGCCGGCCGCTCTACCGCTGAGCTACGGGCCCACACCGAGACCGGACACGATTCTACCCTTCTGCCCGTGCTGCGCCAACACCTTAAGCAGCCTCTGCCTACGCCAAGCCTTGAGGAACCTCTGCTTCGTCGCGCTCCTTAGGTCGCGGCTTCTTAGGGCGCGCTCTGGAACGCGGCGCGTCCGGCGTAGTGAGCCGCGGTGCCGAGCTGTTCTTCGATCGCCATCTAGCGGTTGTACTTTTCGACCCGCTCACTGCGCGAGAGCGATCCCGTTTTGATCTGACCCGCTGCCGTCGACACCGCGAGATCGGCGATCGTCGTGTCGCCGGTCTCACCGGAGCGGTGCGAGATGACGCAGCGATAGGCCGCCTTGTGCGCCATGTCGACGCGTCGAGCGTCTCCGTGAGTGTGCCGATCTGGTTGACCTTGATGAGGATCGCGTTCGCGACGCCGTCGCGGATGCCGCGCCGCAGGCGCTCGGTGTTGGTGACGAAGAGGTCGTCGCCGACGAGCTGCACCGCCCTTGCCGACGCGTTCCGTCAAAGCGCGCCAACCATCCAGTCGTCTTCGGCGCCGCCGTCTTCAATTGAAATGACCGGATACGCCTCGCAGATCCGCGTGTAGAAATCGACCATTTGCGCGGTCGTGTACGGCGTATCTTTCGACTCGGGATAGTACGAGCCGTCCGCTAAAAATTCGGTCGACGCGGCGTCCAGCGCGAGCGCGATATCGGCGCCCGGCTCGTAGCCGGCGCGGCGAATCGCTTCAAGCAACGTGTCCAGCGCTTGTTCGAGTGTGCCAGCGGCGGCGCGTAACCGCCTTCGTCGCCGACGAGCGTCGGCAGTCCGCGATCATGAAGAATCTTACCGAGGGCGTGGAACGTCTCGGCGCCGTACCGAACCGCTTCCGCAAACGTCGGCGCACCGATCGGAACGATCATGCACTCCTGAAATTGCAGCGCGCCCTCGGCGTGCTTACCGCCGTTGATCAGGTTCATCATCGGAACGGGCAGCGTGCCGGCGCTCGGGCCGCCGAGATACCGGAAGAGCGGCACGCTGACGCTGGCCGCGGCCGCGCGCGCGATCGCGAGCGAGACGCCCAAAATCGCGTTGGCGCCGAAAACATGTTTGTTCGGCGAACCGTCGAGTTCGATCAGCTCCCGTCGATTTCGCGCTGCGCGGTCGCATCGAGTCCCTCGAGCGCGGGCCCCAGCATCTCGTTGACGTGATGGACGGCGTTTTGTACGCCCTTGCCGCCGTAGCGGCCGGCGTCGCCGTCGCGCAATTCGACGGCTTCATGAACGCCGGTCGACGCGCCCGACGGTACCATCGCTTCTTCGACCGCACCGTAGCTGGTCGCGACGGCGACCGCAACCGTCGGATTTCCGCGCGAATCCAAAACTTCGCGCGCATGAATGCTCTCGATGAGGGGGCGTCCCCCGCCACGTAACGATTCGATCACGGCACCGCGAGTTCTGGGCGCGAGCCAATCTCCCCCCGTAGAACGCTGGTTGACTCAACGATGCGCAACGGCGTTGTCGACTAGGGCGGGGACGCGCCTTACGACGCGCCCGTCAGGTAGCTCAACCATTACTGGCTTTCGCCCCCACAGATCCCATCGTGCCGCTTTCCGGCAATGGGCTCTTCCGGAAGATATCCTGCCTCATGCCGTACCGCCCCGCCAAGGTTGATGGACAACGCGCGGCTTCGGGAGTGGAAAGACGTCCAGCAGAGTGACGTAACGTTCCCACGTCATGCCGCCCTTTTGGCTGCGCTTTCGCAATGCGGTGAACCACGCGAGCTTCACGCATTTGTAGAATGCCGTGAGAGATTGACTATTGAACATGACGCCGAAGTATTGGTAGTGTCCGCGCAGCACGGCTGAGAGCCAGGAGGTGTGCTGCGCCTTCACCGCCGTATGCATACGGTGTTTCAGTTCGAGTCGAATCTCACTGAGCTTGCGAGCCATGCGTTGCGAATGCGTTCGTCGCTTGACCGTAAACTTGCCACCCCGAGTCACGCTGCAATAGTGCGTGAAGCCGAGGAAGGCGAACGTCTCTGGTCGTGGCAACCCCTGGGCCTTTCGATTTCGAGCAGCAAAGCGCCCGAACTCGATCAGCCGCGTCTTGTCCTCATGGAGCGTCAGGCTGAATTTGCCGACTCGCTCCTGCAGCGCCACGAACATCTTGCGTGCATCACGCTCGTATTGGAATCCCAGTACGATGTCATCGGCGTATCTGACCGCAACGACTTCACCGGTCGCAGTGCGCCGGCTCCATTGCCGCACCCAGAGGTCGAACACGTGGTGCAGGAAGATGTTACTGAGGAGCGGGCTGATCACTCCCCGTACGCAAAAGGTAATTTCGCGTTCGATCGGGTGATCCGGAACTGGCGAGGCGCCGCGCCTGTGGTTGACCTGCGACGTAAACGGTAGTATGTTTATGCCAAGTGGCGCGCTCAACCAGCACGCAGAAAGCGCAACGCGTCAATGCCGCGCACCGGCTGCTGGCGGGCGGATTGTGCATCGCCGATGCCGCCGACGTGCTCTCACGCGACTTTGCCATCTCGATGCGACAAGCATACCGTTACGTGCAAGAGGCTCAGATGCTGCGCCGTCCGTTGCCGGTCGCCGAGCCTTCACTGCCCATCACGTTCAAACTTCCCGGCGACGTCGTGCGTCAGTTACGTGCGTACTCTTCTACCAGCGGCATGACGTTGAGCGAGATCGTGACACGCGCGATCAAGGCGTTTTTGGTTTCTGCGACGCGCAGGCATGGCTGAGCGGCGCAAAAGAACGCATCCTGATATCCGCCTGGACTACGTCTTCGATCGTCTCTTACTTGCCAAACTGCAGCAGTCGTACGAGATTCTTGTTCCCGACCGTGTCTGGACCATTAGCGATACGTCGAGTGTGACCGGAGATGAGCATGAAAGTTGCAGCGATTTACGCGCGGGTTTCCTCGGACAAACAGAGAGAAGAACACACGATCGGAAGCCAGACCGCGGCGCTGATCGAGTTCGCCGAGAGTCGGGGTTTTAGCGTTCCACAAGAATGGATCATCGAAGACGACGGATACAGCGGCGCGAGTCTTGTGCGACCAGGTCTTGAGAAATTACGCGATCTGGCAGCGGAGGCGCAGATCGAGGCCGTGCTTATTCATTCGCCGGATCGCTTGAGTCGAAAGTACGCGTATCAAGTTCTACTCATCGAAGAACTCGCCCGTCACGGTGTTGAAACGATATTCGTCAAATCTCCACAGGCGAGAACTCCTGAGGACCATCTCTTGTTGCAGTTTCAAGGAATGATTGCTGAGTACGAGCGGGCGCAGATGCTTGAACGGTCGCGGCGCGGTAAGCGCCACCGCGCTCTCAAGGGTGAGGCAAGCGTTCTAAGCGGCGCGCCGTATGGCTATCGCTACGTCCGCAAGGCCGATGAATCTGCGGCGTACTACGAGGTGATTCCAGCCGAGGCAGACGTCGTTCGGGTCGTCTACGCGCAGTATACCGTTGCCGGGATGAGCATTGGCGCGATCACGCGTTTGTTGAACGCAGACGGCGTTCCAACGCGCAAGCGGAACGCACGGTGGGAGCGTTTGACCACATGGGCGATGTTGCGCAATCCAGCCTACAAGGGAACCGCATGCTTTGGCAAGACGCAATCAGCGCCGCGGCAACGCATCACGCGGCCGATCCGCCTGCGCGGTGGTGTTGCCACGCGCGATAGCGCGCACCACGAACGGCCAAGAGCCGACTGGATTGAAATCGCCGTGCCGGCGATCGTTAGCGATGAAACCTTCGCGCTTGCCCAGGAAGCTCTGGAACTCAACAAGATTCATGCGCCGCGGCGCACCGTTACGCCAAGTATTGTGCAGGGTTTGGTGTCGTGCAGCAAATGTGGTTACGCTCTGTCACGTACGTCGACGCGCTCAAGCGCTCGCACCATCCACTACTATCGTTGCATCGGATCCGATGCATGGCGTCATCTGGGAGGCTCGGTCTGCGACAGTCGTCCGGTACGCCAAGACCTTCTCGATCAAGTCGTTTGGTGCGAGATCGTTAAGTTGCTTGAGAATCCGAATCTCATCCGTGCCGAGCTGGATCGACGACTAACGGCCGCGCGAGATGCTTCACCGACAAAGCAGCGAGAAACGGCGTTGCGACGAGAGCTCACACGCATTCGGCGCAGCATCGATCGACTGATGACAGCATATCAAGAAGATCTCATGCCGCTCGACGAACTACGACTCAGAATGCCAGCACTTCGACAACGCGAACAGGCTGGCCAATCTGAACTGCAGTCAATCATCGATCAAGTAACGAACCGTGATGCGTATCTGCGCCTCGCTGAAACGCTGTCCGCGTTTCTCACTCGCGTACGGTCAGCGGCTGAAACGTTGAACATCCTTGACCGTCAGCGCATCACGCGACTGCTTGTGAAAGAGATCCTCGTCGGCGATACAGCGATCACCCTGCGGCACTCGATTCCCATACCAGCCGGCCCAACAGATGGCGGGCCGCCGGCTTCGGCCGAACGCGGCGGCGAGACGGTCGGAAGCTCGAATTACCTTTTGCGTACGGGGAGTGATTCCCGACCCCTGTGGCGTCCCTGTTTCCGTTGCTGTCCAGCATCCACTCTCCAGAACGCCTGCCTTGAGCCACCGCTCAATGGGCCGGAGTACCCGTGGGTCAGCGATTCTGTGCGCCACCATCCGCAGTAACCATCCGTGGTCAACGGAATCAAAGGAAAACACGACACACTACCCATCTCGAGGATATTCCGCAAGCGGTGCGCGTTGTCCGCAATGGGCACGCATTTGAAGGCCACGAGCTTGTAGTGATCAGCCGCTGCCGACGGGGCGGCCA
>JAABUX010000228.1_pt1 | contig 91230 bp, 78 predicted proteins | sample 5561851 | NCBI WGS metagenome assembly JAABUX01 (sample SAMN10711883, study PRJNA513361) | rock metagenome | isolation source: Antarctica rocks | place: Antarctica: Victoria Land, Richard Nunatak red sandstone | collected 2016-01-03 | reverse complement strand
ATCTGAGCGATACAAAGCTGTATGTTCCAAGGGGAAAGACTACCTATGAAGTCTTGAAACCCATGATCGGCGGAACACTCAACCTCAACGCTATCCGAACCCACTGGAATGAGATTCTTCGCCTCGCCGCCTCCATCAAGCAGGGCACGGTCACAGCCTTGCTGATGCTCAGAAAGCTCGGGAGCTATCCTCGTCAGAACGGCTTCGCCGTTGCGTTGCGCGAACTGGGCCGGATCGAACGCACGCTCTTCATCCTGTCCTGGTTTCAGAGCGTAGAACTCCGCCGACGCGTTCACGCCGGACTCAACAAGGGTGAGGCTCGCAATGCGCTCGCCCGAGCCGTCTTCCTCTGCCGGCTCGGTGAGATCAGAGACCGCAGCTTCGAGCAGCAACGCTATCGGGCCAGTGGCCTCACCCTGGTCACAGCCGCCATCGTGCTCTGGAAAACCGTCTATATAGACAGGGCCATCGCCGCCTCAACACGCAATGGAGTAGCAGCCGAGCCTGACCTGCTCAAATATCTCTCGCCACTCGGCTGGGAGCACATCAACCTCACTGTGGACTACCAGTGGAAAGGCAAACGCCCCGCACAAGGCAAATTCAGGCCTCTGCGAACCCCAAACCACCCTTAGCGTGCTCTATCGTCCGTTTTCTGACGGAACCCCTAGTAGCTCTTCTGGCTGAGGCTCAGGCCCCAGAGTTGGAACATCTTCGGGTGTTTGCGGACGATCAGCCATGCGCCACCCGCGAGGGTTGGAAAGCTCACGATCGCCAGCATCCGAAAACCAACGAGGAAAACCGTCACGCAGACGAACACAATGGCCATCCATGCTGAGAGATCAAGCCCCAGCTTGGCTCTCGGTCTGTTCATTGCCTGGTTGATCGGCAACGGTTCTCCACGTCTGGTCGTGTGCATAGCCGCTCTTATGGGATGGACTGGCCGGTGAGAGAGCCGATCCAGCCCGCACCCCAGCCGAGAACTCCTGCACCGAACAGGGCGCCGAAGAGGCCGGGAATCGCCTCCTGAAAACGGCTGCTCATCATCCGTATGCCAGCGAAGATAAGGCCGCCGAAGCAGATCACAGCACCTGCATAGACGGCCAAGGGTCTTGAACGTTCCCATGAGCGTGGTGCACCGGAGAAGTCCATCGTGCCTTGGCGTGAGCAACCCCGGCGAACGATAGAGCGAGTAGGGCTGGAGCAATGGCGCGGACGGCGCTGGCCGCGCCCAAACATTAGGTGGATGTGAGGCTCGCCATAGGGCGCAGAAGAGACGACCGAGTGGGGTTTTTATCCAGTCGGTCAAGTCGCCCCAAACCTTTCTGCCGGGCTGAATAGAGTTGCTTTGTCGGCACGGTCCAGTTCCTCATGGTCCGAACGAATCTTGTGGCGAAATCAGAGGTCGCGGTTGAGCGCTTCCAGGTATTTCGAGTAGAGGAACAAGCGATCCCTACGCTTGCCACTAGACTCCCGCAAGATTCCGGCTTCAGTCAGCCGCTCCACCGCGGCCGATGCCGTGGGAAAGCTCAGTCCGGAGTTGCGCGCCGCATGGGTGATCGAGAACATGGGATTCGCCTGGGCAAGCTGGTAGATCAGGCGCGCTGAGGGAGTGCCGCGTCCGAACTGCTCGATGGTCTCTTTGTCCCCACGGAAGAGCCGGTCGATCTCAATCGCAGTCTGTACTGCCTGGTTCGCAGTATCCCGCACGCCCTGCAAGAAGAAATCCAGCCATTCCTTCCAGCCCTCATCGTTGCGGGTTCCATTAAGCCGGTCATAGTACAAACGACGATGCTTTTTGAAAAATAGGCTCAGGTAAAGAACGGGCTCATGCAACATCTGCTTTTCGGTGAGCATGAACGTGATGAGCAGTCTCCCCACCCGTCCATTGCCATCCAGAAATGGATGGATCGTCTCGAACTGGGCATGTGCGAGTCCGGCCCGTATCAGCAGGGGGAGGGAGTCCTCTTCGGGATGGAGAAACGACTCCAAATCTCCCAGACATTCCATAACGTACTCCGGCGGCGGGGGCACGTAGGCAGCGTTTCCAGGCCGCGATCCGCCAATCCAATTCTGGCTCTTGCGAAACTCTCCAGGCTGGGCATGACTCCCTCTCCCCTTCGCCAGCAAGACCTCGTGGATCTCGCGAATAAGGCGGAGCGAGAGCGGAAAGCCGCCACGTAGCCGCTTCAGTCCATGATTGAGGGCCGCAACATAGTTGGAGACCTCCTGCACGTCATCGAGGGGAACACCCGGTATTTCTGCGTTCTCATAGAGCAGCAGATCGGAGAGCGAGGACTGCGTTCCTTCAATTTGAGAGGAAAGTACCGCCTCCTTGCGGACGTAGGGTTATAGGAAGAGATTCAGGTCCGGAAAGGCCGAGGTCATCCCATCGAGCCGACCCACCGCCTGATTCGCCTCTGCAAGGATTGTCTGCAGAGAGAGGACAAATCAAGCGTCCGTGAGTCCGGAGGCAGAGGCGCTGGAACAAACGCACGGACTTGCTCCCCGGACACGGTGGAGGTCACGTAGCGGCTCCTGTTTGCGGTTCCTAGACGTTTAGACATCCTTGAACAACCCTGACAACTATTAAAACATGATGGCTTATCCTTGAATAGCCGAGTCGTTGTTAACGGTTCGCGGGGGACATCGCAATTACCTGTCACTCCCCACAGATTGGATCACTGCACTCGCGAGCCAGCCTGGAAAACCGGGGGCTTTGCAGCGCGACTTTCTGAAGCTCGGTTCGGGGAACCTTTTCCTCGATCTTCTTCAAAACGGCGTGAACTCTTTGCGGGCCGGCCCACGCAAGAGCGCGGACGATCTCTCCGGCGGGTTCCGTAGCGCTGCCAAGACGGCACATGCGACAGGTGGAGCACCAGCTTTCCGAGATTCAGTTCTCGGCTCCTGCCGGATGTCCAATAGACCATCTGAACTGGCACCTGAGTTGTTAGTCCAAGAGCATTCGCGGATGTGGCACCTGAGGGCACAATCACTTCACCCCGTTGCTTGGACAACTCTTCGATGAGCAGATGGGCAGACGGAGCACTGCTTCCGAAACGGCTGACAATGGGCAACACGTAGGTTCCTCTGCCGACCCTCATCAGCTTTTGCTCGCGAAAGAGTGAAAGGAGAGCTTGATTGATTGCAGCCCTTGCCCCCAGATCCAAGAATATCTCGGCGCCGACCGGAGTGCCCTCGGGTAATCCTGCGGCTCTGCGGAGGATCGTTTCGGCATGACTTTTCATAACCCATTTTGCCGGATGTTGGGTCCATCCCCCAGTTCAAAGGATGTTGTGAATTGGCCCAAACGCACTTCCATAATCGGGAGTCGATTGGGAGTTCATTCCCATCTGCTCCCAAATAAGAAGTTGGCAGGTGAGGCGCTCGATCTCAAGAGCTTGAGTACCACCGTACCAACCTTCTCATTGGCTTCCACTTTGCCTCCGGCATCGCCCTGTCCGTATACATCCATCGAGAGCCTTGCCGGTGAGCGTTATCTCTCGTGCTGCTCTCGTTGAGAGCATCTGAATGACGGCCCGATTCTGATTGACGCCTTCACCTTGGAAGAAAGAACGTCTCATCACTCCGGTTTCGACATCGACGGAGGCGCCGCGTCTGGTGCGCTGCCCCACGCCTTGTTCGGCACCGGCCCCATGTTGAGCACAAGCCTTCCGCCATTCTCAATATCGAAATGGCTGAACCAGGGCTTATTCCAGTATTTGCCATTCAGAGTGACAGATTGGATATACATATTCTTCTCTGAATTATGATTGGCCACAATCTCAAAGGTCTTTCCGTTTCCCATGTGGAGACTGACCTGATCGAAGATGGGGCTGCCCAGAATGTAATTCGGACTCGATGGATCTACCGGATAAAAGCCCATCGCGCTCATGACGTACCACGACGATGTCGAACCCTGGTCATCCATGCCCGGAAAAGCTAGGCCGGATTTATCGCTGCCATACATCTGCCGGAGAATCTGCCGCGTTAGTGCCTGCGTCTTCCACGGTTGCCCGGCCCAATCGTAGTAGTAGGCGGCCTGCTGGTCCGGCTGGTTCCCCTGAACATACTGCCCGATCACACCTGTACAATCCCGGCAAATGCCTCTGGGGTTATAAGGCGCGCTGAAAAACTCATCCAACTTCGCTGCGAACTTCTCTCTGCCGCCAAGCAGATTGATCAAACCTTGGACATCATGCGGAACCAGCCACAGAGTCGACCACCCGGAAGCTTCCTTCATCATGAAGTTGTAGTAAGGCTCCCGAGGATCAAAGGGAGAGATCCACTTACCATCTGCCGTTCTGCCGCGCATAAAGCCTACCGATGGATCGAAAACGTTACGGTAGTTATGCGCTCGCTTCAGGAACATCTGGTAATCATCCTCCTTGCCAAGCTTCTTGGCGTACAGGGCCAGCGCATAGTCGTCCCAGCTGTATTCCAGCGTAGTTGCTGCGCCTGCCTTGCCTCCCGCATACGGAGGACTGGGGTTGCCAGGCGGAATAACATCTGAAATCCAGCCGTTCTGCATATATTCGCCCAGGTATCCCCTCGGACCATTCACATCCATGGCATTTTTGCGCAAATATTCATAGGCTGCGGCCCAGTCAAAGTTAAGACCGCGCTCCCAGTCACCCAGATACATAAACACGGCATTGTCGCCATGAAATGAAGTGCCCATATAGCGTGATTCGCGGGCCATATCCAGTTGGGAACGCAGTATGTCGACCTTAACTTCAGGCTCGAGCAATGTGAGCAGCACAATCTGGTTCCTGCCGGTATCCCAGAACGGCACAGGATCATAGCGGTCGTACTCTGCCGTCTTTGACTCCCCATCCAGCCCTGTGAACTGCTCGCCCTTCCTCGCAACTAGACGCGGACTGGCGAAGGAGTGGAGCAGGCACGAGTAGAACAGCATCTTTTCTTTCTCGCTCCCACCTTTAATCTCGATCCGGTCCAGCTTTCTGGACCACGCATCTTCCGCCTGCTTCCTCACGCGGTCGAAGTCCCAGCCCGGATCTTCCGACCGGAGTCTCTCCTCAGCCAGGGCATAACTCGGGCCATGCGCAATCTTGACTAGGACCTGCTCGCCCTCAGTAGTAGAGAACTGTAAATAGGCGCCGGCGTACTGCCCCGATACTGTACGCGCATCGAATTCTACATCTTTATCGCCCAGCAGGGATCCCCGTGTTGGCCGATGCGCTGGAGGAATTTGCTTGAATGTGCCGAATGACTTGAACGGCCTGGAGAATTCCGCAACAAAGTACCCATGGTCGAGTTCGCTCCCGTGGTGCCCAGATCTGCCGCGTTGAGCTTGTCCTCGCACAACGTAGTCGCCCACTATCTCGACATCTCCACCCGCCCCGCCCAGGTCGAGCACAACATGCGCCTTTTCCGTTGCCGGAAATGTAAACCGGTAAATGCCGGTCCAGGTTGTTGCAGAGAGTTCTACCTTCGTCTTGAAGTCGTCGAGATAGACAGAGTAGCACCCTGGTGAAGATTTCTCGCGTGCCTTATCGTAGACTGACGCGCTGCGCCATGGAGGAACTGTCCAGTCACCAACAACTGGCATCACCGTTGGTCCGCCACCCGCTCCACTCGAAAAGCCGAACATGGTCGGGTTCGGATAGTAGTAGGATGCCGGGACCCCCATCACATATTGCAGATCCAGGTTGGCGTTGATGGGAGCTATTTCGGTGGAGCCGTCAGGCAACACAGCTCCCGGTGATGTAAATCCCGAGTAAAGCTGTTCTCCGGGTGGCGGCGCATTCCCGATCAGCTTCTGGTCGTCCAGGGGTGCGGTTCCGACTAGGCCGTTTGCGTAATGCACTGGCCTTTTGCCTGAATGTGGCGTGCTTTGGGCTCGCACATTGGTTAGCAGAAAATATCCAAACAGCAGAAATACAGATAGAACTCCTCTGCCTCGTTGGATAAATGTCATTACCAAGCTCCTTATTTCGTCTGTTAATTACATTTGGAACAGCCCCGTGCCACTGGCAATTTTCATGAACCGAACACCAATTAGGCCAGCTCGCACGGGAGCTGGTCTAATTGGTGTCCGGCGGGTTAGAAGAGAATCTTCAAAGACATCTGTAGCTGGCCGCGGAAAGTTCTGCCTGCTTTAGCGATCCATGCCAGATGACGTTGATGGGGGTTCCGTGCGGTTAAGGGTGTCGTACAGTGGCTGCGCAGGCTTCAGTTTTGGATCTTCCTCGACAGCAGATACGGAGAGAATGCGGATCTTGTCATTGTTCGGAAGTGTGAGTGTTTGTGGAGCTCCGGAGAGTTCGATCGGGTATGCAAATAGGTAGGAGTATGCGTACGGCTGGTTGAGGCCGTCGGGCGTGTGGTGATGCGAGGCGTACCAGGCAAGGTCCGCGCGCTTCACATAGCCAGCATCCAGACGGATGTAGTCCTCGGGATAACGGGGCGCCGAGTACCGCTCCCGCGCCTGCTCGTCGGCTGGAGGCCAGGCGGCGTGATTTGCCGAGATCGCCCAGTCGCGCTCCTCCAGAGGGGTCTTCCAGAGACGCGTGTCCCACTGGCCGATAAATCCTCCCCAGTCCTGAATAGTGAGCTCAACCGGCGTACTGCCGGCCCGGAACGTGGCCCTTTGATCTCCGCCCATTGCGGCCGCGAGGATATAGATGCGGTTGTACTGGCCCTTGGGCAAGTCGATGGTCTGGCCACGCGCGACCACCGCATTCGGCGCTCCTGTGCTAGCCGGCGCCAGGTGAAACTGCACGCCGTGATAGCTGATCTCGGCTGGCAACATCTCCGCCGGTAGGGCATCGCCCTTGCCATCAAAGCCCCCGCCTTCCGTTTTGGTGTCATCATTGCTGGCGACGGCGAGATCGTAGTGAAGCGGTACCGGCTGCGAATGACTGGGATCAAGCTTCCCGGTTGCGGTACCGAGGCGTATGGCGAAGCTCCGTGGCTGGTAAGCCGTGAAGGAGGTGGCGAGCGCACCACCGTCTACATTTGCTGATCCAAGCGGCTGCTCCTGTGCGTTGACCTCGCGGGCGGCGGTGACCGGTGCGGCAAAGGAGACGCGTACGTCCGGCGCCGGCTTGCCGTCAAGCTCGACCATGCGGATAACCACCTCGTCGCTCGCCTCAGCCTTCTTCAGCGCCAGCACACGGATGCGGGAGTTGTTCAGATGGAACAGCGAAAGGCTCTTTCCGAGCTGTCCCGGGTGTTGGGTCGTCTCGAAGGCGATCAGCGGATCATTGAGACGGTAGGCCTGCCAGTCTGTCTGCGATTGACGCCAGTCGCCTGCGTGCCCCGCGATACCGAACAGGAAGTCGTGATGACCCCAGTCCTGGTTGGCCTGGTCTGTATAGCCCGGCTGACGCCCGTTGCTGGCCGGCTGTATGCCGGGGGAGCGGAGCAGTGTGAGCCGCAGCGTGTTGTCGTTCGGCTTGTCGGAGCCGTTCTTGCAGTCGGTCAGAATCGTCGCTCCAAAGTTGCCGCTCTTATCGGTAAGGTCGATCCAGCGATGAGAAGCGACTTCGAACTGACGCTCCTGGGCATTTGGTCTTTGAATCGTGCCAACCTCCCAGTTATAGGTAGCGTTCTGATTGGCTGCGCTCAGCGGGAACGATGCCTTAAGATTGGCGGCTAACGTCTTCCAGTCGATCGCGTTGCCGAACTCCACGCGATTGCCGGCATCGCCCGCCGAGAGGCTGACCGTCTGGACGAATTTCGAGTTCTCGGTCTCCCGTGTCACCTCGATCGAGACACGAACTGGTCCGTTCTCCTTAATGCGAACCTTGGCGTTACCGCCAACGTAAGCGCGTGGCGCTGCCTGCTCCTGATCGAAGTCCATATTCCAGGCAGGCCATTGCAGAGGCCTGTCGGTAGAGATGGCCAGACGGATGGGAGCCGAGAGCAGGTCCTTCTTCAGAGTCTTGTCATAGATGCTCGACACATCGCCATTCTGATCGAGCTGCACACGGTAGCGAGCATTTTCAAGCGATGAAGCCGTCACCTTGAGCGTCGAATGCGGAGTGGAGCTTGCGGCAGGCGACACGTCGTACACGGCGTATCCGACAGAGGGAGTCTTGGCCAGGAAGAGAACTTTGCCGTCCTCGATCTGCGATAGTACCTCCTTCCCTTGCGGGTCAAGGACGCGCACCGCTTTAGGCGTTCCGCGCGGAAAGTTGACGTTGGCTTCCACCACATCTTCCCGTTCGATATTGAGCGGGTTGAAGACCACGATCGGCGTTCCCTTGCCTTGGGTGTTCAGGCCCGAGGCCACCGCTTCGGTCGCGTCGGTGAGAACACCCGCGAACTGGTTCGCCACGATGACATCGTCATTCCAGGCAAACTGGTACGCGCGTGGAGTCGCCGTCCCGGCTCCCGTATCGTGAAAATGTCCGGCCAGTTCCAGCATCCAGGCGTCGTTCAGCCGATGTTGGGGATAGGTCCTGCCGCCAAGCCATTCCGCCGCGATCGAGGCCTTCTCAGCGGCATCGGCAAGGAGCTCGTTCTTGATGATCCAGCGCTTGTGATATGCCTGCGACGTCAAGGAGCCGGCGGAGTGATTGATCAGTTCGAGATCACCCTGGTATTGAGGCATACGCGAAGTCATCGCGGGCGTGATGTCGTTGAACATCTGGTCCGCCACAGACTCTACAACATGCACCGGGCCCTCACCGACTTGTACCGCAGGGGCTTTCGGCTCGGAACTCTCCGCGCCTGGTGAAGAAAAGGGTCGGCGTGGAGTCGGCAGCACTGTTTCACTCTTGGTGACGATTGCCTCCAAAAGCTTGACCGAGGACTCCTGCGTGGCGCCTCCAATGTCGCCGGTGCCGACGTAGTGGTAATCGGCAAAGACGCCGGTGGCCTGGCCGTCCAGATCGATACGCTTGACCCAGTTCTGCTCGAGCTCTCGCGGCCTCTCAAAATACCGCAACTGCTGCGGTGTGAGCCGCGCCCTCTCTTCTGCGGTCAACTGCGGCGGAGGCAGCGGTTTGGGCTCCTGGCTGAGATCGGTATAGACGTTGCTGCCATACCCACCAGGATTCAATGCTCCAAGAACGCTCTTGCCATCGGGACCGACCCAGATGCCAACATTGAACGGGATACCCTCCGGTGTGCGTTCGGGGGAGTCCGGTCCGCCGATCTTTGGCGCGGGCTGCCAGGCCGCGCTGAGCTTCTGAGTCGAGAAACCCTTGACGCCGGAGTGCGCCAGAATGCTGGGTAACGAAGCAGGAAATCCGAAGCAGTCGGGCAACATGTACTCTGTGCTCGCCTTGCCAAACTCGTCCCGGAAGTAAGTATTGCCGTAGAGGACCTGGCGAAAGATCCCTTCAGCGCTGGGAAGGTTTACATCTCCTTCTTCCACAGAGGAGCCAGCGGGAAACCAGCGGCCCGCGGCGACATACTGCTTCATCCGGGCGTAGTCGGCCGGGTAGTACTCCTTCATCAGGCGATATCGATTGGCGCCGGTCCAATTGAAGACGTAGTGCGGGTACTTATCGATGTAATCGAAGTTCACGCGCAGGGTCTTCAGTAGGTACTCGCTGATGGTCTGCGGAAATTCCCAGCGCCATTGCGTGTCAAGGTGCGCATAGGGAACGACGTACAACGTAGGGGTCTTGGTGATGTCCGGAGCCTTCATCGTCTGGCCAAGAACCCCTATGGGCAAAGAGAACGCTGCCACAGCCGGCATGATCCGGGTCGCTCGAAGCGACCGGCAGATGGTCTTTACTGCAACAAGAAAAGGCATCATTCTTTTGTTCTCTCCGCACTCAACATGATGAGGTCTAGACCTCTAATTCTGAAGAGAGTAGAGCATACACTTTTTTCAGTTGTGTTTCGCCCGGCCCAAATCGCAACTTGCTGTGGCCTACCTTCCCCGAGATCGCGGGCAGGCCTATGATGCTCTTCAGGTAGCCTTGCCAGCCTCTAGCTTGCCGGTCGTTGAAGTCGGGCAAGTGGCCGAGATCATTTTTGGCGGCTGAATGATGCGTGTTGGACATCGGCCGCAAAACAGATCTGATCAGAGTGTCCCTAGGCCTTTCAGCCCCACAAGCCTCACACTGATAGGGTGACCTCCGAAAACACCCTCTACGTCGCCACGACCAACCCTGGCAAACTCCGCGACTTCGCCTCCGCCCTCACCCCAACTCTGAAGCCAGCCCTCACCCTCCTTCCGCTACCCAACCTCGCCGACCTCCCCGAAGCCCCCGAAGAAGAGTCCACCTTCGAAGGCAACGCCACCTCGAAAGCCCTCTTCTACTCCACGCATGCCCCCGGCCTCACGGTCCTCGCCGACGACTCCGGCATCGAGGTCGACGCGCTCCACGGCGCCCCCGGCGTCCGCTCCGCCCGCTTCGCCGACGACCTCCACTACACCACCCGCCGCCCCCTTCCCCCCGACCAGCGCAACAACCTCTGCCTCCTGGACGCCCTCGCCTCCACCCGCGAAGCCGACCGCCTCGCCCGCTATCGCTGCGTCCTCGTCGCCGTCCGCGACGGCGTCGTCCTCGCCACCGGCTCCGGCTCCGTCGAGGGCGAGATCCTCGCCATCCCCCGCGGCAACGGCGGCTTCGGCTACGACCCCCTCTTCCTCCTTCCCGACGTCGGCCGCACCATGGCGGAGCTCGCACCTGAAGAGCGCCACCGCTTCAGCCACCGCGGCCGAGCCCTCGACGCTCTGCTCGCAAATCTTCAGCAGAGCCACCTTATCGCACAAATCTAACGGTAATCGCACACCCCCACTGTGATTTCTTGACGCCTGTTTCCGCCCGGCGGAATAATCATCGTGCCCGGGCTTCTCCCGCAGACGTCCAGGCTGCCTCGCATCCCGGAGCCTTCAGGAGCCCACATGGCCGCAGCCGCACCTGTCGCACCACCCGACAACTCCGCCAGCGCGGGTCGCCACGGCGTCCAGCCCCTCCGCGCCGGCCAGGGCCATTCCTTTCTCTGGCGCAAGCTCCACTCCCTGTCCGGCATCATCCCCATTGGCGCCTTCCTCGTTGAGCACATCGTCTCCAACTTCGAAACCTGGAACGGCCCCCTCGCCTACGCCCAGCAGGTCAAGTTCCTCAACGGCCTCCCCCTCGTCCGCATCCTCGAATGGGTCTTCATCTTCCTCCCCCTCGCCTTCCACGCCCTCTATGGCGTCTTCATCACCATCCGCGGCCGCGCCAACGTCAACGTCTACCCCTGGGCCGGCAACTGGATGTACCTCTCGCAGCGGTTCACCGGCCTCATCGCCCTCGCCTATATCGTCTACCACGTCTGGCGTCAGCGCTTCTCCGGCGTCTCTCTCCCCGAGCACCCCGGCGCCGCCTTCCACAAGGTCCAGGTCGAGCTCTCCCACCCCTGGGTCCTCGCCGTCTACATCATCGCCATGGTCGCCACCACCTGGCACTTCAGCTACGGCATCTGGCTCTTCGCCGCCAAGTGGGGCATCACCCCCGGGGAGCGCGCCCGCAAACGCTTCGGCTGGGTCTGCGGAGCCACTGGCGTCGCCCTCTGCCTCATGGGCTTCATCTCCATCTACGCCGTAGTCTGGAAGTACCCCAACGCCCCCGCTGACGTCATGCCCGCCCAACCCGCCGGCATCGTCCAACCCGCACCGACAACAGCACTCCCCGGCACCACAAACCCAACGCAACCCGGAGAGGTGCGCTGATGGTGCCCCTCTTTTATCTCGCTTTATCGGGATTGGGTGCCGTAGCGATTGCGTCTGCGATCACACGCCATATCGTTTTGAAGCGGCAGGCGCGAGCTAATGGACTACTCGATCCTTCAACGAGCCTACTGACCGCGGTGGCAGAAAAGCGGACGATTCAGAGTTTGCCAAAAGGTGCAGTTCGCTTTCGATACAGACTGCTGAACGCCGCCTCCGCAACGTCTTCCTTCGCATTCAGAGCTCTTATCGAATTCTGGCCGCTTTAAGTATTTGCCTTTGCTTCTGAGGTAGGTCCGGGCTTCAGCCCGGACATTCAACACGAGAACGAAATTGGGCTTTAGCCCCCGGATATGCTCTCTTTCAAAGCCCCTGAGGTAGCAATCAATGGCAGCAGCAACCCCAAGAATCATCGTCGTAGGCGGAGGCCTGGCCGGCCTCTCCGCCGTCATTAAGATCGCCGAAGCCGGCGGCAAGGTCGATCTCTTCTCCATCGTCCCCGTCAAGCGTTCGCACTCCGTCTGCGCCCAGGGCGGCATCAACGCCGCCAAAAACCTCAAAGGCGAAGGCGACAACGTCCTTAAGCACTTCGACGACACCATCTACGGCGGCGACTTCCTCGCCAACCAGACCCCCGTCAAGCAGATGACCGCCCAGGGCCCCGCCATCATCGACCTCCTCGACCGCTACGGCGTCCCCTTCAACCGCACGCCCGAGGGCCTGTTAGACTTCCGCCGCTTCGGCGGGACGTTGTATCACCGGACAGCGTTTGCAGGAGCGACCACCGGCCAGCAACTCCTCTACGCGCTCGACGAGCAGGTCCGGAGATACGAGTCCGAGGGCAAGGTCACCAAGTACGAGGGCTGGGAGTTCCTCTCTGCCGTCCTTGACACCCACGGCGCCGCCCGCGGCATCGCCGCCATGGACCTCCGCTCCATGGAGACCCGCACCTTTCCTGCCGACGCCCTCATCATCTGCACCGGCGGCATCGGCGCCATCTTTGGTAAATCCACCAACTCCGTCGTCTGCACCGGCTCCGCCCAGTCCGCGCTCTACCAGCAGGGAGCCTTCTACGCCAACGGCGAGTTCATCCAGGTCCACCCCACCGCCATCCCCGGCGAAGACAAGCTCCGCCTCATGTCCGAGTCCGCCCGCGGCGAAGGCGGAAGAGTGTGGGTCCCCAAAGACAAGAACGACAAGCGCGTCGCAAAAACTATCCCCGAGGCCGAACGCTTTTACTTCCTCGAAGAGTGGTACCCCAAGTACGGCAACCTCGTGCCTCGCGACATCGCCACCCGCGCCATCCACCGCGTCGTGTACGAACTCGGCATGGGCATCGACGGCCAGCCCATGGTCTACCTCGACCTCACCCACATCGATAGAGAGACGTTAAACAGAAAGCTAGAAGGAATTTTAGAGATCTACGAAAAGTTCGTCGGCGACGACCCCCGCGACGTCCCCATGAAGATCTTCCCCGGCATGCACTACACCATGGGCGGCCTCTGGGTCGACTTCAACCAGCAGACCAACATCCCCGGCATCTTCGCCGCTGGGGAGGCCGACTACTCCATCCACGGAGCCAACCGCCTCGGCGCGAACTCCCTCCTCTCCTGCATCTACGGAGGCTTCGTCGCCGGCCCCTGCGCCATGGAGTACGCCCGCTCGCTCGCCCCGCAACCCGGCGACGGCGGCCACGCGGCCGAGCTCGCCCGCCAGAACGAGAAGAACGCCCACCTCCTCAACAACGCCGGAACCGAAAACCCCTTCAAGATGTGGCGCGAGCTAGGCGACACCATGACCCGCCACGCCACCATCATCCGCTACAACGCCGGCCTCGCCGAAGCCGACGCCAAGATCGTCGAACTCCTCGCGCGGTACAAAAACATCAACCTCGCCGACAAAACCCAGTGGGCCAACACCAGCTTCGCTTTCGCCCGCCAGCTCGAAAACATGCTCCACCTCTCCCGCATCGTCGTCCAAGGCGCAGCCGCCCGCGACGAGAGCCGCGGCGCCCACTACAAACCCGACTTCCCTGAACGCAACGACGCCCAGTTCCTCAAAACCACCAAGGCCGCCTTCCACGACGGAGCCCCAAAGCTCTCCTACGAAGAGGTCGACACCCAGTTCATCACCCCACGCGCCCGCAACTACGCCGCTACGGCATAAACGCTCACGATCACCGGCAGATATCGTCAGCACCAGATTTCGCCATCCAAGGAAGAACTATGAGCGGACACCCACTTCTCACCACCAACGTCTACATCGGCATCGTGGTCGTCTTCATCGCCATCATGCTGTACTGGTTCTTCTACAACCGCAGGGTGAGATCGAAGCAGTCGACTCTGGACGAAAAGGGCCGCCTCCCTGTCAGCAAGGAAGAAGGCATTGCGGACGGCACGAAGTCCAAGAGGCGCCCCTGATTTCTGAGCAATGTCTTTACAAATGACAACTGCGGAGGGCAAACCCCGAGGCACCACGTTTCCGCAACATTCGATACCCACCAGAGGACATCCCGTAGCCACGAGTAGGCCAATCATGAAGATTGTCGTGCGGATTGAGATGGAGGATGAAAGACGCTTCGAGTACTACGCCGGTGAACCCGCAAGCTGTCCACCCATCCCGCGCGTCGGCGAATATATCTCTCTCGACGAGTACACCGGTCACATCGTCGGCGTCGGGCACTACCTCCAAAAAAACTCCGTCGGCCCTGTGCTCTACATCGAAATCGACACGGTAGATTCTCCCAACGGCATCCCGTCCCGACTTCTTTAGACACATTTGAGACGTCAACTATGAAAGTGGGGCACAGGCCCCGAAGGACACGCACAATGGCCACAGCCGTCCAGACCCCCAGCACCACCCACACCCCCATCGCCCAGTCCGAGACCGCTTCGCGGACATCGCAGCGCACCACCAAGGTCGAGATCAAGCGCCAGGCCAAGCCGGACGCCCCCGCGCGCACCGAGAAGTTCGAGATCCCCTACCGCCCCAACATGAACATCACCTCGCTGCTCGGCGAGATCGCCTGCGACCCCGTCACGTCGGCCGGCGAACAAACCACCCCCATCGCCTACGACGCCAACTGCCTCGAAGAGATCTGCGGCTCCTGCGCCATGCTCATCAACGGCAAGGCCCGCATGGCCTGCTCCGCTCTCGTCGACAAACTCACCCAGCCCATCACCCTCGCCCCGCTCTCCAAGTTCCCCGTCGTCCGCGACCTCGCCGTCGACCGCTCCGTCCTCTTCGAAAACCTCAAGCGAGTCAAGGCCTGGGTCCCCGTCGACGGGAGCTACGACCTCGGCGAAGGCCCTCGCCAGTTCCCGCAGCTTCAGGAGCAGCTCTACCCGCTCTCGAACTGCATCTCCTGCACCATCTGCATGGAGGTCTGCCCCCAGTTCAACGACCAGACGAACTTCGTCGGCGCCGCTACCATCGCGCAGGTCAAGCTCTTCAACAACAACCCCACCGGCAAGGTCCTCAAAGAAGAACGCCTCCGCGCCCTTGCCGGAGACGGCGGCATCCAGGAGTGCGGCTTCGCCCAGAACTGCGTCGAAGCCTGCCCCAAACAACTCCCCCTCACCGAAGCCATCTCCGACGTCAACCGCGACGTCATCGTCCAGCAGGTCAAAGACTTCTTCACCCGATAGCGCACAATGCATACTTGGCGCGACTCCCTCTTCCATCTTTGGAGCAGGCTGCGCGGCAAGCCGGTTGTTGAATTTGCCGAGGATGACCGAATAGCCCAGATCGAACCATGGATCGAGCCCTTCTTCAAAGGCGTCATGCTGGATACGGAGCCTCTGTTTATCAGCAACGAATCCACGATCTGGGACTTCGACTTAGGAATCGCCGAGGATATTCAGCACAGGTGCTCCGTCTTCGCAGGTCGTCCAGTGGAACTCCACGAACTCTCGCTTCCACTCTGGCAGCTCATTCCGCGGATAAGTCCAAAGGCAGACCCTCGCAGACCGGCTGATTCTGACTTGAAGGTCGACCCGTGAAAGCGTACCCTCCCACCATGAGCGAACTCGTCTTCGAGGTCACACAGGAAGAAGATGGTGGCTACTGCGCCAAGGCGATCGGTGAAGGAATATTCACACAGGGGGATACCTGGGAAGAACTTCGCGAGATGGTGCTGGACGCGACCAAAGGCTACTTCTTTGACTCAAACCCGCCCGAAAGCATTCGTCTCCACCTCATCCGGGACGAAGTGCTGCGCGTTGCGTGAAGATACCGCGAAACGTTCACGGGCGCGACTTCGCCAACCACCTGATCCGCCGTTGGGACTTCCGCGAAATCCGGCAAACTGGAAGTCACATCATTCTTCGCACGGAGAAGCCCTCTGGGCGCACGATCTCCGTACCTGCACACAAACCGCTGAGACCAGGAACGTTTCGGGATCTGATCAACGATGTGGCCGAACACAAGGCCGCGACCGCGGAGGATGTGTTGCGTGATCTCTAGGACAACCCGGGCGCCACATTAGCTATGGGCGAGCTCGACCGTCGCCGCTTCTTCACCCTGAGCCTCGGCGCCGCAGCCGCCACCCGCCTCCGTGCAAACGACCTACCCTCAACAAAGCCCCTTCGCAGCCCCGCCTACTCGGAGGTCACCCTACACTCCGAACCCCACCTCGCCCAGCAGCGCAACGCCCAGGCCGTCCTCATGGGCCTCTCCGACGACAGCCTCCTTAAACCCTTCCGAGCCATGGCCGGCCAGCCCGCGCCCGGCGTCGACATCGGCGGCTGGTACACCTACCTCCCCGCCTATGACTACCAGCACGGCGACGCCGGCTTCGCCCCCGGCCACTCCTTCGGCCAGTGGACCTCCGCCCTCGCCCGCCTCTCCGCCCCCAACCACGACGCCGCCATCGCCGCCCGCGTCTGCGGCCTCCACGCCCAGCTCGCGGCGGCCATCTCCCCCGACTTCTTCGACAAGACTCGCTTCCCCGCCTACACCTTCGACAAGCTCGTCTGCGGCCTCATGGACGCCCACGCCGTCCTCCACGACCCCGCAGCCTTCCCCACCCTCGAAGAGGTCCGCCTCGCCGCCTGCCCCACCCTTCCCGGCCGCGCCCTCCCCCGCGAGATCGCTTGGCGCAACAACCGCGACAAATCCTTCACCTGGGACGAGATCTACATCCTCCCCGAGAACCTGTTCCTCGTCTCCGCCATGGGCGCCGGCCCCGCCTATCGCGCCATGGCCGAAAACTACCTCCTCGACGCCTTCTTCAACCCACTTGCCCGCAACGAAAACGTCCTCGGCGGTCTCCACGGCTACAGCCACGTCAACGCCCTCTGCTCCGCCATGCAGTCGTACTTCGTCGGCGGCAATACCCGTCATCTCCAGGCCGCAGTCAACGGCTTTGCCATGCTCGAAGCGCAAAGCTTCTCCACCGGCGGCTGGGGACCCAACGAGACCCTCGAGAAGCCCGGCTCCGACAAGCTCTTCCTCAGCCTCTCCAAAACCCACAACTCCTTCGAAACCCCCTGCGGCTCCTACGCCCACATGAAGCTCACCCGCTACCTCCTCCAGGCCACCCGCAACGGCCACTACGGCGACAGCATGGAGCGCATCATGCTCAACGCCGCCCTCGGCGCCCGTCCCCTCGGCGGTGATGGCCACTCCTTCTACTACGCCGACTACAATGCCACCGCCCGCCGCGTCGACTCCACCCACCGCTGGCCCTGCTGCTCCGGCACCCTCCCCCAGCTCGCCGCCGACTACGGCATCAACGCCTACCTCCTCGGCCCCGCACCCGACCCCTCCGTCTGGGTCAACCTCTACCTCCCCTCCACCCTCCGCTGGACCGATCGCCGCACCCAACTCACCCTCACGCAAGACCACACCTACCCTGACACCGACACCGTCCGCCTCCGCCTCGGCTCCACCCGTCCCTCAACCTTTTCCCTCCACCTCCGCATCCCCGAGTGGGCCGACAACGCTCAAGCCACGGTGAACGGACAGCCCCAACACCTCGACATCACAAAGGGCTTCGCCGAAATTCACCGCGAGTGGCGCGGCGTTGACCTCGTCGAACTCCACCTCCCCATGCAGCTCCGCCTCGAACCCCTCCGCACCGACGGCGGCACACCTCACCCCGAGATCGTCTCCCTCCTCTTCGGCCCGCTCGTCCTCATGCCCCTCGCTCCCATGCCCACCCTCACCCGCGATCAGCTACTCCGCGCCCGCCGCACCGCCCCCGCCGAGTGGCAGATTGAAACCCGACAGCCCAATCTCCGCCTCCGCCCCTTCACCGCCGTAGGCGACAGCCTCTACTCCGCCTACATCCGCCTCGGCGACGCAGGCTAATTCTCTGACGGCTTCTCAACATGATCGATAACCAGAACCTGAAGCGGCTCTTTTCGCGATTCGATCTTTAGCCCAAGCTGTTCCTGCAGCGCGGTAAACAACGACGGTCCAGCAGCATCCGAGCCTTCCTTCCCCGAAGGCGCTCCTGTGCCGATATCAGGCGTCCACCTCAGGGTGAAGTCGTACGATCCGGACATCCCCGTCTTGTTGACGACGGTGCGACCGCCAAGTTCCGGTTGCGCCGCGAGGACGTTTGCCAACATATCGAGCGTCGCCAACCTTCCCTCCACCTCCCCGTGTCCGTCGTTGTGCAAACCTCCCCAACGCGGCGCCGATCCACTCCCGGAACCCTCCGAAGTGGCCGCAGCCACCGACGGCTTCAGCTTCGATCCCCCCTTCGCCACAACCAGCCCGTTGACGGGCAGCTCCCTTGTCTCAAAATGAACCCTCAGACCGAACCGGTCTGCAAGCAGCCTCTGAATCATCACTCGCAGCGTCTCGGCGTGTTCCTCCGCCGGCATCTTCTCGATCTTTGCCGCGAGCGCGTCGTCCTCCTTCGCATAGATGTCGAATGGAGCGGAGCGCACCCAGCTCGGCCCTCCCACAATCTGCTCCTCGGAGCCCGAATTGAGGTTGTAAGCAATCTGAATAATGAACTTAAGCGTCGCATTCTTGGTTGTGAAGCGACCCACATTAAATCCGACGTTCGAATCGTTACTATCAGGCGCACCAGGCTTGACCGTAGCGACTTCAAACGTAGGTCCAGCTGCAGGCGGTGTCTGCGCCCTCATCGCTGCAAGCGCGAAGACAGCCATGCAACTCGCAGCCAAAAAACGCAACCCTCTACGACACCACGCGACCCGCTCATTCACGCCGAAAACACTCCTGTTCACGGTTCGATAATCCCCCGCTTCAGACAAGGCTGAGGCACCCTCTGTATCGCCGCCGAAACCGTCGCGATCACATCTATCCACGGTCAGCCAACACCTTCTGCACAGGACGGCAGCATACCAGCTCCACATCCCGCGCCCAGATACTCGCACAAGAAACGAACTCCTCGGACACTCCCAGGCCTGGACCACTCCCATGGACCTCGCCTCCATCCTCGGCAACACACCTCCTGTACCATCCACCTCATGCACCACCTGGACCGCCGCCGCTTCCTCTCCCTCTCCGCCGCCGCAGCCGCCGCCTCTGCCCTCCCCCTCTCCGCCCAGCAGCAGCAATCCGCTCCCGCCACCAAATCCGGCAGCCTCCGCCTCGTCTTCTTCACCGACACCCACACCCAGCCCGAGCTCCGCGCCAACGAGGGCACCACCCTCGCCCTCCAAAACATCAAATCTCTCAAGCCCGACCTCTGCATCCAGGGCGGCGACCACTGCTTCGACATCGCCGCCGTCCCCCGCGAGCGCTCCCTCATGCTCCTCGACCAATATCAGAAGACCGAGCGCGCCCTGGACGGCATCCCGATCCAGCACGTCATCGGCAACCACGACGTCTTCGGACGCTCCCCAGACTCGGGCGTCGAGCCCTCCGACCCCCTCTACGGCAAGAAAGCCTTCGAGCAGCGCTTCAACACCAGAACCTACCGCTCCTTCGACAACAAGGGCTACCACTTCATCCTCCTCGACTCCATCCAGATCACCGACCAGCGCGACTTCACCGCCCTCGTCGACCCCGAGCAGCTCGCCTGGCTCAAGAGCGACCTCGCCGCCACCCCCGCCGGCACCCCCATCCTCGTCGCCTCCCACGTCCCCCTCGTCTCCGCCGCCCCTCAGTACGCGCCGCCGGATGACAAGGCCGCCAAGGCCGCCGCATACGAAGCCGCCACCGGCCTCCACGGCTTCCTCCTCGGCAACGCCCGCGAGGTCACCCAGCTCTTCGAAGACCACAACGTCATCGCCGTCCTCCAGGGTCACACCCACATCAACGAGACCGTCTTCTGGCGCAACACGCCCTACATCACCTCCGGCGCCGTCTGCGGCAACTGGTGGCGCGGCTCCCGCTGGGGCACCCCCGAAGGCTTCACCGTCGTCGAGCTCGCCGGCGGCACCGCCCGCTGGCACTACGAGACCTACGGCTGGAAGAGCGCCGCCCCCGAGCCCGATCCCCTCCACCCCATCCCCCACCCCCGAGCCGCCCCCATCCCCCGCGGCCCCGTCGACCTCCTCTAACCCTATGCCTGTCATTCTGAGCGTAGCGAAAGAATCCCAGTATTTCGCCCTTCCACCAACGACACGTCCGTAGACCCAACTCCCGACCTGCATCTCACCTCGGGGACCCACCCGAAAGGAACCACACAGAATGATCCAACTCGCAGACGCCCGCCGCATCATCGCCGCCGCAGAAAAAAAAGCCGCAGAGCTCGGCCAGCCCATAAATGTCGCCATCGTCGACGAGGGCGGCAACCTCCTCGCCTTTGAGCGCATGGAAAACGCCTGGCGCGGCTCTATCGACATCTCCATCAACAAGGCCTTCACCTCGCGCGCCTTCGACATCACTACCAAGGACCTCGGCAACAACTCCCAGCCCGGCCAGCAGTTCTTCGGCATCCATGCCTCCAACCACGGCCGCATCATGATCTTCGCCGGCGGCATCCCCCTCAAGCGCGACGGGAAAGTCGTCGGTGCAGTCGGCATCTCCGGCGGCTCCGGCGAGCAGGACCACGCCGTAGCCGAAGCCGCCGTTGCCGCCTTCTGAGCGTCCTGTGTCCATCACGTCCTAGGGCCACAAAATCACCTCGCCTTGGCCGTGATCCTGAGCGCAGCGGCCGTGATCCTGAGCGCAGCGGCCGTCATCCTGAGCGCCTTGGCCGTCATCCTGAGCGCTTTGGCCGTCATCCTGAGCGCCTTGACCGTCATCCTGAGCGCTTTGGCGTCATCCTGAGCGCCTTGGCCGTCATCCTGAGCGCCTTGGCCGTCATCCTGAGCGCAGCGAAGATCCCGACACAGCATCGAGCGCCCGAACCGTACGAACCTTTCAGCCGGAAACACAAAAGAGCCTGCCATCAAGGCAGGCTCTTTTATGTTCCAGCGCATCTACTTCGTGAACATCGTATTCCCCGGAGTCGACTCCTCGTCGTTATGGATCCGGTTCTGCCCCCGCTTGGCGCTCTCCATGGCAACGCGGTCGATCTTCTCCTCCTCCGTCTTCTGCGCATCGGTGGCATCACCCGTATGCTGCTCCACAGCCTCATGGGACGGCCGTGCACCGGTCTTGGTCGAATTCAAATTCAGATTGGTCGAGCTCTCGTTAGCCATACTTCACCTCAATACATAGGATTCGCTTCCCGCTCAGGCAGGTTGCACCCGTCCGTCTCCGCACCACACTAAGATCACCCCCATGCCCCTCCCCAACCACCCCGACCCAACCCAGCAGCCAGCCCCGGCCAGCTCCGACGAACGACCCCTGATCCTCGACACCCACGCCGACACCGCGCAACGCTTCGCCGACGAGGCCTGGAGCTTCTCTGACCCCCTCCAGGGCGGCCATCTCAACCTCGCCTCCGCCCGCATCGGCAATCTCGCCGGCGAGTTCTTCGCCATCTGGCCCGAGCCCACCCAGTGGCGCGGCCGCTACGCCCACCGCACCCTCCAGCTCATCGATTCCATCCTCGAGCAGGTCCGCCGCGCACCCGGCCAGCTCCAACTCTGCACCTCCGCCGACGAAATCCTCGCCGCCCGCGCCGGCGGCCGCTTCGCCGTCCTCATGGGCATCGAAGGCGGCCACGCTATCGAAAACTCCCTCGCCCTCCTCCGCACCTACTTCCACCTCGGCGTCCGCTACATGACCCTCACCTGGGCCAACTCCAACGACTGGGCCACCTCCTCCGGCGACCTCGATGCCCCGTCCGGCCGCCACCACGGGCTCTCCCAATTCGGCCACGACGTTATCCGTGAGATGAACCGCCTCGGCATGATCGTCGACGTTTCGCACAGCTCCGACGCCACCCTCGCCGACGTCCTCGCCGCCTCCCGCGCCCCCATCCTCGCCACCCACTCCAGCGCCCGCGCCCTCACCAATTCCCCGCGCAACCTTACCGACGACCAACTTCGCGCCATCGCCGCAGCAGGCGGGGCCATCATGGTCAACTTCTACTCCGCCTTTATCTCTGAAACCTACCGCCAGACCCTAAACGCGCTCAAACCCGAACGCGACCTCGCCCATCAAGTCCTCGTCGATGAATACGCGGTTCGCTGCGAGCCCATCCCCTACAGACTCTCCAACGAGATCGACCGCCAGTTCGCCTCGCGAATCCCCCGCCCACCTCTCAGCGCGCTCATCGATCACATCGACCATATCGCCCAGACTGCCGGCGTTGACTGCGTAGGCATCGGCACCGACTTCGACGGCATCTCCGCCCTCCCCGAAGGCATCGGCTCCACCGCCGACCTCCCTCGCGTCTTCGAGGCCCTCAGATCTCGCGGTTACACCCCTGTCGAGCTACAAAAGATCAGCGGCGGCAATCTCCTCCGCGTCTTCCGCGAAGTCGCATCTGCCGCCTGATCTGCAACCAAACCTGGCTACTTCTCGCCGAGAATCTCGATCTTGTGAATCGCCGGCGGCTCGCTAAATAGCTCATCCGCCTTTGCCATCAGCGCCTTCGCAATCTCCCCGTTCAAGTGCGCGTCACGCCCGGCCTCATCCTCAAACGTATCGAAAATTCCATACCGGCCTGGAGCTTCCTTCAGCGCGTACCAGGTCACCGTTCCCTTCTCCTGCTTTGCCATCTCCGCGCCCTGCTTCAAAAATGCCTCGACGTCCTGTTCCTTGCCCGGCTTAGCCTTCATCGATCCATACAGCGCAAACTTCACCATGTCGTGATCTCCTCCTTCCTTCGATGCGGCAACGCCCGGAGATGTAAAGGCAGCATCCAATCCCATGAGGATATTCATGGCAACGAAATCACAGCACCCCTCCTTGCTTCGCGGTCTGCTCGTCGGAGCCGCGGCCGGCTTCACCGCCACGCTCGTTATGGACCAGTTCCAGAAGCTCTCCGCCACCGGTCAGAAGGCGGTCGAGAAGCACCGCAAGCTCGCCGAAGGCGAATCCCCCTGGCAGGTAGCCCACGAGCAAGCCTGGCAGGAGCAGCAGGAGGCCTCGCAGGAGGGCTCCACCGAGATCGTCGCCCGCAACCTCGCCGGAGCCGCCGGAAAGGAGATCCCGCCCGACGTCCGCAAACAAGCCGGACAGGCCGTCCACTACACCTTCGGCACCCTCATGGGCATCGTCTACGGCCTCACCGCCGAGCACCTCCCCGCGATCGCCTCCGGCGGCGGCGCAGCCTTCGGCACACTTCTCTTCCTCGGCGCCGACGAGGTCGCCGTCCCCGCCCTCCGCCTCTCCCCCCCGCCCACGGAGACCGCTCCCACCGACCACCTCCAGCACTGGGCCGCGCACATCGTCTACGGCGGCGCCCTCGAGCTCACACGAAGCCTGCTCCGCAGCTTCCTCTAACCCGCACCCAAATACGCCAGGTACTTCGCTGTTCTCCCAAGCGAAGCACCTTTATCCCGAGCACTCCTAGTTTATTGTCACCTGAAACACACGGTTTTGTTGTCACCTGAAGCACACCTTTGTTGTCACCTGAGCGCACACCTTTGTGGGGTCACCACACCAAACGTCAAAATAGTACGCTTAGCCTTCGTTGAGCAAACCTGCTGCCAGTCAGAGCAATCGCAACAGCCTTTTGCAACTCGAATCACTGAGGTTTAGCCCACTTGCTCTCAGCCATGCGCAAAATGTTCATTTCTGCAATGAATCAGATGTGGAGGTGGGGATGCAATAGTCGGGGAAATAGAGCGAGATAACGCGGCTGGCAGAGATACATACTTAGCGCAAAGAAACCGGTCGTACCGGCCGTAGCAACCGCGAACCTGATCATATCCGTTCCCTGCTTTTTCGACATCGCCGCGTATCCGGCAAGACAGCCAATGATGAGAAGGGCATTGCCTGCCCAACCGGGCACTGCAACGAACAGGTCGGGCCGATCCATGTGCCCTGTGTGCAGATACATTCCCGCCTGTGCCAGTCCGCTCTTTAGAAAAGTAGTGACGAATAGATTGACGTAATTCCAAAATAGACCAGCTCCGAGGCCTATGAAGTAACCCCATTTGCTGCCTTTCAAAATCAACGCAACTGCAGCAACATACATCATGCTTTGGAGGAGATGAAGCCCTCGGATGTCGCTCTCCCAATACGCAGACAGGAAGAGCACAATCACAAACAGAACCGTGCCCAAGATTGCCGCAGCATTTCCGGCCCGTCTAATGGAATCCATACTCGGTCATACGATGGAAAACTTCGGGTTGTTCCACCTGCGATGGTGTTAGCGTACGATTTTTGACGTTTGGTGTGGTGACCCCTTTGTTGTCATCCTGAGCGTAGCGAAGGACCCGCTTCTCTACCCAAGAAGCCCAACCCACCGGCCTCCATCCAGGACGCAAGCTTCCATCTTCGCCCTCTCCACCTACCGCCACTTTGCCCCACGCCACGGCTCCTGCGTACACTAACTACGGAGCCCGTCTACTGTAATGATCCTGCGTTCGCTTCTCCTCCTCCTCGCCTCCACCCCCATCCTCGCGCAAGCTCCTCTATCCCAGCAGACCACGGCCCCCGCACAGCAGACCACTCCACCCGCGCAGCAAACCACCCCGCCCCCGGCAACCGACCTCCCCGACACCCCCAGCACCTCCGCCCAGATCCACCCGCCCGTCATCCCCACCGGCCCCACCGCCCTCATCGACACCTCCATGGGCCGCCTCACCTGCAAGCTCTACGATAAGCAGGCACCCATCACCGTCGCCAACTTCATCGGCCTCGCCGAGGGCGCCAAGGACTGGACCGATCCCACCACCCTCAAGAAAGTCCACGGCCATCCGTTCTACAACGGCACCACCTTCCACCGCGTCATCCCCAGCTTCATGATCCAGGGCGGAGATCGCGTCGGCAACGGCACCGGAGACCCAGGCTACTTCTTCGAGGACGAGTTCGACCCTAACCTCGCCTTCGACGTCCCCGGCCGCCTCGCCATGGCCAACTCCGGCCCCGCCACCAACGGCTCCCAGTTCTTCATCACCGAGGCCGCCGTCCCCGATCTCACCGGCAAGCACACCATCTTCGGGCAGTGCGACGCGCACTCCGTCCTCCTCGTCGCCTCCATCGCCCGCGTCGAACGCGACGCCAACGACAAACCCAACACACCCGTCCTCATCAAAAAGATCACCATCATCCGCGAAGGCCAACCCATCCCGCCGGAGCCCACCGTACCGACCACCACAGCGCCCGCATCCGCACCGTCCCCAACGCCACACTGACCTCTCGTCAGGCGTCGGGTATTTGTAACAGCCGCGGACCTTTGCGCCTCCAACCATTTCAAGTTGTCATCCTGAGCGCAGCGAAGTCGAAGGACCTGCTTCTCTTAATTCAGCACCCAAGCATCAGACTCAAAGGAGAAATCAATGCCAAACAAACCAGGAACCTACGCCACCTTCAAAACCTCCGAAGGCACGGTCGTCTGTGAGCTCTTCGAACAGGATGCCCCCGAGACCGTGAAAAACTTCATCGGCCTCGCCGAAGGCACCAAAGACTGGAACTCTCGCTCCAAAAAGGGCGCCAAGCTCTTCGATGGAACCGTCTTCCACCGCGTCATCCCCCAGTTCATGGTCCAGGGCGGCGACCCCGAAGGCACCGGCATGGGCGGCCCCGGCTACAAGTTTGCCGACGAGACCAAGGGCTCCAAACACGGCTTCCAGCAAAAGGGCAAGCTCGCCATGGCCAACTCCGGCCCCAACACCAACGGCTCCCAATTCTTCATCACCGTAGCCGACACCAGCTGGCTCACCGGCAAGCACACCATCTTCGGCGAGGTCGTCGAAGGCTACGACGTCATCGAAAAGATCAGCAAGCTCCCCCGCGACGGCCAGGACCGCCCCAAAACCCCCGTCACCCTCGAAAGCGTCACCATCGAGCGCGTCTAAACGCTCTCACGTCCGTTCGAACCACGCACCTGCGTGGCAGCACCACACACTTCGGGGGTCAGCACCACACACTCGGGTTGTCATTCTGAGCGAAGCGGAAGAATCCCCCGTATTTGTCCTTTTCGTGATCCTTCGCAAGCGAAGGATTACTCTAACGCCTTTCGGTATTGTCCTCGCGAAGCGAAGAGCCTGTCCTGAGCTTGTCGAACCAACCCGCTTCTTACCCAAAGATGGGTCACACCCTTTCCATAAACCGGCCGTCCTCCTGATCGCGAACCAAAGGGGGACGGCCAATCCCTTACAAAAGCGACCCCCAGCAAGGGCTACCCATGACCTCAGACCCGACCGATCCGCGCCACCATCGGTCCCTGCCCCAAGCTCCCGTCCTCCTCCTCTTCCTCGCCGCCCTCCTTACCCTCTTCTCCCGCTTCTTCCACCCCAACCTCTTCGGCTACTTCGAAGACGACTTCTTCTACTACGCGCAGGTCGCCCGCAACCTCGCCACCGGCCACGGCTCCACCTTCGATAGCATCCACCTCACCAACGGCTACCACCCCCTCTGGATGCTCGTCATCCTCCTCCTCTACAAGCTCTTCCCTGGCACCGCCTTATTCGTCGCCGTCCAGGTGGTCAGCCTCGCCGCCATCCTCGCCTTCTTCTTCGGCGCCCTCCGCTGCCTCCGCTATCTCGGCCTCCCCGAGCGCCTCGCCCCCCTCACCGCCCTCCTTCTCTCCCTCCACGCCCTCCTCCTCCTGCGCTTCGGCATGGAGGTCACCCTCGCCCTCCCCCTCGGCATCTGGACCCTCGCCACCATCCTCAACCCGCAGTTCCGCTGGACCCCAGCCCAGACCGTCCTCTACGGCCTCCTCGCCTGCGCCACCATCCTCGCCCGCCTCGACAATCTCTTCCTCATTGCCGCCCTTCTCACCGCTCAATGGACCTCCAAACATGCAGCGATGGTCCACTCTGTTGTCCCACGCCGTCCTCCTGACCCTGAGCTTGCCGAAGGGGAAGGACCCCTGTATTTGCCTCTATCCCTCTTCGCCCTCTGCTTCCTCCCCCTCCTCGGGGACCTAGCCTTCAACCTCCTCCAGTTCCACACCCTCCTCCCCGTCTCCGGCCAAGCCAAGCAGCTCAAGCCTCTCCTCCCCCCATCCCTCACCACCCTCCACAGCCTCGTCCTCCCCTTCGACCGGACCAAAGCCGCCTTCGTCTACCCCGCCCTCCTCGCCATCCTCGCCGGCCTGCTCGCCTTCCGCCGCTCCGCCCCGCTCCTTTCACCCCTCCACCGCAATATCCTCATCGCCCTCTTCGCCTTTCCCGTCCTCCACCTCGCCTCCCTCTCCCTCCTCAGCGACTGGACCGTCTGGCCCTGGTACTTCTACTCCCTCATCTACCCCGTCCTCGCCTCCGCCGTCCTTCTCCTTACACCTCTTCGTGACCTCGTCCCCGCATCGCCCCGCTGGCGCATTCCCGTCGCAAACCTCACCCTCCTTATCGGCGCCTACATCCTTTTCCTTAGCGCCTATTCCCTCTTTAAGAAGCCCTCCAAAACCTCCCAACTAGCCGTCTTCGTCGCCGACTTCTCCCGCCAACATCCCGGCACGTACGCTATGGGCGACGACGCCGGCAGCACCGCCTTCCGCTCGGACCAACCCTTCCTCCAGCTCGAAGGCCTCATGATGGACGCCGACTACATCCAAGTCCTCCGCCACCGCACCCCTCTAGCCCACGTCCTCCACCGCTATCACGTCGACTATTATGTCGCCCTCCAGATCGAGCGCACCGGCCCCTGCTTCCTCACCCACGAGCCCGCCCAGGCCGGTCCCCACTCCCCCCACCTCCCCGGCCGCATCTGCGCCCAACCCCTCGCCCAGCACACCGAAGACGGAGTCTCCGTAGGCATCTTCCGCGCCTCCGACGTCCTCGCACCCTAGCTCCAGCACTCACAAAGGCGTGCTCGCTTCACGCCGTCATCCTGAGCGCAGCGAAGGACCCCTGTATTGGTTTGCGGCCAGCCCTCAGCCTGCGTCGCTGCTCCTGCCTCCACAAAACCCGCCCAGCAACCCCGATCCCTCTCCAAAACCCGATCGCCCACGTGAGCAGCAATTGCAGCCTCTTCAGCGTCCAAAACGGAAAAGGGCGGGGCACAGCCAGCCCTCCACGCGACAAAAAAGCATCCCAGCTAAGCCACCCCAATCACCGAGCAAAGCTCCTTCACAGAATCCGCCGACCTCTGCAAAGCCGCCTGCTCCTCCGCCGTCAACTTGATCTGAATAATCTGCTCCAAGCCCTTCGCCCCCAGCTTGCAAGGCACCCCCACATACAGCCCCGAGATCCCGTACTCGCCTTCAAGATACGCCGCACACGGCAGAATCTTCTTCTTATCCTTCAGAATCGCCTCAACCATCTCCACCGCCGCCGCACTCGGCGCGTAATACGCCGAACCCGTCTTCAGATACTTCACAATCTCCGCCCCGCCGTTTGCCGTTCGCGTCTCCAGCTCCTTCAACCGCTCCGGCGCAATCAGCTCCGTAATCGGTATCCCCGCCACCGTCGAGTAGCGCGACAGCGGAACCATCGTGTCCCCATGTCCACCCAGAACAAAAGCAGTTACATTCTCAACCGACACCTCGAGCTCCTGCGCAATAAATGTCCGAAACCGCGCCGAGTCAAGCACCCCCGCCATCCCAATTACCCGCTCCCGCGGCAGACCCGCCTTCTTGAAAGCCGTCTGCGCCATCGCATCCAGCGGATTCGACACCACAATGATGATCGTCTCCGGCGAAGCCTCCACCACCTTGCCCACCACATCCGACATGATCTTGAAATTCGTGTTCAGCAGGTCGTCCCGGCTCATCCCCGGCTTGCGCGCGATCCCCGCTGTAATCACCACCACATCCGAGCCCTTCGTATCCGCATAGTCGTTCGTGCCAATAATCGAGCAGTCGCGCTTCTCGATCGGCATCGCCTCCAGCAGGTCCAGCCCCTTGCCCTGCGGCACGCCCTCCATCACATCCAGCAGCACCACATCCGCCAGCTCCTTCGAAGCAATCCAGTGCGCCGCCGTAGCCCCCACATTCCCCGCTCCCACAATCGTGACCTTCTTCCGCATCCCTTATCTCCATCTCCACAATCTGGTTGTCTCTAAATCCGCGTTCCGCCGCGAAATCTGCGGTTAAGTCTTTGCTGCTGTCTCTGGATCTTTCGCGCGAAAAGCGCGCCTACGCCTGGATGGCAGATCCCATGTTCTCGATCATCCGCGTCGCAAACTCACTCGTCTTCGCCTTCGTCGCTCCCTGCATCTGCCGCTCAAAGTCATACGTCACATACTTCTGCCCGATCGTCTTCTCCAGCGAGCTCTCGATCATTCGCGCCGCCTCATGCCATCCAATAAAGTCAAACAGCATCACGCCCGAAAGCATCACAGACCCAGGATTGATCACATCCTTGTCCGCATACTTCGGCGCCGTCCCGTGCGTCGCTTCGAACACCGCATATCCATCCCCAATATTCGCCCCCGGTGCGATCCCCAGCCCGCCTACCTGCGCAGCCGCCGCATCCGAGATATAGTCGCCATTCAGATTCGTCGTCGCCAGCACGCTGTAATCGCTCGGCCGAATAATGATCTGCTGAAAGATCGAGTCCGCAATCCGGTCGTTCACCAGGATCTTCCCCTTCCACGCACCATCTCCGTGCGTCTTCCCAATCGAGTCGAGAACCCCGCGAACCTCCGCCACCACACTCTCTCCAAACGCCGGCGGCGCAAACTCCATCCCCGGCTCGATCAACCGCGCATTCTCCTCGGGCGTAATCTGTGGATTCTCCTCCACATTCCCCAGAATCCAGCTCTCCCGCTCCGTCACCGTGTGCTCCCGAAACTCGCTCGTAGCAACCTCATACCCCCACTCGCGAAACGCCCCCTCCGTAAACTTCTGAATGTTTCCCTTGTGCACCAGCGTCACGACCTTGCGGCCTTCTTTGATCGCATATTCGATCGCCGCCCGCACCAGCCGCTTCGATCCCGTAATCGAGATCGGCTTCACCCCCACACCCGAGTCCAGCCGAATCTTCTTCTTCGTCCCCTTCAGCATGTCGTCATTTACAAACGAGATAAACTTCGCCGCCTCCGGTGTCCCCTCGCGAAACTCAATCCCGGCGTAAATATCCTCCGTATTCTCCCGGAAGATCACCACATCCAGCTTCTCCGGATACTTGACCGGACTCGGCACACCCGCGTAGTACTTCACCGGCCGCACACATTGATATAAGTCCATCAGCTGCCGCAGCGCCACATTCAAGCTGCGTATCCCGCCACCCACCGGAGTCGTCAGCGGCCCCTTGATCGACACCCGGAAGTCCACCGTTGCCTTCACCGTATCGTCCGGCAGCCAGTTCTGCGTCTGCCGAAACGCCTTCTCCCCCGCGAGCACCTCAAACCACTTCACCGAGCGCTTGCCCCCATACGCCTTCTCCACCGCCGCATCGAACACCCGCTGCGAAGCCTTCCAGATATCCCGCCCCGTCCCATCCCCCTCAATAAACGGAATCACCGGATGATCCGGAACCGTGTACTTCCCGTCGCTATACCCAATCGCCTGTCCGTCCGTCGGCACACCAATGCCGTTGTAGCTCGCCTGCATGAATACTCACCTCTGTGGATTGATCTCGTCCGCGCGGTATCGCGAGGGAAGCAGACTACCATCCCGGCGTCACGATCGGCAATAACCGGGCAACCCTGCCGATAATCGAACGCACCCCGATCAGCCCTGCCGCACAAACTCCGTAGTTGGAAAGCTCGTCATCGACCCGCACCGACCTCCGCTCACCTGCACCAACTGGACCGAGACCCGCGACGCTCCCACATCCTCAAGCGTCCCCAAAATCTGCATCCGCGAGCCGTCGTCCATATCGAAGTCCGCCAGCACCCGGTCCCCCTCCACCGCGCTCGGAATCGCCGTGCTCACCGTTCCCGAAGCAAAACACGTCGTGCCCTGCACCTTGATACTCCCCTTCAAGGTCGCCTCGCTGTACTCGCCCTTCCCCGTCACCGGACTCCCAAACGCCCCTCCTTGCGCGAGGCTCACCTGCATCGTCACCGGAGTCTGCGTGGCCATCCCCGTCGTCACCAACTGCGTCAACGTCAACGAGCCCGCATACACGCCCGTGACCTCCTGGATCGGCATCGCCGTAAATGATCCCGACTCCGTCCCGCTGCACGCAAATCCCGTATTCGTCACGGTGTAGCGTCCACTCCAGGAGCCTTGGCTCGCCGTCGGAACCGTACCCTGGATGGACACGCTCACCGACGGCAAACTCCCCGCCGTCGGTGTTGGAAACTGCGCCGTAAATGTCCCATCCGCGGCAACGGTCCCCACCGCCACCGCCCCAAACTCCTCCGAAACCCGCACACTTCCGCAAGGCAGAATCACAAATCCCGCGGCCACCACCTTATTCCCATTCACATCAAAGGTCATCGCCAGGTTCACCCCGGTGCCCACCGGCGCACTCAAGCTCGGCAGCGATCCCGCAATCAACCAGTTCCCCACCAAATTGCTCGGCACCACGGGAGGCGGCGCACTCGCCGCCGGCATCCCACCCCCACATCCACCTACCGCAATCAGCCCGGACGCCATGACGAACCACAATGACCCGAGCCCGAGGTGTCTCATGCGCGAAACTATAGCACGCGTCGAAGACCGCACCTATCCAACCCAAGAAGCCGGCACAAAATGCCGGCCTCCCACATCACTCACGGCTGACAACTGACCCTAAAACTGCCCCCAAAGCAGCTGGTTATACACATCGTGATGGAACTGGATCTCCGGCGCCTTCACAATCGTCCCCAGCAGCCGCGGGCACCGGTCTGCCGAAGCTTGCTTCAGGTCCGCATACCGCGCCTTCACATCCTCGCCCAGCAGCTTCGTCGTCCACGCCGCACCGCGGAAGTTCTCCAGCGCCGTATACACGTTGTCCGGCAGATACCGCTCCGCCTGCCGCAGGTTCTTGATCTGTGCCGTCTCACCTTCAAGACCCGAGCGGAAGATCGAGTACAGCACCAGGTACGGATTCGCATCCGGTCCCACCGACCGCACCTCCACCCGCGCCGACTTCTCATTACCGATCGGAATCCGAACCATCGACCCGCGATCCGTTGCCGAAGCCTTGATCTGGTTCGGCGCCTCAAAGTGCGGATCCAGCCGCCGGTACGCGTTCACGCTCGCATTCAGCAGCAGGCAAAGATCATTGCCGTGCGTCAAAATCCGGTCCGTAAACTCCCACGCCATCTTCGAAATCTTCTCCTGCCCGTTCGGATCCCAGAAAAGATTCTTACCGTCCTTCGTGATGGAAATGTTCGTATGCATGCCACTGCCGTTCACGCCCGTCACCGGCTTCGGCAGAAAGCTCGCCGTCATCCCCATCTGCGTCGCCACCTGCCGACAGATCAGCTTGTACAACTGGATCTGGTCCGCCGCCGCCACTACCTCGCCATACGTGTAGTTGATTTCGAACTGGCTCGGCGCAACCTCCGGATGATCCTTCTCGTTCTCAAACCCCATCGCCCGCTGCACCTCCGCCGCAACATCGATAAAGTCCCGCAGCGGATCGCCCGGCAGCGAGTGATAATAGCCGCCCTTGTTCACATACTCGAACTCGCCGGTCTCGTGAAACGTCCGCTCGGCATCCACGCCCTCAAATAGGAATCCCTCAATCTCGTTCGCCGCATTCATCGTGTAGCCGTTCGCGTCGAACTGCTCCTGCGAGAACTTCTTCAGCACACCGCGAATATCCGCCGAGTACGTCCCGCCGTTCTTGTCGATCACCTCGCCGAACACAATCACCTTGCCCGGCCCGAAGATGTCCGCCGGCACCCAGTAAAACGCGCTCCAGTCGATCCCCAGCCGCAGATCGCTCTCCCTCTGCGCCGTAAACCCGCGAATCGACGACCCGTCAAACGTCAGGTTGTCGTAGCTCTTCACCAGAAACTTCGCGTCGTAGTCCAGCATATGCAGCCGGCCTTCAAGATCGCTGAACATCACCGTCACCGCCTTCACCCCGCGCGTGTCGGTCAGGTACCGCAGCCGCTCCTCCTGCAGCACATCCGGCTTCACCCGCTGCTTGCGCTTGTCCTTCGCCTCGAGGTTCAGATCCTCCAACTCGGCATACGACAACTCCAGAAAATCGCGAAACTCTTTCATAAACACTCCTTCAGCTGGTCTGAGATACACGTCTGCGGCCATCCGCTGATGTCCGGATCTGCTGTGTTGTTGTGAAATAGCGGGCGAATCGGCAACTCTGTCACTCCAACGTAACAGATTCTCGTAATAGAAAAAACCCGCTTCTCGCCTATAAAGCAGAATGGGAACTCCGCCCCCGGAACATACGTCGACGTGACCCGAAGTGCTAAACTAGTCACGTCGAGGTGACCATGTCCACTCCCGCCAGGACTCCGCGGAAGTCTGTCCAGCCCACATCCCTTCCACTCGCCAAAGTCAAAGCCACCCTGTCCGCCGTCGTCGACGGTGTAGAACAAAAACGCATTCCCGTCACCATTCTTCGCCGCGGAGTCCCGGTCGCACAGATCATTCCCTTCCCCGATGCTCCAGCCCCACCGCTCTACGGCTCCATGCAAGGTACCGCGCGCGAGCTCCGGGACATCGTCAACTTCCGCTCCCCCGAGTGGACTCTCAGCAAAGACTGGGACAAATCGGTTGACTAAGGAGCCTCTCCTCCTCGACACGCACGTCTGGTTCCGCTATCAAACCTCCACGCAACGACTGCGGCCGGACGCGGAAGCAGCGATCGCCGAAGCGTCCGGACGTAACGCCGTCTTTATCTCCATCATCTCCGTCTGGGAGCTCGCCATGCTGGAACAAGCCCGCTATGTTGAGCTCGACGGCGGCATCCATCGATGGATAGAACAAGCTCTCTCCAAGCCCGGCATCGCGCTCCTCCCCCTCTCGCCTGAGATCGCCATCGAATCCGTCCGCCTTCCGTCGCCCATGCACAAAGATCCCGCAGACCGCATCCTGGTCGCCTCCGCTCGTGTCGACGCGTTGACGCTCGTGACATCCGACAAAGCCATACTTGCCTTTGCAAAGGCCACAAAGCTCGCCCATCTTCGGGCCTGACCCCTTCGAGCCTAACCAGGAAAGCACAATGCCGACACAGACCCCCACCCGCGTCGCCCTCATCCAGATGTCCATGTCGCCAGACCCCGCCGAAAACCTCGCCAAAGCCGTCAGCCGCACCCGCGAGGCCGCCCGCGCCGGCGCCCACATCATCTGCCTCCCCGAGCTCTTCCGCTCCCAGTACTTCTGCCAGCGCGAAGACCACGCCCTCTTCCACCTCGCCGAACCGATCCCCGGCCCCTCCACGCACGCCCTCTCCGAAATCGCCCGCGAGCACAACGTCGTCATCATCGCCTCCATCTTCGAGCGCCGCGCACCCGGCCTCTACCACAACACCGCCGTCACCCTCGACGGCAACCAGCCCGCCGCCTTCGCCCCCGACAACATCGCCTCCATCTACCGCAAGATGCACATCCCCGACGACCCCCTCTTCTACGAAAAGTTCTACTTCACCCCCGGCGACCTCGGCTTCCTCGCCCCCAACACCAGCCGCGGCCACATCGGAACCCTCGTCTGCTGGGACCAGTGGTACCCCGAAGCCGCCCGCGAAACCGCCCTCCGCGGAGCCACCACCCTCTTCTACCCCACCGCCATCGGCTGGCACCCCGCCGAAAAGGCCGAGTTCGGCGCCCGCCAATACGACGCCTGGCAGACCATCCAGCGCGCCCACGCCATCGCCAACGGCGTCTTCGTCTGCGCCATCAACCGCGTCGGACACGAGCTCGGCGACGTCCTCCTCCGCGAACAGCAAGCCGACGGCACGTTTGTCGACAAGCTCAACCGAGTCCCCCCCACCGCCAACGAAGTCATCGGCCAAACCGGCGACTTCCTCGTAGGCCACAACCCCGGCCTCGAGTTCTGGGGCGGATCCTTCATCGCCGACCCCTTCGGCCGCATCCTCGCCCAGGCCTCCCACGACCAGGAAGAGATCCTCACCGCCGACCTCGACCCCCGCGAAGTCGAAACCACCCGCCAGCACTGGCCCTTCCTCCGCGACCGCCGCATCGACGCCTACACCGGCCTAACCCACCGCTTCCTCGACTAGCCCTCCCGCACGCAACGCAACCCAGCCCACACCAAAAGTCCGCGGATCCCCTTCGCGGACTTCCGTCGTCTGCGCCCGCACCCTCTCGCGCCCAAAATATTTCCTTTGCGCTTCGCTCTGGTGTGGTTTATGTTCGCAACACTCCTTTTCTTAAATCAGCTTTTTCACGGTCTTCTAACCTTCCACAGCCGCACCGCAATTGCTGTATGGCCCCGAAGTGACAGAGTGACTCCTCTCGCAAAACACCTTTGCGAAAGGTCGCAGATCTATACCCATTTCAAAAAGCCGTCCTCGAGACAGCCGTAGACCCGTATTCCTTGGAGGTCACACATGCGCCCGCATTCCAACCGTCTCCCGCATTGGCTCAGCCTAGCGCTCCTCACGCTGACCCTGCTCTCCTATCCCCTCGCAGCACAAACCTTTCGCGGCGGAATCAACGGCTCCGTCACCGACAACACCGGCGCTGCTATCCCCAACGCCGTCGTCACCTCTACAAACGTCGACACCGCCGCCAACCTCTCCTCCATCAGCTCCTCCGCCGGCGAGTTCCTCTTCAACGACCTCCCGCTCGGCACCTACTCCGTCACCGTGGCCGCCCCCGGCTTCGCCACCGCCAAGATCGACAAGATCATGGTCTCCGCCGGCCAGATCTACACACTTCCCGTCAAGCTCTCCATCTCCAGCAGCACGCAGACCATCGAGGTCAACGCCGCCGCCATCGCACTCGACACCACCACCGTCACCCAGACCACCGTGCTCGACGCCAAAGCCGTCGCCGACCTCCCGCTCAACGGCCGTGACTTCACCCAGATGATCCAGCTCACCGCCGGATACGCCGGATACACAGGCAGCGGATACGGCTCGCTCAACGGAACCCGCGCCAACCAGATGAACTGGCAGATCGATGGCGTCGACAACAACGACCTCTGGCACAACATCCCCGCCGTCAACCAGGGTGGCGTCTCCGGCATCGCCGGCATCATCCTCCCGCTCGACGCCGTCGACCAGTTCTCCGCGCAGACCCAGGCCGGCCCCGAAGGCGGCCGCAACCCCGGAGGCACCGTCAACCTCACCCTCCGCTCCGGCACCAACTCCCTCCACGGCACCGTCTACTACTTCAATCGCAACGAGCTCTTTGGCGCCAAAAGCCCCTTCTCCACCACCAAGCAGAAGGTCCGCAACTACAACACCGGCTTCTCCGTCGGAGGCCCCTTCCTCAAGGACAAACTCTTCGGCTTCCTCACCTTTGAGCATCAGCGCTTCGTCATCGGACAGTCCGGCAACGCCACCCAGCCCTCCGTCGGCTGGCAGGGCCAGGCAGCCGCCCTCCTCGCCAAATACGGCGTCCCCCAGCAAGGCGTCATGCAGAGCACCCTCAATACACTCTGGGGCACAAACGTCCTAGCCGCAGATACCGTCGGCACCGTCAGCAACTTCCACTCCAACGATCCCGAGTTCGGCTATAGCTGGAACGGCCTCGGCAAAATCGACTGGCGCCTCACCGAGAAGGACAACCTTTCCGTCCACTGGTTCGTCGGCCAGGGCAACCAGATCGCTCCCATCTCCAACTTCCACCTCCTCAACTTCTACGAGGTCGCCCCCATCCACGTCCAAAACATCGCCATCCTCTACAACCGCGTCATCAACCCCCACGTCACCAACCAGGTCCTCGCCGGCGTTAACTACTTCAACCAGGTCTTCAACGACTACAACACCGGCTACAACGTCCAAAGCCTCGGCTTCATCACCGGCGCCAGCTACACCAATGCCCCCAACATCCGCATCGGCAGCTTCGACCGCGTCGGCGCCACCCCACCCGAGGGCCGCAACGACATCACCGGACACCTCACCGACCAGCTCTCCTGGGTTAAGGGCAGCCACCAGATGCGCTTCGGCGGCGAATTCCGCCAGGCCCAGCTCGATGAGTTCTACCACCGCCACGCCGTAGGCTCCTTCACCTTCGATGGCAGCCAGATCGCGAAGTCCATCAACGCCACCATCCCCGGCTGCTCCGGCTCGCAGACCGCAGGCGCCTGCTTCTCCCCAGACAGCTACATCGCTCCACTCGCTGACTTCCTCTCCGGCCGCACCTCCGATGCGTCCATCGCCATCGGCGACCCCGAGCGCCAGGTCTTCGTCAACACCTTCTTCCTCAACGCTGGAGACTCCTGGCAGGTCAACCCCAAACTCAACCTCAACTACGGCATCCGCTACGACTACACCGGCCCCCTCCACAACGGTCAGAAAAATATGTCCGTCTTCCGTCCCGAGTTGACCGCATCCAACGGCCTCGCCATTCAGGGCGCGCAGGTCTCCTCCCTCTTTCAACAGTACTGGACCTCCTTCAGCCCACGCCTCGGCGTCAACTACGCCCTCGACGACAAGACCGTCCTCCGCGCCGGATACGGCTGGTACTTCGACAGCCCCAACCTCAACCCCTTCCTCGATAACCGCCCCGGCAACTCCGCACCCAACGGCGTCGAAGGCAATCCCACCGGTCCCAACCCCGTCTATACCGTCGATGTCGGTGAGGTCCAGATCCTCAAAGGCCAGCCCATCTTCCCAAGCGCCGTCGGCTACCCCTGCAAGGCCGCTACCCCCTGCGGCGTCTTCTCCGTCAACCGCAACTTCCGCCCGTCCTACAACGAGAACTACAGCTTTAACGTCGAGCGCACCCTCTCGCCCTCCGTCATCGCCCAGATCGGCTACGTCGGCAGCGAGGGCCGTCACCTCCTTAGCCTGCTCGATATCAACCAGTCCCTGCCAGGCGTCTATCTCGATGCAGCCTCCCGCAACGCCACCCGCCCCTACTCCAGGGCCTACCCCCAGTACGGCAACATCAACCAGATCGAAAGCATCGGCACCTCCAACTACAACGCTCTCCAGGCCCAGCTCCGAACCCAGAACTGGCACCGCTTCTCCTCGCAGATCGTCTACACCTGGAGCCACAACCTCGATGAGGTCACTGCCTACCGCGGTGCCCTCCCGCAGGACTCCTTCAACTTCAAGGGCGACTACGGCAACTCGAACTTCGACACCCGCAACACCTTTACCGGCTTCTTCAGCTACGCCGTCCCCGGCTCCTCGCACGGTCCCCGCGAGCTCACCAACGGCTGGCAGGTCAACTCCCTGCTCAGCTTCCACGGCGGTCAACCCTTCAGCGTCTTCGCCTCTGGCGATATCAGCGGCACCAACGAAGGCAACGACCGCGCCGTGAAGATCGGCGACGTCCGCAAGGGCTACCAGGGACAGAAGCCCAACGTCAGATGGCTCGACCCCGCAGCCTTCACCAACCCCGCCCCTGGCACCTTCGGCACCACCCATCGCAACGCCTTCTACGGCCCAGGCTACTCCGATGTCGACCTCTCCGTCTTCAAGGACACCCACATCAAAGAGCGAGTCACCGTCCAGCTCCGTGCCGAAATGTTCAACCTCTTCAATCGCGTCAACTACGCTCCGCCTTCCAGCACCGCCTCCGGCGGCAGTTTCACCCTCTCCGACACCATCGGCGACTACAACGGAGCTCCCGGCATCGGCGCCGGCGAACCCTTCAACACCCAGTTCGGCGCCAAAATCATCTTCTAACCCCCACCCTCCCCTACCCCCCCGACAGCGGCAAGCCACACAGCCGCATCGGGGGATGTCTTTTTTGCCGGGTGCCCCATCCTCGGCGCAGCCTCTCGCGCCTAGGGTGGGCTCCGCTCTGCCGAAGGCAAACCCACCCTCCATCCCACCTCAAACCCCAAATCGCTCCGCGCCAAAAAAACGTTTCTCCCAACCTGGCGCAATCCCCCCTCCCCACTCGCTATACTGGAAGAGCAAACCCCGGAAAAGCCCATCCGTGGGTGTACCCCCAAACCTAACCTACCTGGATTGAGGACTTTGTAAAAAGTACGGGGGGGCGGGAGGGGTACCCCCGCCAACACCCACCCATGACCACACCTCGCCAGCAGAACTACCGCATGCCCGCCGAGTGGGAGCCACACGCCGCCACCTGGATCGCCTGGCCCCACAACCCCGACGACTGGCCCGGCAAATTCCAGCCCATCCCCTGGGTCTTCGCGGAGATCGTCCGCCACCTCTCAGGTGTCGAAGACGTCCACATCCTGGTCAACGACCTCGCCTCCGAACAACGCGCCACCAGCATCCTCCGTCGAGGAGGCGCCAACCTCGCCCGCCTCCACTTCCACCACTGGCGCACCGACCGCGTCTGGCTCCGCGACTCCGGCCCCATCTTCCTCAAGAACCCCGCCGGCGACCTCGCCCTCACCAACTGGCGCTTCAACGCCTGGGCCAAGTACCCCACCCACCTCAATGACGACCGGATCCCCGCCCACGTCGCCGACCTCTACGACCTCCCCTCCTTCGAGCCCACCGTCACCCTCCCCGACGGCACCCCCCACCGCCTCGTCCTCGAAGGCGGCAGCATCGACGTAAACGGGGCCGGCACCCTCCTCACCACCGAAGAGTGCCTCCTCTCCGAAATTCAGCAGCGCAACCCCGGCGTTCCCCGGGAGCAACTCGAAAAAGCCTTCCACGACTTCATCGGCATCGAGGAGACCATCTGGCTCAATCGCGGCTGCGCCGGCGACGACACCCACGGCCACGTCGACGACATCACCCGCTTCGTCGGCCCGAACACCATCCTCACCGCGGTCGAGCCCAACACCGCCGATGAAAACCACCTGCCCCTCGCCGAGAACCTCCAGCGCCTCCACGACGCCCGCAACCGCGAGGGCGAGCCCTTCGAGGTCCTCCCCCTCCCCATGCCGGCCCCCGTCCTCTTCGCCTCCCAGCGCCTCCCCGCCTCCTACGCCAATTTCTACATCGCAAACGGCTTGGTGCTCGTCCCCACCTTCAACGACCCCAACGACCGAATCGCCCTCGATATTATCGCTGGCTGCTTCCCCGATCGCACCGTCGTCGGCATCCACGCCGTCGACCTCGTCTGGGGACTCGGCACCCTGCACTGCCTCTCCCAGCAGGAACCCGCATCGTGATCCCGGAAGACCCGTCCCGGCCCCCCCCGTCGCCCAGCGATCTGGCCTTCATGCAACTGGCTCTCGCCGAGGCGCACGCAGCCGAAGCCGCTGGCGAGGTGCCCGTGGGCGCCATCGTTGTGTCAGCAACCGGTGAAATCTTGGGCCGCGGCAACAACCAGGTGCTCCGAACCTCCGACCCCACCGCCCACGCAGAAATCGTTGCGCTCCGCCAGGCTGGAGCCGCGCTCAGCAACTACCGCCTCCTCGGCTGCACCCTCTTCTGCACGCTTGAGCCCTGTGCCATGTGCGCCGGCGCCATCCTCCACGCCCGTATCTCCCGGCTCCTCTACGGCGCCGAAGACTTCAAGGCCGGTGCCTGCGGGAGCGTGCTCACTGTGTTGAACCAGCCGCAACTGAACCATCACGTCGAGGTCGACTCCGGCCTGCTCGCCCTGGAGTGCAGCACTCTCCTCAGCGCATTTTTTCGTGCGCGTCGAAGAACAGATTTGACCTGAATTCTCCCCGTGACCTTCGCAAAGTGGCACAGATCGCATCTACCTCTTATGACATAGACGAAGTGAGGAATTTGCATGCCAGGACGTCTCGAAGGCAAGGTTGCAATTGTCACAGGCTCCGGATCGGGTATCGGTCAGGCAATCGCAGAACGCTTTGCCCAGGAAGGCGCCAATCTTGTAGTCGACTACCGTGACCACGTGGAAGCTGCCAAAGAGACTGTGTCGAAGATCGAGGCTGCCAGCGGAGAGTCCATCATGGTCAAGGCCGATATTTCTCAGCTTGGGGAGGGTCAAAATCTGGTCGAGCAGGCCTGGCAGCAACTCGGGTCGTGCGACATCCTGGTCAACAACGCCGGAATCGAGAAGCATGCGCCCTTCCTTGAGGTGAGAGAACAGGATTACGACGCTGTACTCGACGTCAACCTCAAGGGTGCCTTCTTCTGACCCAGGCGTTCGTACGTAAGCTCTCAGAGGTAAGAAGCCCGGCCGCGTGATCAATATCAGCTCTGTACACGAGGACATGGTGTTTCCGAACTTCTCAACCTACTGCGCCTCAAAGGCGCATGCGCATGGTGATGCGGATCTTGCCGTCGAACTCGGGGGGCTTGGGATTACTGTAAACAACATCGCTCCAGGAGCGATCGATACACCCATTAATGCCTCTCTCCTTGAAGACAAGCCAAAGCTCGACGCTCTGCTCCAAAACATTCCGCTCGGCCGCCTGGGCAAGCCTAAGGAGGTTGCGGGCTTGGCAGCCTTTCTGGCATCTGACGAGGCCGCCTACGTCACCGGCTCGACCTACTTCATCGATGGCGGTCTGATCCGCAACTACCATGAGCAGTAGCGCAGAAAAGCTCGCATGTCTTGGAATGCGATACGCTACACGGCTTGAGTAAACTAAGCACATGAATCTAACCCTCTACTCTGCCTCATGGTGTCGCGACTGCCGGGAAGCCAAGCGCTTCCTCGCTGAGCACAACATACCCTTCCACGAGATTGACATTGAGAAGACGCCCGGTGCCGCCGACGAAGTCCTTCGCAACGTTGGTAAGCGAGCGATCCCGCAGTTCGTCATCGACGGCAAGTGGGTTCAGCCCTACAAACCGGGTCGAGGTTTCCTCTATGAGGAGATGTCTGAGCTGCTGGGCATCTCACGGGCGTAATTGCGGCAAGACTCCGTACATGCATCGAGCTTCTCCTTACACTGGCCCAAGCTGAGCGTAGACTCGCTCTTCATCACGAAGGAAATAATTTTGATCGCTCGCTACACGCGTCCGGAGATGGGCCGTATCTGGTCCGATGAGAATAAATATCGCTGCTGGCTGACCGTCGAAATCGCCGCGTCACAGACTCTTGCGCGCGTTGGTATGATTCCGCAGCAAGCCGCTGACGCCATCCGCAATCGCGGAGACTTCACGGTCGACCGCATCCATGAGATCGAGGCCGAGGTGCGGCATGATGTAATCGCCTTTACAACCACGGTGGCGGAAAACGTCGGTCCTGAGGCGCGCTGGCTGCACTATGGACTGACCTCGACCGATGTCGTGGATACGGCGCAGGCGTTGCAGCTGAAAGCTGCCTCCTCAATCATTCGGGCTGGCATCATCAGCCTTGCCGAGGTCCTCCGACGACGAGCCCTTGAGTTCCAGCACACACCTTCGATCGGGCGTACGCACGGGGTGCACGCGGAACCAACCACCTTCGGCTTGAAACTCCTGCTCTGGTATGCGGAGATGCAGCGTAATCTTGTTCGCTTCGACGCTGCGGCCGAAGACCTCCGGGTAGGCAAGCTGTCGGGAGCCGTGGGAACGTTTGGTCACCTTAAGCCGGAGCACGAAGAAGCGATCTGCTCTGAGCTCGGCCTGAAGGCTGTACCTGTTGCCACGCAAGTCGTGCAGCGCGACCGCCATGCAGCCTATGTGGCCACGCTGGCCGTGCTTTGTTCCACTCTTGACAAAATTGCTACCGAAATTCGGCACCTCCAGCGAACCGAGGTCCGCGAAGCCGAAGAGTTCTTCTCGGAGAAGCAAAAGGGATCTAGCGCCATGCCGCACAAGCGCAATCCCATCACCTCGGAGCAGATTAGTGGGTTGGCTCGGGTAGTTCGAGCAAACGCTCAAACGGCCTTCGAAAACGTTGCATTATGGCATGAGCGTGACATCTCCCACTCCTCTGCCGAGCGTGTCATTCTTCCCGACTCAACCATCCTGGCCGACTATCTTCTCTCAAAGACGACGAACTTGATCGATAAGCTCCTCGTCTACCCGGCTCGCATGCTGAAGAATCTTGAAAGTACCGGCGGCCTTATCTTTTCCGGCCAGCTTCTACTGGATCTTGCGGAGTCGGGAATGAGTCGGGAAGATGCCTATCGTCTGGTGCAATCGCACGCGATGCGCAGCTGGAAGGAGGACCTCCACTTCAAGGACGAGGTCGCAAGAGATGCTGAAATTACGCAGAGACTCTCGGCGGAGCAACTCGCTCGCGCCTTCGACTACCAGCGCCAGCTCGCAAATGTTGATGCCATCTTCCACCGTGTGCTTGGGCAGCAGGCCTGATCGAAGGCGTCGAGGTGACGGTTCGCGTGTGGTAACAGAAGCCGAGTAGGACGTGCAAAAGAAACGCACAGTTCTGGGGAATAGCGTGAGGCCAAGAGTTTTAAGCGAGCAAAGAGAACGCGAGCTCTCTTCAAGCTTTACCGGCGATAATTAGGGATGCTCCCCGAAGGCTCTTCGCAGAACATCACGTTGGCAATCACCGGTGCCAGTGGTGCAGTGTACGCCGTCGAGATGCTCCGTGCCTTGAACGCGGATATGCGTGTCGCGAAGGTTCAGCTGGTGGCTTCAGAGAGCGCGCTTAGGGTGTTCGCAGAGGAGTTGCAGATGAGCGGTCGAAATCAGCTGGTCGAGAAGCTGCTCGGTGCTGCCTCAGCGAAGATTGAGCAACTTCCCGAAGCTGACGTTGGGGCGAGCATCGCCAGCGGCAGCTACCCCGTGTCCGGAATGGTCGTTCTTCCCTGTTCGATGGGAACCCTTGCTGGCATCGCCAATGGACTGGCTTCGAATCTCATCGAGCGGGCGGCGGACGTGTGCCTGAAGGAGCGCCGGCCGTTGATCCTGTGCGTGCGCGAGACACCTTTCAATCGCATTCACCTGCGCAATATGCAGCTCGCTTCCGATGCCGGGGCAACAATCTTTCCGGCAATTCCGACGTTCTACAACCACCCGCAGTCGACCTCCGAGATGGCACGCAACTTCGTTCATCGCGTACTGGCACATATCGGGCTTCCACAACCGGATGCGTTCATCTGGCAGGGCGAATAGATCATCATTGACCGCCGTTGACCGTCCTCACTACACCTCTCAGCGGCGGCTGTGCCCCCAGGAAGGCGACCATGCCTTGCAACGAAACCCGGGAGCACGCGGCTGGCGTGAGATGCCCGCAACCATCGACGACCAACAACGAAGAACCATGAATGCTCCGGTAGAATCTTCTCTCCGGACGAGAGCGGAATGAGTTCTTCTCCTTACGAGATTCTTAGCGATGAACTCAGGGATAGGCCTGGGGTGAGGCGTCAACATCGCAAACAGCCGGTTGACGCTTGCAACATCCCTCGCGTCGAAGACGGATTGCAGATCCGTATAGCCCGGGAAGTAGGTACCGGCAGCGTCGAACAGAACAAGCCGGTTCACCATCTCCGCATGATCGACTGCCAACTTCATCGCAAACCCATCCACCCATCGACCAGCCAGCAACGTCCAGCATGCTCTACATGGACGGCCTGAAGAAAGTCCGCGACGAGCTTCTCCTGCATGCTAACGGAGTAGCTCACATCGGGGTGCGACGATCTGCCATATCCCAGAAGGTCTGGGAACATAGACGTGAAATCCGGCGGCTGCGAGGCCTGAACGAGTGGAGACCAGTCCTCTCCGCGGGCCCCCAGACCATAAATTAAAACCAGCGGCACGCCACCTTCGCCTGTTCGCGGTGACGCCTCGAAGTAGTGCAGCCGGTATCCACCCACGTTTGTGTACTCACTCCGGACGCTGGAGCGCCAAAGTTGAAACCGCAGCTGCTGGTCTGCCGACCATAGCGGCTTACGATACACAAAGATTGCTGCAGCGGCGAGCAGAACGAATAACATCAGGAGCGACTGCAGAATGCGCTTCCAGAAGCTACTCAAGCCTTAGCTCCCTTCTTTGGACCCCGGCGCGCTGGATCACTCTCAGGGTCACTGCATCGAGCCCAAACGCATCCAGTACATCGAGCCGAGCCCAGACCGCTGCCTGAGCATCACTGCCCACCTTAAGGAAGCTTGGCACTTCCAAGTCTGTCGTCTCAACCGTGCATAGCCAGTCCAGAAGAATGTAATGATACTGCACCACTCCGGCATTGTCGCGCAGAACGCGTTCCACGACCTCCACCAACTTCCGTGGACGAACTTCAATGCCGGCCTCTTCCCAGACCTCGCGCATCACGCCGTCGCTTATCGATTCGCCGAGCTCAAGCACACCGCCGGGCAGGCTCCAGGCACCCTGCATGGGTTCTTTCCCCCGCTGGATCAACAGGACACTGCCTTCCGCGACGACCACTGCAGCGACACCGACGATAGGACGCTCTGGATAATCGCGCTTGTCGAGTCCTCGTTCGGCTTCGCCAGTCACTTCAGGGACTTGCCGAACTCTTCGCTGAAGACCGTGTGACCCATGTCGAAGCGACCGCCGTCAAACTTGTCGGGGCCCTTGCCATGCCCGATAGCTAGCAGGGCGACGACCCAAAAGCTCATGGGCAGGCGCAGGATTTCATGCACCTTGTCCTGCTCGAAACCCTCCATGGGAGCAGTGTCGTATCCAAGGACCTCGGCCATCAGAAGCATGTGCGTAAACGCCAGCATCACCTGCTTGTTGAGCCAGCCCTTCATCTGGTCGCTCGAGAAGCTCGACATGTACTTCGGAACACTGCTCCGAGCCTGCGCGGCGTAGCTCTCCGGCATGCCTCCCTGGATCCCCTGCTGCAGCATGAAGTCGAGGTCCTTTCTCCAACCGTCGGCATCGCCGCACGCGACGATGACCGCAGAGGCCTCTTCAATCTTCGCCTGGTTGTAACTGGCGGCGCGCAAACGTCTCTTCTGTTCGGGTAATTGCACCACCACAAAGCGCCATGGCTGCATGTTGTATCCGCTCGGTGCGCTCAGCCCTGCCTCGAGAATCTTCCGAAGATCTTCCGGTGGGACAGGCGATCCGTCGAAACTCGGCGTGGATCGCCGTTGCCGGATCGCCTGGTCAAAATTCTTCAACGTCATCGAGTAACCTCATCCCCCAGAAGCAGGGCTCCCTCTGCGCTCCGCCAGATCAACGTGGCGTGGGCAGGCTGAACGCCTTGGAGATTCTACCGCACGGTAATTCTATGCGATCACATCAATGGCCGGATTAATGGATCGCGGACATCGGCTCTTCCGTCGCAAAGGGAGCCTGCGACTGGCCCGCGGTCTCGGCAACAATCCAAACGCCATGGAAGCTGCCGCGCAGCTCCGGGTAAGCCGACACAAGCGCCCGCATCGCATCCTCGTTTCGCTTGCGAGCCGTAGCAACATCCCCGATCTGATCAACGCGCAGATGCGCCGACACGTCAATTCGATCCTTTGCAAGCGAATCTTCAGTCGTCAAGGATGTGAACTGATACTCCTGGCCGTCTTCCGCCTTCACCACAAGCGGTACGTCTGTCCCGATGCCGGCTGAGAGTGCCGGGGGAGCAGCAGTCTTCTGCTCATCGCGAAGCTTTTCTAAATGGGACGACTGGAGAAAGTTGGCCGGCTTTAGAAGGAACTCGGCCTCGCCATAGTAGAGCCACGCATTCCAGTGCTGGTTTTCGCTGTTCAGACGCCGCGCCTCACGCCAATACCAGAGGCCGTCATGTCCGGCAGCCTCTGTTGCATGAGGATAGATGCCAGCCAAGAGCCATTTGCCCAGGTCTCGCTTCAGCAGCATAGGCAGTACCCACGTCGCAGGCAACGAACTTCGCACCACCGCAAAGCCATACACGCCCGGCGACAATCCAGGGATGAGGAACTCCACATCATTCGCCGAGCGGTTGAGCGAGCAAAAGAATTGGGCCTCCGCGGCACCCTGTCCAGCCTTGATCTGCGTAGCGTCTAAAAGGTACACCTGATCCACGGCAAGTTCCCCTCCACTGAGCTTCGGAGCGGTGTCAGCGACGAGGCTCTGCAGCGGTGCAAAGTTATTTGCAAACTCGGCGACCGTCTCGCTCCTGAGACCGGGTGCGTTATTCGCCTGTACCTTGGCTGCGATATCCCGCGCTGCTGCTGCTAGGGAGTCACGGTCAGCGTCCTTCATCTGCGACTGCGTCGTACACGTCTCAGCCGTGGCCCAAGCTCCCGAAACCGCAAAACCCAACAAGTTCAGCCCGAAAACTACAGCCCGCAGGCTCATTCCCTTCACCTCTTGCGGTTAGACTACTCTCAACAACAGGGTCATGCTCGCCCACGGTGTAGAGTGACCTATTGCAGCACGGACGCGTCCTACAAGGAGCGAGTATGTTGACTGGAATATCAGAGCGGCGTCTTTCAACCGGTTCCTGCAAGCCCTGGAGAGCGCTTCCAAACATATTCCTGGCCCCGCTTGCGCTTTCACCATGGTGTCTGGCGCGGCCTGCTACTGCGCAGATACTCCCAACGGTGGCCGCCTCAACGACGCAGTCCGTTTCCTCTCGCACTCAGGGCCGTGAGGATCAGGTTACGTACGTTGGCGGCTTATTGACTGTAGTCGTGAACAACGCCAGCCTCAATCAGATCGTTCGTGAGATCGCGCAAAAGACAGGTATGAAGGTGACGGGCCGAGTCTCCGATGATCGCGTCTTCGGAACTTATGGTCCGGAATCTCCGTTGGTCGTTTTAACAACCCTGCTCGACGGCAACGGAAGTAATGTCCTGCTCGTTCAGAATGCTCTGAACTTGCCTACAGAGTTGATCCTTACCCCTCGCGCCGGCGGTCCTACGCCGCCAAATCCAAACGCGCAATACGCGGAAGATAACACGGCTGAGGCCCCGCCACAAGCGGCCCCGCCGATCGCGCCTCGTCCGCAGACCTACCAGAACCTCTCTAACTCGCGTTCGTCTGGCCGGACAGGTACGGGAGGCATCGACACGAATCCGGCGGCAACGGCGCCTTCGTCCACCACTCAGCAGGTTGCCTTCCCTCCGATCGATGGCTCAACACCACCTGCGACAGCGACAACGACGCCAACGACGCCGACCACACCCGACCCCTCCCCAGCGACAGTGAAGACACCGCAACAGATCTTCGAGCAGCTACAGAAGCTGCGCCAGCAGCAAACGCAACAACCACAAAGTCAAAATCCATAGAGACGGAGCCACCTCACGGCTTCAGTGTGGGGCCTTGCCCGACTCAGAATATTTTCATCAGCTTAGGCGGCTCTGACTGGGTGAGGCGTCCGTTTCTGGGCATTCACCTGCCGAGCATAGATGCGGAAGACATGAAACATCGTTAGGCAAATACCGTATTCGGTGAGTACACCCAGTGCTAACGATGCGAAGATGGCGCATAGCAGGAGAATCGACGTGCTCACAGTGACCCCACTGAACTCAGGCGCCCGACGAATTTGAAAACCGTTCGATTGCGCACGTTTATTCTTACAGGCAGCTTCGAGAAAGCAAAAGGCTCCTTTTCTACCTGCTGTTACCCTTTGGGATACCCGTTTTCACGCGGCAGTTGCCCATAGGTCGCCGCAGGTACCGTGATGGTATGCCGATGGCTTATTCTAGAGACTTGACTACGTCTCTCCAATCTTCCCCGAAGGGCATCACGTATATCTCCGTTCGCGGCGCGCGCCAGCACAACCTCCGCAATGTAAATGTCACCATCCCGCGGAACACCCTCACAGTCGTCACAGGCCTCTCCGGCTCTGGCAAATCTTCCCTGGCCTTCGATACGATTTACGCCGAAGGACAGCGCCGGTACGTCGAAACGCTCTCAGCCTACGCGCGCCAATTTCTGGATCAGATGGAGCGGCCGGATGTGGACGCGATCGATGGCCTTTCACCGGCAATCTCGATCGAGCAAAAGACGACGTCGCGCTCTCCCCGTTCCACCGTTGGCACGATCACGGAGATTTACGACTACCTGCGCCTGCTCTGGGCATCTGTCGGCCAGCCCCACTGTCCCAACTGCCACAGACCCATCACGCGCCAATCTGCGGAACAAATCGTAGAGCGTGTTGCAGCACTCTCACCAGGGGAGCGCATCACCGTCATGGCGCCCATCGTCCGCGGCCGCAAGGGAGAGTTCCGCGAAGAGTTGGAAGCCCTCGATCAACAGGGTTTCCGGGTTCGCGTCGACGGCGAGTTGACCGAGATCACCGAAGGCATGCGGCTCGAACAACGTAAGAATCACACCATCGAGGCCGTTGTCGATCGCATCATTTTGAAGCCGGTCACTGACCCTACACCGCCCAACGCAAATCCCGCGCTTACTACCCCGGGCAATGAGCCAACACCGCCCAGGTACGACACGCGGCGTCTCGAAACTTCCATCACGAAAGCTCTCCAGATGGCCTCCGGACTTGTGCTGATCGCCATCCAGGATCCTGAGACGCGACAGCAGGTTGAGACGCTCTACTCCTCCTCTATGGCATGCCCGGACTGCGGCATCAACGTGCCCAAACTGGAGCCGCGCAGCTTCTCGTTCAACTCCAACTATGGCGCCTGTCCCGAGTGCCACGGTCTCGGATCGATCTACGACTTCGATCCAGCAAAGACGATCTCCGATTGGTCGAAGCCCCTGCTCGATGGTGCCATGGGGCCCGGCTCTTCCTCCTCTTACCTCCTTCGCTTGATCAAGCTGGCTGCCGAAAGGTACAAGATCAACCTCAAGCGCCCATTTTCGGAGCTCAGCAAGTCCGAGCAGGACCTCTTTCTGTATGGTCCCCCAAAAAGCGATGCAGCACGAACCGGCTTTCATGGCATCTTCGCCTACCTTCGTTCCAACCTCGAAGAAACAAAGTCCGAGGGCTACCGCGAGTACATGATGCAGTACATGTCAGCGACCTTGTGTCCGCGCTGTCATGGCCGACGTCTGCGCCCCGAGTCTCTCGCCGTTACCATTCCGATCGGCCCGGCAAAGGATCAGAACGGACAGCTCAATGACCAGAGCATCGCGGACTTCACCTCGCTCCCACTCGACCGGGCCCTCGCCGGCGCACGTTCCATGCACTTCACCGGACGCGACCGCCTCATCGCAGACCGGCTCCAGCGCGAGGTGATCGAGCGACTTGAGTTTCTGAACGCAGTCGGTCTCAACTACCTATCGCTTGACCGGTCCGCCGCGACCCTCTCCGGAGGCGAGGGGCAGCGGATCCGGCTCGCCACACAGATCGGATCGCGTCTGCGCGGTGTCCTCTATGTTTTGGACGAGCCATCCATCGGTCTACATCAACGCGACAACCAACGATTGATCGCCGCACTCGAACGTCTCCGTGATCTGGGCAACACGGTTCTGGTCGTGGAACACGATGAGGACACCATCCGCAAAGCCGACTACGTTCTCGACCTCGGCCCAGGCGCCGGCAAGAATGGTGGCTACCTCATTGCGGATGGCACACCGGAAGAGGTGATGCGGAACCCTGCCTCACTTACCGGACAGTATCTTTCCGGCAAGATTGAGATCGTTGCGCGAGAGAAGCCGCGAGAGTTGACGGGAAACTGGATTACCGTGCAGGAGGCGCACTCACACAATCTCCAGAACGTCACGGCACACTTTCCCCTCGGAGTCATGACCGTGGTAACGGGCGTAAGCGGCAGTGGCAAGTCGACGCTCGTCAACGATATTTTATACCGTGCGCTCGCGAAGGAGCTCAACGGATCGCGCGAAGAACCCGGCCAGCACGGACGCGTCATCGGCATCGATCAGATCGACAAGGTCATTCAGATCGATCAATCGCCGATCGGACGGACTCCGCGCAGCAATCCCGCGACCTATACCGGCGTCTTCACTGCGATCCGCGATCTCTTCGCCATGCTTCCTGAATCCCGGGAGCGAGGCTACAAGCCTGGACGTTTCTCTTTCAACGTCCAAGGGGGCCGGTGCGAGGCGTGCCAAGGCGAGGGTCAGCGTCGGATCGAGATGAACTTCCTTCCCGATGTGTACGTGTTGTGTGATGTCTGTAACGGTTCTCGTTACAATCAGGAGACGCTCGCCGTCAAGTTCAACGGCTATTCAATAGCCGATCTCCTCACGTTGCCCATCGCCGATGCGGTACCTGTACTGAAGGACATTCCCAACGTCTACATCCGGCTTCAGACCCTTGTCGATGTCGGACTCGGCTACATTCATCTTGGCCAGTCAGCGACCACGCTCTCGGGCGGCGAAGCGCAGCGTATGAAGCTTGGGCGCGAGCTCTCGAAACGCCAGACAGGCCGCACCATCTACCTGCTCGACGAGCCAACGACTGGTCTGCATTTCGACGACGTGCGTAAGCTCCTCGATGTGCTCCACCGTCTCACGGATCTGGGCAATACGGTCATCATCATCGAGCACAATCTAGACATTATCCGCAATGCTGATTATATCCTTGATCTCGGTCCCGAGGGCGGCGAGGGCGGAGGTCGCATCGTCGCGCACGGCACGCCGGAGCAGGTCGCGACGGTTGCTGGCTCACACACAGCGGCGTTTCTGGCACAGCACTACGGCGCAACGCTGTTATCCTCCAACGGCTCCGCGATCACCTACGCCGGACCGCAACCCGCATCGATCACGGCGACGGTCGATGCCGCTCGAAAGCTTCGCGGAAAATTTATAGCCCCCGAAAAGAAGACTGGCGTCCCCAAGGCAAGCGGAGAAAAGCCCGCGGAGCGCGTTGCAGGCAGAAAGCGCTCGAGTAAATCTACAAGACAGGTCGTCGCATGAATCGACTGCCACCGTTGCCGCGAACCGCGAACGATCCTCCTGTCGCTCCGATTCCACCCCTGCTGCCGGAGGGTGAAGCAATCTTGCGGTCGCCGCTCGATAACACTCCCAATGATGCACCGGAGGAGCCGCCAACTCGCATTCCCCACCTCGGGCACGCTCTCCTTTTCCTGGCGATTGCCGGCGTCATCCTACTCTTGATCCAGGTCGCTCTTCTTGGAGCCTTTCACCCGGTCCGAACCATTGCGAACGCTGAATTCTCGCCCAAGCTGCTGATTTTTGCCGAGGCTTCGACCTATCTTGTTTCACTTTGCTCATCCTGGTACCTGTTTCCGCTTCTTTGGAAAAGGAGCTTCTCCGACGGGATCCAAGCGAATCTTCCCGCAGCTACTCGTAACGCGCTCCGCCTAATCCCGCTGGGTATCGCCCTCTCCTTCACAGTGCAAGCCACCTCTTCTCTTTTGCCCGTTCCGAAGAAGATGCCTATGGACGATTTCTTCCGCACACCTTCAGACATGTGGATCATTACCGGCTTCGGAGTTCTTGTCGCGCCAATCTTCGAAGAAATTCTGTTTCGCGGCTTTCTTCTGCCCGCCTTTGCCATTGCCTACGACTGGTTGTGTCTTCCTCGCACGGAAGCGGCGAGAGCGACTTGGCAGTCATCCAACGCGCTCACTACGCCCGCTCTCACCTTCTCTGCCGTCCTCACTAGCATTCTTTTTGCACTGCTTCACGGCCAGCAGACAGCGTTTACCTGGCCTGTGCTCGCACTCCTCTTCTGCGTTTCGCTCATCCTTACAGCAGTTCGAGTTAGGCTGCGCTCCGTTGCCGCATCGGCCCTTGTGCATGCGAGTTACAACTTCGCAGTGTTTCTTGCTGCCTTCATCGTTACCGGTGGGTACCGGCACCTGGATCGCATTCCACAATGACAGTGGGCCGACCTGAGCCCATAAGACCTATTCGTCTGAGCTACACGATCGAGCGGCTTCTAGGTTGATTCGCGAAAGCTGAAGCAGCAGATTGTACCCAATCCTCTTCACCTTTAAATCGATTTCAGAACGCCTGCCGCCACCGTGCGTCGCGGATCTCTGCCCAGCGATGAAGTGTGCTGTAGAGGCGATCTCATAAATGCTCAACCTGCCTCCGACATGATCATCGCGGCGTATACTCAGACTTACCAACGATCTGCGATGAACGCACTCTTTCGAGGGGGATACCCGCATGAACAGCAGCGAGAATGGCCACAACGGGGATGGACATGGAGTGCCCACGACGGCACTTGCGAACGGCCAACATGCGAACGGAAACATATACAAGGTCCCGAATGGGCGGGCGGAGTGGATCGTAAACCGCAAAGCCGAATCCGCTCGCACGGGTGACACCAACATGAGCCAGATGCACTTCGCCCGTCTCGGCAAGATTACGGAAGAGATGGCCTTTGTGGCTCAAAGGGAAAAGCTCTCCGCAGAATTCGTTCGTTCCGAGATCGCCAAAGGCACCATGATTATTCCGGCCAATATCCAACATCCGGAGTTGGAGCCGATGGCGATCGGCGTGGAGTCGCTCTGCAAGATCAATGCAAACATCGGCAATTCGGCTCTAGTCTCCAACGTCGATGAAGAGCTTCGGAAGCTCCATACAGCGGTGCACTACGGGGCAGACACGGTGATGGACCTTTCCACTGGCGGCGATATTCCGATGATCCGCGAAGAGATCCTGCGCCACTCTCCTGTTCCCATTGGGACGGTTCCTCTTTACGAGGCGCTATCCCGGGTTAAAAAGGTCGAGGATCTCAACATCGATCTCTACCTCGAAGTGATTGAAGAGCAGGCGCAGCAGGGTGTGGACTACTTCACGATCCACGCTGGCGTTCTGGTGCAGTACGTTCCCATGGTCGCCAAACGGATCACCGGCATCGTGAGCCGCGGCGGGGCCATCATGGCACAGTGGATGACGGCGCATCATAAGCAGAACTTCCTTTACGAGAACTTCGACCGCATTACGAAGATCATGGCCAAGTACGACGTCAGCTACTCGCTGGGCGACGGTCTTCGCCCAGGCTGCGTAGCCGACGCCTCCGATGAGGCGCAGTTCGCTGAGCTCAAGACCCTCGGTGAACTCACGCGAGAGGCCTGGAAGAGCGACGTCCAGGTCATGATCGAAGGGCCCGGTCATGTTCCCATGGACAAGATCAAGGAGCAGGTGGACAAGGAGGTCGAGCTCTGTGACGGTGCGCCCTTCTACGTCCTCGGTCCCCTGGTCACGGACATTGCTCCCGGCTACGACCACATCACCTCCGCCATCGGTGCAGCGATGATCGGCTGGCACGGTGCGGCGATGCTCTGCTACGTCACGCCGAAGGAGCACCTCGGACTGCCGAACGAGAAGGACGTCAAGGACGGGATCATTGCGTACAAGATCGCTGCTCACGCCGCGGACATTGCTCGCCATCGTCCTGGAGCCCGCGACCGCGACGATGCAATCTCGCACGCACGCTACACCTTTGATTGGGATAAGCAGTTCGCTCTGTCACTCGATCCTGAGACGGCGCGTGGGATGCACGACGAGACGCTGCCAGACGACTACTACAAGGAGGCGGCGTTCTGCTCCATGTGCGGACCGAAGTTCTGCTCCATGAACTGGTCCAGCAAGGTCGATCAGTTCAATGAGCGCGAGCACGGGCTAAAGAAGCCAGATCTAACGCAGATCCTGACCGAGCAGATGGCATTGCGCGGGTGACGTAGAGCTTGCAAGTTACAGGAGAAAAGGGCCGCACCCTGGTTTGGGCTGCGGCCCTTGCTGTTGAACAACGTCTTAATGCTTGCAGACCTGCTGCTGATTGGGGCGCGGTACGTGAGCGTCGCGGTGTGGTGCAATCCCGGGGGATGTTGCGGTAGACGCCGGTAGCTGGACGGTGTTGAAGAGGAAGTCCATGCCGGCTACGCGGCGTACGAGTCGGAACGGGGTGGGCCGGCTGCGAGTCTCCCTTGCGGGAACCAAACGACGCAGCGGCTTCACAGAACGTCTTTTTCCTCACGGTCGGAGCGCATGGCGAGGAGGGCGGGTGTGATGATCATCGCGAGGAAAACCAGAGCAAGTACAAGGTCATGCAGCATAAGGGGAGCTCCTAAGGGGACGACTCTTGGGGTCATCTCTCTGAGCTATATTCCAACTGTGCGCGACATCGAGGTATAGCACTTCATGGTTCGCCGTCCAACGAAAGTTGTAGGATTTCTACGCAGGTTGGGCGAGCGATTGCGTACCTTGGTGCGGCGATTTGGATTGCGTCCCCAGGGGTCCCCCCCCGTACCGATTTGTAAAGTCTCCCGTTTCAATCAGATGGAATTTCAACTACCTCCAAAGTATTGAATCTGAAATGTTTATGGGTAAAGTATTGTAATCCTTGAGGTTACGCGCGGTGTGGACAACGAAGCGCGCGGTACGCATTCTTCCCTTGAAGTGTCCTGACTCAAGTGTACGTGTGCGCGTCAGGTGATTGCGCCACACGGCAAAGGCTGGCAAAGCGAGACACGAGAGGCATTTGTGAGCTTCGGAGGGCGAGGGAGTTCTTGACACGCTGGCTACTTCGCTGCTGCCTCCAGGATGGCAGCGGCGCGGTTGAGGGCATCGGTGAGAACGACTAGCTGTGCCTGTGCGCGGGCAGCGTCCGGGGCGTCGATGGCCTCGTTGACGCCCGGGATGACGACGGCGGCGTAGCCGGTGAACTCGCCTGGGGCGTAGATGGTGTGCTTGAACCAGGGGCGCTGGGGGAGGCCCTGGGGGTTGAGAAAGGCTCCTTCCACGCTGCGAAGCGAGGCATTGAGGGCGGGTAGGTTTGCGGAGCCGGCGGCGGAGGTCTGCACGGTGCGGACGCGGGCTCCGGCGGCTTCGAAGCGTTTTGCGGCGGTGTCGGCAACGGAGAAGTCGAGGGTCAGTTTTGCGGACCTGGCCTGCGCCTGGGCGGTCTCCAGGTGATGTACGATGTCCTGGCCGTAGAGGTGGTAGTCGTACGGAAGAACGTCGGCGTCGGCCATGTGGAGGATCTCGAGGCCGAAGACGCGGGCCTGCTGCTGCTCGTAGACGAAGGTCGGGTCGGCGTTTTTGATGAACCAGTTGTAGTTGTCGAAGACGGAGTGGTAGACGCCGTAGGGGCCATCGGAGCCGATGTCGGTGGAGGGAACGCCGAGGTGCTGGATGAAGGGGGTGTAGTCGGAGCCGGAGCCGAGGTCGCCGACGCGGACGTCGGTGTCCTTTTCAGAGCGGTCGCCTCGACCGGCGGTGAAGGGAGCGGCGTTTCTGCGGCCCTTGCCTTCGGCCTGATCTTTGAGCCACTGGTCATAGACGGTGCCTCCCCTGGGGCTGGGGACGGCTTTTGTGACCTCGCGGACGAACTGCTTGAGCGACGGAACGGCGGCGGCGTTAAAGTTGGGTCCGGAGACGCCGACGTCGGTGTTGAGGTAGGCGACTGCGTGGGCGAGGTGGTCGGCGTGCTGCTCGGCCCACTCGGTGGATCCGATGAGGCCCTCCTCTTCGGCATCCCAGGAGCCGATCACGATGCGGCGCTTCGGCTTCCAGCCCCCCTTGAGGAGTTCGCCGAGGCCGTGAACGGCTTCAAGCATGGCAGCGGTGCCGGAGTTGGGGTCGACGGCGCCGTAGACCCAGGCATCGCGATGATTGCCGGCGACGACCCAGTCCTCTTTTTGGGCGGGATCGGAGCCGTCGATGGTGCCGATGACGTCCCAGATAGTGCGCAGGCGCGTATCCTGCTGGACGTCCATGTGGACCGTGACGGCGGGTGTGCCGCCGAGATGGTAGGTGAAGGGGAGGCCTCCCTGCCAATCGTGCGGAGTGGCGGGACCGGCGAGTGCGCGGAGGATGGGTGCGGCGTCTTTGTAGGAGAGGGGGTTGGCGGGGATGGACGGCTGATCGCCGCCGGGGAGCTCCTTGGTCTGCGCTTCTGTCTTGCGCTTGGCCTCCGGGAGGTCCAGAGTCGACGCGACGCCGGGGGTCTCCGGATCGCCCGGATACAGCGGAAGGAACTGCACAGAGCCGCGCTGCACGGCGGACTCGGGCCGCATGGGACCGGCCGGGTACATGTCGCCTTTGGTGTAGCCGTCGTCTGCTGGGTCGGAGTAGATGAGGACGCCTTTGGCTCCGAACTTCTGGGCGATGTAGACCTTGACGCCGCGGAAGTTGCCGCCGTAGCGGACGAGGGCGATCTTGTCCTTGACGGAGATGCCGTGGTCGGCGAGGTACTTGAAGTCGGCGAGGTTGCCGTAGTTGGCGTAGACGACCTCTCCGGTGACGTCGCCGGAGGGGCTGGAGCCGTTGAAGGCGGGGAGGATGCGGGGGTCATCCTGGAAGGGGTCGCCGCCGTGGTCGCTGGGGTCGACGTGCTCGGGGGTGGGGCCGGACATGAGGCGGTTGTGCTGGGCGTCGAAGGCCTCGATGGAGATCTTGACGGGCTTGTTCAGCAGAACCTTATAGGGGACGATGTCGGTGTGAAGGCCTGCGGCTCTGAACTTTTCGGCGACATACTCGGCAGTCTTCAGGTCTTCGGGCGAGCTTGCCCAGTGAGGCGCTGCTGTGAGGGTTTTGAGGTGCTGCCCGGCAAGGGCGGCATCGGGCACGGCGAGGAAGGCGGCGTCCAGCTTGGCCTGTGCGGTGAAATCGAGGAAGCCGAAGGGGGTGGAAGGTGCTGTGGCGGAAGCCGGCGCCTGCGCGAGCGTGGTGGACGAGAGCAAGGCAACGGCGAGGGATCTGCGGAATAGAGTCAAGGCGGCTCCTGGTTCTGTACGGAGCTGAGCTCCTGATTTTTGTGGAGGTGACAGGATAACCGGAAAGCGCCGCTGGTTGATCTCTGGTGTGGCTGTGGGTCTAGACGGCCTGGGTGCAGAACTTGCAGCGGGTGGCGGCGAAGGGGATATCTCCGAAGCACTGGGGGCAGGGCTTGGTGGTGCTGGGGGCGGGACCACGGAGGCGGAACAGAAGGGAGTTGATGGGAAGGACGACGAAGAAGTAGACAACCGAAGCGTTGATGAGGAAGGAGATTACCGCGTTGAGAAAGTCGCCGTACTTGAAGACGCCGCCGTGTATGGCGAAGGTGAGGGCGGAAAGGTCGGGCTTGCCACCGATCGCGGCGATGAGGGGGTTGATGAGGTCGGCCGTGAGGGCGCCGACGATGGAGGTGAATGCCGCGCCGATGATGACGGCGACCGCGAGATCGATGACGTTGCCGCGAAGGATGAAGTCGCGGAAGCCTTTGAGCATAAGGGGGACTCCGTAGACCTGGGATTTGGGGATGAACGGGACACGGCAAGTATACGCGAGAGGCTGGTGGGCTATGGATGGGACTTTGCGGCGGTTTTGGCGGGAGCGTAAGAACTGGTGGGCGACCAGGCGGGGCGGGTGGGGTCGTCGGCGATGGCGCGGGCGAGGTCGCGGTAGAAGTTGTTGAAGGTAACGGCGGCCGCCCAGTCTATCGGGGTGGAGAGGTCGTCCTGCGGCTTGTGGTAGCGGCGGGCGTACCAGTCGCGGTAGGTGGCTTCCTCGGGGGTGCCGCGGTTGTAGCCGAAGATGAAGCTGGCGACCGGGACGCCGACGCGGACGAAGTTGTAGTTGTCGGCGCGGCGGAAGAGGTTGCGTTCGGGTTCGAGGTCGGGGCGGAGCTCGATCGAGTAGCGCTGGGCGACGGCGCGGGCGGTATCGCCGAGGGTGGAGTCGGCGATGCCCTCCATGGTGAGGATTTTAAGGGGGAAAATGGGGCGGAGTTGGTCGAGGTTGAGGTCGGCGACGATCTGCGGGATGGGGACGGTGGGGTGCGCGGTGAAGTATGCGGAGCCGAGCAGGCCCTTTTCTTCGCCGGTGAAGATGCAGAAGAGGAGGGAGCGTTTGGGGCGTTGGTGGGGTGGCAGGGCGGCTTGGGTGCGGGCGAGATCGAGGAGGGTGGCGACGTAGGCGGCGTCGTCGAGGGCTCCGTTGTAGAGGCGGTCGCCGAGGACGGGGACGCCGAAGCCGTAGCCGTCGAGGTGGGCGGGAGAGGGCGACGAATTCGGGGGCGAGGGCGGGGTCGGATCCGGGGAGGATGGCGAGGATGTTGGGGGAGGAGATGTCTTTGCTGGTGGTTTCGAGGTGCAGTTTGAGGACGGCGGGGAGGTCAAATGTCGGCAGGGGGGCTCCGTGCTCGCCGTCGCGGAGGATACCCGTGAAGTCGTGGCCGGATCGTGCAAACAGGGTAGAGGCGGCGTCGGCGCTGATGCGAAGGCTGGGGATTGTGCCGGTGGGGGCAGGCTTGCTGCCGGCCAGGGTGACCGTGCGGGCGTAGGCGGCGGGCCAATGGAACGGCTCAGTATCGGCGGGGTTGAGGATGGCGACGACGGCGACGGCTCCGGAGATGGCGAGGCGCTGGGCGCGACGGACGGTGTAGGCCTGGCGGTCTGCGGGCGATAGTCCGGAGGGGGTGCCGGCGAAGTAGACGACGATGCGGCGTTGGAGACTGGCTGACGGAGCATCAACGTCGGAGGGTGTATCGAGACCGTAGCCTAGAAAGATCATCGTTCCACGGACATTGAGCGGCAGGCTTTCGCTCGGTTGAAGCGTGATGTCCTGAAGGAGCTTGAGCACGGTGCTGCCGACTGCGTCGCCCGAGGCCGTGACGTTGGTCTCGATCTCGACGGTGGAGTGTGTGGTGTCGAGGTCGACCTGGTGCATGGGGACGCGTTGGAAGAAGGTTCCGTGGTCGCCGGCGGGTTGGAGGCCGGCGGCTTTGAATTTCTGGGCGACGTAGCGGGCGGCTCGCTCGTAGGCTTCCGTGCCGGTGTCACGGCCTTCCATGCTGTCGTTAGCGAGGGCTGTGGTCTCGCGCCACCAGGGTGCGGCGGCGGGGGTGGGGGTCTGCTGCGCGAGAGCGGGGCTAGCCAGGGCGAGGGCGGCGGCGAGGAGAGGCAGGCGCATGGCCGATTGTAACGGTGGTGCGGGATGGGGATGCCCACCATCTTATCGAGGGTTAAATTCGTTCAATACAGGGGTCCTTCGCTCCGCTCAGGATGACGGCGTAGAACATGCAACGACAAATGCAACGTAAGGGCAACAAGCCACGACAACAGCATTCGCCCGATACAGGGGTCCTTCCCCTTCGGCTACGCTCAGGGTCAGGATGACGGCGTAGAACATGCAATGGCAAAAGCAACGGCAATGGCACAGCAACAACGGCAAGGCGCGGCGGGAATGGTTAGTGGGTACCGGAGATGGCGATGTAGGGGTAGATGAGGAAGAAGAGGATCATGCTGAGGACCATGAGGTCGGCGTAGATGCAGAGGAGGACGCCGCCGTGATACCAGCTCCAACGGGTGCGCATGCAGCGGATGTGGTCGACGAGACCGGCGGTGGCGGCGAGGGCGGGGAGAGCCAGGAGGGGGGTAGGATGGTTTTCCGGAAAGTGTGCGAGGAGCAGGGCCAGGGGAAAGCTGGCGATGACGAGGATGCTGCCGCGGATGAGGGAACGGGCGCGCGGGTTGAAGATGGCCAACTTCACCGTGCTTAAGGATACCCCGCGACTGGAGGGAAGGTTCGGCCCAAAGGGCTGCGGGGCGGGGGCGTAAAGGTGTGGGCGACAGATTTTCCATGGCGAAGACACATGCAGCACATGGATGCGTAGGGCGGCTCCGGGTTTGGAGTTCGCCGGCAGTACCACCAAAGCCGTATGGCCGATGCGTGTGGCATCGTCGTATGCTCTCGTACTGCGACCAGCTACGATGCAAGTACCTGTTTGGCTGTCAGATAAGGCTCGCGATGCTTTGCGGGTCCCGAATGGCATCCAAATACCTCGTCAACTGGGGAGGTGTTCCTGGCGTGATGGAAGACGACGATCTGGAGATCGACTATGAAATGCGGAATAGCACGTTTACTCGCAACCGGCCTCCTCGCCCTGACGGTGCTGCCGGCTCGGGCCAGCTTTGAGCCTGTCACCTGCAAGAACTCTTTTAGCGTGGAGCAGGAGATCGCGGAGGGCAACAAGGTTGCAGCACAGGTGTACCAGCAGATGCCGGTGCTTCCGGAGAACAGCCCGGTCACCAGGTATGTCCAGCAGCTTGGCGCGAAGCTGGTGGCAAGCACACCGCCTTCGCCTGGAACGAATGAGCGCTGGCCGTACAATTTCCACGTCGTCGCCAGCTCGGACATTAATGCATTTGCACTGCCGGGGGGATCGATCTTTGTCAATCTTGGCACGGTGCAGGCGGCCGAGACGGAGGCTCAACTGGCCGGTGTGATGGCGCATGAGATTTCGCATGTGGTGATGCGGCACTCTACCTGCAATCTGAGCAAGCAACGCAATCGAAGCATTCTTTATGGTCTTGGCGAGATCGGCTCGGCCATTCTGCTTGGCAACGGAACGGCGGGACAGCTTGCGCAGACGGGCATCGGGCTCGGACAGAATCTGGACTTTCTGCATATGTCGCGCGACGACGAGAAGCAGGCCGATCTGCTTGGCGTGAACATCCTGTACCGGGCGGGGTATGACCCCCGCGGTTTGCCGCAATTCTTTGAGACGATTCAAGCGAAGTACGGAGCGGGGGGCGCGCAGCTGCTGAGCGACCATCCCAATCCCGGGAACCGGACCGAGTATGTGAATGCCGAGATCCAGACGCTTCCGCCACGCACCGGAGCGACGGTGACGACAGCGGAGTTCAAGCAGGTGCACGTGCAGGCGATGGCGCAGAAGGCGTTCACGGCGAAGGAGGTCCAGACGGGTACCTGGAAGAATAGCGGGTTTTATGCAGCGGGTCCGGGCAGCAACGGCGCCGTGATCCCGGCTTCGAGCGTGAGTGGTGCTGGGGCCGGTGGGGCTGCTGGCGCAGGTGGGACGGCTGTCGCTCTCGGCCGGACCCAGCTGGGACTGGACGGCTCCATGACGACGCTGCAGAGCCGAAGCTTTACGATGTGTTATCCGGCGCGATGGCAGCAGGTGACGGACGCGAATGGATCGGTTCTGCTGTCGCCGCCGAGGGGTTCCGGGCAGTTCGGGATCGTGTATGGAGCGCTGGTGGAGACGGTACAGCCGAGCCCCGCCATCTCTGACCAGGGATCGCTGCTGCAGACGACGACCTCACTTGCGAAGAAACTGATGTCTCAGAATGAGGGCCTGAGCCAGAGCGGGGAGGTGACCCTTTTACGCGTTGGCGGCGGAACGGCGGCGGCCGTGGATCTTCGGGGCCGATCTCCGCTGCAGCAGAACGGCACGACGCTGCCGGAGCACGACTGGCTGGTGACCTTTGCGCGCGCGGACGGGGCGATGAGCTACGTGGTGTGCGTTGCCCCGGAACGCGACTTCGCGGCACTGAAGCCGACTTTTGACGCGATGGTTCAGAGCTTCCGGGCGCAGTAGATGGATCGGTCTCGACGGAGGGAGTAAGAGACCGGCGGGTTCAGGCGGTGGCGAGCTCGGGGGTGGGCTGGTGGGCCATGGCGGCGATGGACTCTTGGAAGGGGGCGCGAAGGACACCGCGCTCGGTGATGATGGCGGTGATGTATTTGGCGGGGGTGACGTCGAAGGCAGGGTTTTCGATGCCGACGCCGGTGGGGGTCATCTGGCGGCCGTTGGAGTGGGTGACTTCGCGGGGGTCGCGCTGTTCTATCGGGATTTGATCGCCATGGCTGGTCGCCATGTCGATCGTGGCCCAGGGGGCGGCGACATAGAAGGGGATGTTGTGCTCGCGGGCGAGGATGGCCACACCGTAGGTGCCGATCTTGTTGGCGGTGTCGCCGTTGGCGGCGATGCGGTCTGCGCCGACGATGACGGCCTGGATGCGGCCCTGGCGCATGAGGGAGGCGGACATGTTGTCGCAGAGGACGGTGGTGGGGATGTTGTCCTTCATGAGCTCCCAGGCGGTGAGGCGGGCTCCCTGGAGGTAGGGTCGGGTCTCGTCGGCGAGGACGTCGATCTCCTGGCCGCGCTCGACTGCGGCGCGCACCACGCCGAGGGCAGAGCCGTAGCCGCAGGCCGCCAAGGCGCCGGCGTTGCAGTGGGTGAGGACGGTTCCCTTTTTGGGAAGTAAATCGGCGCCAAAGGCACCGAGCTGGCGGCAGTTGCGGATGTCCTCGTCGTACATTTCGCGGGCGAGGGCGACGACGTCGAGTTTAATTTCGGGGATAGGGGTGTTTGAGGCGGCGAGGGAGTTGTAGAGGTCGCGGATGCGGCCGATGCCCCAGAAGAGGTTGACGGCGGTGGGGCGGGTGGCGGCGAGGTGCTCGCAGATGGCCTCCACTTCTCGGTCGAGCTCGGGGAGGTTGGTGGCGGTGGAGTTCTGGATGCCGAGGGCGACGCCCATGGCTCCGGAGACGCCAATGGCCATGGCACCGCGGACGATCATGTCGCGGATGACGGTGGCGACCTCCATGTAGTCGGTGGCGAGGACGTAGGTTTCTTCGAGGGGGAGTTTGGTTTGATCGAGGAAGTTAACGCCTTCGGGGAGCCATTCGAGGGTGGGGATCATGTTCCGTTTAGTTTACGCCGGGGGGGCGCTTGTTCTCGCCTGCGACGAATTGGTGGCGGCTGGGGCTGGGTAAGAGTGTGGGGCTTGGGGATTTCGGTGGCGGCACGGACGAATACGGGAATTCTTCCGCCTTCGGCTCAGAATGACAGGGTGTGTGGCGGGGACTCAGCAGAGTATTCGGTGAAGCAGGAGAGCTGGGTGGAACGAGACTGGGAAAGAGGAGCGGGCGACGGGAACCGTGGGTTGGGCCGTCGCACGCTGTGAGAGAACATCAAGGAAGCGCTCGGGCGCTGGTCCCGAGCGAAGTTTTGTAGCGTGGAGCGTAGAACGCAGGTGGAGCAAGGACGGCAGTGATGCAGTGCTTCAGGCAGCCTCTTGTTCGGGGCTTCTGCTTCGAAGGTAGAGAGGGCAGATGGGGGCTGCCATACCTCGGAGGTGGGAGGGGGGAATCGGAGCGGTTATGCGTCGGGGCCGGAGGTGTGGAGAAGCTTGTGGGAGGCGCGGATATCGTCGGCGGTGAAGAGGGCGAGGAAGGGGACACCGGCGGCGGCTTCTTCGATGCGGGTGCGGCCGCCCTGTTGGCGATCGACGAGGCAGAGGACGCCGGCGACGAGCATGCCGGCTTCGCGGGCGGCTTCGATGGCGGTGACGGTGGAGCCGCCGGTGGTGCAGACGTCGTCGACGATGACGACGGGGGCGCCGGGCTCGGTGAAGCCTTCGATGCGGCGGGCGGTGCCGTGGTTTTTTTCGGCTTTGCGGACGAGGAAGCCGTGGAGGAGCGGGGGGGCTTCGGAGGGGTCGGTGGGGAGGTCGAGCTCGGAGGAGAGGTGGAGGATTTCGGCGTGGTCGGCGGCAGCCCAAGCGCTGCTGGAGGCGATGTTGGAGACAAGGGGGTCGGCGCCCATGGTGAGGCCGCCGACCGCGACGGCTTGGGGGATGTACTCGCGGATGAGGTCGTAGAGGAGGAGGCCGGAGAGGCGGCCGCCCTCGGCGTGGAGGGTGGTGGTGCGGCAGTCGATGTAGAAGTCGGATTTCTGGCCAGAGGCAAGGGTGAAGTCGCCGAGGCGAAAGGAGTGGGTGGCCAGGATTTGGAGGAGGGCGGAGCGGGGATCGGGGGTAGGGTAGGGTTCGGCGGTCATGTTGGAGCGATTTTAGCGGAGGGCGGTAGGGGCGAGATCGGGATGGGTTAACAACTTTGGTTGAATGAGCGGTGTGCAGAGACAGCAATGTAGCTTTCCGAAGCCCCGGCTTTCGGGGGCTTGGAGGTGGTCGCCGTTTGCCGAATCAATCTTTGTGCTCTACGGCCTTTTATGGGGGACGTCACTTCTGTTGGCGGTCCACTCCACTGCATTCTTCAGGATGGTTTGGTAGGCAGGAGTTCCGTGAGCTCTCTCGTCGTGTCCTAACGCGATACAGACGATGCGGCCCTTTTGACCTTTGACGATCCAGACACTGGGGTAGGTCTTTCCCGTGATGGGGCTGTAGGCGGTTGCAAGCACCTCAGTTTGCGGACCATCGGGCGCCATCTCTTGATGGTAGAGTTCGTCCTCGATCTTGAAGTGGGCGGGAACGCCGGACATGACTGGGTGGTTCGGGGCGGTGACAGTGACTTCGAAGGGAGCCGGCTTATCGTGGTCTCGGGTGCCGCCTCCGATCAGAAGCCGGTTGTACTCGGGCCAGTCGGCCCAGTTGTACCAGGTACCGGCATGGACGGCGATGAGGCCGCCACCTTTCGCGACGAAGTCCATCAAGGTGCGACGCGTCCCTGCATCGGGCGCTGCCTGATTGCTGGCTTGAATTACCGTGTTTGCGGCTGCGAGTCGTGCGGGGAGGTCTTTAAAGCTGTCTATGTATTGCACGGAGACACCCGACTTGATGAGAGTCGTTGCGTCGGTCTCCTTGTAGTGCTTCTCAAAGTCATGAGAGCTGCCGCCTCCGATGATGACGACGTGCACCTGTGACTTTGTCGGTGGCGCGGGGGCTGATTGCATCTGGCCTGAGACAGGGATCAACAGCATTGCGAATGCGAGAGCGCTTGCCGTAACTCGGAGGCTTCTTGGAAGGTGAGGGGATCGCATCTGGCCTGATCTCTGGCGGGTGCCTTGAAGGTGTCGACTGCCGAGCATAGCCGTTATATGTGACTCTCTGCAAACGGCTCGATGGAGGTCCGTGCTTCTGCTCGGCATGGCTGTTCTGCACGGTTGACCTGTCTGACACAGACGCAGGGTTGGTTCACGATTTAGACTGAAGATGTCTATGAGCCATCAAGCGCCTCCAAGAAGTTCGATGAAGATTGTGTTGGCTACCGTGGTGATCCTGGGCACGGTGGCTTGGCTTGCGTTTACGGGAGTGCGGGATAACAAGAGTTATTACGTGACGATCTCCGAGTTGCAGGGGATGGGGAACAAGGCGTATACGCGGCATCTGCGAGTGGCGGGGAATGTGGCTCCCGGGAGCATTCGGCGGGTGGGGACGAATGCGGAGTTTGCGCTGCTGGAGCAGGGCAAGACGCTGCGGGTGGAGTACAAGGGTTCGGAGCCGCCGCCGGATACGTTCAAGGACGATGCGCAGGCGCTGGCGGTGGGGACGTTTGGGCGTGACGGGGTGTTTCATGCGACGCAACTGCAGGCGAAGTGTGCTTCAAAGTATGCACCGGCGGACCAGAAAAAGCCTGGGGCTCCGAGTACTGTGGCGAGTGTGACGGCTCGGTAGTTAACGGGGTCTTTGCGTTGTGGTGTGCGTTGGGCTTGGGCGGGAGCAAATGCGGGGGTCTCTCCACTACCCTTCGACTCGCTCTGCTCGCTCAGGGTCCGGTCGAGATGACGCAGTTCGAGGGGACCGCTTCGGATTCGGTCGAGATGATGTGTTTGGGAGCCGTTCGGATTCGGTCGCGATGCGGTGTTGGTTGGGGCGGTTCTATACTCGCAGGGATGATGGCGACGGCTGGCCAACCCGCTGCGGAGTTTCGTGCTGTGTCCAAGGTGTATGGTCGGTTTGCGGCTTTGCGGAATGTGTCGGTTTCGTTTGCGGCGGGAAGCACGAGCGTGGTGCTGGGGCCGAATGGGGCGGGCAAGTCGACGCTGCTACGGATGGCGGCGGGGCTGGCGGAGGCGACGCGGGGCGAGGTGCGGGTGTTTGATGGGCCGGTAGGGCGGGCGCGGGGTCGGGTGGCGTATATGAGTCATGCGCCGATGCTGTATGACGAGCTTTCGGCGATGGAGAATCTGCAGTACTTTGCGAGGCTGTCGGCGGGCGGTGGATGTGACTGTGTGGGGTCACCGGAGATGGCGCTGCGGGCGGTGGGCCTCGACCCTGGGCTGCGGCGGCCGGTGGGCGATTACTCGCAGGGGATGCGGCAACGGACGTCGTTTGCACGGGTGCTGCAGGCTGATCCGGAGTTGCTGCTGCTGGATGAGCCGTTTTCGAATATGGATGTGGGGTCGGTGGAGCAGATGGTGGATCTGCTCAGGGATTTCAGGACGTGGCTAGTGGTGGGCGGGGGGGTGCGAACGATTGTGCTGACGACCCATCAGTCACAGCTGGCGATGCCGCTAGCGGACTGTGTGGTGACGCTTAAGGATGGCGAGCTGATGCCGGCGGAGATAGCCGAGGTCGTGCGGTGAAGACGGCGCATGCGGAGAAGACGAACGCGGCGCGGCTGCTGGACAGGCTGGGAATCGGGTATGAGCTGCGGGCGTATGAGGTGGATGAGAGCGATCTGACGGCGGTGTCGGTGGCGCGGAAGATCGGGCTACCGGCGGAGCAGGTGTTCAAGACGCTGCTGGTCAAAGCGCATAAAACTGGGACGAACGCGGGCGAACATGTGTTTGCGGTGATTCCAGGGGATGCGGAGCTGGATCTGAAGAAGCTTGCGGCGGCGTGTGGCGCGAAGAAGGTGGAGCTGGCGAGTTTGAAGGAGGTCGAGCCGCTGACGGGGTATGTGCGCGGGGGTGTGACGGTGATGGGAGCGAAGCGGCAGTTCCCTGCCCTTGTGGATGAGACGATCGAGTTGTTTGCCGTGGTGTCGGTTTCGGCTGGGCAGCGGGGGTTGCAGCTGGTGATGGCGCCGGGGGATTATCTACGGGCTTCGCAGGGGGTGGTGGTCGCGGATTTGACAAAGGCGGTGGCGGGTGGCGCGGCGGCGTCGGGCTGATGGGGTATCTGCGGGCGGTATGGATTCATTTGAGGAAGGATCTGCGGCTGGAGTGGAGGTCGCGCGAGGCGATCAACGGGACGCTGTTTTTTTCGTTGCTGGTGGTGGTGGTGTTTTCGCTGGCGTTTGATCCGACGTCGTATCCGACGACGGCGCGGCAGATTGCAGGTGGGATTCTTTGGGTGGCGACGCTATTTGCTTCCGTGACGGCTCTGAATCAGACGTGGGTGCGGGAGCAGCGGAACCATGTGCTGGATGCGCAGCGGATGGCGCCGGCGGCGGCTTCGGCGCTGTTTCTGGGCAAGGCGCTGGCGAATTTGATCTTTGTGGGGGTTGTGGAGGTGGTGTTGGCGCCGGTATTTGCGGTGTTTTATAACCTTCATCCGCTGGGAAACATCTGGTTGTTGCTGTTGATTTTGCCGCTGGGGACTTGGGCGCTGGTGGTGAATGGGACTTTCTTTGCGGCGCTGGGGTTGCGGGCGAGGAGTCGCGAGCTGCTGCTGCCGCTGTTGCTGCTGCCGATCTCGCTGCCGGCGCTGCTGGCGATGATCCAGGCGACGACGGGGGTGATGACGGGGGACCTTGATGCGCTGCAGATTTCGAGCTGGATCCAGATGCTGCTGGGGTATGACGTGATCTTTACGACGATTTGCATCCTGCTGTTTGAAACCGTTCTCCAGGCGGAGTGAGGCGAAGGCGGAGGCGGCTGCGGAGGGTGTTTCCGAGATAAAATGGAGGGATTGTGGGACGATCTTCCATTGCTCGAACTGTCGGTCTGGTGTGGCTTCTGGCCACGCTGCTGGTGCTTGGTGAGAGCTTTCGGCAGGCGATCTTTCTGGTGCCGACCGAAGCGACGATGGGCAATATCCAGCGGATCTTTTACTGGCACGTGACGGAGGCGACGCTTGGGTGCGTGTTTCCGTACGTAAATCTTGTGGCATCGCTGGCGTTCTTATATCTGCGGCGGAGGAATCCGCTGAGTGCGCTGACGGCGGATGCGCTGGCGGTGGCTTCGGCCGAGGTGACGGTGCTGTTTGTCTCGATCGGGCTGGTGACTGGGATGTTGTGGGCGAAGCCGGTGTGGGGCATCTGGTGGACGTGGGATGCGCGGCTGACGACTTATTTTCTGCTGTGGCTGCTGTATGTGAGCTACCTGCTGGTGCGGCGGTTTACGCCGGCGGGGCAGACGAGCACGCTGGCGGCGGTGCTGGCGATCTTTGCGGCGGTGGATGTGCCGATCACGTTTATGTCGATCCGGTGGTGGCGGACGCAGCATCCGGCTCCGGTGTTTGGCGGCGAGGGCAGCCTGGATAAGAGCTTCTATCCGGCGGTGTTTTGGAGCCTGGCTGGATGGACGATGTGGGGGATCCTGGTGTGCGCGTTTCGGTTTGCGCTGGAGCGGCGGCGGCAGATTGCGGAGCAGGAGGCGGCGCTCGATAGTCTTGAGGCGACGCTGGAGATTTCGCGATGACGTTGCATGAATTTCTGGGTGCGATTCAAGTCGGTGCGTTGCGGGATCTGCCGATTGCGTATGGGGTGGTGGTGCTGGCGCAGGGTGGGTATTTTTTGTGGGTGCTGCGGGGATGGATGCGGGAGCGTCAGGGCTGAGTCGTTGTTTGCGACGCAGAAGGGAGAGCGAATAACGGGGATGCTTGGAAGGGCTTGGCAGAGGACCGAGCTTCTGTGACGGCACGGGCGAAATACTGAGATTCTTCCGCTCCGCTCAGAATGACAGGGTTCGAGAGGTATGGGTAGCGCGCGAGCGTTGCGATGGCGTTGAGACGCGCGGTGGCTTGCTTGAGCAAGGTGTGGCCGATAGACTCCGGTAGTGCTGATTCCCCCTAAAAACTTTCTGCAGCGTTGCGCCTCGGGTGGGATGTTGAGCATGTTGTTGCTCGGGTGCTTGCTGGGGTGCCGGTCGGGGGCATTTCCGGATGTGCCTCCGGGGTACCGGGAGTATGCGTATATCAGCAATGGTGGGGCGAACACGGTGACGGTGCTCGATCTGGTGTTTGTGCGGCAGGATCGGACGCTCGCGGTGGGGCAAAACCCCACGGGCATGGCAGTCAACCCGAAGCTCAACGAGGTATATGTCGTCAACACACGGTCGGGCAGCGTGTCGGTGATAGATGCGGAGCGGAACCGCGTAGTGGCGACGATCGGTGTGCGGCGGCAGCCGTATGCGATCAGCGTGGATGCCGAAGGCAGGCGGGCGTATGTGGCGAATGCGGGCTCGAATAGTGTGAGTGTGCTCGATCTCGAGCAGAGGCGCGAGGTGATGACGGCGGCGGCGGGAGAGCAGCCGGGGCTGGCGAGGGTGTCTCCGGATGGTCGATCGGTGGTGGTTACAAATCGTGGGAGTGGGAGTATTTCGGTGTTTGCGACGGGCGATACGGGGGCTCCGCCACTGCGGCTGCGGGCGACGATTGGGGGGTGTCCGGGAGCGACCGATGCGGCGATTCTGCCGGACTCGTCGAAGGTGTTTGTGGCGTGCTCGGCGGGGCACCAGGTGATGGCGGTAAATCTGGAGGCGGCGGCGAACTCGCGGGCGGCGCGACAGAACCCGTCACTGATGACGGATCGGCTGCTAGCGATGCTGGATGTGGGGCAGGGGCCGGTGCACCTGGCGCTGAAGCCGGATGGCGGCGAGATCTTCTGTACGAACTTCAATGGCGATAGCATCTCGGAGATAGCGACGGGCAACAACGAGGTGGGGGGGACGTACACGATCGCGAGCAGGCCGGCAAGCGCGGTGGTGAGCGGGGATAATGCGACGCTGTGGATCTCGAACTTCGGGGCGGACTCGATTACGCTGTACGGGATTGATGACGGCAAGGTTGTGGGCAGCGTGCGGACGGGGTCGTCGCCGGATGCGATGGCGTTCTCGGCGGACGAGCACCTGCTGCTGACGGCAGATGCGAAGTCCGGGGATGTGGCGGTGATCCGGACGCAGGGCAGGCAGGGGCCGGCGCTGTTTACGATGCTGCCGGCGGGGAGTCAGCCGAATGATGTGGTGGTGAAGGCGTTTACGGTGGGGCGGTAGGCGCTCCGGGGCTGAAGCCCCTCTCTTCGCGGGTATCGGTTCAGTGGCCTGAAGGCCAGTGCTCCTACGGATTATTTTGTGGCAGAAAGGTGTGTGCGGTTGTGGCTGGCTATGTCCCTCGGGATCCTTCGCTGCGCTCGGGATGACAGCCAAGAACAGGCAACAGCAGGGGCAAATACAGGGGTCCTTCGCTTCGCTCAAGATGACAGCACGTATGGGAGCTGCGCTCGGGATGACAGCCAAGAACAGGCAACAGCAAAGACAAATACAGGGGTCCTTCGCTTCGCTCAGGATGACAGCACGTATGGGAGGAGCGCTCGGGATAACGACACTGTATAGCAGCGGGTTGGTTTCCCCTAGAGTCAATTTTCCCCTAGATTTGGCGGGCTAGGACGAGGGTGATGTCGTCGGGCTGTTCTTCGGCGCCGATCCAGGCGTCGAGAGCCTGCATGACCTGGTCGGAGATGATTTGGAGGGGCTGGTCGCGGTAGCGCTGGACGACCTCGACGAGGCGCTCTTCGCCGAACTCGCCGAAGTCGTTTTCGGGTTCGGTAACGCCGTCGGAGTAGGCGACGAGGATGTCTCCGGAGCGCATGACGTGGCTGCCCTCCTCATACTTCATACCGTCCATGAGGCCGACGACGGTGCCGCCGCAGTCGAGCCGGCGGATGGTGCCGTCGGCGCCAAGGACGAGGGGCGGGAGCTGGCCGGCGTTGGAGTAGGTGAGGCGCGCGGTGCGGGCGTCGTAGTGCGAGAGAAAGAGTGTGGCGTACTTTGACGGCTGGGTGCTGCGATAGAGGTGGCGATTGAGGAGGGCGAGGATCTTGCCGGGGGACTCGAAGAGCTCGCCGCAGTCGCCGGTCTCTTCGCGGCTGGACATGAGGCCGGCGACCGAGGACTCGGCGTAGGTGAGTTCCTCGGAGGCGAAGCGGTAGGCGCGCACGGCGGAGTGGAGCGTGGCCATGAGGAGGGCGGCTGAGATGCCTTTGCCGCTGATATCGCCGAGCGCGATGCCGACACCGGTGATCTCGCGGACGGGGTGGCCGTCGTGGGCTTCTTCGTGGAAGAGCAGGAAGTCGTAGTAGTCGCCGCTGACGGCTCGGGCGGGACGGCAGACGCCGTGAAGCTCGAGGGTGGGGAGATCGGGGACACGTTGCGGGAAGAGGTTGGCCTGGACTTCCTGGGCGATGGAGATCTCGTTCTGGAGGCGTTCCTTTTCTTTTTGCTCCTTGAGCAGGCGCTGGAGGGAGCCGGTCATGTTGTTGAAGGAGCGGCTGAGCTCGGCGAGCTGGTCTTCGCGCTGGACGCGGATGCGGTGGTCGAAGTCTCCGCGATCGATGCGTTTGGTGGCGTCGTAGAGTTCTGCTACAGAAGCGGTTACAGTTCTGCTGAGACGCACGGCCATGGTGAGGGCGAGGGCTTCGATGAGGGCGAAGAGGATGCAGAGCAGAATGAGACCGATGCGAATGACGCTGGTGACGGTGCCACTGAGGGAGCTGCCGAAGAGCTGGCGATAGAGCAGCGATGGCCGCGAGGTAACCTCGATGGGCGCGTCGATGGGGTCGCCGGAGTCCCAGTTGAGCACGGGAAAGGTGGAGGCGAAGCGGACGCGGAGGTCGGCGATGTTGAAGGGCGGCGGCTCGAGGCCGCCCGTGACGCGGGTAGGCTGCGGCGGTCCGCCCCTGCGCGAGGCGGGTGAGCTTCCGAGTTTGCCGGCGCCTGCGCCGATGCCTTCCGAGCTCATGCCGGCGCGGCCGAGGCCTTCGGCGATGGAGGACATGAGGCGCTCGTCTACGGGGAGGCTGCTGATGAGGCTGAGGCTGCGGCCGTCTGCGAGGAGGTGCTGGTGGATGGCGACGAGGTAGAGATCGGTACCGTCGAGGATCATGCCGCGGAAGCCGCCGGGCGGCAGGCGGGTGGTCCAGGGAGGCAGGCCGAGCGGAGTTCGATGGCGGCTGGAAACCTGGTCGGCGAGGAGCGGAACGCCTTCGACGAAGGCATTGAACTCGGGCTTGAGCCGGGCGCCGCGCGATTGCTGGCGGTAGGCGGAGTCATCACCGGGAGGATGGCCGAAGACGGTGCCGGTTGCGGGCTGCTGACCGGCGGTAGCGGCGAGCACGCGGTCTTCGAGGTTGGCGTTTTCGGCGCTGAGCCAGTCGAGCTGGCTCTGGACGCGTGAGTCGGCGAGGTGGATGGCGAACTGGCCGGCGGCGATGTATGCCGAGATGATCACCAGGGTGAAGAGGAGTACGAAGGGAGCGACGCCGATGAGGATGTAGGTGAGGACGAGTTTGTTGCGGAGGCTCCACAGCATGCGCCTGCGGATCTGCCGCCAGAGGACGGGGACGGCAAGAACGGCGAGCGCGATGCCGGCGAGGATCTGAAGCACGCCGCTGAGGGTGCCGATGGTTCCGGGGATGAGGCGCAGAAGCCAGAAGACACAGAACCAGACGGCGAGCCAGAAGACGGCGCCGGCGAGGCCGCGGGGCGGGCTGTGGCGCAGGCGCTCGAAGGATTGCGGGAGAGCCATCTCGTCAGGCCTCCGCCTCTGCCTCACGCGCGAGGCGGAGGGCGTAGCGCGTGGCTGAGAAGTGGGCTCCGGCAAGGAGGAGGAGGCCGGAGAGGAAGGCCCACATCATGAGTCCGACGGAGATGTAGAAGGGGCCATAGATGGCCTGGAAGTCGAGCCAGGGCAGGGCGCGGATGTAGAGGAGCTTGGCCGCCTCCCCGGCGAGGCCGATGACCACGGCGGTGGGGAGGACGGCGATGGCGGGAATTCTGCGATTGGGAAGGACCCAGTAGATGAGGAAGAAGAGCAGGATGCTGGAGAGGAGGGCGAGGAGCTTGAGCGAATGTGCGGTGAGAAAGCGGAAGCCGGCGATCTCGGTGTGGCCGAAGAAGGCAAGGGTGAGGAAGGAGCTGTTGCCGGCGGTCATGGCGACGGAGGCGAGCGCCAGGGCTCCGACCGTGAAGGCGAGGCCGAGCGAGACAATCTGGTTGTGGAGGTAGGAGCGGTTTTCGCTGACGTCCCAGACGCGGTTGAGGGCGACCTCAAGCGGAAGGAAGATGCCCGTTGACGTGACCAGGAGCGTGAAGAGAGAGAAGATCTGAGCGCCTTTGCGCGGGTGCGCGAGCAGCTGCATGTTGCGCATGACGAAGTCCTGCCCGGTGGGAAGGAAGCCGCGCATCATGTCGGCGACGAGGGACTCCATCTGTCGCGAGTGGAAGAGCGCACGGCTGAGGGTAAGCAGGAGCACGATAAAGGGGAAGAGCGAGAGGATGGTGTTGGCGGCGACGCTGAAGGCGTAGGTGTGGACCTCGGTGCGGGCGAGGTAGCGGAGAAGGGCGACGAGTTGCGGCCAGAGTCCAGCTTCGGGAACGACGGGATGGAGCGCCTCGACTGCCGTCCCGGAGGACTGGCCCGGTGTGGGGGTCTCCGGCGCGGAAGGATGGGGGTGGATGGAGGGCATAACGTCGCGTACAGCGCCGATGCGCGCTGGAGACGATGCTAGCAGAGCACCGATTAACCCCACCCTTTCCGGCGATGAGATCTGCCGGTGAGGAATGGGGCACCCATTTTGAAAGCGGGATCGATGGGCGCTCAGACCGCGTGCGTGGCTGCTGCGGGTTCCGGATCGAGGTCGTGTTCGATGGCGGAGTTCGCCCGGATGCGGGTGATGGCCCAGAGCGCGGCCTCGGCCAGCACGGGATCGTCGCCGTCTTTCCACGTTTGCAGCTGCGGGAGGAAGCGCGAGTCTGCGCTGTTGCCCATGGCGATGGCGACGTTGCGATGGAGGCGGGGTCGGCGTGTGCGCTCGATCGGTGAGCCCTTGAACCAGCGTTTAAAGGCGGCGGGGTCGAGGCCAGCGAGCCAGCCGAGGTCCGGGTTGATGAGCTCGGGGCGGGGGGAGATGGTGCTGTCGTTGCCGGCCGGGGCGCGCCGGTTCCAGGGGCAGACATCCTGGCAAATGTCGCAGCCGAAGACCTGCCGACCTATGAGCGGCCGCAGATCGGCAGGGACGCTTCCCTTCTTCTCGATGGTGAGATAGGCGATGCAGCGAGAGGCGTCCATATGGTGCGGAGCGGTGAGTGCGTCGGTGGGGCAGGCGTCGATGCAGCGGGTGCAGGAGCCGCAGCGGTCGGCAGCTGGGAGGTCGAAGAGCTCCGTGGGCAGGCGGAGCGAGGTCAAGATGACGCCGAGCAGGAGCCAAGAGCCCTGGGTCTGATTGAGGACGCAGGTGTTTTTGCCGATCCAGCCGATGCCGGCGCGGGCGGCGAGGCTGCGCTCGAGCAAGGGGCCAGTGTCGACATAGCACCTGGTGGCTCCGCCCGCCCGCTCGGCGAGTTCGTGCGCGAGCTGCTGGAGCCGGAGGAGGAGGAAGTTGTGGTAGTCGGCGGGTTGGAGCTCCGGCTGGGGGTCGTTGGGCGGGCGGAACTCTCCGGCCTGGGAATCCACGCTCCGAGACTCTCCGCTCCAGGCGTAGCGGGCGATCCAGCCGGCCGTCGTGGGCGCGGGATCGGTCGACAGCGGTGCGGGAGCAGCGTAGCTGAGGGCGCAGACGATGACGGAGTTGGCCCATGGATGGGCGACGCGGACGGAGCTGCGGAGAAGCTCGCCTCCCTCGTCGCGGCGCTTGAGGTAGTCCATCTCACCGGCGCGGCCGGAGTCGATCCAGGCCTCGAAGCGAACGGCGTCTTCAGCCTCGGCGGGCGCGGCGAGGATGCCGACCGGAGCGATGCCGGCGAGGCTGAAGCCGAGTTCGCGGGTCCGCGCACTGAGCCACCTCTTTCGCTCTTCGTCCCAGGTTGCGTCTACCATACGGTCTGCCGTTCTCCTCGGTCGGACAACTGAAGGATAAACGCGAGGAGGGTCGGTGTCCTTGGAGCGACGATGGAGCGGGAGGTCGTCAGCTGGGCGCTCTATGCGGTGCACGCCCTGGTGCCGTCGGCTGCTGAATTGGACACCGGTTCGATGTAACATAGCAGCACGGAGAGTTGGCAGAGCCCGGTTGAATGCACCTGACTCGAAATCAGACATAGTCGCAAGGCTATCGGGGGTTCGAATCCCTCACTCTCCGCCACACATTCATTTCTCCCAAATCTCCATACAAAATATAGCTCCATACCCAAATCGCACCGAAGAGGCTGCGGTGCAGCTGCTAAAGGGAGCCTACGAGAGGATGGTTTCCATTCTTGGTGGAAGCTGAGCCAGTGTAGGATGTTTACTTATGCTTGGTGCCGGGAGGGGGTCCCCCCCACGAGGTTGCCGTCGGCGGATTTTTGAGTTGCTGGCTAAAACCGCAAATTCAACAAACAGACGAGATCGTACAGTAATGCAGAGTAAGCGTAAGTATGGGGATCTGCCCGCCTTGCTTCTCAGATCAAGAGCCATGAAGCCCTTCTCGGATTGTCGAGCGCCTTCTGAGACTGGCCACACGCGGTGAACTAACCCAAAGGTTTGAGAAGCGCGGTGCGATCATTTGCGATAACCGAAGTGTCAGCGATCGTGCCCTCGGCTTCGTTAATCCAGATCTTCATGCTTTTGTGTTCCTGACCGGCCGACAGCGACCAGGAATAAGCAGATTTACGAGTAGTCCGAAGAAGAGGTTCTTATGCCCTACATCAAGACGTCCTTATTTGGGCCCGCACTTTTCATCTTGCTTTGCCTTCAAGAACCGATTGGGCAAGGGCAACAGACTCCCGCTGCCGCACCGACGATCCGAGTGACCTCGCGTCTGGTGTTTCTGGACGTGACGGTGCTGGATAAGAAGGGCCTCCCTGTGGTGACGGGGCTGGATAAAGAGGACTTCACCATCACAGAGGATAAGAAGCCGCAACGGATCTTCTCGTTTGAAGCTCCCGAGACCCATGTCGCGGATGCGAGCGCGGCAGAGAATAACCCATCGGGCAAAGCTCCTGTAACCGTCTTTGTACTAGATCTGCTGAACTCCCGCTTTGAGGACTTCGCGTATATCCGGTATTCCGTGCGCAAGTATCTGGATGCGCAGCCGACACATCTGACCTCGCCGGCCGAGTTGATGGTGCTTGGAAACAAGTCTTTGGAGATGGTGCAGGGATATACAAGAAGCAAAGCGGACCTCCTCTCCGCGTTGAACCACATTCCCGCTGAACTGCCCTACAAGATGATGAATGGCTCGTTCTACGCAGAGCGATTTGGCCAATCGATTGATGCGCTCCAGCAGATTGCGCTGCAGAACAAGGGTATCCCTGGGCGGAAGAACGTGGTTTGGGTCGGGCACGGCGGCCCGAACATCTACACCGAGGCTCTGACGGGTCCTATTGTCGATGAATTGAATAGCTACGTACATGACACGACCAACATGCTGGTGGATGCGCGGATCAGCTTGTTCGTCATCTATCCCGGGTTGCAGATCCGAGGTCAGGGAATCACGCTGACCGAGGTGGAGGCGGGCGCTGATCTCGGCGATGTGGATCCCTTTACTGGCGACATCAACTTCGGCGTCTTCGTCAATGAGACCGGAGGCAATCTCTTCTACAACCGCAACGATGTTGATGCGGAGATCAGGCGTTCCTTGGAGTTGGGCGCTAAGTATTACACGCTCACCTACCAGCCCCAGGAAGGTGAGCCCAATGGCAAGTTCCGCCGAATTCGCGTCACGCTACGCGACCCGAATCTGCACGTGATCACAAAGACCGGCTACTTCGCACCCGATAAGAACGCCCCGTCAGATCCTCGGCAGCAGAGCATGTTCAATATCGCGGAGGCGGCACGGTCAACTGTTCCGTTTGCGGCACTCGAAATGACAGTAGAAAATCTTGTCCGCCACCCAGACGCGAGCACGGTCGAATTCACTGTCGTGCTTAAACCTAAGAACATCGGTTGGCAAGCTGCCGATAATGAAAAGAGCACAACGAATCTCATGGTAGCTGCGGTGAGTTTAAGCAATCGCAGAGACATCCTCGCCTCAAGGTTGGAATCTCTGACGATCTCGACGAACACGCAAGACGCGAGCCGGCTCGCCACCACTCTGACACGCCTGCCGATTAGGATCCGAGTACCGCGTAAAACGCAAGACGTACGAGTGGCGATCCAGGTTGGAGACAGTGGACGGATAGGAACCGTTGAACTCGACCGCAAGATGATCGACGCGGCACCAGAATCTCCGACCCCGGATCCGAAACTGACTACGTCCACTGAACGCAAGTCTCCGGACACTGGGCCTGACCTCAAATAGGTCCGGTGTTACGTCGCGTACATTTCTAAGTTGAGTAGCGAAGGACCTAAACGGGATGCCTAAATACGCCAACCTTGCGCTTACAGCCACATGACCTTCAACCACCCCCAGAAGCATGTGCAAGGGATAGTGATCAGTTCCGTCAACACCTCCGGCTAGGCAACATCTTGATCCGAAGCGGCAGAGTTCTGTATAAGCAGACCGTCAGGCAGAGTTCGACAGCAGACACGGCGGCCAAAGACTTACAGCATCAAGCCCCGGAGGCCAGTGCTCCCGCATACCGTATTTACATCCGGAATGGTAGCTCTCTGCTTTCACCAGAACAGTGAATGATTGATTATCGTGCTGATCAGCCCTCGGCCAGCATCCTCGCCATACAGGATCAAGAACCGGTGCACCTGCCGCACACCAACTTGAGATCGATCATCGTCCTTCATCCCACAGCCGTCCGGACCGACGCCCCAGGAGCGGCAATTGGAGGCTTATATTAGGGGTGTGACATGGCATCGTCATTTCGGCGTACTCTCACTCCTGCTCATCCTCTGTGCGGCCCCTGTCATGGCCTGCATGAGAGCTGATGCGCAGATGAGTGCTGATGAACGCGCCTGTTGCCGCATGATGAAGGGTGATTGTGGCGGTACGCAGATGCCTGCGTCGCACAGTTGCTGCCAAAAGACATTGCAGAGCACAGAACAGAACGCCCTTCACTCCAAGACCGTCGTACTTGGGCCAGCTGCCATGGTAACTGCGACTTTGGTCATGCTTGAAGTCTGGTCCCCCAGCTCCGCTTCGGCCGACTGGGTTGAAAGCCCGGAACACTCTCCTCCCAAGTCTCCACTCCGCTCAATCTCTATCCTCAGAGTCTAGCTCCTCCTCTCTCGCATTTCGCCCGAGCGCTCAGTAGCGCCCGCTCCCGAACTGTTTTTAGACAGGAGACTGCTTCATGAAGGTGATCCTCCGTTGGTCCGCCACCGTCTTGCTGGCAATGGGTGTACCTGCGTTCGCGCAGGATACGAATCCTGTTGCCGTACCGCTCTCACAATTACTCGTTGAAGCCGACGCGAACAACTCGCAAATTTCCTCTGCCACTCATGCGTGGAAGGCTGCAGCGCATGTAGCCCAGCAAGTAACCACACTGCCCGATCCAAAGGTGACCCTGCAGCAGTTCAGCGTCGGAAGTCCCAGGCCATTTGCGGGATACACCAACAGCGACTTCGCCTACATCGGGATCGGGGGGTCGCAGGAATTGCCCTACCCCGGGAAGCTGCGGCTCCGTGGCAAAGTAGCTGAACGCGACGCCGAGGCCGCCGAAGCACAGGCCGACGTGACGAAGAAGGATGTGGCGGACGCCATAAAGTCCGACTATCTTCAACTCGCTTACTTGCGCCAGACACTCGGCATCCTGCAACAGAACGAGTCCGTCATGGGTCAGCTAATTCAAAACGCCATCGTGCACTATCAAGTCGGTCAGGGAATGCAGCAGGACGTGCTCCAAGCGCAAGTGGAGCACACGAAGCTCGTTCGCGAGATCACCATGCACAACCAAGAAGCGGGCAGGCTCCAGGCGCACCTGAAGGGCCTCCTCCATCGAGATCAGGCGTCTGTAGATGTCTACCCAGAGGATCTGACCCAGAGCACATTGAAGTTCACCTCCGCGGAGCTCCTTGATCTTGTTCGCCAGAACAACCCCGAGGTTCAGGCCGACACAAGTGCCACACGCAAGCAGGATGCCCGGCTTGCATCTGCAAAGCGAGGCGGCAAGCCTGATTTCGAACTCGGGTATATGTACGAGAACACCGATCGCAAGTATCGGGACTACTACATGTTGACCTTGGACGTCCGGTTCCCACGCAGAAAGCGAGTGAACGCAGAGGTCGCCGAAGCCGCCGAGATGCTGGCCCAATCGAGGGATGCTCTGGACGCACAAGTGCAGCAGCAACTAGCTGCGACCCAACAGCAGTATGTTCAGGTAATCAGCGACGCCGAACTGTTGACGGAGTACAGCGATGGCCTCATTCCGCAATCCGACGCTGCATATCGTGCAAACCTCAGTTCTTATGCAGCAAATCGGGAACCATTGGCACGCGTTCTGGTGTCCTTCAACGATCTCCTCAGCCTTCGGCTAGAAGTATCGAAGACCCTCGCGGATCACGAAATTGCTTTGGCGCACCTTGAATCGCTGACGGGAGCGACCCTGCGATGAACAAGTATGTGTTAAGAACCTCTCTCGTGTGGCTCGGAATCATCGTGGTCGCAATGGGAATCCTGCTGTATCGCTCCGGATCTCTGGGAGCCCGCTTCCGCGGCCATTCGGAAACACCCATCTCACCCTCTGGCCAGCTACAGCCTGAAGCCTCTGGACCGGATACTGCAACACCGGCACATATATCAAAGACTTTAGATCACTCGGCAACCGATGCGAGTACCGCTCCCGCTCTCGCGCCGGTGCAGCTCACGCCGGAGCGCATGCAAAGCATCGGGGTGCAGACCGGCGAGGTCGAGTACAGGCAGGTCAGCGATGATGTCCGTGCAACGGGGACTGTCGATGTCGATGAGCGCCTGGTGTCCTACGTTCAGGTTCGCTTCCCGGGCTACATCCGCAAGGTCTTCGCTAACGCCACCTACCAATATGTGCATGCAGGCGAGCCTCTCTTTACGGTCTACAGCCCTGATCTGGTCGCGACGCAGCAAGAGTTCCTTCTGGCTCGGCAGAACCAACGATCTCTGGGCACGAGCACGGTCGAGGGCGTGGCCTCTGGAGCAGATGCGCTTGCCGCAGCAGCCGAACAGCGGCTGCTGCAATGGGAGGTACCCCAGGGCGAACTGAACAAGCTCAAAGCCACCGGCAAGCCCATCACGGATCTCACGATTAACTCACCAGTATCGGGTTACATCACCGAACGCAATGCCCTGCCAAACATGTATGCCGAGCCGTCAACCCGGCTCTATACAGTCGCAGACCTTTCCCATGTCTGGGTGTACGCGCAAGTCTTTCAGGATGACGTGGGACGGCTGAAGCCAGGCGATATCGCACAGGTCACCGTCGACTCTTTTCCGGGCAGAGTATTTGGATCTCGCATCGAGGCGATTCTGCCGCAGGTTGATATGGCAACGCGGACGGTCCGCGTACGGCTGGCACTCGCAAATCCAGGGCTAAAGCTCAAGCCAGGTATGTTCGTGAACGTCGGTCTGAAATCCGGCATGGGGCGATCACTGGTTGTCCCAGCCTCCGCCGTTCTGCAGTCAGGTACACGGCAGATGGTCTTTCTGGATCAGGGTGATGGCAACCTTATACCGAAAGAGGTCACGCTGGGGCCCAGAGCTGGCGACAACTTCATCGTTCTTAATGGAGTAAAGGAACACCAGAAAGTTGTTACCTCCGCGAACTTCCTGATCGACTCCGAGAGTCAGCTCCAGGCCGCTGTGGGGTCGTTCAGCCCCCTGCCTCCTGGGGCCGGGTCGATGAATGCGCAGGGCGGCACTCCAAATGGTCCGCAGGCCACCGTCGAGTTGTCCACGGACCCAGATCCGGCCCAACGAGGCAACAACATGCTGCGAGTAAAGATCGCCGATGCAGCCGGAGCTCCGATCACGGGCGCCGACGTGACGGTGAAGTTCTACATGCCAGCGATGCCCGCAATGGGTATGGCAGCGATGGACATGACCACGAAACTCAGCGATAAGGGCAACGGAAAATACGAGGGCAGTGGGAAGCTGGATTCCGGCGGCACGTGGCAGGTTGCCGTCACCGCTCAAAAAGCCGGCCAGACCCTTGTCGTAAAGCAGCTCCGTGTCAACGCGACGGGAGGTATGTAGCCATGATCTCTCGGATTATAGAAGTTTGTGCCCGCAACCGCTTCGTTGTCGTTGCCGCTGTGCTGCTGCTGACCATTGCGGGTATCTGGTCACTTAAGCATGTGCCACTCGATGCCTTGCCAGACATCTCTGACGTGCAGGTGATCGTACATACCAACTGGGCTGGAGAGCCGCCGGATGTTATCGAGGATCAGGTTACGTATCCCATCGTCACAAGTCTGCTTGCAGCGCCTCATGTGAAAGCAGTTCGCGCTCAGACGATGTTTGGCGACTCTTATGTCTTTGTCGTCTTCGAAGATGGCACTGACCTCTATTGGGCTCGCTCTCGCGTCATCGAATACCTCCAACAGATCAGCGGCAGGTTGCCCACGAACGTCCATCCTGTCATTGGTCCGGACGCGACCGGTGCGGGCTGGGTCTACGAGTACGCGGTTGTCGACAAGAGCCACAACCTGAGTCTGGCTGACTTGCGGACGTTGCAAGACTGGCACTTGCGATACGCCCTCGAAACCGTTCCCGGAGTAGCCGAAGTCGCCACCATTGGAGGTTTCGTCAAGCAGTACCAGGTGCAGCTCGACCCGAATAAGCTGCTCGCCTATGGCATCCCGCTTTCCATGGTGATCGAGCGAGTGAAGGCGAGCACGAACGAGGTGGGAGGTCGCGTTCTCGATCTGAGTGGCGCACAGTACATGATCCGCGGACTCGGCTATCTGCGTTCGACCGACGATCTTGCCATGGTTGCGGTCGGCAGCAAAAACGGAACGCCAGTGCTTTTGCGAGATCTCGGTACGGTGAGCTTCGGACCGGATATTCGTGAAGGTGTCGCTGAATGGAACGGCGAAGGGGAGACAGTCGGCGGAATCATTGTTATGCGCCAAGGCATGAACGCGCTGAACGTGATTCAAGGCGTCAAGAAGAAGCTTCATGAGATCGCCTCTTCACTGCCACCCGGCGTCCAAATCTTTGCCGGATACGATCGCTCAAATCTGATCAACGCTTCGATCAAGACCTTACAACGAGATCTTCTTGAAGAGGCCGTGATCGTCAGCGTTGTCATCATCATTTTCCTCTTCCACTTCCGGTCAGCCCTCATTGCGATCATCGCTCTCCCCGTTGCTGTACTGATCTCGTTCATCCCCATGTACCTGCTCGGCGTGTCGTCGAACATCATGTCGCTCGGAGGCCTTGCGCTTGCGATCGGTGTGTTGGTGGATGCGTCGATCGTCATGGTCGAGAACGGCTATCGACACCTTTCGGAGCGTCAGGAGAACGACGCAAATCCGGTCTCAGAGCCGGAGCGACGGCATATTCTCGTCAACGCCGCCAAGCAGGTTGGTCCGGCGCTGTTTTTTTCTTTGCTGATCATCGTCGTCTCCTTCCTACCCGTCTTTCTGCTGGAGGCGCAGGAAGGACGAATGTTTCGGCCGCTTGCCTGGATGAAGACACTTGCCGTCGGTTCTTCTTCCGTTCTGGCGATCACCCTGGTCCCGGTCCTCATGGTGATGTTCATACGGGGCCGCCTGCGCCCCGAAAGCGCAAACCCTATCTCTCGCTTTACCCAGGCCCTCTACTTGCCCGTGCTGAGGTTCTGTCTGCGGAATCGCAAGCTGACGTTGCTCGTCAATCTTGTCTTCCTACTCGTGACGCTTCCCCTGGCCTTTCACCTCGGTAGCCAGTTTATGCCTCCGCTGTTTGAGGGAGCTACCCTTTACATGCCGACAGCACTTCCGGGTCTGGGCATTGGGCAGGCAAAATCCTTGCTGCAGGAACAGGACCGGATTCTTCGCAGCTTTCCCGAGGTGTTGAGCGTCTTAGGTTCGGCCGGGCGCTCGGACAGCGCGACCGATAACGCCCCACTCGACATGTACGACACCACCGTCATGCTGAAGCCTCGTAAACAATGGCCAGCGGGCGTGAGCTACGACGCTCTCATCCAGCAGATGGACGAGAAACTCCAGTTCCCCGGTCTGTCGAACACCTGGACGATGCCCGTAGAGAATCGCCTGGATATGGAACTCACAGGAATCAAGACACCACTCGGCCTGAAGGTGCAGGGCGTCAGCGTTGAAGGTATCCAGCAACTTGCGTCTCGGATCCAGAACGCTTTAGCGGGGATGCCGCAGATGCGATCCATCTTCACGGAAAAGGTCGCTCAGGGCTTCTACGTCAACGTGGAGGTAAATCGGCCGGAGGCGGCTCGCTATGGCCTGACCATCGCGGATGTTCAGACCGCAGTCGCCTCCGGCATCGGCGGACAGAACATTGCCCAGAACATCGAGGGCCGGGAGCGTTATCCCATCAGCGTTCGCTATCAAAGAGACTTCCGGGACAATATCGATGAAATGCGAAAGGTACTGATCGGCACACCGTCTGGCGCACAGATTCCATTGGGGCAAGTAGCGCGTGTCTTCTTCTCAAACGGACCGGCCATGATCCGGGACGAGGACGGAAAGCTGACAGGGTACGTCTATATCGATCTGAAGACGAGCGACTATGGGGGATTTGTCAACGAAGCAACGCGGCTGCTTCAAACCAGGCTCGCCTTGCCGGCCAACTACTCCTACCAGTGGTCGGGCGAGTACGAGTTCGAGCTACGGGCGAAGCAGAGGCTTAAGCTCATCTTACCTGTCGTCTTCCTCATCATCTTCCTATTGCTCTACCTGGTCTTCCACTCAGTTACCGAGGCCCTGGTGCTGATCTTTCCCACGATCTATGCCATGTCGGGAGGGCTGTTGCTGCAATGGATGCTCCATTACAACTTCAGCGTCGCGGTGGCGGTGGGGTACATCGCGCTCTTTGGAATCGCTGTCGAAACAGGCGTGGTCATGGTGGTGTATTTGCACGAGGCTCTCGAGCACAAGCTTTCTACAGGAAGGCTCTTGACCAATGAAGAGATTGAATTAGCTGCTATTGACGGGGCTGTGCACCGTCTCCGCCCAAAGCTCATGACGGTCCTTGCTGTGCTGGCAAGCCTTGCGCCAATCCTCTTCGAGTCTGGAATCGGTTCCGATGTGATGAAGCCGATCGCCGCTCCAATCGTCGGGGGTATGATCACGTCGACCATCCACGTACTTATCCTGGTTCCCGTCTTTTTCGTCATGTTGAAGGAGCGAGCGCTAAAGCGCGGCACCCTTACACCAACGCAGCTGCAGCCAAGTTTAGGAGAACATCATGTCTATTAGGAACAACGTCCTTCTGTCCGCGGTCATCGCCTTAGCTACGACGATGCAAGCGCAAGCAAGTAAGAAGATCAGCGGGACCGTCACCGATTCGATGTGCGGAAGAAGCACCTCATGGAGGGAGCCTCCGCTGCCAAATGCATTTGCTGAAATTCGCTCCCTATGTTGGAATTGTTGGCCCCTTTGTTCAGAAATGTCGTAATGGCGCACTTCACCTTTTTCCGATACCACTGCATCAGATCTACTTAACGTAGATACTGGTTCTATGCAGTTTCGGGCGGCATTAGCGAGCTTGTTAACAGTGATCCTGCTGTCGATCTCGGCGGCTGCCTCGAATTGTGAGATTAGGTGCGACCTTTCCAGCATGGGACCGAGCTGCCACAGCTCGGGTAAGGCTTCTATCCAGCATCAGGACATGCCGCCCATGGGTGGCATGGAACACCAGGTATCCGAATCCGGCGGAACGGGTACGTCAGTTCTTGTTGCTATACAGCCTGCTTGTCCAACTCATGCCTGTGTCCAGCAGCCGGTCTTGTTCGATGAACAGAAGGCCGCTCTCGTTTACCTCTCTCAGAGCGTGACGGCAGTGATGTGTGACGTCGTCCAGTTTGCGCCTGAGCCGACCATTGCAGGGCTTTCCGTTCGTGGACCACCAATCTTCCGACCAGCCACCCCGATCACCCTCCGCACAACCCTCCGCGTCTAGTCAGCGATCATCCAGCAGACGACATACCTCTATGTCGCCGGCCGGAGTGTGTTCGCTTTGTGTCTACCCCCTGGATCTCAGCAACACCAGTCCGTGCCCGGCGGCGCCAAACCCTTTGACGCCTTTTTACAACGGAGAACCCTTTCCATGTCTACACGACGGAATTTCCTGCAGCACACTGCCAGCCTAGGCGCAGGTCTCTTTGCCGTCAACAGCGCTCAGGCGGCGGGCCCTCATACGCTGTCTTCATCCTCGACAACCCAGATCGCCAGTACGGGCGGCTACCTTGGCGTGAGCAGCGGGTCGCTCTCCAAGGTAGACCACCGCGCAGGAGCAGTATCAACAAACACACCAGTCGTCACCACCGATATCGGTGACCTGCCGTACGAGATGGACGGCGATGTGAAGGTGTTCCGCCTAACGGCTCACGTGTTCAAGCAGCAGATCGCCCCGCAGAAGACGATTGACGTCTGGGGTTTCAATGGGAGCGCGCCGGGTCCCACCATCCAGGTTACGCAAGGCGATAAGGTCCGGGTCATCTTCAAAAACGAGCTACCAGAATCGAGCTCGCTCCACTGGCACGGCTTCGAGGACCAGATTGGTTACGACGGCATGCCTGGTATCAGCCAGGCCCCAGTCAAGCCGGGTGAGAGCTTCACCTACAACTTTGTCATCAAGCAGGAGGGCACATACTTCTATCACTCGCACATGGCTATGCAGGAGATGGCCGGCATGCTCGGGGCTTTCATCATGCATCCCAAGGTCCCTTATCGGCCGCACTGTGACAAGGACTTCGCGATTCACCTGCAGGCTTATTGGGTACTGCCAAACAGCACCTCGCCCAACACCATGAACATGGAGTTCAACTGGCTGCTTCTGAACGGCAAAGCCGGTCCAGCAGCTACGCCGCTCATCGTGCGCCAAGGCGATCGAGTCCGAATCCGCTTCATCAACCTCAGCATGAATCACCATCCAATGCACCTCCACGGACACACTTTTTACGTGACCGGGACGGAGGGCGGACGCATTCAGGAGACGGCTTGGTGGCCCGGCAATACCGTCCTAGTAGGTGTCGCGCAGTCGCGCAACGTCGAGTTCATCGCCGATAACCCCGGCGACTGGATGCTTCACTGCCACTTGCCCCACCACATGATGAACAGCATGGCGAACCAAGCTGGTCCGATGACGCGTATGGCAGGGTTCCCGGACGGCAAAGGTCTACGCGGCAACGATAGCCACGGCCACCTGATGGGTCCGGGCGAGCAGATGAGCATGGGCGGGATGCAGGGCATGGACATGCAAAAGATGCAGGGGAAACACATGAGCGGCAAGAAGAACCCGAACGCCGCTTCGGATCCGGCAGTTCCCGCTGCGGCACTCTCCGCTGGAACACAGGCTACCTCTCCCGATGGTCCGCTAGCCAACACGGGCCTGGACGCCGGGATGGACGGCATGATGGCGGAGCAGAGGGGCGGCCGGCCCCGCCTCAGCGACGAGCAGAAGCGCAACCTGAACGCCTTCGACATGGGCGAGCAGAGCATGCAGCAGCAGATGACGGAGACCTCTCCTCACGCCAACAACGTCCCGAACTTCCCGCAGGACTCCTACATGGAAGGTCCGATGATGAACATGGACAAGCTGGTCGAGAAGCCGGAGAACCTCGGCCTGCGCCCGAGCTGGAGCCGCTTCATGCAGGGCATGATGACCTTCGTTCGCGTCCTGCCGGCAGAGCAGTACGACCAGGTCGTTTCTGCGATGAAGCAGGCCAAACGAGACGGCGATCCTTACGCCTCTATCTATGTTGCTCCAAGCGATCGATCGCGCCGATAGCGCGATCGATCTCTCTGTGTAGCGGGTATGCTCACAATGGAATGCAGCACGGGATGGGGACCGTCACGGCGATGTCTGACACAAGCGTGTCGGGGCACGAAGGAGGCCATGGGATGAGTACAGCCAACGGCGAGCACGATACACCTCAACACGCGAACAGTGCGATCGAACGAATCACGTCGCAACACGCTCGCTTCATCAACTTTCTTACCGCGCGCGTAACAGACCGAGCTGCGGCCGAGGACCTGCTTCAAAGCGCTTACTTAAAGGCCATTGAGCGTGGCGGAGAGATTCGGGACGATGAAAGCACCGTCGCTTGGTTCTATCGCATTCTCCGCAACGCTGTTACGGACAGCTATCGCCGGCAGTCCGCCAGGACCAGAGCGCAGGAAAGCTTTGCTGCCGAGGCTCCCCAAACCTATGAGCTGGAGCTGGAACCGATGGTCTGTGCGTGTGTCGGAGACGTGATGCAAAATCTCAAGAGCGAGTATCGGGAAGCAATCCAGCAGGTCGACCTTGACGGGATAACCGTTCAGTCCTTTGCCGAGTCGCACGGAACCTCAGCGAACAATGCTTCCGTGCGGCTTCACCGCGCCCGGAAGGACCTCGCGAAGAAGCTCACTGCGGTCTGTGGAGCATGCGCGGAGCACAAATGCCTGGATTGCACCTGTCGACGAAGCCAACTGTAAGACTGGACCGCTTGATGCGTCAGCAGCCATAGAAGGAGAAAGATATGTGCTGCTGTAGCGAACCCAAGAAAGCTGGAGGCACCATGAAAGACCCAGTGTGCGGAATGACCGTCGATCCCGCGAAGGCCGCAGGGTCGAGCGAATACAAGGGGACGAAGTATGGCTTTTGTTCTCCCGGCTGCAAACGTAGGTTTGACGAAGATCCCGAGCAATATACAAAGCCGTCACAACCAGGACTAGAGATGCCAAATGCAGCGGAGAAGCGCACCATCGACCCGGTTTGCGGGATGACGGTCGACCCAGCGAAGGCGGCAGCGGCGCTTGAGCATGAGGGAACGAGGTTTTTCTTCTGCAGTCAGGGGTGCGCGGCGAAGTTCCGTGCCGATCCGCAGAAGTATCTCAGAGCCAAACCGCCCGCTGCTCCCCCACATCCCCCGACAAAGGCGGAGCAGCAGTCTGAGTACATTTGCCCCATGGACCCGGAGGTTCACAAGATGGGTCCGGGAGCCTGCCCGAAGTGCGGCATGGCGCTTGAACCTGCAACCCTTACCGCCCCGGCTACACGAACCGACTACACCTGCCCAATGCACCCTCAAATCAGCCGTCCGGAACCTGGCAACTGTCCTATTTGCGGTATGGCGCTTGAACCACGGGAGAGCACCGTTGAGGAGGTCAACCCCGAACTGGCCGACATGACCCGCCGATTTTGGATCAGCGTCGCCCTTGCAATTCCTCTGCTCGCCTTGATGATTTCAGACCTCATACCTTCCATGCCGCTTCAGCACCTTCTGTCTGCTCGGACCTGGGCATGGATCGAGTTTGCGCTCGCGACTCCGGTTGTTCTCTGGTGCGGATGGCCGTTCTTTGTGCGGGGCTGGCAGTCCGTTCTAAATCGCAGCCTGAATATGTTCACGCTGATCGCGCTGGGAACCGGCGCTGCTTATCTGTACAGCGTCACCGCCACCCTTGTTCCCCAACTCTTCCCGCCATCGTTCCGGGCGGAAGGTGGTGAGATCGCTCTGTACTACGAGCCTGCCGTCGTCATCATCGCCCTTGTTCTGTTGGGGCAGGTGATGGAGTTGCGCGCACGCAGCCAGACCGGCAGCGCGATCCGTGCACTACTTGGCTTGGCTCCGAAGACCGCAAAACGGCTCGACGCCCTAGGAGGGGAAGCCGACGTTTCGCTCGACCAGGTTCAGGTTGGCGACTGGCTACGCGTCAGACCAGGCGAAAAGATCCCGGTGGATGGCGTTGTGCTTGAAGGGCACAGTTCGGTCGACGAGTCGATGGTCAGCGGCGAACCTATACCTGTTGAGAAGGACGTCGCTGCCAAAGTGACGGGAGGTACCGTCAACGGGACCGGCGGCTTTGTGATGCGGGCCGAGCGCGTCGGTGCGGATACCCTGCTCTCCCAGATTGTGAAGATGGTGAGTCAGGCGCAGCGGAGCCGTGCCCCAATTCAACGGCTCGCCGATCGCGTCGCTTCATTCTTCGTTCCAGCCGTGATTCTCGCAGCTGTCACTACTTTTCTAGTCTGGTATTTCGTCGCGCCTCAGCCGCGCTTCGCACATGCCTTAGTGAACGCAGTTGCCGTCCTCATCGTTGCCTGCCCCTGCGCCCTTGGGCTTGCGACACCCATGGCAATCATGGTCGGCACCGGACGCGGCGCCGGGGCCGGAATTCTGGTCCGCAATGCAGAAGCGCTCGAGACCTTTGGCAAGGTAAATACCCTGATTGTCGATAAGACAGGAACGCTCACGGAAGGCAAACCGACACTCGATTCCGTCATTCCGCAGCCCGGCATCAGTGAAGCCGAACTCCTGCAGCTTGTGGCGAGTCTGGAGCGGTCGAGCGAGCATCCACTCGCCGCTGCCATTGTGAAAGGGGCCGAGACAAAGAAGCTCGATCTGTCAAAGGTCCAGGGTTTTGGCTCTACGACCGGAAAGGGCGTCGAAGGCAGTGTTTCAGGCAAGCAGGTAGCGGTGGGAAACGCGGAGCTGTTTCGCGAATTGCGAATCGATCCTGCCCCTCTGCTCGGCCGCGCTGAAGAGCTGAGAACCCAGGGCCAAACCGTCATGCTGATTGCGGTAGATGGCAGACCCGCGGGTCTCGTCAGTGTCTCCGATCCAATCAAGGAATCAACCCCCGATGCGATCAAAGAGTTGAAGGCAGCGGGCCTCAAGGTGATTATGGTCACCGGTGACAATGCGACCACGGCAAAGGCAGTTGCGGACAGACTCGGCATCGAGTTTGTTGCCGACGTCCTGCCGGATAAGAAGGCCGAAGTCGTCAAAGCGCATCAGCAGAAGGGATGCATTGTCGCGATGGCTGGCGATGGGGTAAACGATGCCCCCGCTCTCGCCCAGGCAAACATCGGTATTGCCATGGGGACCGGTACCGACGTTGCGATGGAGGCAGGCGGTATCACGCTTCTCACGGGCGATCTACGGGGCATCCTTCGGGCTCGTCGTCTCAGCCAGTCCACTATGCGAAACATACGACAAAATCTCTTCTTTGCCTTCATCTACAACGCGATCGGAGTACCGCTGGCGGCTGGTGTGCTCTTCCCTGCTTTCGGCCTTCTGCTCAATCCCATGCTTGCGGCCGCTGCCATGAGTTTCAGCTCAGTCTCGGTAATCGCAAACTCCCTCAGATTGCGGTCCGTGAAGCTATAAAGCGGTCAAAACAACTACTCGCCGTCTCTGAAACCCGGCAAGCAAAGTTGCTGTGATGGGCATCCCTTGAGCGCGGAGGAGAGATCCGCACTGTTGTTGTTTCCAGCCGTCGCAAGCTCGTCCTTCAGGCTGAGGTCCGTAAGCACGTCGAAGCAGGGTCCGCGCTGTATACCGACTTCCTGCTCTCTTACGAAGGACTCGCTAGCGACTACGCGCACAAGGTCGTGGATCACGCCGTTGAATATGTCAACGGTCGTGTCCATACCAACGACCTTGAGAACTTCTGATGCTACTCAAGCGCGGTACCAATGGCGCCTACGTTAGTGTTGAGCCGTTCCACTTATTCCGTTACCTCGATGAGCAAACCTTCCGATACAACAAGGGGGGGCCGCCGCGAACTAAATATTGCGGCTGGAAGAAGCGGAGACCGAAGAAGAGTGCCTAGCCTTACGCTCTCCTCGCGATCACGTCTTTCTTGATCCATTGCCTTTCTAACGGCTTCGAGATTTGCTCTCAAAATCTTATCCATTGCAGAGTCAAAAGCCTCAAATTCCTCACTTGGCTTCATTGGCTATCCTCTCTAACGCTTCGGCTGTACCATCGGCTACTGTTTGAAGTGTTCCAGCGTCCCAATGCTTGGGCTGGTGGATGCCCCCATGAGTCAAATTCCAAAAGACAGCGCCCGGGAAAGCAGAGTTATTCTTGATTCTTCGAACCATGTGGTTCCTAGAAACTCACGCAAGCAAGTCCGCAGCTTGCAGCTGGAGTGCCCGATCTTTTGTGCCGTTGGAAGAGTTAGTGTAGCGCAGCTATTTCTGAGTTCAAGTAGCCGCCGTCGGGGGTGTGGAGAAGTGGGAAGCGCGTAGCGGTTTCCACTTCTCCATGCC
>JAABUX010000251.1_pt1 | contig 91329 bp, 83 predicted proteins | sample 5561851 | NCBI WGS metagenome assembly JAABUX01 (sample SAMN10711883, study PRJNA513361) | rock metagenome | isolation source: Antarctica rocks | place: Antarctica: Victoria Land, Richard Nunatak red sandstone | collected 2016-01-03 | reverse complement strand
CGCATCCGGAAGATGATGCCGTCGATGACGGGCCGGAGACTCACCCGAGGTCGTCCGGTGGCCTTGGCGGGATAACGCTCCTCCAGGAGCGACTCGATGATCCCCCAGAGGCCATCGGGCAGTTCCCGGATCGTGTCGGGTGCGGGCTTCTTGGCTTTAGGTCTGGCTTGGGTCGTCATGAGTGAGTCTCATGGGTGAGGTCTCATCCATTAAAGCCCGACGCCAACTGCTAATCAAGAGCGGTTTCGAGATAGTTTCTTATGCGTCGGGGGCCACCGGATCAAGGCCGTGGCCCGCCCGGCGTACTCGATGGCGACCCGGCTCGACCACTACGAACGCTCCTTTGAGCTTCTCCTGAGCTTCTCCTCGTCATAGAGCATCAAGATCCGAGCTAGTTCGAAGTGGACCGCCTGCAACGTCGACGGCAACGCCCTCAGGTACAAGACTCCGCTCCCCAATCCCCGGACGAAGACCAAGCCGCCGAAGTCGCGGTCTCTGGTGACGAACACCCGCCCATCGTCTTGCGCGTTCCTCAATAGATCGGTGTCCGGGGAGCGTGACATCCCGGCCTCGGCGGCGGTCGTCACGTCGTGGCCCAGTTCGCGGAGGAAACGCACGGTGAGGGCGTATACGTCCTGGTCGGCCATGAACTTCATGCCGTTTCCGCCAGTCGGATGTCCTCCAAGGCGATCAGATCAATGGCGTATTGGACACAGGCCCGGACATCGTCGAGCGTCAGTTCGGGAAAGTAGTCGCGGCGAATCTCGGCGGCGGCGATGCCTTCCCGGACCAATTCCAGCACGCTTTGCACAGTGATCCGAGTACCGGCGATGCATGGCTTGCCGAAGTGGATGTTCGGGTCAATGGCGATTCGCTCACGCATGGTCGTAACCTCAAAACCATCAGGCCACGGGATGAGAGCCTCCTTGCCGGTCGATCGGCCGGGCGACCCTGCCCAGTCAATCCGCGAAGGCGTAGCGGACGATGCAGTAGAGGGCCTGGACGCCGTCCTTCCAGCCGATCTTCTTGCCTTCGCGGTAGTCTCGGCCGTTATAGCTGACGGGGATCTCGTAGATCCGGCATCGCCGAGGTGGGCGGCCTTCGATGGCGGGGACCTCGAAGCGGGCGATCTTGGCCGTGACCTCGGGCTCGAAGCCGAAGCGGTTGCTTTTCAGGGTGATGCCTTGAATCACCTCGCGGCGGAAGACTTTGTAGCAGACTTCCATGTCGGTGAGGTTGAGGTCGGTGAAGAAGTTCGACAGCAAGGTAAGCAGGCGGTTGCCTTGCGAGTGCCAGAAGTGGAGCACCCGGTGCGACTCGCCGATGAACCTCGACCCGTAGACGACGTCGGCCTTGCCTTCGATGATCGGCTGGAGGAGCTGGAGGTACTGCGCCGGGTCGTATTCGAGGTCGGCGTCCTGGACGATGACGACGTGGCCCCGGGCGTGCTGGAACCCGGTCCTGAGCGCGGCGCCTTTGCCTTGGTTCTTGTCGTGGAAGACGATCGTCAGGTCGGTCTCGGTTCGCTGGAGGTCGCGGAGGATGTCGAGGGTCCCGTCCTTCGAGCAGTCGTCGACCAAGATGATCTGCTTGGCGACGGGCACGGCGCGAACTTGGCGCAAGATTTCGCGGATCGTGTTCTTCTCGTTGTAGACCGGGATCACGACCGACAGGACCAGGTCGGGGGGGACTCGGTAAATCCCCAGCCTCCGGCACATCGCCGCGCCCAGATTCTGGAACAGCCACTCGATCCGATCGGAGTCGTCGGGCGCGGGAAGTATGTCCGTGGCGGCGTCGCCCAGGATGGTGTTGGCCGAGGCGTCGGAATTTAGCTTTTCGGCCGGTCGAAACGCGGGAGATGAATCGGAGTCCATCGCGCGGGCAGCCTCCCTGATGGTTGAGAGCGCGAAGCGGGCTTTTTCTAAAGGGATCGGTCGCCGATCCTCGATTGGTCGAAAGGGCGACGCCTCCCAGATCCGACCGGCAACCCGGATTATAAGCGATCTCGGCTCGCCGCAAAAGGCGACTGTACTTGATCGGACCGGAGGGTCGACGCGGAAAGCCCTCGCGGCGTATGAGTGCCGGAGGGCTTTTCCAGGACCTTGATGAGGGTCATTCCGCTCGGCGCTCGATCGATCAAAGACCAGTCGAGGGGGCCGGGGCGGGCGGCGGGGGGGGGGTGCGGCCGGGGGGGGGGGCGGCGGGAGCGGGCGTGGAAGGCTCGGGGGTCATCGCCGGGGCGGGCGCCGGAGCGGCGGCCGGGGCCGAGTAGCCGCCTTGCGGCGCCGCGTACTGGCTCGAAGACATCTGGCCCGAGGCGTAGCCCTCGTAGACCGGGGTGTAGGTCCCGTAGACGGGCATCGCGCCGTAGCCGGTCGAGCAGACGTCGCAGCTCGGCGCGGCGACCGGGGCCGGCTCGCAGCAAGTCTGGCAGCGGTTCCGCTTGTGGCCGAACATCCCGTGATGGTGCTTCCTGCCGCTATAGCAGCTCGAACCCGAGTAGCAGCTCGACGAATAGCAGGACGACCCGTAACCGCCCGAATAGCCGGACGAGTAGCAGCTCGCCTGCATGCCCGAATAGCCGGACGAGTAGCAGCTCGACGAGTAGCAAGACGACGACGAGTAGCAGCTCGAATAGCACGAGCTGTAGCAGGCCGAGGTGTAGGCCGGCTCGCACTTCTTGTGGTGGCAGCCCAGGCCGGACAAGGCCAAAAGCATAACGACGGTGCCTTGCATTGCAGCTTCTCCCTGGAATGTTGCGTGATCTTGGTGGGTCGGAACTTGGAGTGACTTCGATCAAAATCAAGTGGCTGGACGACGCCCGCACGAATCGGCGACCGAGAATAACATGCCCCGCAAGGTCAATGCAATTCCCCCTGACCAACCAATCCGGCAGCTTTTCCCCGATCGCTTTTACTTATTCAGTTACCGCAGATTCTATTCCGCCGTCGAGGAAGTTGCAAGTAACTTGGGAGATTTGGGTAAAAATTGTGGTTGGGGCGATTTGCGCTCGAAATCCCTGGGACCGGATTTCGCTTCCAGGCGGTTCGACTGGCCCAAACGGGGGTCGACCGATAAAATCAAGGTCGAGGCGCAGGGTTGCTGACGCCTTGGCTCGCTTGAGTCGACCGGAGAGGTTCTTGGTTGGGCGTGAAACCGCTCGAAAGGGTCGGCCTCGATGGTTGTCGGCAAATCGCTTCCCGGTGATCGGCCCGCTGTCACCTCAAACCTTGAGTGGCCCCCCTGGGCTCGCCGGGTTGTCACCGTCCTGGTCTTGTTTCATGCCGGGGCGATCGTGTCGGGGGTCTGGTCGGCGCAACCAGCCTCGGAACTCGAACGCGCCGTCGACTCGGTCTTCGAGCCGTACGACGGGCTGATCCGCCAGGGGTATTCCTACCGTTATTACAGCCCCGAGCCGCCGCCGACGCCCGTGGTCACGGCGACCCTGGCGTTTCGGGATGGTCGACCCGAGCGGGTGGTCCGCTTCCCCGACCGAGCCACCTGGCCCCGGATGCTCTACCAGCGCGAGTTGAACTTGGCCAACTGGCTGATGGCCGACGTCGAGGAAGCCCGCCAGTTTGCCGGCGACGGGGCCAAGAGCCGGTGGGCCCAGGCGTTCGCCGCGCACCTGGGGCGGACGCACCCGGGTTGTTCTTCGGTCACGCTCCGCAATCAGTCGCACCTGGTCCCGCCGCTCGACCGGGTCCGCGAAGAGCTTGCCCACCCCGAGCCGGGGTCGAAGCCGGTCGACCTCGACGCCGACGAGTTTTACACCACGCCCGAGCGGATCGGAGTCTTCCCTTGCGACGCTTCCTGAACGGAGTTGCGGCGATCCCGAGCGACCTGGCCCGCTCGGTCGCCTCGGGGTGGAACCGGTTCGTCTTCACGCCGACCGACCCGACCCCGCTGGGCCTGGTCCGCGTCCTCGTCGGCGCCCTCCTGTTCTGGAGCTTGCTGATCTACGGTTTCGACCTCCTCGGCTACCTCGGTCGGACCGGCTGGGCCAACCTCGAAGTCGTCCAGATGTTCCGCCAAGAGCGAGCGCCGACCTCGTGGTCGTTCTGGTTCCACGTCCCCGACGCGATGCTCCGCCCGGCCTGGGTCGCTTGCCTGGTGGTCCTGGCGGCATTCACCTTGGGGCTGTTCAGCCGAGTCACGGCGGTCCTGGCCTGGATCATCGCGGTTTCGACGGCGGTCCGGTCGCCGATCAGCGTCTACGGCTTCGATGACATCGTCACGACCTGGGCGTTCTACCTCGCGGTATCCGGGGCGAGCGGGCAGGCGGTGTCGCTGGATCGCTACCTATCAAGGTTCCTCCGAAATCGCCGGGAAGTCGCCAAGCGTCGCCAGGACGGGCGATGGGTCGCGCCTTCGGGGGTCCCCGCTCCTTCGACCTCGGCGAACATCGGCTTGCGGTTGATCCAATGTCACCTGGTCGTCATCTACTTGATCTCGGGCCTGAGCAAGTTCCAGGGGCAAGCCTGGTGGAACGGGACCGCGATCTGGGGAACTTTGGCCGCCGGCGAGTTCCGCCTGTTCGACCTCACCTGGCTCGCCGCCTACCCTTGGTTGCTGAACGCGATGACGCACGCCGCGCTCTTCCTCGAAACCGCCTACCCGGTGATGATCTGGGTCAAGCCGATCCGCCCGATATGGGTCGCCGCCGTCCTGCTCATGCACGCGGCGATCGGCCTGACGCTCGGGCTGTTCGAGTTCAGCCTGGCGATGCTGGCGGGCAACCTCGCGTTCGCCTCGGGGCCTTGGCTCAGGAGTCTGGTGAGCGGCTTCAACCAGCCGAGCGGCCAAATCCTCTATGACGGCGGTTGCCCCAAGTGCCGGGCGTCGATGGCGTTCCTGACCGCCGGCGACCCCGACCGCGTCCTCGACCCGGTCGACCTCAACGCCGTCGACGTCGCCTCGATCCACCCGAGCTTGACCAAGGAGGAATGCCTGAAGTCGATGCATCTGGTCCGCTCGGATGGCCGGGTCGAGAAGGGGTACGAGGCGGTGATGACGGCCCTGGGCTGGACGCCGATGTTCTGGCCGATGTCGCTGGCGCGATTTGTGCCGGGTGTGGCCCCGATCGGCCGTCGCGTGTACGATCGAGTGGCGTCGACCCGGTCGCGCGACGAGCCTTGCACCGACGAGGTTTGCGGGATTCATCCGCCCCCCGCCGCCCGGAAGGCGGGAAAGACCAAGTCCACTTCAACCCCCACCGCGACCGGAAAGGGCGAGCGACGATGAAGAAATTCGGATCGGACAAGCCGACCGCGCACCGCTTGTTCCTCCACGAGCCCGGCTGGCGGGTCCAACTCAAGGTCGGGAGCACCCGCGAGTTCTGCTACGCGATGGCCCCCGGCCAGGACTTCTACCACCGACTCCTGGACGGAGAGGTCTTCCTCCACAACAACGAAGAGCGCCTCTGCCTCGCCTGCGCCGAGCGCCGTGGGCTATTGTCCTACCAACCCAAAGGGCTCCGAGACCCCGAGCCGATCCTCGAAATCCTCGATGAAACCGACGACGGCCCCGGCGTCTACCGCCGCGAGACCTTGGGTGGAGAGTGACGGACCCGCTGCATGATCTTCCTCGACCCATCGTGGCTGTCATAGTCTTCATGCGAGGCCGATGAGGACTTCCTCGAACTATCAAGAGATACGTCATGTCTACCGCTCAGTCAGGTCGCACTCTGGATGAATTAGCCCGTCTTGGGACCGAGATGCTTCAGAATCGGGTGCAGCCGCAACTTGATGCCAAGGATCATGGCAAGTTTGTCGCCGTCGATGTCGAGACGGGTGATTTCGAGGTTCACGAAGATGACTCGACAACCGTCTCGCGCCTGTTGGCTCGTCGCCCAAGAGCCAACATCTGGCTCGGCTGCGTCGGGGAGCCGACCGCGTATCGGATGAGACGGGACCGGTGATGCGGGGGGTCGTCAACGCACGACGCGAGGCCATCGTCACGCTCCGGGTGCGAGGGCCAAGTGGATCGGAATTTGATATCGACACGTTGATCGATTCGGGATACACCGGTTCGCTGGTCTTGCCCAGTTCGATAATCGCCAAACTCGGTCTGATCAGCCAGTTGGGCGGCAAGGCGCGGTTGGCTGATGGCTCAATCCACCAATTTCCGATCTACCGTGCCGAGCTCTTTTGGGACGGCGATTGGCAACTGGTCGTCATCTCCGCTCTTGGTGACGAAGCGCTGCTCGGTATGTCGTTGCTGGCCGGGCATGAGTTGCGGGTCGAAGTGGTCCCGGGTGGCGTGGTGGAGATCATCCCCCTACCTTGAAGGCTGACCTCATCGATCGTTCTGGCCTGAACGGGCCGTCGCAGGCTCGACAGAAAGCTGTCCCGACTTGCTCTTCTTCCTGGAGCGTCAGCCCATGAAGCAATCAATCGGCCAGATGACCATCGTCGTGCGTGAATACGATGAGGCGATTATACTCCTCGCGGCTCAAGATTGAGGTTCGCTCGCCGCGAGTCTTCGACCGATCAGCCGCGAGCCTCGAATCGGAAACCTCAAGTTGATCCCGCGAGGAGTATATACCACCCCTTACCTCCAACGCTCCATCGAGGTGATGGGCGTCGATCGCGTGATGACCTCCACCGATTACTCGTTCGTGTATCATGCGGATGGTTTGGCGAGGAGCTTTCTGGAGGATGCGCCCCTCAACCTGGAAGACAAGCACAAGATCGCCCACTTGAACGCGGAGAGGCTCCTCAAGCTCTCGACCTGAGGAGCTTCTTCCGGGATGCTCACCCCTCGGGTCACCCATCAAATCCAGGTCGATTTTCCAAGGTTCGAGCGATCCCCAAGCATGCCGAAGATCAAGGTCGACTGGTTTCTCTGCGGGATCGGCGCGGCGATGGCGCTGGCCTGGGTGGTCCCCGGGCCGGGGGCCGAGGGGGGCTGGTTGCACCCCGAGCTTTTGACCAAGGGCGGGGTGGCCCTGATCTTCTTCCTCCACGGCTTGGGCCTGTCGTTCGCATCGCTCAAGGCCGGGGCCTCGCTCTGGAAGCTCCACCTGGTCGTCCAGGCGTCGACGTTCGTCGTGTTCCCGCTCTTGAGCCTGGCCCTGGTCGCCCTGGCGGGAACCTGGGTGTCGCCCGACCTCAAGCTCGGGTTTGGCTACCTGGGGGCTTTGCCGTCGACGGTGTCGTCGTCGGTAGCGATGACGGCGGCGGCCCGGGGGAACGTGGCGGCGGCGATCTTCAACGCCACCTTGTCGAGCTTGATCGGCGTGTTCGTGACGCCGGTCTGGATCGGCTGGATGATGAGCGGCGGCGGGGGCAGCCACGCCTTGCCGCTGGGCAAGGTGGTCTTGGATCTCGCGGCCTGGCTGTTGCTCCCCCTGGTCGTGGGGCAAAGCCTCCGCCCCTGGCTGGCGGGGTGGGCGTCGCGGAACAAGAGGTGGACGAGCAAGGTGGATCGCCTGACGATCTTGCTCCTGGTCTACACCTCGTTTTGCGAGTCGGTCAAGCGCGGGATCTGGACCGAGAACGGTTCGAGCGTCGTGGTGGCGTCGCTGGTCGGCTCGGCCGTCGTGCTGGCGGTGATGCTGGTCGGGGTGAACTTGACCTGCCGGTGGCTCCGGTTCTCGACCGAGGACCGGACGGCGGCGGTGTTCTGCGGGTCGAAGAAGACGCTGGCCTCGGGCGTCCCGATGGCGCACCTGATCTTCGGCTCGTCGCCGAACCTGGGGCTGATCCTCCTGCCGATCATGGTCTACCACCCGATCCAACTGGTCGTCTGCGGCGCCCTGGCGTCGCGTTGGTCGCAACGCCCCCCCGACCCTCAAAGGCCGGTGGCGAACTCCGAGGCGAGGTAGGCGGCCACCCGGTCCCAGAGGAGGACGGCGGCCTCGAAGTCGACGGCCATCGCCTGGACGGTCCGGGGGGTCTCGACCCGGACGCTGGCCACGGTCTTCCGGTTCAAAGGGATCTGCGCCGAGGGGCCTTGGGCCAGGGCCGCCTCGGTTTCGGGGCCGAGCAGGGCGTTGCCGAGCGCCTCGGCCAGCTTGGGCGACGGCGACCCCTTGGGGATGCTCAGGGTGTTGGGGATGAACAGCGTCCCCAACTGGCCGGCTTGGCGGTCGGGGTAGACGATCGCGACGGGTCGGCCCGCCTCGACCTCGGCGATCGCGTCGTCGGTGTCGGTCAGGCCGATCGCCACCTCCCCGGCACCGACGGCGGTGGCCACCTGCTTGTTCCCCGACAGGACGTGGACCCCGTTTCGCTTCAAGTCGGCGAAGTAAGCCTTCGCCTTCTCATCCCCCCAGGCCAGGAACAAGCAGGTGGCATGCGTGGCGGTCGTCCCCGCCAGGGGCTTGGCGATGGCGAACTTTCCCTTCCACTTCGGGGCGACCAGGTCGAGGATGCTCGATGGCCGCTCGCCTTCGGGAACAATCGAAGTGTTGACGAGCAAGACCCGGGCGCGGGCCGCGAATCCATACCACGTCCCGTCCTTGCCCTTGAAAGCGTCGGGGATGTCGCTCGCATTGCTCGGCGACCAAGGAGCAAGCAACCCCTTCCGCTTGAGCCGGAGCGTGTTCAAGATCTCGTTGTTCCAGAATAAGTCGCACCGAGGCCGGGACGCCTCCTGGACGATCCGCTCGGTCAGACCCACCGACTTGGTGCTCTCGACGTCAAACTTGGGCCGAACTTCCACGCCGGTCTTTTGGGCGTAAGCGTCGAGGACCGGAGCGGAAAACTCGGGGTCGAGCGACGAATAGACGGTGATCATCCGCTCGTTCGAACCGCAACCGGCCAGGACCACCGACAAGATCAAGGTCAAGACCTGGAATGGAACGATCCCGACGCACCGCCCCGCCTCGCGACCCGTTGGCGAAACGAACCCAACACGAAGGATGGTTCGCCGGGCGAAACGAACCCAATCGACCCGATCTCTCATCTCTGTAGGGATTTCGGACATAAGGCTGTGCCTGGTTTCCTGATCATGGCGGCTGTGGCGAAACGAACCCAATCGAGCCGGAGAGGGCCGATCACTCGTCGGGCGGAACGAACCCAACCCCGCCCACCGGGACGAACCGGGACGTCACCGGCTCCAACGTGGTCCAATAGATAAGATCACAAATTTCGCGGCAAGATAACCGCCTTTCTCCGCCAACCAGATAATTTTCGGCGAGGCCGATCTTCCGGCCTTGGCTCCAGGGCCAGATATGATCTGACATCAATTCCTGCCCCTGACGTCACTATCTTGATGCGTCCTAGCCATTGCGGCGGTGGTACGAATCGCTGAATCTGGTAAGATCAGGTTGGAAGTCTTGTCCGTTGGATCGGGAGTGGCGGGTGTATGGACGTTTGCGAGGCGAAGAACGTTCACGAGACAACAACTCAAGAAAGCAAACTCCGGTACTGCTTCACTCCCAAACATCATGGAGGGGGGAGGAGTGACGACTCCAAATGGCATCCAGCCTTGTCCCGACCGGAAGAGTTCCAGGTGTTCGACATGGCTGACGTCCACCAACTCAAGGACAAGAAGGGCGATCTGTTCGGGTTGTGGATCGTCGAAACGAAGGATGGCCGGAAATTGTTGGAGTTGGGGACCAAGCATGAACAGGTCGCCCGGTTCTGGGCCGAACAAGGCGATGGGCATCCTTGGCATGGGCATCCGGTCTGGCACGTCATGCCGGAGAAGAAGCCTGGCCGATCGGGCGAGTCGGGTAATCGATCAAAGCAGGAGTGTCGGCCCGATGACGAAGTGTTCAGGCGGATGGTGGAGCGACGCCTGCTCTCGGCGAACAACGCGAGGCGGTTGAGAAATGGCAGTCACATCGGGAAACTTGGAGGCTCGGGGCAATGACGAGGTCGAATTCAATCACAGTCATACCTGTATTCTATGTCCCCGACGAGCCCGTCACTTGGGCTGGTGCGGGGCGACGCCCAAACGAAATCGCCATGACGTTTGGGTCGGGCAGGTTGCAGTTCTTCGATACCTTTCTCAACCCGGTTTCCCCTCGTTCTCCGGTCCTGCGAGCTGATACTTCATTCAACGGTGCGGCCTTCGACGAAGGGCTAATCGTGCTGGGCGCCCGCGACGAAGTGCTAGTCTACATGGGGGTGGACGGCAAGCCCGGCGAATTCACGATCGGCTCGGGGTGCCACGGAGTCGTGGGAGGAGTGAGCGGCAAGGTCGTAGCCCCGATGGGCGATGGAGGATTGCTTTGCATTCAGAAACAGGAGAACGGGAATTATCGGCGAAGTGTCGTCAAAGTGGAGGGTGCAGAACCTTACTTCTACCGGACGGTCTGCCTCGGCAAGGATGAGGCGGGATACGACCTGTTCGCCTCGGCTTGCAGGAGCGATGGGCTGGTTTTAACGCCAATCGGCCCGCATCACGCGTTGGGCGAGATCAGTTTCCTGGAGGCGAAGAGGGATCTGGAGGACGCTCCGGATATCGTCAGCCTTTGTCCCTTGAAATTGCCGGACTACCCCCGAGCTTTGGCATTGCTTGCGATGGACGGGTCGATCTACTTCAGCAGTGACCCCAGGAGCGGCGAATTCGTGGCGATGGCCTCGGACCGCTTGCAAGGGACACCCTACTCGATTCATAGTGCTCAAGGACACCTTTTCATCCTTACAAGCGACAAGATGTATGCCCTGCGGAATCTCGGCCGCAACGTCATCCGCGACGAGCCCATCGCCATCGAGTCGAACACCGTGAGCTTCGAGGTCGACGCGGTCGATAGCACCCTCATCGACGACGAGTACCTGCTGATCGTCCGCGAGGAACTTGTCACCCTGAATCGAGTCAGCGAGATGTTCGGGCCGTCCCAGGTCATCGCCTCCAACTACCACAGCAGGCAAGATTCGACCGAGGCCCGGTTCACGGAATCAATGTTCCAACCTCGCCGGAGGAGAAGCTTCGAATCCTTCTCTGAGTTTGAGGCGGTTGAGCGGGTTTTCGGTGGTGAATCTGATTCGGTCGCAACGATGTTAGAAATCGGTTGATCCAGGTTGTCTAACTTGCTCCTTGGCAACCAACTTCTGGAGGGCACTCGGTGTCAATTCGATCTTTTGGACCAGCCGAGTTGATCGGCCTAAGTCGGCTCGCTGGGAATACAAGAGGGTACGTTGACGCCAGCAAGAAAAAATAGTGTCGATTCGTTCTTGTTCGCTCCAAGGCCGCCTCGGGGCTGGCCGGTCCCGTTTCGGGCGGCCGATGGGCGTCAGAAGTAGACCTGGAACCGGAGCCAGTACAGGTCGTTGGTGAGCTGGAATGCTCCGGGACGGTAGGCGACCGGGGTGGCGAACTCGGTGTGTTCCCAGTCGAAGTACATCTTGACGAAGCGATTGAGGTACCAGTTGAACCCGACGTCGACCATCTGGGCCTTCCGGGTCCAGAGGTTGGGGTCGGCCAGGCCGCCGTTGAAGACCTGCCTGCCCAGTTCGAGTTCGCTGTAGCGGGCGGTGAGTTCGAGGGCACCCAGGCCGAAGTGGCCGGCGCGGAGGTCGAAGGGGCGGATCGGGTCGATGAGGGTCCGGTCGCGGAGGGTTTCGCCGGTGACGAGGTAGCCGAACTGGACGAAGTAGCCGGCGGTCGGCACCTTGACCGGGGAGACGACCGACGCGCCGCCGGTCCCGTAGCCCTGGTAGCCGCTATCCCAAGCTCCCAGGAGCGAAAGCCCCTTGTAGTAGTAGGCCGAGTGCAATTCCCAGAGCGCCCGCTCGCCTTGCTCTCGGACGTTGTTGTTGAACGCCAGGAACCCGACGTTGGCGGTGTTGAGGGTCGAGGCGCTGTTGATCGCCGCCCCCGAGGGGGAGACCGAGGTCCGGAGGACGGCGGGCACGACGGGGTTATTCTCGTAACCGGCGTCGAGCGAGCCGCCGACCTGGAGGTCGCGCAGGGGCGAGCCTTCGTCGTTCTCGAACGGCTTGAAGTTGAGGAACGCGGCCACGTCCTGATTGTTGTCGAACACCTGGAACGAGTTCCGCTGGCCGTTGAACGACCCGACGGCGTATTCGAGCCGACTCTGAAACAGCGACCCGTGGGCCATCAAGCCGAACCGACGGTTGGACTCGAAGTTGTTGGAGAACAGCGAACGCTCGGGGGCGAGCAGGTGCCAGATGTGGATTCGATACCACTCGTAAGTGTACGGGTTCTTGTAACGGCCCAACCGGAGCTGGAAGCGGCTGTCGTAGCTCCAGTTGAGGTAGGCGTCGAGCAACTGCACGGTATCGTAGAAGTTCTGGAGGGAAAACTCATAAGCGAGCGGCTTGCTGAATTGGCCTTCGAAGTAGATCCGGGTCCTCGGGTTGTAGACGCCGCTGCTGACGGGGACCTGGTTCGATGGCCGGAAAACTCGGGCGTCGAGCTGGGTCATGGCCCGGATTCGGAGTTCGAGCTCTTCGTCCTTGGTGGTCGCAAACCGGAAGCCGTCGTTGTCGAAGTCGTAGTAGTGTCGACAGGGGGATTCGGCCGAGGTTGCGGTTGCCCTTGAGCTGCGCCCGGCCCGAATTGGTCGGGTCGCCCCCCGACGACTTCGACCCGCCCCCCGATGTCCCCGGGTCGCCGCCCGACGACCTCGACCCACCCCCCGACGTCCCCGCCCCGCCCTCCCCGCCCGGCGAGCCCCCCCTCGTCACGGCATCGGCGCCGGTGGGGACCTTGGCCCCGGCTCCCTTGGCGGCGGGTTCCGAACCTCCGTCCGCCCCGGCCTCGGCGGCGGTCGCGGAGCCGGGATCGGTCCGACCCGGGCCCGACTGGACCTGATGGTTCAAGTTTTGATACTGCTCGGCGAGCCGCTGGTTCTCTCGGGAAAGCTGGTCGTTCTGCCGACTCATGGCGTCGAGCCGTTCTTCCATCTGGCGGAGCCGTTCGAGGACCGCGTCGGGAGCAGCCCCTTCGGGTCGAGCTGGCGACGGGGCGGGCGACGGGACCGGCGGAGTGTCCCCCGGCGCGGGGTTGACCGGTGGGACCGGTGGTGTTGGGGCCGGGGCTTGTCCCATGACCGGTGCCGACAGGGTCGCCAGCGCGATCAGGGAAGCACAGGCGAGCCGCCTCGAGCCGATGGTCCAGCTCGACATGGATGACTGTCCTTAAGACGTGGCCGAGATCATCAACCACAAGGACATCGACGCCAGGCCTGCAAGGTAGCCTCGCCGCGAGGGACTGATTAGGCTCTGATGTTGATCGGGTTCAATGAGGCGAAACTTTAAGGATTGAGCCGATTGCGCGGGCAATGGGCGAAGACCGGAAAACCAGCGATCTGGCGACGCTCCTTTTTTTGCCCAACGGTCTCGGGTAAACTGACCGGCATGCTCCAGGATTTCCGAGACGTCAACCCAAACACGCTACGCCTGCCCACGTCTCGTCGGGATGGTGCGGACCCTTATAAACTCCAGCGGCAGATCGCTCGGTTTGGTGCTTCGTCGGCGGGGATGCCCCCTCCTTGGGTTTACGAAGCTTCTGACGGTGTGCTCGTCCTGTACAATGGGGTGACCAGGGCCACGAGGATCGCCAAGCTGGACCCCGGGACGTTGATCCGGGTGGAAGTGATCGGCAAGCTGCGGCGGGCCTACTTCAACGACCCGAAGATTGGAGACTTCCTACCATGATTCCGGCGATGCAGCATGAGTTGATCGAAAAACTCGTCGACCTCCGCGACCTGTCGCCCGACGTCCGTTTTGGGCAACTCCTGGCGAACCTCGGCTTCCTCGTCGAAGACCAGACGGACCAGACCCTCTGGAACGTCGAGGATGCTCAATTGCTGGAGGTCATCGAGAAGCATCGAGCCGACCTGCTCGGGCGACGACGGGCCGACGTCTGATCGAGGATCGCGGTCAATGATCGGGTTCGATCCGCCTACGCGCCTCGGGGGGGTTCTGTTAGAGTCCGCCCTCGCAGGAACTGAGATTTCCGAAGGACGATACGGAAGGAGCCGGTCGTCTCATGGAGACGGGTTTTTCTTCGAGGCAACCCGACGGGCTGACGGCCCCGGCGCGCCCCCTGGTCCGGCCGGCTTCGCGGTCGGCGATGTTTTTCCCGCTGGTGGTCCTGGCGGCGGTGTTGCCGGGACTCTACGCGCTCAACTGGTGGAACCTGACCCCGCCAGGTCCCTGGTGGGGGCTTCGGGGGTTGGCGGTCCTCGAAGGGTTCTGGCTCGACCAGGTCCCGGCCACCGAGGCGCTGGCCCCGGCCCTGGAAGCCCGGGCGTTCCGGGCGGTGGCGATGCAGCCTCCGCTCTACGCCTGGCTCGAAGCCCTGGGACTGGCCCTCGGGTTTGATCGCGCCCCTTCGGCGACGGTGCTGCCCAGCTACCTCGCGGGGTCGTTGATCGTCTTGCTCGCCTACTGGCACGGCCAGCTCTGGCGAGGCGCGGGGGTCGGCCTGGTCGCGGCGTTCCTGACCGCGTTCAACCCCCACCTGTTGATCCAGATGAAGGAAGCGTCGCCCGCGACCCTCGCCGTGGCGGCGACGTTGACGGCGATGTACGCCTATGGTCGCCACTTCCGGGTGGGCGGATTCGACTTCAAGGGGGGAGGCCGGTGCTGGGTCTGGGCGGGCGGCCTGGCCCTGGGCGTCGCTCTCTTGACGATGGGGATCGTCGGCCTGCTTTGCGTGCCGGTGGTCTTGCTCCACCAGTTCTACCTCCGGTCCGACCTGGCTTTCGCCGAGCGGCAGGAGCGCCCCTGGTATGGCTGGTGGAACAACGCGAGCCTCGTCGCCGGGGCGATCGCGCTGGGGGTTGGCCTGGCGATTGCCGCCCCCTGGTACGCCCACATGGGCCTGCACCACGGCCGGAGCTTCTTCGGCGGGCTGCTCCACCCGCCCGACCCGGTCGGCTGGGAGCGGCCGAGCTTGATCAGCCGGCTCAACGACCTCGCGCCGGCGAGCTTGCCGCTGGCATTGTTCGCCCTGATCCGGGCCGTCAAGGCGGCGCTGGTGTCGGAGCGCGACGACCGGCCGACCATCGGCTCGATCTTCTGGACGCTCTGGCTCGCCGTCGCCGCGCTCGCCCCGGCGCTCTGGGTCGGTGGCCCGCAAACGGCGATGGGCTTGTTCTTGCTCGTCCCCTTGAACCTCCTGGCGGCCCAGGCGATCGCCGACCTGACCGCGCGTCGGGCTTCGGTCCGGAGCCTGGGCTGGTTGGCGCCTTTGACGGTGGTCTCGGTGGCCTGGTGGTTGAGCGGCGACCTCCGAGGGGCGATGATCGGCCTGACCCGAGGCCACGTCGGTCCTCGGACGGCGCTCGGCTTGCACCTGGCCGTCGACCTCCTGGTGGTGGTCCTGATCCTGGCACGAGCCTTGGCCCGCTGGGCTCGCCCTTACGCCGCCCGCCAGCGGCGAATCCTGGCCGGGTTCTTCGCGGTGGTCCTGATCACGACCCTGGCCGACGGGCTTCGCGAGGTGACGTTTCGCCACCTGGAAACCCGAGAGCTGATGAATCTCCGGTCATCGATCCTGGTCCGACACCGGACCAAGCCGTTTCGGAGCGTGGCCGTCGTCGGGCCCGACCTCGACCACCCGCCCGTCGAAGGCCCCGCCCCCGGCGGTCGGCTCCGGTTCATCCTCCGGTCGACCTTGCCCGGCATCGAGGCGATCGACCTGACCAACACCGACCAGCTCTTATCCCTCCCCGAACCCGACGGCCCCCGCCTGGTGATCCTCGTCGGCCCGGAGTATCGGCTGTCCTACGCGGTGCAGTCGCAGCTCGGCCTCGAAGCGATCCACCCCGGCCAGGTCGGCCAGGCCGGTCTCCTCGACGCCTTCGCCTCCAGCGCCAGGACGGCTCGACCGGTCGCCGCGACCACCGAAGCGGCGCCGACCCGGACCCGATAGGTGGAGGAGGACTTTTCCAAGCGAGCAAAAAATCGGTGTTTTCGGCAAAACCAGACCTCGGCCCGCTTGTGCCGCTGCCTGCCGTTCAGTACACTCGTGAACAGAACGAGAGGACCGCGACTTCAACCCGCCGAGGGATGACCAACCATGACGCCGGCACCGGGGAACGTTCGAGTCGATCGTCAGCCTGCGGACCGCTCGTCGCTCCGCGAGGTTCGGTTGGTGGGCGATCCGGATCGACGATACGTCCACTTCGTCCCCTCCGCCCCGGGCTCGCACGAAGCACCGGCGCGACACCCTCGGAAACCCGGCGTCGCGGCGAGCGGCCGCGCTTGATCCTCGGGCCGATCGCAGAGACGTTGTCCCCTTCGAGTCTTCGAGCCATGACGAGATCGGTCCTCCATCGCGACGCTTCGGACCCGGCGCGTCGGGCGGTGGAACTCGCCCAGCGCGGCCGGATGATCCTCGACGTGGCGGCGGCGGACCTCGAAGCGTCCGAAGCGGTCCTCGGGCCGGCCCACCCGACCTCGTGGCATTTCCGGCAAGGGCTGGACGAGGCCCGGCGGTCGTGGGACCGGCTCCGCGCGCAGTTTGGCGGCAAGGCGATCGAAGCCGCCCTGGCCGAGCCGCCGATCGCCGTGATCCGCTTGCAGCCTCGAAAAGGCGAGCCACACCAGCCCGAAGTCACCTTGATCCCGATCGGAGGCCGGACCTTCCGCGTCGAGGCGATCGACGGGACCCCCCTGGCCCCCGTCCAATGGCGGCTGACCCGGCTCGCGCCCCCCCTGGAACACGGCCCCTACTACGCCTGCCGACTCCAAGACGGGTCGACCCAGTGCGACTGCGCCGAGTGGTTTTACCGCGAAGACGCCCCGACCGCCCCCGACCACTGCAAGCACCTCGCCGCCCTGCTGGCCCTGGGTTGGCTCTGATCCGGGCGATTGGCTCGATTCGTCAACTCCCCCTTGGCCCTCCCCCTAAGATGAGGTTGATGGACCTCGTCGGCGAGCCGGTGCGGACCCACCGTGGGCTATGTTCGCCGGATCGGCCACTCACTCATGAACTTGGTGGTGATCTGATGGATTGGTCATCCGCTTTCGAAGCCGCGTTACCTTACACCCGGTTCCTCGACCAGTTCGCCACCCCGGCGCAGCGGCCCCGGTGGGATGCGATGCATGCTCGGGTCGAGCTTTCGGGCGAGCAGGCCGGATTGCTCGGTGGGTTCATCCGAAGGATGCCGGTTTTGGTGATGGCGGGAGCCTGGTGCGGCGACTGCATCAATCAGGTCCCGTTCTTCGACCACTTCGCCGCCAAAAGCCCGGCGATCGACCTCCGAATCCTCGACCGCGACGCCCGAGCCGACATGGCCGAAGCCCTCAAGATCAACGGAGGCCCCCGCGTTCCCGTCGCGGTCTTCCTGAGCGAAGACTTCGTCGAGGTGACCCGATACGGCGAGCGTACCTTGTCCACCTACCGCCGACTCGCCGCCGAGCAGCTCGGCCCCGCCTGCCCCACCGGCCTGGTCCCGCCCAGCGAGGAAGCCGCCGCCACCGCGCTCGCCGAATGGCTCGGCGAGTTCGAGCGCGCCCAACTCATCCTCCGGCTCTCACCCAGGCTCAGGGCCAAGTATGAGGATTGATTTCGGGAATCCATCGCGGATTGCGAAGCAAAATTGGACAATCCTTTGCGATTTGCAATCCTGCAATTTGCGATGCGGGAGTTGCCCAAGATGCCTCGGATGGCGAGTTCAAGGATCAACGAGCCGGGCAATAGGTCAGGCCGCCTTGGGGGAACACGCGGCACCGGGGCGACTCGACCCCGGGGAGCGCGGCGTCGGCGGCGCTCCAGAGGGCGTTTTGGTCGTTGAATAGGCGGATCGGGCCGAGCCGGGGGCCGACTTTGTCGAACAACGGGGGGGCGTAGACCAGGACGGTCCGGTCGACGACGAGTTCGCGAGCCCACCGAATCAAAAACTCGCTCGGGGCTTCGAGGGTTGACATCAAGCGGTCGGCTAGGGCCAAACCTCGGCGGATGATCCAGCCCCCCGGTGCTCCCGTGGCGGCGATGAGTCGGAGCGTCGAAAGTGGGACGGTCCGGTCGATCTCAAGCGGGTCGGTCCAGAAAAAGCCGATCAAGGCGCCGCCGGGTCGGCCGGCGGATCGGTGTTGCAAAAGCACCTTGAAGCTCATCATCGGGTCGCCGGGCCAGGGGGCGTTGCCGGCGACCACGACGTCAACCTCTCCGGGGGGGACCTCGGGGGCCTCGAATCGCCTCCGGGCTTCGCTTGCGAGCCGGTTTTGCACGGGGTCGGGGTGCCCCGAGGCGACTTCGATCACCGTGCCGGGCGGCCCGAGCAGGTGGCTGATCGACACGCAAGGGCCGAGCTTGGCGGCAGCCTCGCCGATCGCCCGCCGCATCGGGTTGTCCTCGGCGTTCCCTCCGAGCAGTCGAGCCGCGCCATCGCCGCCGAGGCCCCGACGGTGGATCGCGCTCAAAGTCGACCGGTGGCTGGTCCCCGGGAAGATCAGCTTGTAGCCGCCGCCGAACCCGGCTTGCATGTGGGGCAGGACCGAGCCGACCAGGATTCGGAGGTCGGCCCGGACCACCGCCCGGAACACCTTGACCGGGACCCCGTCGCCGGTCGGGCCGAGGTCGTCGTAGGCGGTCAGGTCGTCGACGGGGGGGCTGAAGCACTGATGGGCCGCCGCCACCTCGGGTCCTAGCCGACGGGCCATCCCCGCCGAGTCGACGGCGTGGTGGCGGCCGACGCCCACGCTGATCGTGATCGCGTCGTTCACGACTCCCAAGTCCCGGAGTCGGGCAAGGACCACCGGGAGCGCTTCCCGGACCGGCGTCCACCGGGAAGGGTCGTCGACGACGATCGCGACGGTCGAACCGGCCCGAACGACCGACTCGATCGCCAAGGCCCCTTCCGGCGCGTCGAGCGCCGCGCGAAGCGCTTCGGGGTAGTCGACGACCGCCGACGCCAGGTCGGGCTTGACGACGTCGAGGGTCGTCCAACGGTCGGGAACCCCGAGCGAAAGGGCAGCCTCTCGCCCCCAGGGGATTTCGAGTCGGGTCGAGGTGGCTTCGGTCCTGGGCATCGTTGCGAGATTCCTTCGGGTCAGCTTCGTAAATTCCCGCCGCACGGGCCGAAGTGCCCCAACGCTACTCGATCACCTCGGCAACCGCCAAGCCAACCCTTCCCGGTTGATCGGTCGAAGAACTTGAGCGACACGGATGGGTTTGATGAGATCGACCAAAGCCCCTGTTTTAGCCAATTTCCAGTCGTCGTGTATACTTGCCTCGGTTGTCGTTGTCCTTGGGACCGGCGTTGGACGCCGCTCGCGTAGCCAATTTGCCCGGAAGTCGGGTAATCGAAGGGAGTTGGGCCGTGAAAGCCGGGAATCAACGAGGGCCTCGCAAGTTTCGACCCCAGGCCGAGCGGATGGAAGCTCGCTTGGTGATGAGTGGTCAGGCGTCGGTGGCCGCCGAGGTCCGAGCGATCTTGAAGAGTTCGCCGGGTGGGACGCCGGTTCGCCCGAATACGCCGGTCTTGCCGTTGGAGGCGCCGGCCTCGACGGCTTCGTTCATCGACCCTTCGACCAGGGTCATCGTGGGGGCTCGGATCTCGATCGGCCAGAGAGATTATGTGGCGCCGTTTGCTTCGTTGAACGGGACGGCCGGTTACATCAAGATCGGGTCGTCTTCTTCGCTGGGGGACAACTCGACCTTGGCCGCCAACCCGACCCGGGCTAAGGGGTTGACGGGGATCTTCATCGGCGACAATGTGGTCGTGGCCTCGGGCGCGTCGGTGACCGGCCCGGCGGCGATCGGGACGATCGGGGGCGCCGCGGTCTCGATCGGGGCCAACGCCGTGATCGACGGCGCGGTGATCCAGCCCGGAGCGTTCGTCGGTGCCTTGGCCCGGGTCGGCCCAGGCGTGATCATCACCACGGGATTTCGGGTCTTGCCCGGGGCCAACGTCACCACCGAGGCCGAGGCGACCGACCCGACCCTCGGCAAGGTCGTCCGGTCCACCTCGACCGACGCCACCGCCGCCTCCTCCCTGGTCGCCCGGGCCGTCACGCTCGCCGGCGGCTATGCCAACGTGTACCAGGGCAACAGTGCGACCGGCAGCAGTACGGGCGGCGCCGGCCCCGTCCCCTTGCCCATCAGCGCGGCGGGCAGTACGGTCTTCTTCGGGGCGCTCAACACCGTCCTCGGCGTCAGCAGCGAGCCGACCTCGCGGTTCGTCGCCTTCGAGCCCGCCAACGGAACCCCGACCTTCCGGTCGCCCGGCGGCGTCAACAGCAGCTTGCCGCAAGACCTCGCCTTCGGCTACCCCGAGCGGATCATCGGCGGGGTCCAGTTCGGCCAGCTTTATAACGGGAGCCTCGCTTCGTTCAGCCGACGCGACTCGATCCGGGGCGATGAAGGGCAGCCGATCGTCTTCAACGGGCCGATCGGCAAGCTCGGCAACGCGGTGTCGATCCACTCGCCGCTCGGCGGGGTCCGATCCACCACCACGACCACCGTCGTCACCTCGACCACCGCCGCCGGCGTGACCACCACGACTACTAGCGTCACCACCACGACCGCCAACGCCGCCCCGACGGCCACCGCCGGGACGACCACCGCCACCACCACCGGCCGGAACGCGGCGGGCGTGGCCACCACCGGCACCGTGACCACCACGATCGCCACCGCTACCGCCACCGTCGGCGGGATCACCGTCGGCACGAACTTCCGGGCGGGCAACAACGCCACCATCCTCGGCGGCCCGTCGCAAACCTCGGTGTTCGGCGACAACGTCACGGTCGGCTCGGGAGCGGTGTTCGACACCTCGAACCTGGGGGCCAACGTCACCGTCGGCGTCCGAGCCTACGTCGCCAACTCGACCATCCCCGCCGGGACCGTCATTCCCGACGGCGCCTTGATCGTCAACAATGTGAACATCGGGCAGATCCAGTACTGATCGAGAGATCAAAATTAGGATTAAAGCGGCCACGGATGAACACGGACGGGACACGGACAAAAACCCTTTCAAGCCTTGATCCGTGTTTATCCGTGGCTCGTAATTCTGTCCGACGAGGCGAGCTTCTTCGAGGCCCCCTTCAAGGTCCCGACCCGCACCAGGCTTTCGGCGGTCGCGATGATCGACTCCTCGGTCGATCGGGGCGTCCAGCCCAGGATGCGCCTGGCCTTCGCGTTGGTGGCGTTCTTCTTCTTGCCAAGCTCGGGCACGATCTGCCTGACCTCGGGGTTGAGCATCGCGGCGACCCTGAGCAACCAATCGGGCATTTCGCGGGTCGGCACCTTCTTGGCCAGGTCGCCCAGGCGACTTTTGAGGATCTTGGCGAGGTCGAGGATCGACACGAAGTCGCCGGCGACGGCGAGGAAGCGTTCCCCCTTGGCCTCGGGGTGGGTTATGGCCCGGATGTGCAGGTCGGCGACGTCTCGGACGTCGACGGCGCCGAACGTGATCCGAGGGCAGCCGGGAATGGCGCCTTCGATGAGGCGCTGGACCAGGAGGATTGAGCTCGAGTAGTCGGGTCCCAGGACCGGGCCGAAGACTCCGACCGGGTTGATCACGCAAAGTTCGAGGTTCCCGCCTTCGCGGGCGATGAAGTCCCAGGCCGCGCGTTCGGCCAGGGTCTTCGACTTCGCGTAGGCGGTCACGCCGTCGCCGTCGGGGTCCGTCCAGCTCGACTCGCCGAACGGCGTGCTCCGAGGCCCTTGGCCGTAGCCGATCGCCGCGAACGAGGAGGTCAGGACCACTCGCTTGACCCCGGCGTCGCGTGAGGCGCGGAGCACCCGGAGCGCGCCTTCGCGGGCGGGCACGATCAGGTCGTCCTCGTGTTTGGGGATCGTGGCGGGAAAGGGGGACGCCACATGCAGGACGTAGTCGGAGCCGGCGACGGCTTCCGGCCAGCCCGCGTCGCTCGTGAGATCGGCGGCGACGAACGACAGGCGGTCGCCCGGCTCGACGCCCCCTTCCCCCAGCATGGCCCGGACGTCGCCCTCGCGCTTCAGGCTCCGGACCGTGGTGCGCACCTCATGGCCTTCGGCCAGGAGTTGCAGGATGCAATGACTGCCGATGAAGCCCGACCCGCCAGTCACCAGGACCATGCTCATTGCTGTCTCCTCCTTGTTCCGTGTTCGGTCGCGAGTGATCGAATAGGTCTCGTCGAGGTCGCGGACCTCAGCGGACTTCGTACCAGCCGTCGACTTCGAGGACGACCGGCTTGCTCGACGTTTCCCGGGCCACCCGGTCGGACCAGGCGTGGACGTCCTGGCGGATCGGCGGGAAGGTGTCGTAGTGGATCGGCATCACGGCTTGGGGTTCGAGGAGCTTGATCGCCCGGATCGAGTCGCCCGGCCCCATCGTGTAGTAGTCGCCAATCGGCAGGATCGCCAGGTCAAGCCCTTCTTCGCCGATCAGCTTCATGTCGCCGAACAACCCGGTGTCGGCGGCGTCGTAGATCCGGGTCCCGTCGGCGAAGGTCATCAGGAAGCCGCAAGGGTTCCCGCCGTAGCCCTCGCCTCCCGGCAAGGTCGACCCGTGGAACGCCAGGGTCAGCTTGACGTGGACGACCGGATCGACCTGGCAGCCGCCTCCGTGCTGCATCCCGTGGACCTTGGTCAATCCCCGCCCCTCGAACCAGCGGCCCAACTCGTAGTTGCTGACGACGGTCGCCCCGGTCCGCCTGGCGATGCTCACCGCGTCGCCGACGTGGTCGTCGTGGCCGTGCGACACCAGGATGACATCCGCCTCGACCTCGTCGGCCTTCGTCTTGGCCGTCGGGTTCCCGGTCAGGAACGGGTCGATCAGCACCCGCTTACCGTCGCTCTCGACCAGCAAGCAAGAATGGCCCAACCACTGGATGCGCGTCGCCATGAATCACAACCTCGACGGCCCTTGTTCCCGCCTCCGGCCCGGATGTCGGCCCGGTGTCAACCTCCCATGAGATAACCGGGGCCACCCCCCGCTTGCAAGGGCGGGAAACCAGATCGGGGACGGATTCCAATTTTTGAAAAAGTTAAAGTTGACGGGCGTTCAACATTCCTGTATGTTCACAAAATCCTAGGGCAATTCCACACCATTCAATTCAAGGAGGTTTGATCATGAGTGTTGAAATGGCGCGGGGAGTGGCCGTCGAAGAACGTTCCGGCCGGCCCGAGGGCATGCCCTGGATCACGCCTTACCTGATGGTCCAGGATGTCCCGGCCGCGATCGACTTCTACGAGGCGGCGTTTGGCTTCGAGCGCCAATCCAGCAACGCCGGGGCGGACGGGGTGGTTTCCCACGCCCGGATGGCCTGGCGCGAGGGCATGATCATGGTCGGCCTCGAAGGAGCCTACGGCGGGACGAGCCAGGCGCCGGCGACCTCGGGGGTGGAATGCGCGGCCTCGACCTACGTCTACTGCGACGACGTCGACGCCCTGACCCAACAAGCGGCGGCGGCCGGGGCCAAGATCAAGTTCGGCCCGACCGACACCTTCTGGGGCGACCGGTGCTGCAACTTGGTCGATCCCAACGGCCACATCTGGACCTTCGCCACCCACAACGGCAAGTTCGCCAGCCATCATTAAGCAACGGCGACGGGCCGGCTCGATCGTCGATCAGATTCGATCGACGACGTGCCGGCCCGGCCTACCTTCGTGCCGATCGATCAATAAGCGTCGGAACTGACGACTTCACCACCGGCGACGGTGGAGAGTTGCTGATAAACACCCAGCTGCGTCCCCGGGACGACAATCCAGCCGTAAGTGGTCGAACTGTCGGGGGTGACGCCTGCCGGGTAGGCGGAGGAGGTCGTGCTCAAGATCGGCCAGCTATTGATCGTGTCCTTGAGGAACCGGACCGAACCGTCGAGGAAGCCGAAATTCGCCCCACCCGGGTGGAAGCTCGACGCCGAGCCTGTGTAGACATCGGAACCACCATGATACTTGTCGAACGGTTGATTGAACCCCACCTTGTTGAACGGGTTGATCGGGTACATGGTCGAAAAGATGGTGTCACCCGTATTGCCCGAGTTCCACTCGTTCCAGCTCGTCTGGTCGGACTGGTTATACTTGCCGTGCGCGCGCTCGCCGAAGCCGATCGTGTTGCTGGTGCCGTCGGTGATCGAGGCCAACGAGACCGTCCCCCGGTTGTAGCCGTTGAGGATGCCGTTGGGAGAGGTTTCCCCGTTGGCATAGCCCACATAGAGGATTGAGCCGTTTTGCTGGTTGGCGGCGGCGGTGAAGACGCCCGCCGACGGAGCATCGTAACGGGGTGTGAGGAACCAGGTGCCGGAACACCCGGCATAGCTGGAGTAATATTGAGTCATCGGCACGCCCGGTTGGAGCACGGCGTTATCCGATGCGCTAAATTGATGGGGCTGCGAGATCGTCCCGTCGCTCGGGCACCAGAGTACCGAAAGGCCGATGCCTCCGATCGTCGAGTTGGAGATGTCGAACATGTTGAGATTGAAGTTGATCGAGTTGTAGAGACTCCCCTGCTCCAAGTAGTTCGACATGAAGCAGAACACGCTGCCCGAGGTGTAAGGGGTCGTTCCGCCGGCCGCCCGCTGCCGATAGACGCCCAGCGGTAAGCAGTTGTGCGTGCTGATGTAGTTGTGCGTGGCCAGGCCGATTTGCTTCAGGTTGTTGACGCACTGGCCGCGACGGGCGGCTTCGCGGGCGGCTTGCACGGCGGGCAGGAGCAGGGCGATCAAGACGGCGATGATGGCGATGACGACGAGCAACTCGATCAGCGTAAAGCCAGTCGGACGGAAGCGAGACGACGGTTTCTTCATGGCATGGACTCCAGGGGGGAGAGGATCAAAGGATGAAAGACGTCAGTTTGAGAGCGAGGCGTGTGGTCCGGGGATCAGTCGAAGTTTCGTTTCCTGGGGATTTTCTCCTTGGCCTCCGCGGCCGCCGCCTTCTTCGCGCGCTCGGTCTGCGGTGGCGGGCCTTCCGAACCACCGCTGATCTTCATTTCTTCCGTGCCGCAGCCCGTGGCCAGGCACGCGACAACTGTGAAAAGGAGGCATCGAGCCCGCCAACCTGGGCCATTGAGAATCATGAACGTGTTGAGACCTTCCGAAAGAGACACGAGGAGGGAGGAGAGACCGTTTGCCGCGAAGTCTGAGCGGGGCCGGAAGCCTCCTCGGAGATTTCCGAGGCGACACTCAACCTTCGATCCAGACTCGTCGGTGGAACGAAAGCCCGACGCGATGACTCCCGAGTGTTTCGGAAGCCCGAAGGACCTCGGCGCGCATTCCTGCCCGCTAACGGCGAGACTTTGATGGGTTGGCGATTATCGTGACGGACTCGGAAACATGTTGCGCGATGTCTTTAACTGGTTTGATTGAAAGACTTTAGAAAATTGATCCTTAAACGATGTCCTGAATATTCAACGCGAAACCAATCGAATGCTGCCTAAAAACGACGCGAAGTCTGCCCGGGTAATCAGCATGCATTGACAGTCGTCTGACCCAAATTCCGCCAATCCTCCGTTTGTTTTTGAGTCCAAGAGTGCCGTGCGGTTTGCTATGCCGGTCTCGTGCGGTCGACCCCCGAGGGCACGGGTTCGGCGTACCGAACCGCGTGGCACCCGGGGTCTTCGAAGTTCGGTGCCGCCAAGATCCGGCGGGTCGGTTACTTCGCCGCGCCGACGATCGGCTTGGGGTCGTCGATGACGAGGTAGTGGCCGTGGTCGGCGGTGACGATCAGGGCCGAGTCGTCCCAGTCGCTGTTCTTCTCGACCCAGGCGACGATGGCCCGGACCGCGTCGTCGCCGCTGTAGACGGCGCCCAAGGCGTTGTCGAGGTTGTTGTCGTGGAGGGCGAAGTCGACGTCTCCGGCTTCGACGAATAGGGCGAATGGCACCCCGGGTTGGCTGGCCAGGACGGTGAGCGCCGCTTCGGTCATGTCGACGAGCTTGGGTGTCTCGGCGAGGTCGTCGGCGGAATAAGCGTCGGGCTTGCCGGCGATCCCGGCGACGGGGTCGTACCCGCCGTCGCCGGTCCGGTAGGGGAGGTGGTTGAACCCTTTCTTGCCGTAGAAGGCGAACAGGCGGTGCCCCCCGGTCGCGGCCTGGCCGGCGGCGGCGAGCAGGCTCGAAGCGCCCAAAACCCCGTCGGTGGTCTCGGTAACAACGTACTTGCCGCCGTTCTTGACGTTGATCGCGGCCTTGTCGAGGTCGGTGATGTGGGCGTTCCCTTCGACCGCGTTGCTCCCCTGCTGCTTGCTCATGTCGCCCGCCCGACCAGTCTGGCCGAAGCCGGTGCCCATCACGACGTCGAGGCCGGGAAGCGCGGGGCTTCGGCCGGTCTGCTGGACGATGCTGTTGAGCCCGAGCATCTCGCGGCCGAGGTCCTGGTAGTCGTCGCGGTGGACGTTGTGCGCGTACATCGCGGCGGGCGAGGCGTGGTCGAACGGGACGCTCGTCACCGTGCCCACCTTCCAACCCTGGCTTTGGATCTGCGCGAACAGGGTCGGCACGAACCGGCCCCCCTCGGTGACGTTGATCCCGTTGTTGTACGACTTGACCCCGGTGGCGAACTCCCCGGCGCTCGGCGCCGAGTCGGTGTAGGCGTGGACCACGCCCCCGGCGTCGAGCACGCCCTTCCGGTCCTGGTCATTGCCCGACTGCCCCTTCAAGTAGCCTGGGGCCTTCGACCCCAAAGGCCCCAAGGTCCAAGGGGTCGGCCCGGCGATCGAGGCGTCGTAGCCGCCCCCGGTGCTCCCGGCGGGGATCGAGACGGTCTGCTTGTCGTAGTCGGGCGTATTCTTGTCGTGGGTCGGGCTGGTGACGTAGTAGCCATACTTCGTCGAGCCCTCGGCGGTGTAGTCCTGGAAGAACAGCCCCGAGCCTCGCCCTTGATCGTAGTCTTTGCCCGACTTGGCGATGGCGGCGGCGCGGGTGGTGTCCCAATCCATCCCGTCGAACCAGACGACGAACAGGTGCTTGACCCCTCGGGCGACCGCGTCGCGCTGGACCCGGTAGAGGTCGCTCTGGTCGGCGTAGTCGGCGGTGGGGTTGACGGTCCGGTCGGGGAGGGTTCCGTAATAGCTTCGGACTTTCTCCGGGTCGCGGTAGCCGCTGTTCGGGCCGGTGACGGAGTCGAGGTCGACCTTCCGGCCAAAGGTGTAGACCGGGATCAACCGGTTCGAGTGGCTGGCGTGGTTCGAGAACACGTTGCCCGGGCCTTGCGAGCCGAAGTGGTAGGCTCGGGCGGCCTTGTCCGCCTTGTGCGCGATCGCATCGTTTTGAAGTTGCTTGAGCGGGTCGTCCCCCTTCGACACCAGCGGGGCGGCCAGGCCGGCGAGCGCGACGAAGACTTGGATCAGGTGGGGCTCGGCGAGCGTCTTCATCAAGTGGACTCCTCGAAAAGAGCAATGAATCAGCGTGCGTTCGGGGCGCGAATCGGATATCTTGGCGGTCGAGCGTGGCGCAACGTATCAGATCACCGCGAAGTTTTGCAGGGGCGTCGGGCGCGAAGTTTGCGTCTTCCTGTTCCGATCCCGTCGGAAAAGAGCGTTCAAAGATGAGGCTCCGGCCGGTTTCTCGTCGGGAAACCTGGTCCAATCGGCATCCCAGGGGTGGAGGTGGTCCGGTGCTCCGCGACGTCTTGGCCATCGTCCTCGCCGGGGGACGGGGCGCCCGCCTCGAACCCTTGACGCGCGACCGGGCCAAGCCGGCGGTCCCCTTCGGCGGGATCTACCGGATCATCGACTTCACCCTGTCGAACTGCCTGAACTCCGACCTCCGCAAGATCCTCGTCCTCACCCAGTACAAGGCCGTCAGCCTGAACCGGCACATCGACCAAGGGTGGAAGTTCCTCAGCCGCGAACTCGACGAATATGTCGAAGTGATCCCGCCGCAGCAGAGGATCGCCGACCAGTGGTACCAGGGGACCGCCGACGCGATCTATCAGAACGTCTACACGATCGAGAAGGCCGCCCCTCGCGACACCCTGATCCTGGCAGGCGACCACATTTACAAGATGAATTACGCCGAGATGATCGCCTTCCACCGCGACCATCAAGCCGACCTGACCATCGCCTGCTTCCCCGTGCCCAAGGAGCAGTCGCGCGAGCTGGGCGTCCTCCGCGTCGACGAGGACAGCCGGGTGACGGGCTTCATCGAGAAGTCGGTCGACGCCCCGACCATGCCCGGCCACCCCGGGTTGATCCTGGCGTCGATGGGGATCTACGCCTTCACCACCGAGGTGATGTACGAGCGGCTCTTCCGCGACGCCGCCCGGAAAGAATCGAGCCGCCACGACTTCGGCCACGACATCATCCCCGACATGCTCGGCGAGGCCCGCGTCTTCGCCTACCCGTTCCGCGACGAGAACCGCAAGGAAGGCGCCTACTGGCGCGACGTCGGGACGTTGGACGCCTACTACCAGACCAGCATGGATCTGATCTCGGTCGACCCGATCTTGAACCTGTACGACCGCGACTGGCCGATCCACACCTACCAGCCGCCGATGCCGCCGCCCAAGTTCGTCCACACCACCGCCGACCGCCGAGGCGCGGCCTACAGCTCGATCGTCTGCCAGGGTTCGATCGTCTCGGGGGGCCAAGTGTTTCGGAGCATCCTCTCGCCCGAGGTCCGCATCCACTCCTACGCCCTGGTCGAAGACTCGATCCTCTTCGACGGCGTCGAGGTCGGCCGCCACGCCCGGATTCGCCGCGCGATCATCGACAAGGACGTCAAGATCCCCCCCCGCTTCGAGGTCGGCTACGACCGCCAGTCCGACCTCGCCCGAGGGTTCACCGTCACCGACGAGGGGATCACCGTCGTGGCCAAGGGCGAAGACCTCCGCCGATTCGTCACCCGGGGGAAGTAGCGGGATCAGCCGATCCGTTTCCACCGAGACAACGCGACCCGGAGCGAAGGGACGCACGTCGAATCGTCAGACGGATCGTTGCGAGCCCAGTCATGAATCCGCTTCGCCGCCTCGCGGAAGTCAGCCTTGGTCAAGTGATGGCGCTTGCAATCCTCATTTTCACCGACCAAACCGCCAATCGCGGAGCAAACCCACGTTTCGATATGCCGTTTCGGGATTAAAACCACGAGCGGATCGCTGTCGGTGTACGCTTCGCGGTCGCACAGGTTGTGTTCACGCATTGCGACCGAAAGGTCATCCGCATCGGCCACAACGATCAGGAGAGTGTTGGCCCTCGCACTATGGCGGCTACGCGCCGCTTCAAGTTCCTTGGGGAACTGGTCAAGGACCCAGCCGATATTTCCACCTCGAACAATCCGGCTCGCGTTTTTCACCTCCAAGGGGGACGACGTCACACTTTGCTTGCACAGCTTCCAGTAGGAACGAACCAGCATCGCATGCCCGTCGTCCTCGCAAAGCAGGGTGGTCTTGGAAATACGATCCTTCACGCTTCCCAACCTCGGGCGACCAACTCCGCCGCCGAGAGGCCTGTGAAAGACGGATCGGTGAAGCGTTCGACCCGGACCTGGCGTCCTTCTGGACGATCGAGACGGATTCCTTCCTTGAATCCCATGTAATCGAGGAGGACCGGGTGGTGCGACGCGATGAGGACTTGGGTACCCTGCTCATCCTCGTCAGTCCGGTCCAGGACTTCGAGGAGCCAAGGCTGGATCTCGCGCAGCGCGATGAAGTTGTCCGGTTCGTCGAAGCAAACCGTCGTGCCGGGTTTGAGGGCGAAGTGGAGGATGGCGTAAAGGCCGATGAGCACCCGCTGCCCATCGGAAAGTTCTTCGAGAATATATTCCGTTGGAGGATTCCTATCCCGGAAACAAGCCTTCAACTCTCGTCGCCGCGTGCCCGCATCCTCGAACCGAAATCGATCGAACCCTTCGAAGAGGTCGCTCAACGTTTTCCAATAGTCTCGGTCATCGTTATCCAGTCGAATGTGGCGATACCAATCCGAGAAGTTCGACAGAGATTGGGTTGGATTTTTCGATTCGGTCTCGGAGATGCTCGCCATCCGCTTGGGGTCGGGAGCGACGATCAACAGGCCATCCAACCACCGCTTGAACCAGGTGAGCTTCGAGTTGTTGAGCCGTTCGTTGATGGTGGCAAGCGCCGAACGGTGCATGTCAAATGGATATTCACCGACTTTCGTGCAGGAATCGTCGAAGAGGGAGACCTCGCTGTTGATGAACCGGAAAATCGGTTTGCCGCAAAAGTGAACCTCTTCGCCGAGTACGACCGGGCGTTCCGGGCGGCCCCACGCATCAACAACCAGTCGCAAAGTGTACTCGCCACCGTTGCCCGAGACGTCGAGTTCGAAGACTTGCTCGGAGACGGTTTGCCAGCGGGTGCGGGTCGGGCCGACAAATCGGTCGCCGGGCTCGCCTCGGACGCAAAAGTCGCGGAGCAATGCGAGGACATCAAAAACTGTCGTTTTGCCCGACCCGTTCGACCCGAGGAGAAGTTGTCGGGGGCCGAAATGAGCCTCGAAGTTCACAAGGCAGCGGTAGTTGTCGACGTAAAGTCGTTTTAGCATAAGCTCCAATCTACCGTCGCTCTGGAACGCGGACAAGCTCGACCAGCAAGGACCGACTTCAACCCTCGGGCGGTGGCAAGCAATCCAGGAAGTCGGCTAACTCGGCGGTACTTGGGCTTTGCGCGGTCCGGACGTAGTAGCCGCTGGTGGCGACGCCGGCGGCGAGGCTTTGGGCGAGGGTCATCCCCAGGATCAGGCCGAGGCAGAAGCCGGTGTTGAAGTGGTCGCCGGCGCCGGTGCTGATCAGGGGGTGCTCGACGAACGGGCCGAGGATCTCGGCGGTCTCCCCGAGGATCGCGGCGGCGGCGCCTTGCCTGGGGTGGATCACGACGCAGGACAGCCCGAGGGTTCCTCGGATCGACGCGGCCGTGAGGGCGAGGTCGTCGCCGACCCCCGGGACGGGCAGGCCCAAGGCGGCGGCGACCTGGGTCGACTCCTTGAGGTTGAGGCCGAGGACGACGTCGACCTGTTTCTGGAACCGGGTCAAGGTCGCCAGGGCGGCTCGGATGTCGGCGACGGTCCGCTTCTCGGGGTCGACCAGGTCGATGAAGAGGATGCGGTCGGTCCGGGGGAAGCGGGGGAAGACGTCGAGGATCAGGTGATCCCAGATCGCCGTCAGGCCGGGCAGTTCGGTCCAGTTGAGCAGGCCGACCAGTCGGGACGACTCGACGAGTCGGACCAGGTGCTCGAGCGGGACCCGCGCGGTCAGGTTGGCCCAGTTGACGTCGTGGAGGGTTTCCAGCTTGCTGAGCATCAGCTTGCCGTCGGCGAACTCCAGGGCGTTGGTGAAGCCGGGGTTGGCGATCGAGATCACGTCGGCCCTGGCGGCGAATTCGCGGAAAACCGGGTCGAGCTCGGGCTGTCCCAGGCTGCCGATGTAGGTGACCCCCAGCCCGAGGGTGGCCAGGGCGTTGGCCATGATCGGCCCATTCCCCCCGAGCTTGCGGCGGGTGACCATCAACTCGTAGTTGGTGGACTTGCCCGCGGCCGCGGCGATCTTCCGGGCCATCGCCTCGATGGTCTCGACCCGGTCGTAATGCTCGGTGTCGTAGCGGTGGTCGACCACGGCGATGATCTCGTCGACGAACCCGTCGAAGCCGACCAAGGCCCGGGTCGACCCGAGGTCGGGGCCGCCCTGGCGGATCGCTTCGGCCGCACTCCGGCATATCTGATCGCGAAGTTCGCTCATCGCTCAACGCTCTCCGTCAAGGGGGAAGGGATCGCGAAGACCACCGGTTGGCTCGCGCCGCCGAGGCGGTCGATGCTCGACACCGCGACGGCTTCAGAGCGGCTCGGCCAGTCGATGTCGGCGGCGGTCGCCACCCAGGCCGCCCGGAACTCGCGGGGGAACGAGGCGCGGGTCATCGTTGGGATCGCTCCGGTGCGACGAGACGAGGTCGAGCGGCGAGGTTGATTGGCCCTCGTCCCCACCGGATCATAGCGGTCAAGTCGGCCCGGGTCGACGCTCGGGCCGGAGACTTTTTCCGATCCTCCACTCGGAAAGACTACGGGCCGCGACCCCCCTGGCCGATATCTGGAATGTCAGACAGGCCAAGCCCGGTTCGCCTCGATCACGAGGCGCTTACCGGGAAAGCCTCATCGACACTTGATCCAAATCGGTGTCCGCCTTGGGACTTCCGCCGATCGGATTCATCCGCCCGGTCGGTTGTTTCATCCGCGTCGATACCGTGAATCGGCCGACCGGCCGCGCGACCTCCTTCGTTCGGCGAAGGTCCGGTCGTCGGTCGGTCGGTCTGATTTTTTTTGGCGAGCCATGACGATAATTGCCGGAAGTCCGGAAGACCTGCGTCCTACCTCGCGCCGACCCCGACGAGCAGCCGATTCCCATCGGGCAGGGCTTTGTCGAAGTAGTTGAACTGGTCGGGCGGGGTCGTGACGATCGTTTGGAATTGCGAAACCTCGTCGAGCGACAGGTCGAAGCGCATCTGGACCTTGCCGTTGGGGTCGAGCGGGTTGGCCAGGCGGGCGGTGGCGACGAACCCGTCGCCGAGGTCGCACTTCACCCCTTGCCCCGCGACCACGCGGTCGGCTTTGATCTTTTTCAGGCGGAAGCCGTGCTTGGGCAGGAGGCGACGCAACTGCGCCTGGACCACCGGGGAAATCTTCGGGTCCATCTCCGAACCGCCGGGCGTGGCCAGCACCCCGAACACCACCACCTGACGAGCCGGTGCCCCTTGCCAGTTGCCGAGGGCGGATTGCGTCAGGGTGAAACCGAGGATCAACGCCAAGCCCAGGGCGCGGGCCGACCCCCTCGTCGTCGAGGTCCGAGCCAGCCAGGGTGATCCCGGGGCCGCCATCCTCATTGAGTCGCGTTGCTTTCCATGAAGTTGAACAGGTCGTGCGACGAGTTGTCGGCCAGCGACGGAGAGGCCGAGGGTTCGTCGAGCAGGACGACCTGATGGCTGTCTTCTTCAATCCGGATCACCAACATCTGGTCGAACCCCACGTCCACCGGCTCGGCGACCTTCGAGGGTTGGGCGGCCACTTGGATCGGCGGTCCCGCCGGTTCCCCCCCTCGGCGAGCCAAGCTGATCCCGACCCCGATCAAAATCACGGCGGCTTGAGCCAGGGCCGCCCAGGCGAAGACCCTTCGGCGCCTCTGGGCCATCGGGATCACCCGAGGCTGCCGACCCCGCGACCCCGATCGGCGCCCGGCCTCGATCCGGTCAAGCTCGATCGAGGCGCGGGTCCACAAGGCGTCCAGGGCCGCCGGCGACGGTTCAGGCATCCGGGTCGCTTCCCAGACCCGGCCCAACCGCTTGGCCGAGGCCGAGGCCGCGCACTCGGCGCAGGCTTCGAGGTGGCGGGCGGTCGCCTCGGGGGTCGGGTGGTCGGCCAGTTCTCGGCAGTCTTCGGCTTCGGGTCGCATCGGAGGCTCTCCCGGACGGTCTCGGCGATGGTTCATAACCCGTCGACCCCGTCCAGATAAGATTGAAGCTTGGTTCGGGCGTAATAGATCCGGCTCATGACCGTGCCAATCGGGACGCTTTGGACCTCGGCGATCTCCTCATAGGTCAACCCGGCCTCGGCGAACAGGATGAAGGTTTGCCGCTGCTTCGGGCTGATCCGGTCGAGCGCCGCGTCGAGGGTCCTGCGGAGGTCCTGGCGTCGGAGCGTCTGGGCCGGGTCGTCGAGGGTCACCGGCTCGAACCCGTCGGTATCGCCGTCGGGGGAGCCAAGGCCCAGGGTCGGCCGCCTTTTCCGCTTCCGACCCGAGTCGAGCGCCGCGTTGGTGACGATCCGCAACAACCAGGTCCGAAACCCGCTCCGGCCGTCGAAGCCGCCCAGGTGCGCCAGGGCCTTGATCATGCACTCCTGGGTGGCGTCCTGCGCGTCTTGCTCGTGCCCCAGGAGGCGGAACGCGACGCGGTGGGCCACGGCCCAGTGGCGCTTGAACAACTCCTCGACGGCGGAGCGATCCCCCCCCCGGGCCTGCTCGACCAGATGTTCGTCGGACACCGTCGCGGCGATGGCTGCCTCGGGCATGGATCACCTCAACCCAAGGAGACGTTCCTGGGACCTCGCTTATTCAACCGATCGGTCCTAACGGATTAAACCGGCGGCGGCAAGCGTCCGGCGACCGGGCGAACCGTCGATCGTGCGTCGGGCTCACGCGACCGGGGCCATCTGGGCTTGATCGAAAACGATCTCGGGTAGGCGACGGCGGATTGTCGATTTTTCCTCAAGTTGGGGCGATCCTGCCCTTGACCGATTTCACCCCCCTCGGCAAAATGCCGCCCGTCCGGTGACTGATCCAACCCTCGGGAAGTTCTGCGTGGCAAATCGCAGGCAGGATTGCTCCGATCGAGTTTCCCTTTGCGACCTGTGACGTATTCCTGAGATTGGTCGGAGCAGGACCGGATACTCACCTCGGACGAGCACTCCCCGACGATTCACGTTTCAGGATGGAAACCCCCGGCGGGCGCCAGCGTGGCGACTTCGAGATCGAGGAACGATCCGTCGCCTTGATCGGTAGGCCCGGTCGACCGACCAGGGATGGTCCGGCGAGCGAACGGGGGGCGGATCGGGCTTGCCAAGGTTTTGGCATCGACTTAAGGAGGAGTTTTGCCGTGTTGAGACGCTGTCTTGCTTCCATGTTTCTGCTGTCGGTCGTCGCGACGCTGGCTGCGCAGCCCTCGTCGGCCCTGGGTGCGGCATCGACCAACTTCGCCTACTACGAGCTGGTCAACACCAGGCCGACGACCTTGAACGACCTGGTGGTGACCAACGTCATCCCGCCCAACTCGATCGCCCCGCCCTCGCCGGACACGAGCCCCTTGACGATCCTCGACGGGTCGTTCGGCTTCGACCCGAAGAACTTGCAGGTGTTCTTGAGCCCGACCGACCCAAAAGTCCAAGGGTTGGCGATCAAGTTCGCCAACGGGGGCCTGGCTGCCGGCGGGACCTTGAACTTCAAGGTGAGCCTCGACCCGAGCGTCGACCCCTCGACCCCGCCGACGCTCCAGCTCCAGTCCCCCGAAACCGACCTGAAGCTCGTCCAGCTCCCCCCGCCCACCCCTCCGGTCGTCGTCCCCACGCCGAATCCCCCCAGCACGCCGGTCGACCCCCCGGATGCCGCGCCGACCATCTCGAACACCCCCGAACCGGTGTCGATCACCCTCTGGTCCACCCTCGCGGGCATCGGCATCCTCCGGGCCAGGGCCTTCCGCCGGTCCCGCCGCGCCGCCTCGGCCTGAACCGACAGGCTCAAGGTCCCGAATGATCTGCGAAACACACGAGGCGAAAGTCGGCGAACGATTCAAGTTCGCCGACTTTCGCCCGGTTTTTGTTTGACGCGGTACGAATAAGCCGGGTACGATCCGACCGTCCCATCGACGATCCCTGAAACCGACTCGGCGGCCGATTCCGCCGCGCCGATTCTCGCGGCTCGACCCGATCTGTCGGGCCGTCCTTCGGGGCCTTTCGCTTCTCACCTCTCCCGAGAACGCATCGATGAAACGGCGAACCCCCTCGTCGCGCCGCTTGCTGGCGCCACGCGCATTCCGGCCTTCGCTTCTAGCCCTTGAAGACCGTGCCCTCTTGTCGGGCAGCGGTTATGACTATGGTTCGGGCGGCGCTTCCCTGCCATCCGGCCTCGGGGCCGACATCAACTTCATCAACAACCCCACGGACGTGGCTATCCGCGACTTTCCCTGGGAGTCGTTGATCATTTCCGGCGGAGCGCCTTGGAATGCGCTGAGGCCGTCCGACTTCACTTCTCAGAACCCGCCGGATAAGACGGATGTCTTGTCCTACGGTGCCTTGACGCGGACGATCGTCACGCATTTCTCCGCGACGGGGAGTTCCAGCGGGGGCGGTGGTGGAAGTTGGGAATCTTCCTACGTTGAGCACATCCTGATCACCACCACGTCGTCCGATGTTGACTCCAGCGGTCATAACGTCGACCAAACCTCTTCGCATTCCTACGACCTCAGTTGGGACGGATCGAGCGACAGCAGCGGCACCACCACCTATACGGTCAAAGAGGACGTCTCCGACACGGGCAGCGTCGACGTGACGGGTGGCTCCTTGACCCGTCATCAAGGGTCCACATACGAGTCTCACTTGACCGCCAACGGGACTGAGGACAGTTCCGGGACGATCACGGGCGACTTCACGTTCAAAGGCAGCACGGAGAACAGCCTGACCTTCAATGACGCGGGCGGCGATGCGGCGTCATCCGGGCTTGATTATACCCTCAATTACACGGCCTCCACCGATGAGACGCTTTCCGGGTCGGGCAACCTCGTTCCCGACAGCAGCAACCAAGGGACCATCGAGATCGACAGCTCGGGAGTCGGTGATATCGCCCTCACCGACGCCACCGGCGGCTTCCTCGGTTACTCCTGCCAAGACGGCGCCACGGTTACGAGCACCTACAGCGGCGGGCAGTCCTCTTCGCCCAACCCGCCCACAACGGGCACCATCGACCCCACCGTACCGAAAACCAAGTTGGCGGTCCCGGCCGGCAAGAACGTGGTTTACGTCATCGACAAGGGGGATCGTGGCTGGTTCGATTGGAGCCAGGCGAACCGAGATAGTTATGCCGCGACCCACAACATTGATCCGAAGAAGACCCCCAACGGTGGAGTCGCTAATGGCTCCCAAATCCTGGCGGCGCTCGCACCGCCGAACAACAATTTCGTCTATGCTTATGGTATGCGGCAAATTGTCGGCGATCTCACTGTCGTGCAAGCACAGAACGGGTCGATTGATGTGCTCGTCCTCGGCGATCACGGCTATCCGGGTGGTCAGACGCTTGGAAACGATCCCATGGAGCCTGTAGGTGCTAGGACTGATGGCACGAAGCTACAGGCCGACAGGCTTGACGCGATTGCCGGTTTCGTCCGACAGGGCGGGACCCTCGTGGTGACGGGATGTACGATTTTCTCCACACAGCAATCCATCAATGCCTGGCAGGCTTATGCCACCACCAAGAACATCACTATCATGGGCACTGCGTCGGACACGTCAATCTCACCCAACAACTATACCGGTGTCTGGGTCACCCTTGTGCCCGGCGGGACCGCTCCCCAGTTGTCAAACCCTTGACTTTAGGCGAATATTACCGAATCCCTTCCCGCCAATGAGACGGAATCAGCCCTCGCTCCGAGCTATTATCGAGGCGATTCGCCTAAACCGTCTTTTTTACAAGGCGTTACTCAGTAAGCGTTCATCAGGAAGGGCCAGATCCGATCGTTGTCGAAGCCAAATGCTGCAAAATCGGTAATCGTTTGAAGCGGAGGAGCAATGAAAATCGCCATGCTGATGATCGTCTTTCTACCGTTGTGCTTGGCGGTTGGAGCCATGAGCATCACGGGCGCGTCTGATGACGATTCCGCCTCGCCTTCCCTCGAAGATTCGCCTCGCAACTTGCCGGTCGAAATGCCGGCCATCCGCTGCTCCCTCGTGCCCGAAAAGGATGGGGGGGCTATTCAGTCTCTGGTATTCTCCCTCGATGGCAAAACGCTGCTAGCCGGTAACGATCATGGCGTGGTCCAGTGGTTTGATCCGGCGACGGGACGAAAAAAAATTAGCTGTCGTGTTTCGCCTCACAACCTTGGGGGATGCGGCGGGTTGGCGATCTCCGCCAACGGACCATCAATCGCTACACAAACTGAACAGAACGAGGTATCATTACTCGACGCCGTAACGGGTCGCCATCGCTTGATGTTGGAGGAGATCCCACCCAAGAAACAAGTATTTTTGCGAGGGATCGCGTTTTCGCCGAATGGTGATCTTGTGGCGGGCGGTTATACCTCCGGCGAAGTCGTGATTTGGGACGCGGCGACCGGGCGGCGGCGTCATATCCTTCCACCCCACTTTTTGCCGGATCACTTCTCCGCACGATTCCAAAGAGTTCTCCCGGGTGAACCCGCCCACATCTCTAATCTGGCTTTTACGCCGGACGGGAAATCCCTCGTCTCGCTTGGTGGGGTCGTCCGGATTTGGGACGCGGCATCGGGCACGGAACGTGCCCGCTTTGATCCAAATCAGAAATCCGATTGGTGGCGGTTGGCTTTGTCGCCCGATGGGAACACCCTCGCCTTAATCCAGAATACGGGTGATCCTTTGACATCGTATAAAGGCGAGATCGTCCTTTGGGATCGATCGACCAAGCGAAGGGTGGCCCAGTGGCCGATCGGCGGCTCAGGCCAAGACCTGGCGTTCTTGCCAGACGGGAAAACCCTCGTGTCGCTGGAGGAGGTGCCGATCGTCCGACTCTGGGACGTGGCGACCGGCAAGCAACGGGACGCGGTGCGGTTCGATCGTCATACCCACCTTTCGACGCTGGCCGTTTCGCCCGATGGCAAGCGGATCGCCCTGGGCGGTTACGAGAGCAACCACATTTTCGGCGTGATCAACCTCCTGGAAACCGATGGGGCCACCCTCCAGCCCTGGAAGCCCGAGCCTTGACCTTTGCTTCGGTTGGTGGACGGGACGACTTTGCGGATCAGTCGCCCAAGGCTGATTTGATCCTGGCCTCAGCCCTTGACGATACTTCCCGGGTGCGGCATGAGAACCTTGAAACGTCCCATGACAAGCCTTGCCCAGAGGGTGCCCCCGCCGTGGAAATCTTGATCACCGAAGGCCAGATCCAGGAGCGGATTCGCGTCCTCGGCAAGCAGATCGAGGCGGACTATGCGGGCCGCCCGCTGACGATCGTGGCGATCTTGACCGGGAGCCTGATCGTCCTGGCCGACCTGATCCGCCAGATCGAGATCCCGCTCCGCGTCGCGCTCCTCCAGGCGAGCAGCTACAAGGGGGCGACCACCTCCTCGGGCGCCTTGATCATCAACGAGTCGTTCGCGCCCGACGTCGCGGGGCGGGATGTCCTGCTCCTGGACGACATCCTCGACACCGGGCATACCCTGTCGACGCTGGTGGCCCGGATGTCGGACCGGGGGGCGCTCCGGGTCCGGACGGCGGTCTTGCTCCGCAAGGTGGGCCGCCAGGAGGTCGCCATCGAGCCGGATTACTGCGGCTTCACCATCCCCGACGCCTTCGTGGTCGGCTACGGCCTCGACTACGACGACGACTACCGCCACCTCCCTTATGTCGCCGTCCTGCCCCCTCCCGGCGGGTCGCCCGACCAGACCGGGTTCTTCCCATCATTCCGCGAAGGGGCATGAAGGTCGCCCTGGTGACCAGGCGCTACCCCCCCTTACTTGGCGGGGCGGAGCGGGTCTTGAGCTACCTCGGCCCCGCCCTGGCCTCCGAGGGGCTGGACGTGACCGTGCTGACGTCGCGGCTCGACGACTCTTCGGCGTTGGAGGTGCTCGACGTCGGCCCGGGGTCGTTCCAGGTCGAGCGCCTGGCCACGTCCCGGCTCCGAGGCGTCGGGACCTGGCTCTACGTCCGGGGATTGTCCCATTGGTTCGCCCGGAACCGGGTCGACCTGGCCTACGTCTCGATGCTCAAGCACGACGCCTACGCCGTGGTCGGGGCCTCGGGGCGGTTGAGGTTTCCCACAATCCTCCGACCCGAAGGCGCCGGGGCGACGGGCGACATCGCCTGGCAATCCTGGGGCCGGTTCGGCGGGACGATCGCCCGACGGTGCCGGAAGGCCGACGCCTTCGTCGCCATCTCCCCCGCAGTCCGGGGCGAACTCGAAGCCAACGGCTACGACCCGACCAAGATCCACGACCTGCCCAACGGGGTCCCGATCCCGAGGGTCCCCTGGGAGCGACCGACCGACACGCTCCACGCCGCGTTCGTCGGTCGCCTCTCCGCCGAGAAGGGCTTGGACACGCTGATCGCCGCATGGCCCACCGTGCTGGATCAAGTCCCGAGAGCCAGGTTGACCCTGGTGGGCGAAGGCCCCGAGCGCCCCCGGCTCGAAGCGATGATCCTCGCCCTCGGGTTGGGCGACGCGGTCACCCTGCCCGGCTCGTCGCCGGACCCTTCGACCACGCTCCGGCGATCCACCTTGTTCGTTCTCCCGTCGCGCGAGGAGGGGATGAGTATCGCCCTCCTCGAAGCGATGGCCCTGGGCATCCCCGCCGTCGCGTCGGAGATCCCCGGCAACCGGGCCTTGGTCGAGCCTGGCATCCACGGCCGACTCGCCCCCCCCGACGACCCCCCCGCCCTGGCCCGAGCCATCGTCGCCCACCACCTCGACCCCGACGCCGAGGCGATGGCCCGAGCCGCCCGCGCGAGGGTCGAGGCCGACTACTCGATCAAGGCCGTCGCCCGCCGCCACGTCGCCCTCTTCGAGCGGCTGATCGCCCGCCGATCCTGACGTTCGGCTGGCCGATCCGAAGCGGTTTGGATAGCCTTCTTAGCCACGGATGAAACACGGATGGAACACGGATAAGAGCTTGTTGTTTCATCCTGATCCGTGTTTCGTCCGTGTTTCATCCGTGGCTCAAAGCGAATTGGCGAGGGTGGTGATCGCGGTGCTCAACGTCCTGCAACTGATCCCGACGCTCGACCGCTCGGGGGCCGAGAAGCAGATGGTCTTGCTGGCCAAGGGGTTGCCTCGCGATCGGTTCCGGGTCGAGGTGGCGGCGTTGACCCGACTGGGTCCGCTCGAAGGCGAACTCGTCGAGGCGGGGGTTCCGGTCACCTCGATCGCCAAGCGGCACAAGGTCGACCCGCTCGCGCTGGGGCGGCTGGTCCGGTTCTTGCGAGCCGGGCGGTTCGACGTGGTGCAGACCTGGATTTATGCCGCCGACACCTATGGCCGGGTCGCGGCGAGGCAGGCCAAAGTCCCGGTGGTCGTCACCGCCGAGATGGCCGTCGACCTGTGGAAGGGGCGGTCCGAACGCGCCGTGGACCGGTTTTTGGCGAGGTGGACCGATCGGGTGGTGGGGAACTCGCAGGCCGTGGTCGACTTCTACCGGTCCGTCGGCATCCCCCCGGAGAAGCTGGCGATGATCCCCTCGGGGATCGCCGACGACGAGCCGCCGCCCGCCGTCGACCCCGCCGGGGTCCGCGTCGAGCTTGGCCTCCCGCCCGACGCCCCTTTGGCCCTGTTCGTCGGTCGCCTGGCCGAGCAGAAGGGGGTGGCCGACCTCCTCTCGGCCCTCGACCTGTTGCAGCACGTCCGGCCCGACCTGCGGACCTTGATCGTCGGCGACGGCCCGCTCCGAGGCCGGCTCGAAGCGACCGCCCGGGCGTTCCGCCTGGTCGACTCGGGCCGGGCCCTGTTCCTCGGGCACCGGTCCGACGTCCCCCGGCTCCTGGCGGCTTGCGACGTCCTGGTCCTGCCCAGCCTGTACGAAGGGCTGCCCAACGTCGTCCTCGAAGCGATGCGGTTCCGCAAGCCGGTCGTCGCGACCGCCGCGCCGGGGACGACCGAGGTGGTCGTCGCCGACGAGACCGGCCTGCTCGTCCCGCTCCGAAATCCCCCGGCGCTCGCCCAGGCGATCCGCCGGGTCGTGGCCGACCCCGCCCTGGCCCACCGCCTCGGCAAAGCGGGCCGAACCCGGGTCGAGGCCGAGTTCGGAGTCGACCGGATGATCGCCCGCTTCGCCGAGCTTTACGAAGCCCTGGCCCGAGAGAAGGGAGTCACATCCTGACCCATCAAGCGTAGTGCTTGGCCACGACCACCTTGGCCTTGACGGGACGAGGCGTCGCCTTGGCCGGGGCGATGGCGATCGGCCCGGACGCCTTGCCGTTGCTGACGGTGAACCTGACCTGGAAGTCGCTACCAGAGGCGCCGTTGCCGGTGGGGAACTTGCCGGTGTAATGGCCGTCGAGCGAGACGCCGGAGAGGCTGGTGATGCCTGCCGCGTGGATCGTGAAGGTGTAGACCCCGTTGGCGAGCGGCTTGCCGGTGCCGATCGTGCCGGTCACCAGGACGGGTGCGTCGCTCAGGAGGTCGCCGGGGTGCACGCCGGGACTGGTGAGGGACGCCACGGGAAACTTCTGGCCCCTTCGAGGGGTCGGCGAGGGGCGGTTGACGGCGTAGTTGTTCAGGTCGAAGATCGGGGCGAGGGCCAGGCCATACGGGTCGGAGAAGCCGACCTGGAAGGTCCCCTTCCTGGCGTTGGTCACCTGGAAGCTGGTGATCTTCGGCCCCGCCGTGTCGATCGAGAGGGGTTTGTTGGGGAACACCGACTGCCCGATGGAGGTGCCCCCCGTGTTGAACTGCTTGTCGGCGGCGCCGACGATGAAGTTGTAGGAGCCGTCGGGGAGAGGGCTCGTGGTGATGCTCCAGTGGCCCATCGCGTCGGCCACCGCGAAGCCAACCGAGATGGCACTGACCTGGTGGAGCGCGTCCTGGGCGTAGAGGAGGACCATCGCCCCGGGCTCGGTCGTCCCGAAGAAGTTGGGGGTGTTGACGCTGGTGATGAAGTCGGTGTTCGACACCCCGCTGTCGCTGGCGGGGTTGAGCTGGGCGGTGACCCTCAGGGCGATGTAGGCAGTTGTATGGTAGACCGTCGGTGCCGAGTCGCCCGGTCCCATCACCGAGACGGTGATCGGGTAGTTGCCGGGCGTCTGGTAGGTGTGGTCCGGCCCGTCGACGAACAGCGTGTTGGCGGGCTGTGGGATGAGGCCGGGGGGGGTGAAGGTGCCGAAGAGGGCGGCGTCGGTCGCCGAGCCATCGCCCCAGTCGACCGTACCGGAGTGGCCGGTGCTCGACAGCGGTCCGGTCGAGCTGCCGGTCAACGTCACCAGCGGGACCGGCGTGCCGACCGGCTCGAGCGGATACAAGGCTCCCAAGGTCCCGAAAGGGGGTTCCACCAGAGGTCCATGGACGGGCAGCGGGAATCCGGCGGACCCGGAGATCGCCGAGACCACCCCGGTCAGGCCCGCGGCCATGAGCCGGCGGGCGTCGAGCGTCTCGACCGCCGCTCGGAATCGCGTCGGCCGCCGCCGGCCTCGTGGGTTGCCGGAAGACTCGATCGGTCGCTCGCTCATGGGGGGACTCCTCGCCGCTGGGCTGTCTTTGGGGTTCGACGCGGGTGGCTCCGGGAACGAAGGCGGAAATCAGCCTGATTTTCCGAGAAGCGACAGGGCGCATCAATGAATGATTGTTTTCTTCATAAAATTATATCACATTTACCTCGCCAATGCCATTGAAACCGCTGATTGGACGATTTCGAGGAAGTCAAGGTCATCGGCTTTGCCGCGTGGTGGCCGGTTGTCCGGGGGCTGTGCTAAGCTGAGATGAGTTGATTTCCCAAGGGTGTCGCGAGGCGAGGCGCGTCGAGCATGTGCGGAATCTGCGGCTCGGCCTGGCTCGACTCCGACTCTTCGGGCGGTCTGCCCGACTCTTCTCTGGATCGGATGGTCGAACGCCTCAAGCACCGGGGGCCGGACGACTCGGGCAGGTTCCGCGACCGGAACGTCGCGCTCGGGTTTCGCCGACTCTCGATCGTCGACCTTTCGGGCGGCCATCAGCCGCTGTCGAACGAGGCCGGCACGGTCTGGACCGTGTTCAACGGCGAAATCTACAACTTCCCGGTCCTCCGCCGCCGCCTCGAAGCTCGGGGGCACATCCTCCGGTCGACCGGCGACACCGAGGTCCTGGTCCACCTCTACGAAGACGAAGGGCCGGGCCTGTTCGCCCACCTCCGGGGGATGTTCGCCCTGGCGATCTGGGACGCCCCCCGCCGCCGCTTGGTCGTCGGACGCGACCGGATGGGCCAGAAACCGCTGGTCTACCGGCTCGACCCTCGGTCGAGGCGGTTCACGTTCGCCTCCGAGCTTAAAGCCTTGCTCACTTTGGCCGAGGCCGACGTCCCCCGCGATGTTGATCCGTCGGCGGTCGACGAGTACCTGACGTTCGGCTACATCCCCGCCCCCGCCACGATCTTCCGAGGCGTCCGGAAGCTCCCCCCGGCGCACTACGCGGTCTGGCAGGACGGCAAGCTCGCCTTGACGCGCTACTGGAACCCCGACTTCAACCGCCAGGTCGACCGGCCGCTCTCCGAAGCCGCCGACGAGTTGCGGGCGACCCTCGACGACGCCGTCCGCGAGCAGATGGTGGCCGACGTCCCGCTCGGGGCGTTCCTGTCGGGCGGGGTCGACTCGTCGATCGTCGTCGCCCTGATGCGGCGGGCGTCGGATCGACCGGTGAAGACGTTCTCGATCGGCTTCGACGACCCGGCGTTCGACGAATCCGACTATGCGGAACTCGTCGCCAAAGCCTTGGGGACCGAGCATCGGACGTTCCGGGTCGAGCCGGTCGCCTGGGAGATCCTCCCCCCCTTGGCCGAGCAGTTCGACGAGCCGTTCGCCGACAGCTCCGCGCTCCCGACCTGGCTGGTCGCCCGCGAGACCCGACGCCACGTCACCGTGGCCCTGACCGGCGACGCCGGCGACGAGCTTTTCGGGGGGTATGACCGCTACCGGGCCGTCGCGCTGGCCGCCCGGATCGATTATCAACTTCCAAGCGCGCTCCGAGGCTGGCTCGGCGGTCCGGCCGCCCGGAGCATCCCGACTTCAGTCAAAGCCAAGACCAAGCTCAGGCAGGTCAAGCGGTTCCTCGAACGGGTGGACCTCGCCCCCGGGCGACGCTACCTCGGCTGGGTGACGATGTTCGACGAGCCGACCCGGACCGGGCTGTACTCGTCCGACTTCTTGGACCATCTAACCCGGTCGTCCGAGCGAACATCCGGCGACCCCGACCCGGCTTCGGTCCTGTTCGAAGCCCTGGGGGCGGCGGATCGTCGAGATCCGGTCACGCAGGCGACGGTGGCCGACCTGCTGACCTACCTGCCCGGCGACTTGCTCGTCAAAGTCGACCTGGCGAGCATGGCGCACTCGCTCGAATGCCGAAGCCCGATGCTCGACCACCGGGTCGTCGAATTGGCCCTGGCGATGCCGGTCGACCACAAGCTCCGGCTCCGGGGGGGTCGGTCCAAGGTCGTCCTCAAAGCCGCGTTCGCCCACCTGATCCCGCCGAGCATCCTGACCCGCCCGAAGATGGGTTTCGGAGTCCCGCTCGACCGATGGTTCCGGGGGGCGCTCCGCGACGAACTCCGAAGCGTCCTCCTCGACCCCCGGACCCTGGCCCGGGGCCTGTTCCGCCCCGAATCGGTGGAATCCCTGATCGACGACCACCTCGAAGGGCGCCGGGACCACGCCTACCGGCTCTGGGCCTTGCTGATGCTCGAACTCTGGTTCCGCCACCACGTCGACCCGTCTCCTTGAATGATCGAGAAGAGAAGCGTCGCCACAACCTTTCGGGAGACGACCGCGCGATGAACCCAAACGACCTGACCCCATCGACCACCGCCCCGGCCTCGCCGCGCCGGTTTCTGCCCGTCCTGCTCATCCTGTTCGTCGGGAGCGGCTGTGCGGCGATGATCTACGAGGTCGTCTGGCTCCAACTCCTGCAACTCGTGATCGGCTCGACCGCCGCTTCTCTCGGCGTGCTTCTGGGGACGTTCATGGGCGGGATGTGCCTGGGGAGCCTGCTCCTCCCTCGCCTCGTGTCGAGCCGTTGGCACCCCTTGCGGGTCTACGCCCTGCTTGAGCTGGGCATCGGCGCCATCGGACTCGCGGTGGTGTTCGGCATGCCTTATGTTGAAGATGCCTACACAAGTTATGCTCTCGGCGGTTCGCCGGGCATCCTGCCGCGAGCGGTCGTGGCCGGCGTCTGCTTGCTGCCCCCGACGCTCCTGATGGGCGCGACGCTCCCGGCGATCGCCCGATGGGTCGAGTCCGGCCCGGAAGGGGTGTCATGGCTCGGCTTCTTCTACGGCGGGAACATCGCCGGGGCCGTGTTCGGCTGCCTCCTGGCGGGCTTCTACCTCCTCCGGGTCCACGACATGGTCACGGCCACCTGCGTCGCCTTCGCCCTCAACGTGGCGGTGGCCGCTATCGCCCTGGCCCTCGCGGCGGCCTCGGCCCGGTACGAGCGGCCGACCGCTCCCGAGGCGGAGGGGGGCATGCGACGCGCGGCGGGCTCCTGGGCGGTCTATCCGACGATCGCCCTTTCGGGGATGTCGGCGCTGGGCGCCGAGGTGGTCTGGACCCGCCAGCTTTCCTTGATGCTCGGCGCCACGGTGTACACCTTCTCGTTGATCCTGGCCGTGTTCCTGATCGGCCTGGGGATTGGCAGCGGCGTCGGGGCGTTGCCGGCGAGGCAAGCCAAGTCGGCGCAGGTGGCGCTGGGGGTTTGCCAGTGGCTTTTGACCGCGGCCATCGCCTGGACGGCGGTGATGATCTCGCGGTCGCTTCCGTACTGGCCGATCCAACCGGGGCTGTCGGAGAGCCCTTGGTATACGATCCAGCTCGACCTGGCGCGTTGCCTCTGGGCCGTCCTGCCTCCGGCTTGCCTGTGGGGGGCGAGTTTCCCGCTGGCCTTGGCGTCGGTCGCCTCGCGGGGGGTGGACCCCGGTCGGCTGGTCGGAGGGGTTTACGCGGCCAACACCCTCGGCGCCATCGCCGGGGCCCTGGTGTTCAGCCTGCTCCTGATCCCCGGAATCGGCACGCTCGGCGCCGAGCGAGCCTTGATCGGGCTCGCCGCCTTGGCCGCCTTGGTCGCGCTGGTCCCCCTGCTCCGCCCGGCGACCGGGAAGGTCCGACTCGGCGGCGCCGGGGCGCTGGCGATCGCGGCGGGGGCGGCGGGCTGGCTCGCCTGGGGCGTGTCGCCGATGCCCTGGGTGGCCGTGGCGTTCGGCAGGCAGGCGCCAATCGTGCTGGCCGGGTCGGTCGCCGGGATCCTCAAGAGCGGCCCCGGCGGGACCGGGAGCCTCGACCTCTCCTGCCTCTACGTCGGCGAGGGGATGAACGTCTCGGTCGCCGTCACCGAGACGAAGCAAGGGGTCCGGAGCTTCCACGGCGCGGGCAAGATCCAGGCGTCGACGGCGGCCTCGGATATGAGGCTCCAGCGCATGCTCGGGCACATCCCGGCGCTCCTACACAAGAAGCCCGAGTCGGTCCTGGTCGTCGCCTGCGGAGCGGGGATCACCGCTGGGACTTTCCTCATGCACCCCGACGTCAAGCGCATCGTCATCTGCGACATCGAGCCGCTGGTCCCGACGATCGTGACCCCGATGTTCGGAAAGGAAAATCTCCACGTCGTCGACGGGATTGCCCAGCGGAACCCCCTCACCGTCGACGGCAAGCAGGTCGAGGTGGTCTATGACGACGGCCGCCACTTCCTCCGAACCACCCGGGAGAAGTTCGACGTCATCACCTCCGACCCCATCGACCCGTGGGTCAAGGGATGCGCGGCGCTGAATACGGTGGAATACTACCGGATGTGCCGCGATCACCTGAATCCAGGCGGCAGCGTGTCGCTCTGGCTGCCCCTGGCCGAGAGCGACCTCGAAACGAGCAAGAGCCTGATCGCCACCTTCTTCCAGGTCTTCCCCGAAGGCATCCTCTGGAGCAACGAGAACGAGCGCCAAGGTTACGACGCCATCCTCTTCGGCCAGGCCGAGCCGACGGTGGTCGACATCGACGCGCTGCGACGGCGACTGGTCCGTCCCGACCATAAGCTCGTCAAGGGGTCGCTCCAGGATGTGGGGTTATGGGAGCCCAAGGGATTCGACGGCGAGGAACCGAACGAGGGGATCGACCTGCTCGCCACCTACGCCGGCCAGGCCCCCTTGCTGAAGGAGTGGTCGCTTGGGGCCCAGATCAACACCGACCGCAACCTTCGGCTCCAATTCCTGGCCGGGATGTCGTTGAATAATGCCCTGGGCGACAAGATCCTTTCCAGCATCCTCGCCTATTACCGTTTCCCCGACCGGACATTCGTGGGCTCTCCGGAAGGTATCCGCGCCCTGAGGCAAGCCCTGAATCAAAGGGGTCGGTTGGACCCCTGAGTGCCGCCTCGGGCGGGCCGAAGCGACCCGCCGGATAATCCCTTTCCGGCGACGAATAGCCTCGCGCGAAAGGGCCATCCGATGTCCATCCCACGCTGGAGTGACGGATGGCCCTCGCACTTCCAAACAAAAGAGATCGTAGATGGGAACGCTCCTGGTCTTGGCCGTTTTGGTCGGCATGGGGATCGCCGCCGGGATCTTCGCCCGGAAGGCGAGCCGGGACCGATATTCTCAGGCGCGAGACGCCTGGAAGGGGCTGGCCGCCGCCTCGGCGATCTGCTTCGGGCTGGCCGCGGCCTTGGGGGTGTCTCGGTGCATCATCGTGATCCCGCCGGGGAGCGTCGGGGTGGCGGTCCTGTTCGGCAAGGTCCAGGCCAAACCGCTGTCCGACGGCTTGCACTACATGCCGCCCTGGTACTCGGTTGAAGTTATGAACGCCCGGACCCGGTCGTACACCATGAGCCATGATGTCGCGGACCCGGGTTTCGCCCGAGGTCGTGATCCTTTGACGAGCGATGGTTGGTCGACCGACACTTGCCGGGAGGTCCGGCCCACGGTCAGCAGCACGAACACCGCGTCCTCGGCCTCGATCCCCAAATCGAGCAGATGCCAATTCCCGCAGTCCAAGCAGATGCCGAGCATCCGCTGGTCGTGGCCGGGTTCGGTTGATGCCAATCAAGGGCGCGACGACAGCAGAGACAGTGGATCTTCGCCAGGTCCACGGGGAGGGGGCGAAGACTCTTTGTCGGAAGGAATACCGAGACCGAACGAGGCTGCATACCCAGGGCTTTCACTGACGTCGGAGCGGACGACGAAGAGTGCAATTTGAGATTAATTTTTTATAAACACGAATCCTTAACGTAAAGTCCGTCGAGAAGAGATTGATAAATCCAAAGGTTTTGCCCCGGTGTGCAGGCCGATCTTCCCCGCCTCTTGACGACGGGCCTGCCGACGGCTTCCCCCGGAAAAGACCGAAACTTCCCTTTCGGTCCCGATGGCGCGGTTGGCCGAGCGGGAGATGCCGGCCGTCGCCCTCGGCGAAAGCGGCCAAGGTCCGGTTCGATCGGGAGCGGCCCGACTTCCGCAAGCTCGTCCTGGAATTGGCGATAAGCTCGGTCCGATCGAAGCGTTGTTGGGGTCGGCGTGCCCGCGTTCGATCAGGGGTAGGGGGAATCCGGGGGTTGAACCCGAAGCACGTTTTGTGGAAGACTAGCCTCTACCTCCCAGCCGGAAAAGTCGACTACAGTGTCATTCCTTTCTTTTCTTCCGCTTTCGAGTCAAGCCCGCGGTCGGCCTGGGTCCCCCCAAAAAGGTCACTCGGGCGAAGGTTGACGGACGGTGGGTCCGACCATGAAACACAAGATCGTCGCGATGGGCGAGGTGCTCTGGGATCTGCTCCCGGCGGGTTCCGAGTTGGGCGGTGCTCCGGCGAACTTCGCCTACCATTGCCGGAGCTTGGGGGCCGAGGTCCGGATGGTGACCCGGGTCGGGGACGACCCCTTGGGCCTCGCGGTCCTGGACCGGTTCCGGGGGCTGAACCTGCCCGCCGAGACCGTCCAGGTCGACCCGAGCCTGCCGACGGGGACGGTCGAGGTTTCCTTCGACCCGGGCGGGCAGCCGCGCTACTCGATCCGCGAAGGCGTGGCTTGGGACGCGATCGAGGCCGACCCTCGGTCCATGACCCATGCCCGAGAAGCCGACGCGGTCTGCTTCGGGAGCCTCGCCCAGCGCTCCGAAGGGTCGAGGCGATCGATCCGGAGCCTGGTCGCCGCCGCCAAGCCGGGGGCGTTCCGGGTGTTCGACGTCAACCTCCGGGCTCCGTTCGTCGATCGCGGCGTGATCGCCGAGTCGCTCGGGCTGGCCAACGTCCTCAAGCTCAACGACCACGAACTGCTCGAGCTGGCGACGATGTTCGGGCTGTCGTCCGCCGAGGCCCGACCGGCGATCCTCGGGCTGGCCCGGGGCTTCGGGCTTTCGCTGGTGGCCTTGACCCGGGGGGCTTCGGGGAGTTTGCTCATGGCCGACGGGGTCTGGTCGGACCACCCGGGATGCCCCTCCGGCGTGATGGCCGACCCGATCGGCGCCGGGGATGCGTTCACGGCGGCGCTGGTGGTTGGGCTTCTCGCCGGTCGTCCGCTTCACGAGATCAACCGGCACGCCAACAACGTCGCCGCGTTTGTCTGCACGAAACCGGGGGCGACGCCCACCTTGCCCGACTCGCTCCGGTTTCCGGCCCCGAGCCGGTCGGCTTCGGTGATCCCGTCCTGCCCCTTGACGATGGAGTTCTAACCGTGATCGCCGGCCCTTCGCAGTCGCCAAACGGTTTCGGAGGGGGTCCGGGGGCGATCGTCGCGCCTCGGGCTTCGCTGTCGGCGGCCTTGATCGGGAGCGCCCTGGTGGCCGCCCTGGGGGGCTTGCTGTTCGGCTTCGACACGGCGGTGATCTCGGGGACGACGGGTGCCCTCCAGGCCGAATACGAACTCGATAGCTTCTGGCTCGGCTTCACCGTCGCCGGGGCCTTGATCGGGACGATCTTCGGCGCGATCGCCGCCGGAGGCCCTTCGGATCGGTTTGGGCGGAAGCCGGTGCTCTTGGCCCTGGCGGTCTTCTACTTCGTGGCGTCGATCGGGACCGCCTTGGCCTGGGATTGGGGATCGTTCGTGGCGTTCCGGGTCCTGGGAGGGATCGCCGTCGGCGGGGCTTCGGTGGTGTCGCCGCTCTATATCGCCGAGATCGCCCCGGCGGCGTATCGGGGGCGGCTGGTCGGGGTCCAGCAATTTAACATCGTCCTGGGCATCCTCGTGGCGTTCCTGTCGAACTACCTGATCGCCAGGCTCGGCCTGGGTCCGACCGAGTGGCGCTGGATGCTCGGGATTCAGGCGGTCCCGTCGCTCTTGTTCTTCATCCTCCTGTTCCCGATCCCGGAAAGCCCCCGGTGGCTGGTGGGGCAAGGCAAGGTGGCCGAGGCCCGGACGGTCCTGGCCAGGCTGGGGGTCGAGCCAGGTTCCGAAGGGGTCGACCTGGAGGTCGCCGAGATCGAGCGGTCGCTGGTCGAGGATCGCAAGGCGGGCGAGGATACCTTGTTCCGCCCGAGCTACCGCAAGCCGATCGCCTTGGCGGTGACGATCGCGCTGTTCAACCAGCTTTCGGGGATCAACGCCCTGATGTACTACGCCCCGACGATCTTCAAGATGGCCGGGGCGGGCGAAGGCTCGGCGCTCTTGCAGTCGGTGGCCGTCGGCGGGACGAACCTCGTCTTCACGATGCTGGCGATGCTGATCATCGACCAGTTCGGCCGCCAGAAGCTGATGCTGGTCGGTTCGGTCGGCTACATCGTCAGCCTGGGGACGGCCGCCTGGGCGTTCTACCGCTACGGGACGAAATTCGACGCGACCGGGGGAAACGTCGTCCTGGCCAGCCTGCTCGTGTTCATCGCCTCGCACGCCTTCGGCCAGGGGGCGGTGATCTGGGTCTTCATCGGCGAGGTCTTCCCCAACCGGGTCCGGGCCAGGGGCCAGGCCCTGGGCTGCTCGGTCCACTGGGTGATGGCCGCCCTGATCTCGTGGACCTTCCCGGTGATCGCCGAGCGGCTCGGAGGCGGCAACACCTTCGCCTTCTACGCCGCCATGATGGTCGGCCAACTGGTCTGGGTCTTGACCGTCATGCCCGAGACCAAGGGGGTCCCGCTCGAAGAGATCCAGCGGCGTCTGGGATCGAGTGACAAGGGTGCGACTTTTGATTTTGGCCGAGAGTTGTGATTTCCGAGTGACAATCCGGGGGATCGACCTGCTTGACGGCGGGGCTTCGACCTGTTAACTCTAGGTCACATCCGACAGGTGCTTCCACCTGGTTTCGCCTCGAAAGGGGCAAGATCCAGGCTGGGGGAGAATAGGGAAGACGGTGTAAATCCGTCGCGGGGCCGCCGCCGTGATCGGTCAGGCCCTCGGGACTTGCTGTGCCACTGCCAACATCATTGTTGGTGGGAAGGCCGCCCGAGGTCCGTTACGAGCCGAGAGCCGGAAGACCTGCCTGATCGGGATCTGTTCCGATGCTTCGGCCACAAGCATCCGGGCGGGCACCTACGCAGACCGTCTGCATCGGGCACGCGCCGGAGGGTTGGCCAAAGCATCCCCTCACGCCCGGCCCGGCGAGAAGGCTTGCGTTCATGACCGCTTCTCCCTGCGCACCCAGTGCGCCCCGACTTGCTTCTTCACCGCCTCGCCTCGCCCCGCCCCACTCCCTTCGAGCGTTCACGCTGATCGAGCTCTTGGTGGTGATCGCCATCATCGCCGTCCTGATCGCGCTCCTGCTCCCCGCCGTGCAAGCCGCCCGAGAGGCCGCCCGACGCGCCCAGTGCGTCAACAACCTCAAGCAGGTCGGCCTGGCCATGCACAACTACCATAGCACCCACCAGACGTTCCCCTCCGGCGGCTGGATCACGCCCACCATGAACACGGGCTGGTCGACGGCGATCCTGCCGAACTTGGAGCAGCGGGCGGTCTACGACGCCTTCAACGTCAGCTTCCGGTACAACGTCCCGGCCAACTCGACCACGGTTTACACGGTGTTGAACGTGTATCTGTGCCCGACGGAGCCTCGAAAGACGCTCTGGAACCGGAATACGTATCTGGGCGACCTGTTCCCGTCGGCAGACGCCGACTACGGCGGGATGTACGGCCCTCGGGGGTTTTCCGGTTACATCAACCCCGAGATCCAGAACGAACCGCCCCGGGGGGCGATGGTCTACAACATGTGCCTGGGCCTGGTCGACATCACCGACGGGACATCGCAAACGATCCTGATCGGCGAAGACCCCGAGGGGGTCAACTCCATGTGGGCCAGCGGGCAAAACGTCTTCGACCAATCGGCGCCGATCAACGCTCGGCCCGTGGTCGAGCTTGGCGAGGAGTTGAGCAGCTACCATCCCGGCGGGGCGAATGCCCTGTTCGCCGACGGTTCGGTCCACTTCCTCAAGCAAACGATGAACGCGGTGACCTTGATCTCGCTCTGCACCCGGGCCGGGGGCGAAATCCTCAGTGCAGACTCGTACTGAGCCCGACCGCGATTATTGCCCGATTTTCGATCCCAACCTCGTTCTTCCTCGACTGAGACTCATGCTCATGTTGCGTCAATGTATGTTCCTGATTTGCGCCTTGATCGTCAGCCCCGTCGCCGCCCTTGGCGACTACACGACCACGTTCGAAAACACCGGCCTGGCCCCCAACTCGGCCGTCGACAACGCCGGGCCGAGCGGCAACTTCACCATCGACGGCAACAAGTTCAACAACAGCTACGACCCGACCTACGACTCGTGGTCGGGTTGGGCCATGTCGAACAAGACGGACACCACGACCCCCGGCTACCTGAACCAATACAGCTCGATCACCGGCGGCGGCGCGGGCGGTTCGGCCACCTATGCGGTGGGCTTCACCTACGGCCCCACGGCCGACCCCTTCCACCCGTCCGACACGACCATCGCCCTGGCGGCGGGGATGACGCCCAAGTCGATCCAGATCACCAACACGACCTTCAGCTACCTGTCCGAGCTCAACGGCGATTCCTACGTCTCGCCGTTCAAGACGGGCGACTACCAACTCCTCGACATCCGGGGTTACAACGCCCAGGGCCAGCAGGTCGGTGTCGTCGACTTCTACCTCGCCGACTACCGCAGCGCCGACGCGGCGCAGCGTTACATCGTCAACACCTGGCAGACGGTCGACCTCACCGCGCTGGCCGGGGCGACGACGTTGCAGTTCGGCCTCCAGGCGGCACAGAACGATCCGGTCTTCGGGGCCCTCGTGCCGTCCTACTTCGCCGCCGACAACTTCGTGTTCGGCACCGCCGCCGTGACGGTCCCCGAGCCGTCGAGCTTGCTGATGATGGCGGTCGCCTTTGGGGTCGGGGGTGTGGTTTCCCGGCGGAGGATGGTAGCCTGATAGGGTACGAGAGGTGGTCCAGGCGTTGGTGTGTCCGTCGGCAAGGAGCATGTTCGCGATGAGTGATCGACGGTCCTGGTTTTTGGTCCTATTGTCGGTGGTGGCGGCGACGAGTCGGCTCGTCCCGCACCCGATGAACTTCGCGCCGATGACGGCCCTGGCGCTATTCGGCGCCTCGGCGTTCGCGAGTCGACGGGCCGCGATCCTCGTCCCCTTGGCGGCCTTGCTCCTCAGCGATTGCCTGCTCCAACTCGCCTACGCCACCGGCTGGCAGCCGTACCAGGGGTTTTACCGGGGCCAGTGGGTGATCTACGCCTGCATGCTCCTCACCGTGGCCCTGGGCTTCGCGCTCCGAGGCCGGACCAGCGTCCCGACCGTCGCGGCGGCCACCCTGGGTGGTTCGCTCGTCTTCTTCCTCGTGACCAACTTCCCCTGGGCCTACGGCCCGGTGTCGTTCTACCCCACGACCCTCGAAGGGGCCATCGCGAGCTACGAGATGGCCGTCCCCTTCTTCCGGAGGAGCCTGGCGGGCGACGCGGTGTACTCGACCCTCCTGTTCGGATCGCTCGCCCTGGCCGAAGCCCGCTTCCCCGGCCTCCGCCGACCCAAGCCCTCGGCGGTCACGATCGCCGCTTGATCGCGGCCAGTCCGATTCACATTTCAATTCAATCCATCCAAAGGCGATCGTCGCACCTTGCCGCGACGATCGCCTCGTCTCGTTCCCGTCGACCCGACGCTCGCCCATCGTCCTTGAGACGTCGTGGGCACGCCCGGACCGCAGGCGGATTCGCCCGAGTTCGGGAACGGTTTCGGCCCGAGGCGGCATATTCTGGTGGAGGGATCATCCGATCCATCCGGAATCCGAAGGCGAGCGAGCAAAGGTCATCTCATGGCGATCGGCGCTAGGAATCAGGTCCGGGACCTCGACGACCTGTTCAACGGGGGATCGACGACGGGTTTGACCGACGGCGACCTCCTCGCCCGGTTCGTGGCGAGCCCGGGGCATTGGGCCGATCGGGCGTTCGAGGCGCTGGTTGCCCGGCACGGGCCGATGGTCTGGGGGGTCTGCCGACGGACCCTGGCCGACCCGACCGACGCCGACGATGCCTTCCAGGCGACGTTCCTGGTCCTGGTCCGCCAGGCCCGCTCGGTCCGGGTCGAGGGGTCGCTCGGGCGCTGGCTCTACGTCGTCAGCCGCCGGGTCGCCGCCAAGACTCGCGCCGAGCGTGACCGTCGCCGCCGGCTCGAGACGACCGACAGCCGGCCCAATCGGACCACGGTCGAACCCACCGACCCGGCCCTCGTCGAGGCCCTGGCGGTCCTCGACGACGAGGTGGCCCGGCTCGCCGAACCATTCCGGTCGGCGATCGTGCTCTGCGACCTCGCCGGCCTGACCCACGAGCAAGCGGCGCTCGAAGTCGGTTGCCCGGTCGGGACGATCAAGAGCCGACTCGCCCGGGGCCGGACCCGGCTCCGCGACCGCCTCGTCGACCGAGGGTTCCGCTGGGACGACTCGGCTTCCGGCCTCGCCCCCTTCGCGACTTGCCGCCCGACCGTCCCGCCGGACCTGGTCGCGGCGGTCGGCCGCGCGGCCGGTGCCCTCGCCGCCTCCGGCCCGGTCGCCGCTTCATCCACCGTTTTTCGCTGGTTCGTTTCCCTCAAGGAAGGATTGGACCGCTCGATGATCTTGACACCGTTGAAGTGGCTGACCGGCACCGCCCTTGGGATGGGCTTGATCGCCACCGGCTGGACCTGGGTCGCCGGGCAAAGCCCCAAGTCCACCCCGGCGCAGGTGCCGCCAACCGGCCAAGCCAAGCCCGCCGAGGACAAACCGCCCGCCCCGGCTCCGGTGGCTACCTCGAAGCCGCCGGGGCAAGACGACCGGGTCGCGACCGAGATCACCGTCGAGACACGCGACGCCGCGACCGATGCTCCGGTCTCGGGCGTCCCAATCCACTTGCGGACGAAGCCCACGAACCAGGTCGAGTCGGCGGCCACGGATGCCGCGGGCCTGGTTCGCTTCCGGGTTCTTGATCCCGCCGCGATCGAATCCTTCCACTTGACCACCGGCGACGAGAGCGGTTTCGTCCCGCTCGCGGCGCCAAATTGGTTTTCCGGTGAGGGAGCGTCCCGGACCCTGCTGAGCCGGTTCGTGTTCAAGGTCGAGCGCGGGGTCCCGATCAAGGGGCGAGTCCTCGACCCGTCGGGCCGCCCGGTGGCCGGGGCTTCGGTTGTCGTGAACGTCAAGAAAGAGTACCCGAAGGCGAACCAATTCGTCGCCTTGGGCGATGACCCGGTCGTGACCGACTCCGAGGGACGCTGGTCGATCCCGGTCGCCCCGGCGCACCCGGACTCGGTCCAAATCGCCGCGTATCATCAACTCCACCGGACCGACAGCCCGTTCTATTATCCTGAAGAGATCAAAGACCTGGCCGCGCTGGGCGACGGATCGGCGGTCGTGACCATTCCCACCCGAGGGAGTTTGCTGGAAGGGGTGGTCGTCGATTCGAAAGGCCAAGGGGTCGCCGACGCCAAGGTTTCCCTCGACGGCTCGTCCGGCTACGGCAACGCGGTCCCTGCCATCCGGACCGATGCCGGGGGTGGGTTCAGCTTCGGAGTCAGGCCCGGGACGAAGTCGACCCTGACCGCGACCCACCCCGGATTCGGGCCTGCGGGGGTAAAGATCCAGGTCGGCGGCGAGCCTCAGCGAATCACCTTGACCTTGCCCCCGGCCGAGACCTTGAGCGGCCAGGTCGTCGACCAATCCGGTCAGCCGATCCCCCAGGCCGCGATCACCCTGTCATGGCGACCGGGCGACCTGGGCCAGGACTACTACCGGTCGATGCCGGTCGCCCAATGGTTGCGATCCGATGCCGAAGGCCGATTCGCTTGGCCCGAAGCCCCGAAGGGGGACGTGCGGGCCGAGTTGTACGCAGGCGGCTACATGGGGCAAGAAGGTCTGACGCTGACCACGGGTGGCCTGAACCGGATCACCCTGACCCGACCGACGAAGGTTCGCGGGACCGTCGTCGACGCCGCGACCGGGCAGCCGGTCAAAGACTTTTCGCTGACCCCGGGGACCGCCCGGCGACCGGGAGACCGATTGATCTGGCAGAGCGTCGACTTGTTCAAGGTCGCCCGCCCCAGCCCCGGAATGTTCGAGTTCGAGTCGAGCATGCCTTTCCATCAACTCGCGGTCCGGGTGGAGAGCGGCGAGTACTTCTCCGAGGTTTCGCCGCTGATCTCCACCGACGGCGCAATCCACGATCTTACGCTCCGGCTGACCCAAGGGGAGCCGGTCGCCGGTCGGGTCCTCGCCCCCGACGGCTCGCCGGTATCCGGGGCGATGGTTTACCTCGACCGCCCCGACGACTCGCACCGGATGGCGAACGGGGTGATCGAAGACCGCGAGCGGGTGAGGATGACCCACACCCCGGTCGCCGCCGACGGCTCATTCCGGCTCCCTCCCCAACGCGCCCCGTTCTCCCTGGTCGCGCTGAGCGACTCGGGCGTGGCGATGATTCCGGTCGGCGGCTACCGGGCGGGCGCAGCCATTCCGCTCTTCCCCTGGGTCAAAGTGGAGGGGACTTGCCGGATCGACGGCGCCCCGGGTGAAGGTTTCCTGCTGTCCCGTGACCGCGACGAACCGTCTAAGGCCAGGAGCGCGGGTTTCCCAACCGACGAGCAGGTCGACGTCCAGGTCGATGCGTCGGGACATTTCACAATCCCTCGGCTGACCCCGGGCCGGCACTCGTTCGGCCGGTGGGTGGCCAACGGCAAGATGGGGCGGGAGTGGTTCGTCAAGCTGGCCACAATCGACGCCCAGCCCGGCGAGACCGTGAGTCTGAACATCGGCGCGAGCGGTCGGGCGGTGACCGGTCGGCTCCACCTGCCGACCTTGCCCCAAGGGATCTCGCCGATGATCCGGCTCGCGTCGATCGAGCCGAAAAACCCCGCCAATTCGAGCCGGGGGCGTGGCGTCCAGATGTTCGACGACGGCCGAATCGCCGCCGTCGACCTGATGCCGGGGGACTACGTCCTCAAGATGGCGATCCACGAGTCGTCGCCCGGTGATTCTTGCGGTTGGGGGCGGCTCGTCGGCGGGTTCAACCACCCCTTCACCGTCAACGGCAGCCCCAAGGACGGCCCGATCGACCTCGGCACCCTGGAGCCGACCGAAATCGGCGGGACCTCGCTCGCCGTCGGCGACCTCGCCCCGCCGTTTCAGGTTGAGCTGGCCGATGGGAAGCGGTTGACGCTCGAAGATTGCCGAGGTCGATTCATCCTGGTCGACTTCTGGGCGACCTGGTGCGCCCCGTGCATGGCCGAGTTGGCCAACTTGAAGGCCATCCACAAGGAGTTCGCCGGCGACCCGAAGTTCCGGCTGGTCTCGCTCGACCTCGACGAAGACCAGGGTGTCGCCCGCCAGGTCATCGAGACCGAAAAGCTCGACTGGCCTCAAGTCTTGGTCGGCCCCGGATCGCGGGTGGTCGACGCCTATGGAGCCACCGCGATCCCGGCCACCTTCCTGATCGGTCCCGACGGCCGGATCATCGCCAAGGATCTCCGAGGCGCCGATCTGAGGCAAGCTGTGGCCAAGGCACTAGGCCGCCCCTGAGCTCGACTCGACCCGGCGACCGGCCACCTGTTACCGCGACTTCCCGGGGAGCCAGTCGGGGATCGAGCGGGCGGCGGCGAGCATGAAGGGGATCTTGGGCAGGGCCTGGACGATCCGGAGATCGTCGGCCGTCGTGCTTCGCTCGCTCAGGAACCGGACCAGGGCGGCGGGCTCGGTCCGGTCGAACATCCGGGCGAAGATCTGGGGGGCGAGGTCGGGGCGATCGGCCAGGATTTTGAGGAACACGGCGTCGAAGAACCGGTACTTCGGCGGGCCGAGCGATCGTCGAAGCTCGTCCAGCCCCGGCTTGTTCCCGTCGGCGATCCGGTCGGCGAGCAATCGAGCCTGGCGCTGGATTCGGAGAAAAGCGTAGCCGCTCGAAGGGCGGGCCGCGCCACCGCTCAGGCCGATCGGCGTGCTCCTCCGGGTCGCCGCGCCCAGGCCCGAGGCCAGGGTCATCGGGATCGCGCCCGCTTCCTCCTCGATCACCTCGAACGACCCGACGGACGCGTCGTATCGCTCCTGGAGGTACGAGGCGATCTCGCGCCGATGCCGCTCGGGCGACACAGCGAAGGGGAACAGGTAGGTGTTCTCCACCAACGCCTCGGTCGCCGAGAGCGGCAGGAGGTAGACGAAGTGGGGGCCATCAGCCTGAGAGGCTCGGAAGTCCATCAAGGTCGCGCAAGTGGGGTCGAATATCGGTCGATCGACCCGGATCGTCTGGCCGAAGAAGTGCTGAAGTAGCCCCGGTCGGCTCGGTTTTGAACCGGTCGTCGCGTCGGGATTTGAGCCGAGCCGCCCCGAGCTGTCGAACGCCTGGAGGCCGTGAAACTCGCCCTCGGCGGTGGTGACGGTGATCCTCCGGTCGGTTTCCCGGACATCGAGGATCGGTCGCCCCAGCGCGAGCGTGACGTTCGGGGCCGACGCCAGGCGGTCGAGGACCTTGCGGTAGACGTCGGCCGATCGGACCCGGAGGTAGCGGTACCCAGGGCAAGAGGCGACCACCTCGCGACGGCCGTCGTGGACCATCCACCGCGTCCAAGAATGAGAGGCGAGCGCGGAGAATGGGGTCGACTCGACATCCCAGAAGCACCAGGTCCGGTCGTTCTCGAACCGGTCCCGGCGGTCGACGAGGAGGATCGGCTCGCGGAACTTCCGTTCGAGGAGGTTCCAGGCCAGGCTCAAGCCCGAACACCCGGCCCCAAGGATCATGCAAGGGTAGGTCGTCTCCCGCCGGGCCGGACGGCGCCGGCTCGAGTCGCGTTTCGCCCTCAACCGACCGGGTGCGGACATCCGAGGGGTCCCTTCTTCGACTAGCCCTGGTCGGGCCGAGCGGACCAGACGCCTTGTCGGGCGTCCATCCAGGCGACCACCAGGACATGGGGGAGAGTCAACGCGCTGAGGGCGACCAGGGCCACCAGGCCCAGGTCGACGACCGACACTAGCGACCGACCGACCACCAAGGCCAGGGCGATCATCATCGCCAAGGCCCCCAGCGACATCGGCAAAGCCCGCTTCTGAAACTCGACGAAGGCCGGGAGGAGTTGGCCCGATCCTACCAGATCCCGCGTCGAACTGGCGATCATCAAGAGTCGGGCGACATGGCGAAGCGAATGCCAGGCGTTGAAGTAGACCCCAAGCGCCAGGACCGGGGGGACCGTCGCGAACAGGGCGACCAGCAGCAACGTCTCGGCGATATCCACCCTCGCCGACCGCCTGGTCTCGCCGTCGCCCCGCCAGGCGAGAACCGCCGCCCAGATGATCTGAACTCCGACCATCCCCCCGACCACGCCCAAGCCGACGGCAACGCTCGACGGCGGGATCGACCAGCTCCCGCGCCCGAACAATCGGGCTGCAAGCTCGTCGGCGGCCCCGGCGAACTCGCGGGGGAACGCCAGGAGCGGCAATGCGATCGGGACCAGCGAGCGGACCACGATCAAGGAGCCTCGATAGCCCACCGAACCCGCCCGACCCGCCAGGCCGAACCTCCGGCTCCAGTAGACGTCCCCCTGGCCGAAGTGGGCCGCGGCCATCAGAAGGAAGCTGCTCGAAGCCGCGATCGGCGACGCGAACCAGAGCGCCAGGACCGCCATCGCCGCCGCCAGGTAGGCCGCGTAGAAACCGGGACCGGCTTTGGATGCCAAAGGCGACGATCCGACAGACTCTAACAGTTGTCGATCACGCTGAAGGGTCTTCAACTCGAGTCCCACGCGGTGGTCGAACGCCCCGTGGGGAATGCCCAGGACGAAGAGGCCGAGCAGCCAGGGCGACCACTGGATCGCCGGCGTCCGTGCCAGTTCGGGCAGCGCGATCGCCGACGCGATCGAGGCCAGGGCGGCCGACCATCCGGCGAGCTCGACGAACCGGACCAGTCGTCGGTCGGTCACCGCATACTCCTGTTTCATGTTGTCACGATGGTAGGCTTCACAATACTCCGACCCTGCCGAACGTCAAGATTTTTGGGCGAGAATCTGGCCATTCTCCGCGAATCGGGTAATCCCGAAACGAAAGTCTTGACCCACCGGATCGGCGCGCGTATTCAGGTAATAACTTCCCGCTATTCTCGATGTCCTCGATTTCAAAAGGTTGTGAGCCCGAAGGGCTTTAGCCCTCGCGCCCGAGCTTTTTGGAAGAGTGAGCGCGCCCCCTTTTGAGGGCGGTTCGTTTTCCGGATCTATGCGGCCTTCGCTCGTGAATGCCTCGCGAAAATTGTCCCGACTTGAGCCGGGCGTGGGTTAGCAGCAGCGAGCGACCTGGCTTGACCGGAGAGGCGTTGGTTTTCGGTGAAAGAACAAGGAGCCAGACACCGTGGAACTCTCGATCCCACAGTTCACGACGATCTCGAATTTCTTCTCGTTCACGATCGCGGCGATGGGTGCCGGTGCGATCTTCTTCTTCCTGTCGAGGTCGTCGGTATCGCCCAAATACCGCCCGGCCCTGATGGTCTCGGGGTTGGTGGCGACGATCGCCTGCTACCACTACTTCCGGATCTACATCAGTTGGGGGGAAGGCTACAGGCTGACCGACAACATGATGAAGACGACCCCCACCCCGTTCAATGACGCCTACCGCTATGCCGACTGGTTCTTGACGGTCCCCCTGCTCCTGGTCGAACTGATCCAGGTCCTCCGCCTGCCCAAGGGGGAAGGTCCTCCCCTCTTGACCAAGCTGGCCGTCGCCGCCGCGCTCATGATCGGGCTGGGTTATCCCGGCGAAGTCTCGTCCGACACGACGACCCGCTGGTTCTTCTGGGCGTGCAGCATGGTCCCCTTCGTCTACATCCTGTTCGTCCTGTACACCGAACTGACCAAGTCGCTCGCCACTCAGCCCCAGGCCGTCCGCGGCCTGGTCGGCGCCGCCCGCTTCGTCCTGCTGGCGACCTGGTCGTTCTACCCGATCGCCTATGCGGCCATCACCGTCACCGGGACCACCAGCCCGCTCGGGCAGGTCGCCTTGCAGATCGGCTACAGCATCGCGGACATCACGGCGAAGGTCGGCTATGGTCTCTTGATCTATGCCATCGCTCGCGTCAAGTCCGAGGTCGAAGGCTACAACCCCGATCTGGTCGACTCGTCCCCTCGGATTCCCGCCGGCGCCACGGCCTGATCGGAATCCGCTTGACCCCGGCGAGTGCCAGCAAGCCTCGTCGGGGTCGGTCATCGACCTCGGGATGGACGCACAAACGTCCGTTCCGAGGCGATTCCTCAACTCAAAGCAAGGAGTTCGCTCGCTGATGGACGACCGAGGATCATCCCCCGAAGGGGAGGCCGACACCCTCCCGACCACTTCGGGCGGCCCGCTCGTCCGCTTGTACGACCGCCTGGATCGTTGGCGCAAGGCCCACTCCGTCCGAGGGACCCTGGCGACTGTCCTGATCATCGTGTACCTCGGCTCGCTCGTCGTGATCGAGGCCCGTCGAGGTGGCTACCTGCCCGAATACCTGGCCCGACGCATCTCGACCTCGCACTACCTGGCCATCGGCATCGCGTTCTATCTCCTCGTGCTCGCCGAGATCGTCGGCCTCATCTTCGACCTGGCCAACTCGGTCGCCCGGTCGGTCGGCAAACAGATCGAGATCCTCTCGCTGATCCTCCTCCGCCAGTCGTTCGAGATTCTCTCCGAATTCGTCGAGCCGATCCGGTGGGATGAGCTTTTGGCTTGGAGCTTCAAGAACCGACTCCTCGACCTGATCATCGACGCGATAACCTCGCTCGTAATCTTCGTCTTGGTCGGCTACTACTACCGAATCCAGCACGAGCAGCCGATCTCGCAGGACTCGCGAGACCGGGCGGGATTCATCGCCGCCAAGAAGCTGGTCGCACTCCTGCTCATGGCCGGGATGGTGGTCGTCACCATCCGAGGGGGGATCGACTACCTCGCCGTCGGCAGCAAGTCGTCTCAGTTCTTCGAAGAGTTGTTCTCGCTCCTGATCTTGAGCGACGTCCTGATCGTCCTGATCGCGCTCCGCTACAGCGCCTCGTACCGGATCGTTTTCCGAAACTCCGCCTTCGCCCTGGCGACCGTCTTGATCCGACTCGCCCTGACCGCCCCATCGCCTTATAACGCCATGCTCGGGGTGACCGCGGCGCTTTATGCCATCTTCTTGACGCTGGCTTACAACGAATTCGCCCCCGTCCTCCGCGACGTCAAGACCATCCCGCCCATCGCCGACATCTGACCGACCCTTCGCGGCGAGTTGGTTCTGCGCTCCATCAGGTGATCGACGCACCCGGCGAATCCCCGGACATGGAGATTTGAACGGGCGTCTCGGCGTGCGCGTTGCATGGAGACTGCCCCTCGATCTCCTCGACGACCCAATTGGCGAAGATCCGAGTGTCGAGGGTCATCGGCACGCGAGCCCAGACCTCCGACGGGGAAGTTCAATCGAGCGACCTCCCCGAGTGGTCTGCTTTCGAGGTCTCAACGCCCGCCGTTCGTGACTGCCTCGCGACGATCGGCCTGGCTTGAGCCGAGGGTGAGTTCGCAGATCCGAGCGGTCTGGCTTGGCGAGAGAGCTTTTCAACTTTTCGAGTGGATAAGGGCAAGGAGTACGGGCGTGGAACTTACCGTAAAGCAGTTTGACACCGTTTCGGGCTTCTTCTCGTTGACGATCGCGGCGATGGGCGGCGCGGCGATCTACTTTTTCATGACGAAGTCGTCGGTTTCGCCCAAGTATCGCTCGGCGATCACGACCTCAGGGGTGCTGCTGTCGATCGCCACCTACCACTATTTCCGGATCTATGCGAGCTGGCACGAGGCTTATGCCTTGATCGGCGACAGCTACAAGGCGACCCCCACCCACTTCGAGAACGCTTATCGCTACGCCGACTGGTTCTTAACGGTCCCCTTGCTCCTGATCGAGTTGGTCATGGTCCTGGCCTTGCCCAAGGCGGAAGGGCGAAGCCTGCTGATCCGGTTGGTCATCGCCGCGATGATCATGATCGGGCTGGGCTATCCCGGCGAGATCGCCACCGACGCCCCGACCCGCTGGTTCTTCTGGGCCGCCAGCATGATCCCGTTCACTTACCTGTTGTTCGAGTTATTCATCAAGCTGACCAAGACCCTCGACTCCCAGCCCGAAGCCGCCCGAGGGTTGATCAGTTCAGCCCGTTATGTCTTGCTGGTGACCTGGGCGTTCTACCCGATCGCCTTCGCGATCGTCACCGTCACCGGGGCGAACAACCCGTGGGGCTTGGTCATCTTGCAGATCGGCTACAGCGTCGCGGACATCGCGTCGAAGGTCGGCTATGGACTCGTGATCCACGCCATCGCCCGCGCCAAGTCCGAGGCCGAGGGTTATAACCCGGATGCCGTCGACTCGGTCCCCAAGCTCACCGCCGCCATGGCCTGATTCGAGTGCTGAGACCGATCCCGGCGCGGAGCAGCAATCCGCGTCGGGGTCGCTTGTCGCGGCCTCGACCGCCGGAGCTGACTTCAGGCGAACAACGTCGAGAGCGGGCTGCCGTTGTTGATCCGCAACGGTCGCCCGACGGGGTCGGTGACTTCGGCGGCGGGGTCGATTCCGAGGGCATGCAAGATCGTCGCCCCGAGGTCGTCGGGGCTGACCGGGTCTTTGGCGGGATAGGCGGCCCATCGGTCGCTGGCCCCGTAGGTTTGCCCGCCTTGGATGCCGCCCCCGGCCAGGGCGACCGAATAGCAGCGGGGCCAGTGCTCGCGGCCCGAGCCGTTCAAGATTCGAGGCGTCCGGCCGAACTCTCCGGCCCAGACGACCAGGGTCTCGTCGAGCAAGCCACGCTCGGCCAGGTCGTCGAGCAGGGCGGCGAACCCCTGGTCGGCGGGGGGCATCAGGTCGCGCTTGAGGCGGTTGAAGTTGTCGAGGTGGGTGTCCCAGAAGTTCCGGCCGTCATCGTGCCAGTTCACCGTCACCAGGCCGACGCCCGCTTCCACCAGCCTCCGGGCCAGGAGGAGGCACTGGCCGTGGATGTTCCGGCCGTATCGGTCGCGGTCCTTGGGGCTTTCGCGGTCGACCAGAAACGCCCCCCGGGCCTCGGCGGAAACCAGGGCGTCCAGGGCCTTCCCCTGGAACCCGCCCCAGGCTTCGGGACCGGCGCCCGGCAACTCGGCCCCCGACCCGGTCAAGCCCGCCAGGAGTGCCCGACGGCCTCCGAGCCTGGTGGCCGAAACGCCCTCGGGCAAGCCCAGCCCGGCCACCTGGAAATCCTTAGTGTTGGGGTCGCCGTCGACCCGGAACGGGTCGAACCCCTTGCCGAGCCACCCGCCATGCTGGCCGGGAGCCCTCCCGCCCGGCGCGGCTGGGTGGGCGACGGTCCAGGGCATGTTGACCGCCGACGGGATCGCCCCCAGGCTCGGCCGGAGCTTGCCGACCAGGGCACCGAGGTGCGGCCAATCCGCGGGCGAAGGCGGCGCCGAGTCCGACTTGGGGGTCGGTGCCAGGTGGCCGGTCAAGAGCCGGTGCGCCGTCGACAGGTGCGCGGGGTCGTCATGCGTCATCGACCGGACGATCGCCAACCGGTGGGTCTGGGCCGCCAGGCGGGGGAAATGCTCCGAGATCCGCAGGCCCGGCGTCTTGGTGGCGATCGACTGGAACTCGCCCCGGATCGACGCCGGGGCGTCCGGCTTAGGGTCCCAGGTATCAAGCTGGCTCGGCCCGCCCCATTGGAAGATCAGGATACACGACTTGGCCCGCCCAAACCCCGAAGCCGAGCCGGAACTTCCCGCGAGCGCCCGGCCGCGAAATAGCTCGGGGAGGGCCAGCCCGAACGAACCCAATGCCCCGGCCCGAAGGACCTGACGCCTCGAAGGCGCCTGAAACCCCCGGCAAGCTCCGTTCGACCCCTGGTCGCGCATCATCAAGGCCCCATTGCCTTCGAACCTAACCCTGGCCACCCCAGGATATTGGTGCCAACCTACCCTATCAACGCCCGGCTGTCCAGCAACCGGCTTCACTGGACATCGTCAAATAAATCGTGGTAGCCAAAGCTTCCCGTTGTCTTTCCAAGACATCCATCCGATAATACGGGTGAGCACTGAGCCGACGGTAGCCGTGCCGGGTTCACCCTAACCGGCTAGGTAACTAGAGATTGACCGCTCGGTAACAAGGTTAGGCCACCCCTAGCTGAGTGCTCAACCTACAACGAACCGGGGCGACAGGCGACTCTGGCCCGTCGCCCCGGTCCTCTTTACTCATTGAATGATTTCGATCGCGATCTTTTCGACTGGCGATCAAGTCGAGGTAGATGGTCTGCCCCTGCAAGTATCGGCCGACCGCTCCACAGACCATGTCAGCCAGTTGAATACAAGAGTCGGATTTGGATTTTCCCGGCTTGATGTCTTTGATCAGCCTCTGATCGGCCTCACCTCTCAATAACCGAAATTTGGTGTTCAAAATCTTTTGAAACGATGGGTCGTCGCACTCATCATAGATGATTCGTTCGCCGAAGCGCCGTGTCCCAGCCGTCATCTTCTGAGTCGCTCGATATGTTGGTCCAAGGTGGCTGAGAAGCCGTTCAATGGTCAATTCTCGGATGCCGTCCTTGGTCAGTTTGCTCCTCTCGAATCGGTCCTTCTCCAACGAGCAGACCACAAAATGAAAGGGTTGCTCGGAGATTGCCTCGAAGAACGCCACGCGGCATTCGTGGCTGATCCTCGAGAAATGGAACTCAAAGACTCGCGGCTTTCCAATCTTGGTACGCAACGAGGCGACTTGATCGACGAATCCTGGAATCTGGTCGGGTCTCTCGAAATAGACCGCACCAAGCCGGAAGTACGGGGCGGACTGGACTCCTGCGCCAGCGTCGCCGGATTCGTCGATAAATGTGGGCATGTCGTCAGGTTGGCTTGACAAGTCGGAATTACCCGCCGCGTTGCGACCGAGGGGTCATTCACTTAGATTTTGCGTCAATATAGTGTTGTTTTTCTCAAAGACTCGACGCTTGGCTTGCCTTTGGAGATACGCTCTCCGATCCTACTCCAAATCCTCGCGCCCTCGACACTCCGATCTGCCACGATCTTGGACCTTTTGACCTCACGATTGACCTTGAGGATTTGGGGCGATGACTTTCGTTGCCCTCGGGACCTCTCGCAGGAGTTGCCGATGCTTTTTCGATGGGGCGGGACCGCCTTGGCGGTCGCTTTGGGTTGGTCGGTCGGGGCCGAGGCGGAGGACGCGATCCGGCTCAACCAGATCCAGGTGATCGGGTCGCACAACTCTTACCATGTCGCCCCTCATCCGAACGTGCTTCGGTTGATCGATCAGGGGAAACCGGGACGTTCGGAGGGGCTGGATTACACGCATCGGCCTTTCGCCGAGCAGTTTTCCGGCCTCGGGATTCGCCAGATCGAACTCGACGTCTTCGCCGACCCCAAGGGGGGGCACTATGCCAAGCCGTCCGCCAGGGCGATCCTCCAGGGGCAAGGGCTGGAGCCTGGCGGCGATCCCTGCTCGGACCCGAAGTTCGTCGAGCCGGGTTTGAAGGTTTTCCACGTCCAGGATGTCGACTACCTGTCGAGGGCCGCCACGTTCAACGACGCCTTGGCCCAGGTCCGGGCCTGGTCGGCGGCGCACCCGCGGCACGTCCCGATCCTGATCCTGGTGGAAACCAAGCAAGGGGCGATCCCGCTCCTGCCGACGAAGCCGATGCCGTTCGGCAAGGCCGAGTTCGACGCGATCGACTCGGCGATCGTGGCCGCGTTCGGGCGCGAGCGGGTCATCACCCCCGACGACCTCCGGGGCGACTCCGCAACCTTGCCCGAGGCGATCCGGTCCCGGGGCTGGCCCACCCTCGAAGCCGGCCGAGGCAAGGTCATGTTCGCCCTCGACGACGAAGGGGCGATGCGCGACGCCTACCTCGAAGGCCACCCGGGCCTCCGGGGCCGGATGCTGTTCGTGAGCGTCGCCCCTGACCACCCCGCCGCCGCCTGGATGAAGGTGAACGACCCGGTCGCGGATTTCGACCGGATTCAAAAACTCGTCCGCGACGGCTTCCTCGTCCGGACCCGCGCCGACGCCGACACGGTCCAATCCCGCGAGAACGACCCGTCGATGCGCGAAAAGGCCCTGCTCAGCGGCGCCCAGTTCGTCAGCACCGACTACCCCGAGCCTGACCTCCGGTTCTCCACCTACCAGGTCCGCTTCGAGGGGGGCGCCGTCGCGCGGTCGAACCCGGTCAACGGCCCGAAGATCGATGGCGACCTGGAGGCTTTGCCGGGTCCGCCGAAGTAGTAATAATCCCAGGAATCCATCGTAGATTGCAAATCGCAAAGTAGTATCAAAGCATTCTTTGCAATTTGCAATCCCGCGACTCGCAATGCGGAAGCCCTTGGGAGGTGTGTCAGCCGATCAGAGTTCGTAGGGCGGGAGGACGTTGTCGCCCGCCTTGATCGTCGCGGTCAGGCCCGACTGGTCGGGGACGCCATACCTGGCGGGGAGCGTGATGTTCGAGGCCCTGACCGAGTTCTTGGCCAGGAAGTCGCGCCTCTCCGACGCCCCGGCGGCGACGACGGTCACTTTGTATCCGCCGGTCGGGGCTCCGTCGTCGTTGACGTAGGTGTGGATCTGGAATCGGCCCTCGGCGTCGGTCTTGCCGGTTGGGACCGGCGTTGAAGGTTGCGATTCGCCGCCGTCGCGGTGGAAGATGACCAGGACGTCGGCGACGGGCTTGCCTTGGTAAACAACCTGGCCGCTCACGGGATGGACCGGGATCGGTCCCGAAGGGGGCTTCGAGTCGCAGGCCAGGGTCGAGCCGATCAAGGCGAGCGGGAGAAACCAGGGGCGGCGGGGCATCGGCGAGGCTCCCGACTCAGTAGGCGTCCGCCGAGATGATCTCGCCGCCGTTGAAGCTGATCAGCGAGTTGAAGATCGTCGCCGCGACCGTCTTCTTGACGAAGTGGACCGAGCCGTCGGCGAAGGCGTGATTGGCCCCTCCGGGGTGGAAGGCGTAGACCTCGTTGTTGCTGCTGTAGTTGGTGTGCTCGTTCGAGCCGTCGCCATCGGTGAAGAACTCGCTCCCGTAGTCGGCCCAGCCGGCTCCCGAGCCTTCGTCGCTCTGGACCGGAAGCTTGCCGTTCCGATACCAGGGATAGCTGACGTTGTACTGCATCTGCCTGCCGAGGATGTAGAAGTTGGGCCGACCGGCGTCCTCGGAGACCAGGATCGTGTTCGAGGTCCCGTCGGTGACGTCGGCGATCCTCCTGAGATAATTCCCCTTGAGGAGCCCGAGCGTGATCTGCCCCGCGACGTGTGGGATGTTGTTGGCGATCAGCCACGACTCGTCGATCCCGTCGTCGATCGCATAGTCGCCCGCGGCGAGTTGCACCGTCTGGCCGTTGAGCGCGTTCATATACGGGGCCAGTCGGAAACTGCCGGGGGCCGACGGGCAGACCATGAAGTTGACCTGAGTGGCGACGGTGGTGGTGTTTTGCGGCTGGGGGAAGGCCAGGGATGTATTCAAGGAATTGTAGAGCGAGGTCTGTTCCATGTATCCCATGATCAGCGGGACCCAGGATTGGATGTCGAAGGAGTTGCTGCAAACGACCCCGAGTTGCGTCGGGCAAGCGGGAACATAGCCGGAAGTGCCCGGCGGCAGCGCGGTCAGGTCGGTCAGCGTGTACGGAGGCTTGAGCAAGTTGGTGCTGATCCCCCAGGTCGGGGCGAAGAAGCCGTTGGTGCCCTCGAAGTTGTGGAACCCCAGCCCGATTTGCTTCAAGTTGTTGATGCACTGGGTCCGGCGAGCGGCCTCGCGGGCCGACTGCACCGCGGGCAAGAGCAAGGCGATCAAGACGGCGATGATGGCGATGACGACGAGAAGCTCGATCAAGGTGAACCCGGGACGGAATCGGGAAGTCGGGCGCGGGCGTTCCATGAATGGACCCTGGGTTCTTGGTGAGAAAGCATAAGCTGTCAAGATCAGGGCCAGTGTAGGGACAAATTGTGGCTCATCCGGGTATTTGAAGTGAAATTCTCGTGAACTTGCTGTTGTGTCGACCAACGACGAACCAATTCGTCTCGTCGCGTCCGGGCATCGGACCCCCGTCGCGTCGGTCGAGGTCCGACGAGGTGGCGTGGGCGATCAGAAGCCCTTCCCGATCGGGAAGTCGCGACCGGGGGTGACTTCGGCGTCGAAGAATCCCCAGGTGGCCAGGCCGTCGTCGGATCGGGGTTCGAGGAGGTAGACCGCGAGGCTCCCGAGGGGTTGCGCGGTGGGGACGAGGAACATCCCGGCGGGGCAGTCTCGCGGTTCGGTCCGCAGGGTGGTGGCGGTCACTTCGAGGAGTTGGTGCCCTTCGAAGACGCGGGCTGATCGGCTGATCGCGTCGATCCGGTCGATCGTCACCGCCCGGGACTCGGGCTTTTCGAGGCGATTGACCGTGATCCCGTGGGCCTGGAGGACCTCGACGGCCTTGGTCTGGTTGGCGGGGATCAGGTAGGCGGCGGGTCGGGAAACTTCCAACGTCGGCTCGAAGTCTTCCTCGACCGAGCAGAGGTAATCTTTCGGTTCGCCGGTCGAGACGGATCGGCCGTTCTCGACCCGCTCGACGAAGCCGAGAACGAGGAACTTGTTCGGCAAGGCTCGGGGCCTGGAGCGGATCGCGACCCGAGGGGCCGGCGCCTCGGTCGTCGTCCGTCGTGCCTGTTCGAGCAGCGTCCTGATCGCGTCCTGGTGGTCGGCGACGTATTCGCAGACGTTCCGGCAGAAGTCGCGGGTGGCATGAACCCGGATGTCGAACGGAGAGTAGCTGTAGGCTTCGGAGAGGACGGCCAGGCGATTGCGGAGGCCGATGTAGGTCGTGCCGAACCGGGGGGTGCTGGGGTAGGTGGTCCACCGGGTGTGGTCGCCTTCGAAGTTGCCGTAGAAGAAGGCGTCGCGGCCGGTTTGCTTGGTGAAGGCTCCGGTCACGGCGGGGAACAAGGTGTCGCGCGAGTAGGCGATCAGGCGAGCGTCGCCCGCCGGGTTCTTCGGGCCTTCGTAGGTGATCGCGTAGCGGTGGTGCGAGCCGTTGGTGGTGTGGGTGTCGACCGTGAGGGCCGGGTCCCACTCGTTCAGGGTGCGGACCAAGGCGCGGGTCTCGGGGGCTTCGAGCTTCATGAAGTCGCGGTTCAGGTCCAGGCCCGCCGCGTTGGGGCGCCGGCCCATCCCCTCGATCGGGCCGACCTGGCCGGGCCGGTTGGTCTTCGAGACCCGCTCGTTGCCGTCGGCGTTGACGATCGGCGCGACCAGCAAGATCAAGTCCTTGAGCAACGGGTGATTGGGCTTGTCGGTCAGCTCGCGGACCAGGATCGGCAAAGCTTCCTTGCCGCAGACTTCGCCCGCGTGGATGTTGCCGAACAAGAAGACGACGAGCTTGCCCGAAGCTTTGGCTTGTTCGGGGGTCGCCACCGGCGGGTTGGCCACGACCATCAAGGGGAGCGACCACCCCTCGCCCGACCGGCCCATTTCAAGCAGCTTGACCAGCGGGGAACGGCTCGCCAGCCGCTCGCAAAGCGCGACGACCTCGGCATGCCGTGCCGTGGCCTGGAAGTTCGACCGCTCGGCGACGGTGAGCAAGTCGTCCGGCGGCGCGGCCCGGGTTGGTTTCTCGAATCCCGACATCCAAACCGATAGCCCAATCATCGCCCACCGGATCATCACCCGCGTCATCGCTTGGATTCCTCGTCGGACCGATCTTTCACGAAAGAGGGGACGATATGATCGGGAGCCGATCGCGGCGAGTCAAGAGGCGGCCACCCCTTGGCGACGGCTCGATCGCTCGGGTAATCTCGGGTTTCGACCCTATCCGGCCCCTTGGTGAGATGACCATGAACCCGAACCGACGGACGATCCGATACGAGAGCTTCGACGAGATCATGCCGGACGTGGAACGGCTCCTCGAAGGGCACTCGACGGTCGGAAACTGGACCCTCGGGCAGATCTGCGACCACCTGGCGACGGTGACGCGGCGAGCGGTCGACGCCCCCGCCTCGACCCGGTTCGCCCGCTCGTCGCGGATGAGCGACGAGCCTTCGCCACCGGTGAATTCTCCGAGGGCGTGCCCATGCCCGCGAGGCTCGCGACGCCCGAGGCGGTCGACGCCGCCGAGGGTGCGAACCGACTCAGCGAAGCCCTGGCCTACTACCAAAGTTCTCCCGGACCGGTCATCGACCACCCATTATTCGGCCCGCTGACCAAGGACGAATGGGACCAATACACACGCCTCCACTGCGCCCACCACCTGAGCTTCGCCGTCCCGAAGGCGGGCTAACACGGGTCACGGAGAAAACCTTAGCCACGGATGAAGCACGGATAGGACATAGATGAAAAACTTTTCCCATTCTTATCCGTGTCCCATCCGTGTTAATCCGTGGCCGCTTGACCTCTTCAATTCCGGGTCGGTTCGAGTTGGCGCGGTTCGAGGCCGAACGGGGCGAAGGCTTCGGCCTTGCGGTAAGTCCAAGGGCGGTTGGCCCCGGCTCGCGGGCCGGGGAAGGCCGATCGCTCTTTGGGGCGGTTGAAGTGGAGGCACTTGCCGTAGAAGCTGTCGATGAACTGGCCGACCGCCGGTTCGTGGAAGGCGATCGTCTCGATCAGGTCTTCCCACGCGAGGCAACGGAGGTCGACCCGGGCCAGGGTCGGCTCGAACCAGTCGCGGAGCCAGGCGTCGCGCTCGCCGCCGTACTGGGCGACCCGGCGAGCGACCTTGCGCGAGATCGCCTCGGGCGAGGTATCGCGGGCGAACACGCCGTCGTCGATCCGGGCCTGGGGGGCGACAACCAAGAGCGACAGGTCGTCCATGCCCGAAGGGTCGCGCTCGCTCCGGCGGAGGATCTCGGCGATGCAGGCCACGCTCCGCGCGGCTTGATCGTAGAACGGGGCGTTCTTGACCCCCGACGAGAGGCGGTTGAACAGCTTGGCCTCGACAACGACCAGTTGACGGGCATCTTCGACCAGGGTCAGCCCCGAGGTCGTCCCGGGGTCGCCGATCCGGAAGTGGCCGACCACGGCGTCGGCGTGGGTCCGAGACTCCGCGAGGTCGTCGCCCCGGTACCGGGCCAGGAATGCCGACGGGAGCCAGGCTTCGGCGAACCACCGGGCGTCGGCTTGGGGCGAGAGCGGATAGCGGTCGCCGCCGTGGGTGGCGAACCAGTCCAGGATGACCCGGAGCAGCCACCCCTCGCCGAACAGGACGGTGGGCGGGAACGCTGGGCTTCCCGACTCGCACGCTTCGAGCATCGCCTTGATTCGAGCCGTGATCATCGCCGAAGCCTCGCCTGATCGTCCTACACTTTTAGGCAATGTTAAGGATTGTAGCGGATCTCGGAATCGGTGGCGATCCTGATCGGATGTCCGGCGTGTCCGGCTGTTTCGGGGCCTTCGAGGCGATGAGCGGAATCAATAAGCGTCGGCGCTGATGATCTCGCCGCCCCGGGTGGTGCTGAGCGCCCGCCAGATGGCCAGGTTGATCGTGTTCTTGACGAACTTGACGCTGCCATCGCCGAAAACGGCGTTGAGTCCGCCAGGGTGGCGGCTTCGGGCGGCGTTGTAGTGCCCCAGGCTGGTCGAAGATTGGGGGGCGGGGCTGGTGTAGTTGATCGCCTGGGCGCACGGAGGGTTGAGCGGGTTGGTGATGTCGCAGTCGAACTTGAGGCTCTGGCTCAGGTCGGGGAGCGGGCTGTTGGGGGCGAGGTAGGTGGTGAAGCTCGTGCCGTAGCCCCACCAAGTGAACCCCCGGTAGTCGCGGCCGTGGCCCTGCACCGCCTCGGAGGCGAGCATGGTATTGCTGGTGCCGTCTGTGATCGCGGCGAACCCGAACGTCCCGCCGGGCGCCGAGGCGGGGTCGAGCGACACGCCGTCGTAGCCCGGCGCCCCCATGTCGCTGAACGGGGCGCCCGCGAAGATGACGCCGTTGTAGTTGGGCGACTGCGGCATCGTCGTGTTGCCGACGTTGACGACGTAGTTGTGCCGGGTCGTCCCGCCGGTGTTGTCGGACTTGCTATCCGATGGGCAGGTGAAGGCCGCATAACTGGCGTTGGTGACGGTGGTGTTCGTGGCGTCGGCGTAGCGGAACGGGTGGTCGGGGTACGTCCCGTTGCCGACGAAGTTGAAGGCGTTGAAGTTGTTCCCCTGCTCGATCTGGGGGAGGATGAACACCTGCCAGGTCCCCCAGCAGCAGCCCTTTCGCCCCGGCGGGAGCGAGTTGTTCGTGTCGTGGTAATTGTGCATCGCCAGGCCGACCTGCTTGAGGTTGTTGACGCACTGGGCGCGCCGGGCGGCCTCGCGTGCGGCCTGCACGGCGGGCAGCAGCAGCGCGATCAACACGGCGATGATGGCGATCACCACCAACAGTTCGATCAGCGTGAAGCCTCGACGAGATCCGGTCATCGTTTGCGGTCCTTTGGCGGCGAAGAATCGAGCGAGAAATCGAATGGGTCGGTCGCGTCGGCTTTGACCTCGACGGTCAAGGTTGAGGAGGCGTTGTACCTGGCGGGGATTCGCTCGGTCGCGCCGGGCTGCCCTCGGCCGGGGGCGGACCCTTCGGGCTCGGACGATGCCCCGGTTTCGACGGGCGACGAGATGTTCACGCGGTAACGACCGGGGGTCGGCCCTGACTCACGATCGACCCGGTAAGACCCTTGCTCGATCGCCGCGCCGGTGGCCACCCCGGGACCGACCGGCTGGAACTCGATCCGACCGCCGTCGAGCGGCTGGCCGTCGAGCGCGACGGTCCCCGAGATCGCCCGCCTCGGCAAGTCGTCCCCGCTCCCGCAACCGGAGCCGACCAGGGCGATCGAAGATCGCAGGGCCAGCGAGGTGATCCAGCTTCGATGTCGCGACATTGGGATGTTCGACGCCTCGAATCCACTTCGGTTCTCGATCGGGAGAAGGACCGCCGCCAGCCCACTCGACGAGCGACCTTGGGAGGAATGCCAGTCTATCGACACCGAGAGCCCGAGGTGTGATTTGTCGAACAAGATATGATTAAAAATTGAAGAAATCAACGGCAACGGCGATGACCCGCGAGGCAACCCCTCGCCGAGCGCGGGCGGACTTGCATCTTGGGAGCCGGTAAGCGACGATGGTTCCCAACAAAACTTCTCGATCAATTGGTGGGGTGAGGTCAGGTTAGATCCGGTCGGACCACGCGGCCATTCGCCCTTGGCTTTGGTCCGACGATCGAGGTGGGTCGGCTTGTTTCGCCATCAATTCCCTTGCTTGGAGATTTCAAGGCCGATGACCTCGCCCTCTTCTTCTTTGCCTCGATGGATCGCGGCGACCGCCTTGGTGTTCGCCTTCGCTTCGGCCACGGTCCCGGCGGCGGAACCGGCCGACAAGCCGCTCAACGTGCTGTTCCTGGGCGACAAGGGGGGACACCATCAACCCCCCGCCAGGGCCTCGCAGTTGATCCCGGTATTCGCCACCCGGGGGATCGACGTCACTTATACCGAGGCGATGGCCGACCTCAACCCGACCACGCTGGCCAAGTATGACGTCCTCCTGATCTACGCCAACATCGAGAAGATCGAGCCAGACCAGGAGAAGGCCCTGGTCGACTACGTCGAGGCGGGCGGAGGATTCGCCCCCCTTCACTGCGCCTCGTACTGCTTCCTGAACTCGCCGAAATATATCGCGATGGTCGGCGCCCAGTTCAAGAGTCATGGGACCGGCGAGTTCGACGTCAAGGACGTCGACCCCGCCGACCTGATCTTGAAAGGACTCAAAGCTTTCCGGACCTGGGACGAGACCTACACCCACGCCAAGTTCAACGAGGTCGACCGCCACTTGCTCCAGGTCCGCGACGAGAAGGGGAAGGACGAACCCTGGACCTGGACCCGGACCCAAGGCAAGGGCCGAGTGTTCTACACCGCCTACGGCCACGACCAGCGGACCTGGGGCCATCCCGGCTTCCACGACCTGGTCGAGCGCGGGGTCCGCTGGGCGGCGAACAAGGGGGGCGTCTTCGACAGCCGCCCCAAGGTCGCGGCGACCGCCAAGCCGCTCGGCTCCGAGCAGGCCGCGTCGGAGATCCCGTCGTACCTGCCCGGCAAGGCCTGGGGGACGCTCGGCGAGGCGATCACCCGGATGCAACTGCCCGCCAAGCCCGCCGACTCGATGGAGCATCTGGCCTTGCCCAAGGGGCTGGAAGCTCGCCTGTTCGCCTCCGAGCCGGATATCGCCAAGCCGATCGCGCTGGCCTGGGACCCCAAGGGGCGGCTCTGGATCGCCGAGACGGTCGACTACCCCAACAACCTCCAGCCGTCGGGCGAAGGGCATGATCAGATCAAAATTTGCGAGGATACCGACAGCGACGGCGCGGCCGACAAGTTCACCGTCTTCGCCGACAAGCTGAGCATCCCCACCAGCCTCGCCTTCGCCGGGGGCGGCCTGATCGTCCACCAGGCCCCCGACACCTTGCTTTTGAAGGATACGGACGGCGACGACAAGGCCGACGTCCGCGAGGTCTTGTTCACCGGCTGGGGGACCAAGGACACCCACGCCGGGCCGAGTAATCTTCGCTACGGCTTCGACAATTGGGTCTACGGGATCGTCGGCTACTCGGGGTTCAAGGGGGAGATCGGCGGCGAGAAGCATGAGTTCCGCCAAGGCTTGTACCGGTTCCGCCCCGACGGGTCGAAGCTCGAATTCTTGAGGAGCACGACCAACAACTCATGGGGGGTGGGATTCAGCGAGGAAGGCTTGCTGTTCGGCTCAACCGCCAATGGCTGCCCGAGCGTCTACCTGCCGATCCCCTCGCGCTACTACGAGAAGGTCCGAGGCTTGCAAAGCCCCGGGGCGCTCCAGAGCATCGCCGACTCGAACCGATTCTTCCCGGCGACCGACAAGGTCCGCCAGGTCGACTACTTCGGCGGGTTCACCGCCGCCGCCGGCCACGCCCTCTACACCGCCCGGGCGTTCCCGAAGACCTACTGGAACAGCGTGGCGTTCGTCGCCGAGCCGACCGGCCACCTGGTCGCCACCTTCGCGCTGGAGAAGAATGGGAGCGACTTCAAATCGCACAACGAGTGGAACCTGCTCGCCTCCGACGACGAGTGGACCTCGCCCGTCGCCGCCGAGGTCGGACCCGACGGCGCGGTCTGGGTGAGCGACTGGTACAGCTACATCGTCCAGCACAACCCCACCCCCAAAGGGTTCGCCACCGGCAAGGGGAACGCCTACGAGACCCCGCTCCGCGACAAGACCCACGGCCGGATCTACCGCGTTTGCCCGGTCGGGATGGGAGCAGCGTCCACTTCGATCAAACTCGACCCGGACAACGCCTCGGGGCTGGTCGCCGCTTTGTCGAACGACAACCTGTTCTGGAGACTCCACGCCCAGCGGCTTCTGGTCGAGCGTGGAAAAAAAGATGTGGTCCCCGCCCTGACCGGGGTGTTGAGGACGGCCTTGGTCGACGCGGTCGGGCTGGCTCCCGGTGCGATCCATGCTTTGTGGACGTTGCACGGTCTAGGTGCCCTTGACGACCCGGACGCATACGCCACCAAGGACGCGATGAGTGCGGCCACGACTCACCCCTCGGCCGGGGTCCGCCGGAACGCGGTACAGGTATTACCGGCGGACATCAAGGCGATCATAGCCTCGGCTATGCTCCTGGAGCCGGGACTCGACCCGCAAGTCCAGCTTGCCGCGCTCCTGGCGCTGGCCGACGCGCCAAAATGGTCACTGGCGGGAAGACCCCTCGTCAATCTCTTGGTCGATGGCGAAATCGAAGGGGACCGCTTGCTCCTCGACGCGGTCACCGTTGCCGCCGCAGCCCACTCCCAGTCATTTCTTGAAGACTTCTCGATCGGCGGCACCAAGCGTAAGCCCTTGCCAACAGCGCTCGCGGTTGCCGCTCGAGTGGCCGAGCATCATGCCAGGGGTGTCGCCGCGGGCACACCGGTCGACTTGCTCCCGTTCCTCTTGAGGGCCGAGACGCCTGCGGCCGACGCCATCGTCGGCGGCTTGGCCCGAGGCTGGCCCAAGGATAAGCCGCCGATCCTTGACAAGAAAACCGACCGTGCCCTGGTCGCCTTGCTGGCCAAGGTTTCCCCCGCCGCCCAAGCGCAACTGGTGACCTTGGCGGGTCGCTGGGGGTCGAAGGTGATCGAGGCCAGCGCCGCCGAGATCGCCCGGACGTTCCTCGCCTCGGTCGCCGACGACAAGCTGGCCGAACCCGCCCGGATCGACGCGGCGAAGCGGCTGGTCGACTTCCGGCCCGATGACGCCAAGGTGGCCGATTCGCTCTTGAACCTGATCACCCCCCGGACGTCGCAAGGCTTGGCCTCGGGCTTGGTCGACGCGGTTGGCCAGGGCGGTTCGCCCGCCGTGGGGTCGGCGATCGTGGGCAAGTTCGCCGTGATGACGCCCGCCGTCCGCGACGTGGCGGTCCGGGCGTTGCTCAGCCGAGCCGAGTGGACGGCGGCGTTCCTCGACGGGGTGGATCATGGCGATGTGTCGATGAAGCAACTGTCGCTCCCGCAAACCCAGAGCCTCGCGGCCCACCCCGACGCCTCGATCGCCACCCGCGCCAAGACCTTGATCGCCCGAGGCGGCGGCCTGCCCGACCCCGACCGCCAGAAGGTGATCGAAGAAATCGCCAAGGTGGCCCTCAAAGGGGGCGATCCCTCCAAAGGGAAGCTCGCGTTCAGCCAGCAGTGCGCCAAGTGCCACATGGTCGGCGGCGAAGGGGGGAAGGTCGGCCCCGACCTGACCGGGATGGGGACGCACCCTCGCGAGGAGCTGCTGATCCACATCCTCGACCCGAGCCGGAGCGTCGAGGGGAACTTCGTCCAGTACAGCCTGGCGACGGTCGATGGCCGGGTCTTGAACGGCCTGCTCGCGTCGGAGTCGAAGACGGCGATCGAGCTGACCGACGCCGAGGGGAAGTCGCACCGGGTCCTCCGCGAGGAGATCGAGGAGTTCGCCGCGTCGAAGCGGTCGCTCATGCCCGAGGGGTTCGAAAAGCAACTCGGGGCCGAAGGCTTGGCCGACGTCCTGGCCTTCCTCACCAAGCGAGGCAAGTATACTCCGGTCGACCTCCGACCGCTCGCCAACGTGCTCACGACCAAGGGGATGTTCTTCAACACCGACTCGGAGACTGACCGCCTGGTCTTCCCCGATTGGTCGCCCAAGGTGGTCGAAAACGTCCCGTTCCTCCTGGTCGACCCCCAGGGCGACAAGGTGGCCAACGCCATCATGCTCTACGGCCCCTTGGGGGAGAACCCGCCCAAAATGCCCAAGTCCGTCACCCTCCCTTGCAACGGTTCGGCCCGGGCGATCCACTTCCTGAGCGGGATCAGCGGCTGGGGCGCCTTGAGCCTCGACGCCCCGAAAACCACCTCGATGATCGTCCGAATCCACTACCTTGACGGCACCCTCGAAGATCACCCCCTCCAAAACGCCGTCCACTTCGCCGACTACATCCGCCCGGTCGACGTCCCCGAGTCGAAGCTCGCCTTCAAGCTCCGGGGGCAACAACTCCGCTACCTCGCCATCCGACCCAGGCGGAACGACTCGATCCGCGAGATCGAGCTGATCAAAGGCCCCGACGACACCGCGCCGATCGTGATGGCCGTGACGCTCGAAGGGGAGGAATGAGCCACGGATGGAACACGGACGGGACACGGATAAGAAAAGTTCCCCTCTGATCTGTGTCCCATCCGTGTTCATCCGTGGCTCGTCTTCTCCGCCTGATTTCCCCTCTACATTCGACTGGACGATGAGGACGACCGAGATGATTCCCATCTGGCAAGGCGTGTTTCCCGCCGTTTGCACCCAGTTCAAGGGCGACGAGTCGCTCGACCTACCCGCCACGTTGGCGCACGTCGAGGCGATGCTTGAGGCGGGGGTCGATGGGCTGGTCTTCCTCGGGACGGTGGGCGAGAATTGCTCGCTGGAGTCGGTCGAGAAGCGGGAGATCTTGAAGGCCGCCGTCGACCACGTCGCCGGTCGAGTCCCGGTCCTGACCGGGGTCGCCGAGTACACCACCGCGCTCGCCTGCCGGTTCGCCGCCGACGCCCTCAAGGCCGGGGTCGACGGCCTGATGGTCCTGCCGGGGATGGTCTACAAGTCGGACCCTCGCGAAACTCTGGCCCACTTCCGGGCCGTGGCCCGGGCGACCGAGTTGCCGATCATGGCGTACAACAACCCGGTGTCGTATGGCGTCGACATCACCCCCGCCATGTTCGCCGAACTCACCGACGAGCCGACGATCATCTGCATCAAGGAGTCGTCGGAAAACCCCCGGCGGATCACCGACCTCAAGAACACCGTGGGCGACCGCTACCTCTTGTTCTGCGGCGTCGATGACCTCGTGATGGAGAGCTTCATCCTCGGCGCCATCGGCTGGGTTTCCGGCCTGGTCAACGCCTTCCCCCGCGAAAACCGCCTGTTGTGGGACCTCCTCAGGCTCGGCAAGTTCGACGAGGCCCGAGAGGTCTACCGCTGGTACACCCCCCTGCTCCACCTCGACACCCACCCCAAACTCGTCCAATATATCAAGCTCGCCGCCGCCGAAGCCGGCTACGGGACCGAGACCGTCCGAAGCCCCCGGATGACCCTCGAAGGCCCCGAGCGCGACGCGATCCTCAAGGTCATCCACCACGCCATCGCCACCCGGCCCAAGGCGATGGCCGAGGCTTGATACAAGTTGCCCGGTCGGAGTCGGCCCCTCCTGGGGCGGTCGACTCGGAGCCTTGCGGTTGTGTGCTATAATGCTCCATGAGTCCTCCCACCCGGCCACAATCGATCAACAATGCCCGATCGCTTCCACATTCTTGCTGGTTAGGACGTCTTCACCGGCGGAACCGGCACGGCTCCGCTGTCGCCCCGCCCCTTGCTAGGGCATCCTCTTCGGCGAGGACGCTTCATGATCTCTGGCCTAATCCTTAGGGACTTTACCGTATTTGCCAGCGCCGACTTCGAGTTTGCCGACGGTCTCAATGTGATCGCCGGCGAAAATGGTACGGGCAAATCGCACATTCTCAAAGTCGCGTATGCCGTCGATGCGGTGCTGGCGCGAGGAGCCAAGGAAACTACATCTACGCTCCCGACGAAGAGCTATCTTGAAACAGCGGTAGCCAACAAACTCCGAGGCGTTCTCAGGCCGGAAGAACTTGGAAGATTGGCGCGGCGACAACGAGGAGTCAACCGCTGCTGGATCACTTCATATTTCGCTGACGATGACGAGATTGCGTTCTCTTTTAACACGAAGAGCACCGCCAACGTTACCATCGGAACGACCCCGAAGCATTGGCTGGGGCAGCCTCCGGTCTACTTGCCGACCCGCGAATTGCTCAGTATCTTCCCCAATTTTATCGCCATGAATGAGTCCATGGAATTGCCTTTCGAAGAAACATGGAGTGATACCTGTCGCCTGCTGGAACGACCTTTGGCGAAGGGAAGGCGCCTGGATGAGGTCAATGAACTATTGCGACCGATGGAGCGAGAACTTGATGGCAAGGTTATTCTTGAAGGCGGACGATTCTACATCAAGTCGGAAGCTGGCAAACTTGAAGTCCATCTCGTTGCCGAGGGTTTGCGTAAACTTGCTATGATTGCGCAGTTGATGTCGAACGGTTCGCTAATCGGCAAAAGCTCCCTTTTTTGGGACGAACCCGAGGCCAACCTCAATCCCAAGCTTATCAAGCAAGTTGCCCGGACGATTTTGCAGCTTTGTCGATCCGGTGTTCAAGTCTTTGTGGCAACTCATAGCTTGTTCTTGATGCGTGAGCTTGAAATTCTTCTCAAGCACAAAGAGTTTGAAGGGACCACGACTCGGTTCATCGGCTTGCATCCCGGTCGAGGTGGTGTTCGAGTTGAGCAAGGAGAGTCCACTTACGATATGGGGGAGATCGCCGCTTTGCAGGAAGAATTGAGCCAATCCGACCGATTCATGGCCTCGGAGCGCTCCTGATGCCGTCAATCACCGAAGACAATCTGACGTTCGACTTTCCTGCGGCTTGGACTGCCGTGAAGTGCGATGAACTTCTGTTCTATACCAAACAGTTTCAGCATGTTCTCAAGGCGAAGGCGGTTGACATCCTGGCCATCGAGCCGGGGGGCTGCTGCTGGTTGATCGAGGTCAAGGATTACCGTAAGGGTCATCAGACGAGTGCCATCAAACTGGCCGAGATTGTCGCCCAGAAGGTGCGTGACACTCTGGCCGGACTGGCCACGGCCCGTGTCCGGGCGACCGGCAGCGATCAGCGGGTCGCCCAAACGGGCATGACCTGCTCAGACCTTCGTGTCGTGCTGCACATGGAAAACCCGGCGGTCACTTCCGCCCTTTTTGCTCAGGCCATCGATCCGGCGAACGTGCAATCGGACCTGAAACGCCAGGTCAGGGCGATCGATCCCCGATTTCAAGTCGTCGACGCCCAAAGTTCCGTTCACCTCCCCTGGACCGTTCAGTAGTCCGAGGTGGTGGTTTCGTTTTGGTGAGCGATCCGTTAGGTAATCCGTTATGATCGACGATTTCGCCCACCTCGCGGGATCGCACGAAGGGTTCTCTTCGATGAGCATGGCCGTTGGTGTCGCCCGAATGCAGGTGATCGACTCGCACACCGGGGGCGAGCCGACCCGCGTCGTGGTTTCGGGCGGGCCGGACCTGGGGTCGGGGAGCTTGGCGGGGCGGAAGGCGATCTTCCGCGAGCGGTTCGACGATTTCCGATCGGCCGTCTGCAACGAGCCGAGAGGCTCCGACGCGATGGTCGGCGCCCTGCTCGTCGAGCCGACCGACCCGGATTGCGCCGCCGGGGTGATCTTCTTCAACAACGTCGGCACCTTGAACATGTGCGGACACGGGACGATCGGCCTGCTCGTCACGCTGGCCCACATGGGGCGGGTCAAGCTCGGGACGCACCGGATCGAGACGCCGGTGGGGGTCGTCGAGGCCACCTTGCATGGTCCCAACGAGGTCTCGGTCCGCAACGTCCCGAGCTACCGGAGTGCCATAGGGGTGACGGTCGAGGTGGAGGGGCGCGGCCCGATCACAGGCGACGTCGCCTGGGGGGGCAACTGGTTCTTCCTGGTCGACGACCCCGGCCAGGATTTGACGCTGGCCAACGTCGATCATCTGCTCGCCTTCACCTGGAAGATCCGCCAGGCGTTGGAGCGGTCGGGGATCACCGGCGACGACGGCGAGCAGATCGACCACATCGAGCTGTTCGGCCCGCCCGGTTCGGACCAGGCCGACAGCCGGAACTTCGTGCTCTGCCCCGGCCGGGCCTATGACCGATCCCCCTGCGGGACCGGCACCAGCGCCAAGCTCGCCTGCCTGGCCGCCAATGGGGTGCTCGCCCCCGGGGCGATTTATCGTCAGGAAAGCCTCATCGGCAGCCTTTTCGTCGGCTCCTACGAGGTCGCCCCGGACAACCAAATCTCGCCGACGATCCGAGGGACCGCCTACATCAACGCCGAGGCGACGCTGATCCTCCAGCCCGACGATCCATTTCGGATGGGGATTCGCCCATGAGTCGGTTCCCACGCGGGCGAGCCTTGATCGTCGGCGGGGGGATCGTCGGCGCCGCCTGCGCCCGGACCCTGGCCCGCGACGGCTGGGAGGTGGTCGTCCTCGACAGCAAGCCGATCGGCTCGGGGGCGACCGCCGCCGGGATGGGGCACGTCGTCGCGATGGACGACTCCGAGGCCCAGTTCGCCCTTTGCCGCTACTCGCGCGACCTCTGGGACGAGCTTGCGGCCGAGATGCCCGCGAGCGTCGAATACACCCGGGCCGGGACGCTCTGGGTCGCCTCCGACGCCGAGGAGATGGCCGAGGTCGACCGCAAGGCCCGGTTCTTCGCCGATCGGGGGGTCGAGGCCGAGGCGGTCGACGCGGCCCGGCTCCGCCAACTCGAACCCAACCTCCGCCTCGGCCTGCTCGGCGGGTTTCTCGTTCCCGGCGATTCGGTGGTCTATCCCCCCTCAGCGGCGGCGTTCCTGATCGAGCGGGCCGAACAGCAAGGGGCGAAGTTCCAGCTTGGCCCGCCTGTCCGAGCGATCGGCGGCGGCTGGGTCGAATTCGAGGACGGAACCCGGATCGACGGAGACCTGACCGTCAACGCCTCGGGGGCCAAGGCCGCCGACTTGACCCCCGGCCTGGCGATCCGGCCACGAAAGGGCCACTTGGTCATCACCGACCGCCATCCCGGTTTCGTCCGCCACCAGATCCTGGAGTTGGGCTACCTCAAGAGCGCCCACGGGTCGGACCACGATTCGGTCGCCTTCAACGTCCAGCCCCGGGCGACGGGCCAACTCCTGATCGGCTCGTCCCGGCAATTCGACGTCACCGACCCCGCCGTCGAGCCGAAGATGATCCGGCGGATGATCGACCGGGCGCTCCACTTCATGCCGGGCTTGGCCAAGCTGTCGGCGATCCGGGCCTGGACCGGGTTCCGGGCCGCGACCCCCGACTCGCTGCCGATCATCGGCCCCCACCCTGAGATTTCCGGCCTCTTCCTCGCGGTCGGCCACGAAGGCTTGGGGATCACCACCTCGCTCGGGACCGCCGAAGTCCTCGCCGACCTCATCGCCGGCCGCCCTCCGACCATCCCGAGCGAACCGTACTCGATGACCCGGTTCGCCCAACCCGCCCCGGCCGCCCTGGTGGCGCATGCTTGAGGATCGCCGACGATGACGCTTGCCGACTCGATCTCCCTGACGATTGACGGCCGAACCTGCCGGGTCCAACCGGGAACCTCGGTGGCCGCGGCGATCTGGACGAATCGAGGCGGGGCGACCCGACGCTCGGTCACCGGCCGGCTTCGAGGGCCGCTCTGCGGGATGGGGATCTGCTTCGAGTGCCGGGCCGCCGTCGACGGCCTCCCCCAGCGGATCACCTGCCAGACCCCTTGCCGGGACGGGATGGAGGTCGTCACCGATGCCCCTTGATCCGCCCCCCTCGAAATATTACGACATCGTCGTGATTGGCGCCGGCCCCGCCGGGATGGCCGCGACGGTCCGCGCCTCCGAGTCGGGCCTTCGGGTCGCCCTGGTCGATGACAACCCCGAGCTTGGCGGGCAGATCTGGCGAAACGAAGCCAACCACCCGATAAGCGCCGAGGCGAAGCTCTGGTTTCGCCGGATCGAGGCCGCCCGGTTCGACCGGATGACCCGAACCCGGGTCGTCGGCCTGGGCGGTCCCGGCGCCTTGATCGCCGAGCGCGACGGCTGCCTGGTCGAGCTTGGCTACACAAGCCTGATCCTCGCCGCCGGTGCCCGCGAGTTGTTCCTGCCGTTTCCCGGCTGGACCCTGCCGGGCGTCCTGGGCGTGGGCGGGTTGCAGGCGATGGTCAAGTCGGGGTTGTCGGTCCGGGGGAAGCGGGTCGTCGTCGCCGGTTCGGGGCCGTTCTTGCTGGCGGTCGCCTCGTCGCTTCGGAAGCACGGGGCCATCATCCCGGGCATCATCGAGCAGGCCCCACCGAGCAAGTTGCTCCGATTCGGGCTGGGCCTCTGGGCCGAACCGGGGAAGGTCCGCCAGGCGATCGGGCTGAAAGCATCGCTCTTGGGCGTTCCTTACCGCGCCGGATGGTGGCCGACCGAAGCGTCCGGGGACGCCGATTCGATCCGGTCGGTAAACTTCACGAACGGTCGGCGAATTCGAGAGGAAGCCTGCGACTTCCTCGCGTGCGGGTTCGGCCTGGTCCCGAACCTGGAACTCCCCGGCCTGCTCGGTTGCGCCCTGACCGCCGACTCGGTCGTGGTCGACCCCTGGCAGCAAACCAGCGTCCCCGGGGTCTACTCCGTCGGCGAGCTGACCGGGATCGGCGGCCTGGAACCCGCGCTGCTTGAAGGACAAATCGCCGGACTGGCCGCTTCGGGTCGGCTCGACCGGGCCAAAGCCCTGATGCCCGCCCGAGACCGGGCCAAACGATTCGCCCGATCCTTGGAGCACGCCTTCGCCCCCCGAGCCGAACTCCGCGCCTTGCCACGCGCCGACACCATCGTTTGCCGCTGCGAGGACGTCCCCGCCGGGGCGATCGCCGCCCGATCCTCCTGGGTCGACGCCAAGCTGCAAACCCGATGCGGGATGGGACCATGCCAGGGTCGAATCTGCGGCGGGGCGACCAGTTTCCTCTACGGATGGTCGCGAGGCTCGGTCCGCCCGCCAATCTTCCCCGTCAGCGTCGCCAACCTCGCCGAAACGTTTCCAGAAAGAGAGCGATTCTAGCCACGGATGAAACACGGATGGAACACGGATCAGAATTTTGTAATGAATCCGATCCGTGTTCCATCCGTGGCTAATTCAAATGGATCGAGTTGCTTTACGGGTGGTACTTCCGGATGATCTCCAGGGTCGGGGCGTGGAGGGGGCCGTTGGAGGCGAGCAGGCTCGACTTGGCCAGGGGCAAGGGTTCGCCTCGGGCGGTGGTGACGGTCCCTCCGGCTTCCTCGACGAAGAGGCGGCCTGCGGCGAAGTCCCAGGGGGATAGCTCGTACTCGAAGTAGGCCCCGTAGCGGCCCAGGCCGACGGCGCAGAGGTCGAGCGAGGCCGTGCCGAACCGTCGAATCCCGTGGATCTGCTTCCGCTTGAGGTCGCCGATCGCGGCCAGGGTCGCCTCCATCATCGCCCCCCGGTCGTAGTAGAAGCCGACGCCGACGATCACCTCGTCGAGCCGGGTCGCGTCCTGGACGCGAGCCGGTCGACCGTCATGGAACGCCCCCTGCCCTCGGACGGCGGTGTGCCACTCGTCGCGGACGGGGTTGAACACGACCCCGCATTGGGCGACACCTTTGTGGTAGTACGCCACCGACACCGCGAAGTGGGGGATGGCGTGCGCGAAGTTGTTCGTCCCGTCGATCGGGTCGACGACCCAGAGATGCTCGGCCTTGGCGTCGCCCTCGTAGGCTTCTTCCCCGAGGATCGCGTGGTCGGGATAGCTCTGGCGGATCACGTCGGCGATGGCGTGCTCGGCCTCGACGTCGGCGTCGGACACGAGGTTGGCGACGTCCTTCGACCGCATGACCACGCCGTCCCGGAAGTAACGCGCGGCGACCTCGCCCCCGGCTCGGGCGGCGGCTTCGGCGATCGATAACTCGGGCGGTGTCATCGCTTGAGGTCCCATCAACGGGTCAAGGAGGCGAATCCGACGGTCAACTCGATTATACTGGCTCGGACCGCCGCGAGCCGACCCCTTTTCGCTCGGACACCCCTCGACCGACCGCCCCATCGGAGGACCCGCCCACCATGCCGCCCCTGGCTGTCCTGTTCGACCTCGACGGCACGTTGCTCGACACCTTGACCGACATCGCCTCGGCCGCCAACGCCGCCCTGGCGACCGAAAACATGCCCACCCACCCCGAAGCCGACTACCGCCGCTTCATCGGAGACGGCGTCGCCATGCTCTTCCGCCGAGCCTTGCCCCCCGACCAAGACCACGACGACGCCCGGATCGACCGCTGCGTCGCCCGCTTCCACGAAACGTACGCAACGTCCTGGAACGTCGCAACCAAGCCCTATCCCGGAATCGCCGAGTTGTTGGACGCCCTGACCGATCGCAATCTCCCCCTGGCCATCCTCTCGAACAAGCCCGACGAATTCACCCGCCTCTGCGCCGGGGCCTACCTGGGCCGATGGGAGTGGGGAGCCGTCGTCGGCCAGCGCGAGGGAATCCCCCACAAGCCCGACCCGACCTCGGCCCTGGCCATCGCCCATCAGATGGGGATCGCCCCCGCCGACTTCGTCTACGTCGGCGATTCGAGCGTCGACATGAAGACTGCCCACGCCTCGGGGATGAAAGCCGTCGGGGTATCCTGGGGTTTCCGCTCGGTCGAAGAACTCCGATCCACCGGCGCCGAGGCGATCATCGACCACCCGCTCGACCTGCTCAAGATACTTTGAGACGACCGTTGACACCCTTGCTCGACGATAAAGGGCCTGCTCCGCCGGAGGGCGGAAGATGGGTCAAGTATCGGGTCGTCGAAACGGTATCCGCGGCTCAGGGCCGCTTCGGGGGGACGACGGCCCCTTCCTTCATGACGAAGGCGACCCTCGCCGTGGCGGTGATGTCGAGCGTGGGGTCGCCGGGCAGGGCGACGAGGTCGGCGAGCTTGCCGGGCTCGATCGTGCCGATCGACTTCGCCAGGCCGAGCAGCTCGGCGTCGACGGAGGTGGCGGCCTTCAGGGCGGCGATCGGGGTCATGCCGTGCTGGACCATCAGGGCGAACTCTCGGGCGTTGTCGCCGTGGCGGGACACGCCCGAGTCGGTGCCGAAGCCGACCTTGACCCCGAGCCTGATAGCCTCGGCGAAGGTCTTCGAGAGCGCCTCGTTCGCCGCCACGGCCTTGGCGGCGATCTCGGGCGGGAGCTTGGCCAGGTTCGGCATCAACGATTCGGGGGCCATCAGTGTCGGGATCAGGTAGGTGCCCCGCTCTTTCATCAACTGGAGCGTGGAGGCCGAGAGGAACGAACCGTGCTCGATCGAGTCGACCCCGGCGAGCACCGCGTCGCGGGCGGCCTGGTCGCCGTGGCTGTGGCAGGCGACCTTCTTGCGGAGCCGGTGGGCCTCGCCGCAGAGGGCGGTCATCTCGGCCAGGGTGAGCTGGGGGGTGTCGACCTCGTCGGCCAGCGAGAGCACGCCGCCGGAGGCGCAGAACTTGATGACGTCGGCGCCTCGCTTGACCTGGAGGCGGACCGCCTCTCGGGCCTGCTCGGGGCTGTTGGCGATCCCCTCGGCCGGCCCCTGCTGGGCGAAGAGGTCGTGGCGGAGTCCATTGCGGTCGGAGTGGCCGCCGGTGGCCCCCATCGCGTGGACGGCGACCAGCATCCTCGGGCCGGGCACGACCCCCTTGGCGATCGAGTTCCGCAGGCCGACGTCGAGCATGTCGTCCGAGCCGACGTCGCGGACCGTCGTGAAGCCGGCCTCGACCGTCCGCCGGGCGTAGACGGTCGACAGGATCGCCTGCTCGGTCACCTCCCGGCGCATCCCGTCGACGAACCCCTGGTTGTAGTCGCTCGCCCGCTCGTGGGTCAGGTGGGTGTGGGCGTCGATGAAGCCGGGGCAGAGCGTGGCGTCGCCCAGGTCGATCACCGTCGCCCCTTCGGGGACCGCGGAGCCTTCGCCGACCGCCTTGATCGTCTTCCCCTCGACAACCACCATCCCATTCTTGGACAGGGCGTCCGACCTGCCGTCAAAAAGCCGGGCCGCCTTGAGCACGACCGGCGTCGGCTTCGAAGCGGGGGCGGCGCTGGGCTGGCCGCTCTGGAGGAGGAACAGCAGGGGGATGAGACTCGAAGGGGTCATCAAAGGGGTCTCTCCGGCTGGTCGGGTTGGTCAAGCACCGGCGGGATTCTATTGGGGAAGTCCCGGCGGGGCAACCTCCGAGCGGTCGGCCGGCTTGATCGCGTCCTCGAAGGCTTCCGATGTCCCGAATTGGAAACTCAATTCGCGAACAGAAAAGAGGTTGGGTAGCGTACTTTCCCCGAGCCACCGGCGCCGAGGCGATCATCGACCACCCGCTCGACCTGCTCCATTTGCTCCGATAGGTTGATCCAACATTGGGGGGTCGATAGGATCATGTTCATGGAAACTCGCCACCGCAGCCCGGTCCGCTCCGACCCCGCCCTCATGGGCGGCACGCTGGTCTTCCGCGCCAGCCGGGTGCCCGCCCAGACCCTGCTCGACTACCTCGACGACGGGTACACGCTCGACGACTTCCTCGACATGTTCCCCACAGTGGATCGAGGCGACGCCGAGGAGTTCCTCCGGCTCGCGAGGGGCGGGGCCGATGCGGATCGTCCTTGACGAGAACTTCCCCCGGCCGATGGCGCGGTATTTCGGCCCTGAACACCAAGTGGTGACGTTTCACCCTAGAAGTACGGTACCTGAACTCCCTTCCTCCTCCTCTGACCCCCCCTCCTCCTCCTCCGGTACCTGACCCTTCCTCCTCCTCGATCGTGGCATTGGGGTCGGGCCGTGCCCCGAACTTTATGAAGCTCCCAGCGTGTCCCTCAAGGAGCGACTGCTCGACAAGGAATCAATCAGCAATGGCAACGGTTTCAGAAGTGGCCGAGTTCCTGGGTGTGGACCGTGACAAGGTGAAGCGGTGGACAAGGGTATTCGCCGAGTACCTGAGCCTAACCGCCCAACCAGCCAAGGGCCAGGAGCGTCTGTTCACTGAGGCCGACCTCCGGGTTCTCGCCGTCGTCGCTGAGCACTTGGAGCTGGGCAACGACGAGGATGACGTTCACTTCGCACTCAATGGCGGGCACCAGTTCGCCGATACTCTCGTCGGACTCGCTCGGCTCCAAAGCCCGCTCTTTCACGAGCCGTCCGAGGAGATGGACGAGACGTGGCGGCACGGCACACTCATCGGCGGCGTGGCCTGCCGTGATCTGCCGCAAGTAGCGAGGGCTTATAAGCTGGCGGCGGACGAGCTTCTGAAGCAAGCCTTGAAGAGGTACGAGCCGCACGAATTGGATTACCCGGTTCTCTTCCTCTACCGGCACACGGTCGAAGTCTACCTCAAGGCGGCGCTGGACGACCCGCCCGAGCATCACGACCTGAGCAGGCTCATCCAGTTGCTCGAAGCCGAGAGCGGTGAAAAAATCGCTGGCTGGGTCCGGAACCGTCTGTGGGACTTTCACCGAATCGACAAGATGGCAGCCCTGTTTCGCTATGCCGACCCTCCTGCGGACGGCGAACTCTGGATCGACTTTCACCATCTTCAGTATGTGATCGACAAGCTGGTACAGGCCATCGAGCAGTACATCGAGCAGAAACGACGGGTTCGGCCCGGCTAAGAAGACGGGGATGCGAATGGTAAAGGGGTCGGCGAATGGTAAAGGGGTCGGGTACCGTATAGACCTTCTAAAGTTTATGCCACGATATGAGGCATGCCATAGCGAAGCACCCAGGGGTCTCGGCTGATCAGTTGACAACCTTCGTAAATGGCTTGAGCCACCAGGATTCGATCGAACGGATCGCGATGATGGTGTGGGAGTCTTCCCACTGCCAAGGCGTGCGGCACGGTCACGGGCAGCGGAAGGAAGCGATTCGCTCTCATGGCGGCTTCCATGTCATCGGGTGCGTCGAGCTTGCCGATTGATCGCTTGATGGCGATCTCCCAGACGACGGCCGCGCTGAGATAAACCGTGTTCTTCGGGTCGCTGATAGCTCGTCGGGCGGACTCGGAGAGAAGCTGCGGGTCGTCGAGCCACCACAGAAAAACGTGGGTGTCGAGCAGAAGTGTCATGCCGGATCAATTCCGAGCGCGACGGCCAGATCGTCAGGGAGTTGATCAAAGTCGTCGGCGATTCGCACCCGACCTTTCCATTGTCCGCCCTGTCGAGGCGAGTTGTCGGCGACGATCGCCGTCAAACGCACGGCGGGCTTGCCGTCCCGGACGATGATGACCTCCTCTCCTCTCAGAGCACGGTCAACGAGTTCTGAAAGGGAGAAATCGGCTTCGTGGATGTTGGTGATCTCCATGCGGCCTCCAAGATGGAATTTGTCCGCCTTGAATCAAGCGGAACCGGCGAAAGGGAAGATCCGAGGTTTCGCTTTGAAGCACGGTTTGGGACGTTCGCCATTCTACCTTGCGTCGTCGTGGAGCCGGAAGAACATGGCGGATTCTTGAGGATCGCGGTTTGATTCGCCTCGAAAAAGCGATTGTATCGAGGAAGGTTTTTGAGTGCGACGATTTCGATCTAGTACTACAGTTGTATCTAATCCGGCGGTTTGACTCCACGTCCCTTGTAATGGCAGCGTCGTGCGACCGCCTGATGAATCCGACGCCAGCGCGACCAGTTCCACACCTCCTCGGCGGTCGGCAAG